>Ga0208872_1001019_pt1 | contig 18261 bp, 3 predicted proteins | sample CryBogCBH12Aug08_FD_185508 | JGI IMG/M metagenome (GOLD analysis project Ga0208872, IMG submission 185508) | Freshwater microbial communities from Crystal Bog, Wisconsin, USA - CBH12Aug08 (SPAdes) | ecosystem: Environmental > Aquatic > Freshwater > Lake | place: Crystal Bog, Wisconsin, USA...
GAGCAATAATGTTTATCAGCCGCAGTTGCAGGTGTCTTGGCCCTCGTTGCAAGGTATCGCGGTTTCCAATTATGAAGTTTATGTGGATGGTTCGGCGACAGCGGCTGGAATTGTCAGCAGCAACCAATGGAACCTGACGAAAGCGGCGGGCTTGACCACCAACAGCACGCATTCGTTTCAAGTGGATTATGTGAGAGTGGACGGCAAGCGTTCGCCACTGTCGCCGGCGACCTCGGGGACGACTTGGAGTGGCTTGAACTGGGGCGGCATTCCCTACGAATGGATGGCGCAGTATTACGGTGGCTATATCGGCGGTAATTACTTCACGACCAACTGGCCGGCAGCCACTAAGGTCGTGGGTTCGGGCGGCGTAACTTTGGCCAACGTTTTTGTGAGCGGCGGCAGCCCTTTGGATTCAAAAACTTGGTTGCAGCAAAGCTGGTCGCATACTTCGGAAGGTGTCTTTTTGAACTGGAATACTCAGCCTGGAGCGATGTATCAGGTGCAGATTTCGACCAATCTGGCATCCGGCGGCTGGCGCAATTTGGGTTCCCCGCGGTATGCCGCCGGGGTTAGTGATTCGATCTATATCGGCGGCAGCCCAGTCGGATATTACCGGGTGACGTTGTTGCGCCAGTGAAAACTTATATGCGACAAGTGATGAAGACAATTTTGCTGGCGGTAGGACTGACGTTGGGCCTGAGCCGACTCGCCTTGGCATTTTCCACTGAGGGACCAGCAGGAAACGCAGGTGACAATTGGCAGTCGCCGGTGAATGGCTTTGGTCCGCCGCGCGATGTAGTGGCTCCGAAAAATATTGGGGAAGGCTACCGACGCAATACGCCGGTGATGTATTATGCGTTCGATGCCAATTTTCTGGATTTCTTTGGGTCCAACGGGGTGGTCGCGGTAGATAGCGCCATGGCTATCTTGAACACCACTTTCACGAACAATCCGACAGGTTTGATGAACGGATTGGATGGTTACAGTCGGGGGCTATCGGAATTCCCGTTAAATTCGACGCATGTCAACTATCAGGCGCAGGCGCTAGGACTTTTTGATTTAAAATCAGAGACGTTGGGCTTGATGATGGGGCAGTTAGGATTGGCTGATCCTGTGTTGTATATTTGGGGTATTCATGACCGGTATCATGTTGGTAATATTGCCTGTCCCGTGGGGATGAACTATCTCGTGGTGCAGCGTAATTTTGACATCACCTCCACCCCGCTCAATCAGCTGCAATATTCCCCCTACGTCAACGGGACGCTTTATAGTTACGATATTATTGAAACCTGTGCTCCCCCCAATCCGGAGGCGATTGCCGATGCCTATCCAGCTGATCCGTTAGCCCAAATTTATTCTCCCGTTGCGTCATATTTTACGGCCTTAACTTGGGGCAACTATTTTAACGGTTTGACCCGGGATGACGTTGCCGGCTTGCGATATTTATTGCAGACGAATCTGATCAATAAAGAAACAATTGCCCCGGACAGTTTGCTTTATTCCATCAGTACAAACTTTTCAAGTTATCAGACCTTCCCTCCATTTCTAAATACCTCGACCAATGTTGTTAGTGGAACCAATGGTGGATATTACGTTTTTCAGGGCAGCACCAATGGAGGAATTGGCTATGGCGATCTCGGAGCCCTGATCTCGTTTGCGCACACGAATCCGCTGGCGAATGTCTTGGCTGCATATCCAGGCCTAATCGCAACGCAGTTGTCTAATAGTTGGGGATATGCTTCGAATGTAACCTACAGCTCATTTTTCACGAACCCGCCGGTCGGATCACCTTATGGCACACCGCCCCGATTTGTGGTGGTGACCAACTACACGCCTGTCTTTCAATTTTATTATTATTATTCGTTCGGAAATCTCTTTACCAATCATTTTTATACCAACAGCTCGGGCTTTTGGCAGACGGTCAAGGCCTCCGCTCCGATCGGATCTCCTTATGGCACATTGGCGGTGACCAACACTACCATTGCTTTTACGAATCAAATCAGTGGTGATTTCTTTGTGTTGTCACCCTTTTACTCCGGATCGTTTAGTTACAATAATCAAACCATGACGAATGTTTGTCCGTTGGATTTGGTTTCAGACCCAATTTTGACGGTCCAAGCTTCTACAAATTACTTGACTGGTGGGATTACTAATGCGGGCACCACCAGCATTAGCAACTCAGTTTCATTGGTGACATATTATACCAACTATTCCTATGTGGTTTATCCGGTTACTTGCGCACAGACTGCCGGAGCCACCGGGTTGTACCAAGGTATTGAAAAGCTTCAGTTTGTGAAGTCCAGCTACGATTCATTGATCGGCCAATATTTCCAGCCGATTACCAATAACTATACTATGACCGCTATTACCAATAGCCAAACGCAATTGATGAATTTACAGCGCGTGGTCACAACTCCGGATTTTCTGTTTGATGCCCAAGATTTAGCCCCGGGGCCGGCCGCGCTGCCACCTTTGGAAATTATTGAAAGCATTAAATCACCGGACTTTTATCAGGCGAATGTATTGCCGGGTTTGGCGGGACCGGGGACAATTATTTCTCCGACGACGTTTACTTTGAACAAAGTGGGACCAACTTATTATAACAGCTATGGCGATGTCTTGAATGGGACACCATATTTTGTAGAAACCCCCGGTGGTGATTTGGCGGATTTATACTATCAAGCCTATTTTGTTTGGGGTTCCTACGACGGCACCACCAATGCCCCGGTCGTCTACCCAAATGGAACTAGTATTGACATGCTGCAAAATGGAATCCTCATCCAAGTATCGCCGAGTGCGCTGCCGGTTGGTTATGCGGGTTTTGGCTATCAAGCTGCGTTTACGGCGACGGGTGGTTCCTTTATCCCGCCGTATACTTGGTCGGCAACGGGTTTGCCGGATGGGTTGTCATTGGCGGCGGACGGAACCTTGTCTGGTACTCCGACGCAAACTGGGGTAACTGTATTTACTTTAACCCTGACGGATTCGTTGTCCCGGTCTGTGCAGTGGAATTATACCATTACGATTCAATGAACCCCACGGAAAATCTATACCGACGGGCGAATGTTATGAAAAGCTTGATTAAATGGCCGTTGCTGTGCGGGTTGTTGTCTTGGGCGATGATATCAACGTCCCGTTCCCAGCCCAGCGCCCTCTACCAAAATGATGCGATAGTTTCCTATCCGGGAACTTTGGGTTATGTTCCGGCCATTGATGCGACGAATTTTGTTAACAATAGTACATTCAGTATTAATTATACAACGCTGACCCTGAACAATGAGTCGTTTGAAACTTCGGATTCCATCAATTTCACGAACATCGGTTCAATGATAGCGAACACGGGGTTCAATTTTGACACCCGATCGACCTTTACCGGTTTGCGGACCATGGCCGGTAACTTTTATAATCCGGGATCGATCAGCTGTGGTTCGATTAATGATTATAATTTAAACGCCGGACTGATTTTCTTTTTTGGTTACGGCTACTTTAATGCTTGGGCGACGAATATCTCGAATCCTGGTTTGGTGGATGTGGGGGCGAATGGCTTGATGCAGTTTACCGGGCAGACGGTCAATTTAGGCCGGAGCCGGTTGACAATCGAAGGAAGTGGATTATTTAATCCGCTTACGGGTTTTGGATATTATAATAACCTTGGCATCAACGGAGCTGCTTATGCATTTGGTACGGACACCAACAAAGATTGGTCGCCATCCAGTTATTTAACCGCCGGTCCGGCGCAGTCATCGGCCCCGGTTTATTTATACTTGAGCAATTCAGTTTCCTATTTTGACATTAATACGAGAGCGGCTACGAACAGTCAGATCGTGCGCGCGGTTTTTTTGCTTAACCAGAGTCCCAACGCCACCGCAAAAGTCTATTTTGGGCAGAATTCAGTAGGTCCTGGGGCTTGCACGATTGAATGGACTGGGAGTTTTACCGATGTCGCCAGTGGTTCATCCATGTCGGACTATCTCTATCTCAATAACGATTTTATGCTGGGGTCGTCCACGAATGTGGCGGCGATTAATGGGATCCCCGATAATTTCCAATTTTTATCAAGCTCGACGCCGCTGGCGTTAGGCCTACCCGCAACCACCTCTGGCTTTCCGCCGGGATTCGCGTTCCAACCAACCGGGGTGGTGACCAACACCTATTCTTATGTCGATGCGCAAATTACCTCGTCAACGGTTGGCACAAACAGCATAGCCAATCAAGCCATCACCAATCTTCCGGGACGGATCGAAATTTCTGCATCTAAGGAATTGGATTTGTCCCTGGCAGAAATAACCGGGGCAAATTACCTTTCGATTCAGTCGCCCAATCAGTTTGATGGTTCCGCTGGTTCTTATATCGCGGTTCCCTATGCAGATATCAATATTGGAGTTACCAATGGGTATTTGCTGTTGACCAATTTATTGGCATCAGGAATTCCCAATTGGGGCGGAGAGGTGAAGGCTTGGAGTGGCCGCTGGACTTATTTGGATGCCAGTGGGGTTACCAACGATTACCGCGTTCTCTTGGTTATCAGTCAACTGGTGCCCACTTCGTCCACGGTGGTACAAAACCTTACCTTGCATGGAACCAATACGGTGGTGGCTGACACCCTGAATGTGATTGGAGCATTTTCTTCGGATGCCCAAAACCTCACGCTCCAGACCAACGGTGCTGCCGTCGGTGCCACCTCTTTGGATGGGGAATTAAACTTTGGTAACCCGGCTCTAAATTGGCAAAGTTCCCTTCCCAATCTAATCAACTTAACCAACTATGGGGCGATTCGGATGGTCAATCAGGCGAATTTTGGCGGCTCATTAGTGGTAAATTCGTCGCCAACAATTCCGGCAAATGCCGCTACCGCCCGATTAACAAAGTCAACGCCCTCCGTAACTAACGTAACGGTAGCTGATAAGCTGACGATTGGAACCAACCGGTATGCTTTTGTGGCCACCTTAACCAACTCAGTCGCTAATCAGATAAAAATTGACACCACTTTCGATGGTTCGTTGAGTAACTTAATCGCAGCCATTAATCATGCCGCCGGGGCGGGGAGCACCTACAGTTCCAGCACGGTCGCCAATCCATCAGTGATAGCGGGGTTACTCCAAAATCATGGCTTCACGGTGACTGCGATTATCGCCGGCACTGCGGGCAATACCAATCAAGTGCTGACCTCCTCTACCAATGATGTTACTTGGGGGGGAACCTATTATTTAACGGGCGGAGCCAATTCCATTCTCGGATATACCAACACGGTTTCCTTTCCATATAACAATTTAATCAATTTTGGTTTGCTTTCCGATCAGGCATCGGTCATCTACGCCACCAATTTTATCAGCAGCGGGAATATTACCAACGGAGTGGGTTCCTTCTGGTTGCAAGCGGGTAACGCGAGTTTTACCAATGGGGCTTTGGTGGCTGGAGGAGATGTTACGATTTCCGCGACAAATTTAATTACCACCAATTTAGTCATCCAAGCTCAACGCTCTCTGACCTTTCAGGTGAGCAATCTGATTAGTGATTCCGGATTGACCAACGGCAATATTTGGTCGGTTGGGGCGGCCAGCGTTGGATCGGGTTTCAACCTTACGGCCAAACCAACCTATGGTGATTTGCGCTGGACGACGGTGACGAATTATGCTCCGACCAACACCAGTGTGCTGAATGTTTGGGCCGGTGCAGATCTTGGACGATCAGTTTCGGGTTATACCAACAATGTGGCTGTTGGCCGATTGATTTTGGATGTAATGCCGGGAAGTTATTTGGGCCATAATGGATCCTTTAAATTTTCCGGCGCGGGTACCAGCAATGCCCTTTACGTAGATTACTTGGAATTAAAGGATTACGCCACCAATGGTGGCCGAAATGGAAACAGCTATGATTTCCCTTGGCTGACGATTAATACCAACATGGTCATTTATTTTGCACAGGCGTTCATAAATGGACAATCCGTCGCCGAAAACATAGATCTGGCCGGCCGGTATCAGGGCGCCAATGGCGGAAGGTTGCGCTGGATACCCGCCTATGCTGGCTATTATAGTTCAACCCAAGTGGGCAGTGCCGATGGTAGCACCAATACAGTAAACGCCGCGCTTGCCAACGCTAATGACATTGATTCTAACGGCAATGGCATTCCCAACAACTTAGATCCGGCCCCGTTCTTTGTGCCGTCGGGAGTCAATTTTGCCGTGACGCTTACCAATTCGCCGGCACGGATGAAATTGCAATGGACCACCATTCCTTTGGCTACCAATAGCATCCAATATCGCACCAATCTGCTCTTGGGGACTTGGACGACACTAACCAATTTTGATAATTATTATTTCGGCACCAACATTCCCGTGGCCACTCCAGCCCATGTGGGTTGGTTTGTTTCCCCGCAAAATTACCCCGGTGGATTAACCAACGTGTGGATTTATGATCCGGTTACCAATGTTCCGCACTATTACCGGGTCCAAGTACAACCGTGGTTGACCTATCCTTATTAATGTCCGGGTGTCGGTAGCCAATCAACGACGGAACCATAGCGGCAGCGGAGCGATGTTAAGAGTGGTAAAAAAACAATTTTAGAAAAAACCGCGCAGCTTACCTGCGACGAGTAAAATGGAGAAATGCTGTGAATACAATTCGAGAACAAATTGCACTTTGGATGTCGGCTCGCTGGTTGCGCTCCTTAGGGGGCTTGAAACCAGCGCTGATATTGGCCCTGACGATTACGGCTGGGACGGTTGTCGCCCAACCGGTTAATGATCTGTTTACCAATGCGCTGGTTATTAGCGGACTTAGCGGCGTTACCAATGGTGATAATACCGCCGCTACCTTGGAAAACTGCGAGCCATTGCAAGTTTTAACCCTGGATTATGGTTTGGAGAATGTGACCAATTCTGTTTGGTTTGCTTGGACCGCACCAACCAACGGGGTTGTGGAATTTAACACTCAGGGAAGCGCGTTTGATACCATTCTAAGTGTATGGACTACCACCAATGGCTTGTGTGATCCGGGCCTTACCAACTTAATTTCTGATGACGATAGTGGCGGACCGAGTGACCCGACTGGTAATACGACCACCAGCTTGTTAAGTTTGAGGGTGCAAGCGGGGACTACCTATTATATTGCTGTCGAAAGCTATGATGACGGTAACTATGATGGGTTTGGTGGGTTTGGTTCGTACACGCTCAATTGGCGTTACACGGCAATTCCAACCGTTCCCTCCGGGACCTTTGCTCTTTCTTCAAGTACTTATACGGTTAGCCAGACTGACTCTAGTGGTCCTAATACGGCCGATGGGGGAACGGTGGATGCCAGTGTGCGGGGAGCTCGAATTACCGTCACCCGTCCCGCTCCGGCTTACGGCCGGGTATCGGTGGATTATACAGTGACGGATCTGGCTTATACCAACGTGTTCACAACCAATTATTATGGCACTAATATCATATTGGTGTACATGGATACGAATGGCATCATTTCAGCGACCAACAGTTATTCGACTAATATATTTTCAGTCAGCAGTTATCAGTCATATAATCAGGGATACCAATATGCCTACATTACCAATGGATATACCAACGGAGTAATTGTCGTTCAAAGTGGGATTTCGGCCGATACCACTCCAGTGGTGAGCGCGGATCTGGCCATCACCGACATTTTAACGAATTTGCCGGTGTTGACCAACTTGCAAACCAGCGTGAGTTCAGCTGGCGGTGGTTTTAATAGTACCTTTTCGACAAATTACTTTGGTTATTTAAAAACCGCCCGGCCCACTCGGGGAACCAATGCGGCCGATGGGTCAACTTACACCAATGGAAATGGGATCGTTTTTAATAATTATACAGTTTTGGTCACCAACACATTTATTACCAATTATTTTGGAACGGTTAGTTCCACGGTGTTCATTTCTACGGCGCCTAATGGGCCGTACTACAGCACCAATTACGATTCCACCAATATTGTTTACGGTTACGCCTATTCCACGAACCATGTTTTCACCAACGGCTTGGTCAAAGCTTACGCGCTAACAGTCGGTACCAATTGGTTAGCTGGGAGCACCAATTTCGGTGCCAGTTATTTGAATTCCAGCAATTATGTGAGTCGTTCCCAAGGTTCGGGGCCCTTGTCGCCGTTCCCCACTAATCTTCCGGCACTTGGATATTTCAATGTGGGTCAGAGTCTGACAACTGATTCTAGTGGCAATGTGACTTTGGTTGCCACCAATGTGTTTGATTATCAGTTGTTTGGGACCCAGCTTGTTAGTTCCGCCAACGGGATTATTCTGAGCACGGGGACGGTGACGTTCGCCAATCTCCAGATGAGTCAGGATTTCATTGTTAAGGTTGCGTCATCACGAGGGCCGGATGCGCCACAGGTTCCTTGGATTCCTGGTTACGCCCAAATAACTTTGTCCAATCCTCAGGTGGACCCGCAAGAATCTTTGAACACGATCCAACCGCCCGGAATTTCCGGCGTGCCTTCTTATATCAACGCTCTCAGCACGCAATACTCCTTCACCCCCGGGTTTTACGGCTCCGGTTTGTTTAATTTTGAACGCTCGACCTTTCGGGTGGATAAGGATGTGAGTGGAGGTAATGCAGTAATTAGCGTATCCCGGACTGGTGGCCAAGCCTCGGATTCGGTGAGTGTTGATTATATCATAGATCCGGATTATCCCAACTATGGTTCCATCAGCCCGCGGAATGTGGATGATTCCATCATTCAAAATTTGTTTGACCCGGCCAATACTTTCCCCTTACAAGCGGGGTCGGATTATGCCAGCCCAAATGGTGATTATACCCCGGTCAGTGGGACGTTAACTTGGGGAGCTTATGATTACACTCCTAAGCAGATTACGATCCCAGTTCTAAATAATGGCTTGGTGGAGTTCAACGAAGATATGCTGATCCAGTTGCACAACGCCTTGCCCATCCCGTCTTCATCCGATCCCGGAATGGTCTTGGGGGAGGTTAATGCGGCCAACTTGACCATATTATTTGATGACAAAACACAAGGCCAACAACCGGCAGGTGCCGTTGACCGTGCTTGGAACACAGAAAATTCCGATGCCTCTACGCCGCAGTTCTTGAAGTACCCGGGCACGACCCCGGGCTTTGGCGGAACCGTTTATGCCGTGGCCGTACAACCCGACGGCAATGCAATCATCGCCGGTAGTTTTGTGTCCTACGATTCGACTCCTTATAATCGGATTGTACGGGTCCTGAGCACGGGCTATCAGGATCCTTCGTTCCAAGGAAATTCACCGACTTTAGGTAATAACAGTGGAGCAAATGATTTCATCGCGGCACTCGCCCTCCAGCCGGATGGGAAAATCCTGATTGGCGGCAATTTTACGGCGTTCAACGGCTACAATCGGCACCACATAGCGCGGTTAAATAGTGATGGCTCGGTGGATACCACGTTCAATCCGGGCTTGGGAGCCGATGGCATGGTTTGGTCGATTGCGTTACAAGCAAATGGGCAGTTGGTTATTGGTGGTGAATTTGCCACTTACAATGGAACAGCAGCTATAAAAGTTGCGCGCCTGAATGCTGACGGTACTTTGGATACGACTTTCAATCCCGGCACGGGGCCCAACGGGAATGTAAACTCGGTCGCCGTTGATGCCAGTAACCGTGTGGTAATCGGCGGTGATTTTGAAACAGTTGCAGGTTTGAATCGAGGCGGGGTCGCCCGTTTGAATGGGGATGGCTCCCTCGATACCACCTTTGACCCCGGCATTGGTACTTACAATCCGGAAACCTATGGCACGGACCCGGTGCATACCGTAGCCGTGCAAACGGACGGAAAAATTTTGATTGGCGGTTCCTTTGGCTATTTTGAATTGCTGACGTATAACGGAATAACCCGCTTGAATGCGGATGGCACCGTGGACTTGACCTTCCAGCCGGGCAGCGGAACTTACAATCCGATCACGGGGTTGGCTGACACTATCTATAACATTTTATTGCAACCGGATGGCAAAATTTTAATTGGCGGGAATCTGGTTTCCTTTAATCAAACTCGGCGGTACGGTGTGGCCCGTCTGTTTGCGGATGGCACGGTGGATACCAGTTTCATGGATTGCGGTTTTAACCAATTTGCCGGTGTTCCCAACGAATATTTTAATGCAGATGTCATCTCGACTACTTACCCTTATAACAACACGCGAAATGCAGTCTATGCATTGGCGCAGGAAAGTGGTGGGAATGTGATTATTGGCGGTTCATTTGAAGAGGTTGGAGGAGGCTACACACGGGATGATATCCGTCCGCGCAGCAACGTGGCCCGCTTAATTGGGGGTTCAACCACTGGCCCGGGCAACATCCAATTTGCCCAGACGCGCTATTCCGTGGCCAATAGCGAAGGAACACTCTATGTTTCGTTGACCCGTAGCAATGGAAATTTGGGCACAATTTCGGCCACTTTCACCACCAATACGGCGGCTCCGGGACCTGGGGTGGCGAGCGGAGCTGATTTTTCGCTGGACCCGATTTATTCCAACCCGACTTGGATCACAGTTTACTCACAAAGTACGCGGGCAATCTGGGATAACATTGTGGGTGAATATGGTCCCAACCAAAAATTAGTGCCGGCGCTAAGTCCTCGCTCTACCGCTGCGGATGTGTATATTAATGTTTACAATCCGGGCAATATCACCGGTAATTTAAGCGCGAATCTGGGCTTGGCGAATCCTCAAGGCAACTTCACTCTGGGGGGAGAATATATTCCGCTGGGGGCAGCTCTCGGACCAGTGGCCTCCGCACCGCTGACCATCATTGACAGTAACATTAAACCGGGTGTAATTGGATTTAGCTCGCCCACCTACTCTGTGATTGAGAATGGCAGCAGTGCCACCATAGCTCTAACTCGCACCAATGGCAGCGATGGTGCCGTTTCTGTTTGGTATGCCACCAGTAATGGGACGGCCACCAATGGCTCCGATTATACCGGTACAACTAATGTAGCCAACTTTGCCAGCGGCCAGACAATCTTTACCAACTTGACAATACCGACACGCACGAAATACACGTCGATTCAACCAGATAAGTCTGTCAATTTGCGGCTATTTACGCCTTCCGGTGGTGCCACCCTGGGTTTGACTAATGCGTTACTGACCTTGATTAATGGCAATTACGCGCCGGGGCATCTAAGCTTTTCCAGTACCAATTACAGCGCGAACGAAAATGGCGGGGTGGCGCAGATTGTGGTGAACCGGTTGGGGGGCAGCTCCGGCACCTTGAATGTCAATCTGATTTCTGCCAATAATACCGCCGTCAATGGTGTCAATTACCGTGGCGTCAGCACCAATCTGTACTGGGCGGATAAGGATGCTTCGGCTCGGATTATTTCCATTCCGGTGTTGGATGATTACATTGTCACGTCCAATCTCTTGGTGAGTTTGCGGCTGACCAATTCGTTGGTCAACGGCACGAACAATGCGACCCCGCTGACATTCGGCGGCACAAATTCCATTTTAAACATTATTAATGTGGATTCAGCCGGAGTTATCCAATTCAGTGCGGCGCAATATTCTGTCAAGAAATATGCGGGCTATGTAATTATTCCCGTAGTGCGTACGGGGGGTAGCGTGGGCACGGTATCCGTGGATTATACCACCTTGGATGGTACCGCTGTCGGCGGAATAAATTATAACCCAGTTACCAATATTTTAACCTTTGCGGATGGTCAAGTAAGTCAGATTTTCACCGTACCGATTATCAGCAGTGCAACCAACGACCTTACGTCGTTGTTGGTACAGTTGAGCAATCCCACTGCAGGCGCTTTGGGCGTACAGTCGAACGCAACGATCAATATCATTGATAGCAGCACTGTAAATGAAACACCGGGTTCGGTGGACACGACCTATAATTCAGCGGCAGGATTCAATGACAATGTTTATGCCTTGGCCCTCCAGAGCAATAATCAATTGCTGGCCGGTGGCGATTTCACGATGGCGGATGGCGTAACGCGTTACCGGTTGGCGCGACTCAATTCCGACGGGACGCTCGACGCCGGATTCCTATTGCCCTCCTCGACGGTCGGGGCCAGCGGTTCCGTCCGTGCTCTGGCGGTACAGGCCGATGGACGTATTTTGGTCGGCGGCTTTTTCACTAATTTTAACAGTGTGGCCTACAATCATATTACCCGGCTAAACGCAGATGGTACCTTGGACAGCTTGTTTAACCCGGGATCCGGGGCGGATAATCCGGTATATGCCGTGGCCCAAACATTTGTTAATGGACAACCGAAGATTCTTTTGGCCGGATCATTCGTCACCGTCAATGGTACCACCTTCAATGGCATTGCCCAGCTGAACACGGATGGGACAGCCGATACTACCTTTAATGCCGGCGGCTTGGGGGCCAACGCCACGGTGTTTGCTCTCGCAGTGCAAAGTGACGGTAAAATTCTGATTGGTGGCGACTTCACGGCGGTCAACGGTGCAACTAATTTTAATCATTTTGCCCGGCTCAATCCCGATGGCTCGACCGATAACACCTTTAATGTTTCGGGCAGTGGCGCCTCTGATTCCGTGCGCGCCATTGCGGTCCAACTCGATGGGAAGATCCTGATCGGTGGCGTCTTTACGAACGTGAATGGCGTGAGTCTGCCACATATTGCCCGGCTCAATAGCAATGGCAGTGTAGATACCACCTTTGTCCCCGGAGTCGGTGCGGATGACGCGGTATTAACCATCGCCTTGCAGCGGGACACCCGAATTGTGCTTGGTGGCCAATTCTCTCATTGCAACGGTGTGACGCGAAATCGGGTCACGCGCTTGAATCCAGATGGATCCGTAGACCCATCCATTAACTTTGGTTTGGGTGCAAATGATTTCGTCGCCGCTCTTGCCATCCAGCAGGACTCGATTGCAGGGTACCCGACCAATGTCCCGGACGAAAAAATCCTTATGGGAGGTGGATTTACCCAGTATAATGGCCAGCAACATGATCATCTAGTCCGTATTTTCGATGGTTCGATCAGCGGTTCTGGTTCCTTCCAGTTCTCTTCGGCCTCCTATGTGGTGGACGAGAATGGCACCAATGTATTGATTACTGTTTTGCGCACGGGGGGCACCACCAATGCTGCGACCGGGGATATCTTTGTAAACGCTGCAACCAGCGATGGTAGTGCGCTGGCTGGTATTAACTATCTCGCCATTAACACGAATTTGGATTTCCCGCTGGGAGAAGTTTTGAAGACGTTTCAGGTTCCGGTGTTGGATGATGGCGTGATCACCCCCAATCTGAGTTTCAACCTAGCGATTACAAATCCAACTTCGCCGGCGGAGATTGGCAACCAGCCCACGGCGGTGGTCACGATTATTAATGATGACGCCACGGTCAGTTTCGCCTCTGCAACTTATTCGGTGGCGAAAAACATTGTCAGCGGGAATGCGGCCATTCAGATTGTTCGCAACGGTGGCGTCAACGGCACGGCGGTGGTCAGTTTCTCCACCTCCACCAACGGCACGGCGGTTCCGGTGACGGATTATATACCGACCAACCAAACGGTGGTGTTTGCGCCTGGGGTGTCCAATGTAACCGTGAACGTACCCATTAATAACAATGGTCTTCCCGAGGGTAATCGCACGGTTTCCCTGCTATTGACGAATACTTCCGGTAGCATTCAGAATGTGGTTACCCTGACGGCGCCAACTAATGCGCTGCTAACCATTATTGATACGGCGCAAGCTCCCGGCCAGCTGTACTTTGCGGCCACAAATTTTGCTGCCAATTCATCTTCCAGCAACGCCGTTCTGACGGTCGTGCGTACCAACGGAACTTCGGGATTAATCTCGGCAACTTACTATACCGTCCCAGGTACGGCGCAGCCTGGCGTTGACTACGTGGCCACTACCAACACGGTTACGTTTAAAGATGGGGATACCAATGGTACGGTGCTGATTCCGCTAATAAATAATTTGAATGCCCAAACCACTTTAAATTTGACGGTGAATCTGGCAAATCCAACCGGCGGTGCCACGCTGATTGCACCTACTAATGCCACCTTGGCTATCTTTAATACCAATGCTGCGATTAGTTTTCAGCTTGCCACGAATACGGTTTCCGAAATTAGCGGGGTAGCCAATATTTTGGTGCAAAGACTTAACAATACGAACCTCATTTCGACGGTCAGTTATGCAACAGTGGATGGGACCGCCGTTAGCGGTGTTAACTATCTTGGTGCCTCTAACATTTTAACCTTCGGGGTTGGGGAAGCTATCAAATCTATTTCCATCTCCTTAATTAATCGCACGAATACAATCGACAACACCTTTGCGATCACCCTGTTCAATCCATCAAACGCGCAGGTAGCCACTCCGGCTAGGACTTATGTGGTGGAGCAGGCATCCGGTGCGGGCTTGAGTCTTACCACCAACAGCCAGCAGGTCTTGAAGAGTTCCGGTTACGCCATCGTAACGGTAGTCTGCTCCAATCCCCGCGTGGAACCCGTGCTGGCGACCACCAATATCGTGCCGCTGCAAGTTAGTTACACGACCTTTGATGGGACTGCCAAAGCCGGAGTGGATTATGGTGCGGTTAGCGGGATTTTAGTTTTTACCAATGGTTTGGCCACCAATACCTTCTCGGTGCCGATCTATAACAATTCGCTGGTGTCGGGCAACCATGCTTTCTCGGTGGCGCTCACCAATGTCACAGCGCCGGGGGTGCTCACGCCGATTACCACCCAAACGGTGGTGATTGCGGAAAGTAATGCGGGACTGCGCTTTTCTCAGACCGGATATAGTGTCTTTAAGAATGCCGGTAGTGCCGCCATTACGGTCTATCGCACTGGCTTTACTGATAGCGTGGCCACTGTCAATTTTGTAGCGACGAATGGGACTGCCCTGAACGGGGTGAATTTTGTTTCCACCAACGGGACGCTAATCTTCACTAATGGAGTCACGAGCCAATCCTTTAATGTGCCCTTGATCGCCAATAGTCAGGTCCAGCCCAATCTTACCGTTAGCCTGGTTTTGTCGAGTCCAACTAATGGCGTATTGGTGTCGCCCTCCCAATCCTTGCTGTCGTTGTTGGAAAATGGTGGGAGTTATGTCATTCCGGCGGGTTCGCTCTTGGTGACCAATTACACCTCGCATGCAAGCGACGGGATCATCCGCTCGAATGATACGGTGCAGGTATTGTTTGCGCTACGTGATAGCGCCGGATTGAATGTGACCAATCTGATCGCTTACCTTCAAGCGACCAATGGCGTGGTTTCGCCGAATCCAGCCAGCCAGTCTTACAGCAACTTAACGACCTACGGCCATTCAGTGTCGCGGGCCTTTACGTTCACCGCGCAGGGTACAAATTCCTATAGTATTTCGCCAACCTTCCAACTGTTTGATAACAGCAAATTTATTGGCACCGCTATCTTTACTTACACCTTGGGCAGTTGGACGAGTACTTTCTCCAATACCACGCCGATTATTATCAACGACAACACCAATGCTTCCCCTTATCCGAGCTATATTGTCGTGAGCGGTTTGGGCAGTTCCTTGATTAAGGCGACGGTGACGTTGACGAATATGTCCCATGCTTCGCCTTCGGACCTCGGTGTCTTGGTGGTTTCCCCGGCCCAAAAGAACACTCTGCTGATGGGCCATGCCGGCGGCAGTTTCACCCTCAATCATGTGACCCTCACATTTGACGACGCGGCTACCAATTTCATCCCGCAATACAGCCAGATTTATTCCGGGACCAACAAACCCACGCAATATGGCATCATGCCGAATTTTCCGTGAGGCTCAAATAAAGACTTTGAACGAGAGGTTATATGAATAGGAATTTATTAAAATTCGGTTTGCGCGGGTTGGTTATTGCCAGCTTGACCTCAATTGCAGCGGCGGCCGTGGCGCCCAATGTCCGGCAGCTTGCCGGCCATGTGCCGGCAATCATTAACCAATTGACTCCTGCCGGTCGTCTTGTCGCTACTAACCGTTTACATTTGTCGATCGGTTTGCCCCTGCGCAATCGGGAAGCGTTGACTAATTTGCTTGAGCAGGTCAGCGACCCTGCCAGTCCCAATTACCGGCACTATTTGACAACGGATGAATTCACCACGCAATTCGGTCCCACTGCGGCCGATTATCAATCCGTCATCGATTTTGCCCAAACGAATGGGTTGGTCATAACGACTTCCCACCGCAATCGGATGCTGGTGGAAGTAGAGGGGGCGGCAGCAGATGTGGAACGGGCATTCAACATTACATTCAATACCTATCAGCATCCCACCGAAAATCGACAATTCTTTGCTCCCACCACGGACCCCTCCGTGCCGACGGTACTTCCCGTCATGGATATTGGCGGCCTGAACAACTATTTTCGTCCGCATCCTCATCTTCATTTTGATAAAGGGATTACCAATCGCGTGATCGCTACCAAATTGGGTTCCGGTCCCTATGGTTGTTACCTAGGAAGTGATTTTAGGGCAGCGTACGTTCCCGGCACCACGCTTACTGGGGCCGGTCAGAAAATTGCCTTATTTCAGTGGGATGGCTATTTGGCAAGCGATATTGCTGAATACGAACAATTGGCGGGATTGCCGTCAGTTTCCCTGACCAATATTTTATTGCAGGGTTATTCCGGTGTGCCGACTGGCAGCGGTGGGGAAGTGGAAGTCTCGCTTGACATTGAAATGAGCATTTCCATGGCTCCCGGCATTGATCAAATCATGGTGTATGAAGGCGATCCTTATTATCCTCAGCCGAACATTATTTTGAATCGGATGGTTACTGACAATGCGGCTAAGCAGATCAGCAGTTCTTGGGGCTGGGGTGGGGGACCGAGCGGCACCACCGATCAAATTTTTCAAGAAATGATTTTGCAGGGACAATCATTTTTCAACGCCTCGGGTGATAGCTGCGCCTTTCTTCCTCCCGGCCAAGCGGGTTCGGTTGATGACCCTTATTCGGCGAATGCCCCCTCCGACTGTGCGTATATTATCCATGTGGGGGGCACCACTTTGTCTACCACCGGACCGGGTGGGGCGCGCTCTTCGGAGACCGTTTGGAATTATGCTAACGAGTTTCCGGGGCAGGGTTATGATGGCGTTGGCAGTAGCGGTGGGATCAGCGGTTATTACCCCATTCCAACTTGGCAACAGGGTATCAGTATGACGGCCAATCATGGATCGACGACGTATCGCAATACTCCAGACGTTGCTTTAACCGGAGATAATGTTTTTGTTATTGCCGATGCTGGCACGCCGTATCCGGGAACGGCCGGAACCAGCTGTGCGGCTCCGTTGTGGGCGGGCTTTACCGCCTTAGTCAACCAGCAAGCGGCCAGCAAGGGACAATCTCCCGTAGGATTTATTAACCCAGCCATTTATGCGCTAGCCAAAACCGGGAATTATCAGAGTTGTTTTAATGACATCACCACAGGAGACAATTTTTGGTCCCAAAGCCCAACTAATTTTCCGGCGGTTGCCGGATATGATCTTTGTACGGGCCTGGGGACTCCCAATGGTACTAATCTAATTAATGCCCTCACAACTGTGAGTGGGGCTACCTCACCGACACCGGTGATTACTGCTCCCTTGCCGCCGTGGGGCACCACGCTTTCCGTGATGAACGGGACGGACCCCAACGGTCCGTGGTTTCTGTTCGTGCAAGACACCAAGGCCAACAACACTGGTATCATTTCCAACGGCTGGTTCGTCACGCTGACCACGGCCAATCCCGTGGGCAACGCGGCGGATAATCAAGTTTATGCCACGCCGGCAAATCTGGCCCTGAACGTGGGCGCGGCTTGGAATTTCTCGGTGGCCGTCACCAACTATGGTCCGTCCACTTCCAGCAACGTGTTTGTCACCAACAATTTGCCGGTCGGCTTGACGCTGGTTTCCAGCACGCCCAGTTTGGGTTCCGTGACGCAACTTGGCTCGCAGCTTACCTGGTCATTGGGAACGCTGGCGAACAATCAAGGCGCAACGCTGGCGCTGAGTTATTCCGGCGGCGTTGCCGGCAGCACCTACACCAACCTCGCGGGCGTCAGCAGCTTGAGCACTGCCGATCCCAACCCCGATGATGATTCCATCGTTGCCACGGCAACCTATCTGTCTGCCTTGCCGCCGAATCTCTCGGCCCTGGGCTACACGCGCAGCGGCGGCTTCCTGTTCTCCGTTACGAACTCGCCCGGCCAATCTGTCACCATCCAAGCGTCCACCAATCTGGTTACGCCCAATTGGCAGCCGGTGTACACGGGTACTTCTCCGTTCACCTTCACCAACTTTGATTACACCAATTTTCAAAAGCGGTTTTATCGT
>Ga0208872_1001022_pt1 | contig 18238 bp, 18 predicted proteins | sample CryBogCBH12Aug08_FD_185508 | JGI IMG/M metagenome (GOLD analysis project Ga0208872, IMG submission 185508) | Freshwater microbial communities from Crystal Bog, Wisconsin, USA - CBH12Aug08 (SPAdes) | ecosystem: Environmental > Aquatic > Freshwater > Lake | place: Crystal Bog, Wisconsin, USA...
GATAGCGAAGCGGAGCGGCCAAAATGGGATGCCCCGCTTAATCCGTGTGAAGCACGTATCGCTAAACACTTCGGCATCGTCAACCAGAATCGTTCAGCCGATAAATGGTTAGCCGATACAGTACGCTGGACTTGGCGGGTAAAGAGCTTTTTGCATCTTGAGAGCGAGCTGATGGGTGCCTTGCGTGAACGTGCCGAGACGGAAGCGATTAACATTTTTGCGCGCAACCTGAAAGACTTGCTGCTTGCCGCTCCTGCCGGGCCTCGCGCTACTTTGGGGCTTGACCCCGGATTGCGTACCGGAGTCAAAGTGGCTGTGGTGGATGCAACCGGCAAAGTGATGGACACCGCTGTGATTTATCCGCATCAACCCAAAAATGATTGGGACGGATCGCTGCATACACTTTCCAAGCTGGCCGAAAAGCATCGGGTATCCCTCATTTCCATCGGCAACGGCACCGCATCGCGCGAGACAGATAAGCTGGCGCAGGATTTAATCGCCATGCGCCCGGAGCTAAAGCTCACCAAGATTGTCGTTTCAGAAGCTGGAGCTTCGGTGTATTCGGCCTCTGAGTTTGCCTCACGCGAATTACCGGATATGGATGTATCGCTGCGTGGAGCGGTATCCATTGCACGCCGTCTGCAGGACCCTCTGGCAGAACTGGTGAAAATTGATCCGAAATCCATCGGAGTTGGACAGTACCAGCATGATGTGGGGCAGTTCCAATTGGCACGCTCGCTGGATGCGGTGGTTGAGGATTGTGTCAATGCTGTGGGGGTAGATGTCAACACCGCTTCTGCGCCCTTGTTGGCGCGAGTCTCGGGTCTTTCGAGCAGCGTTGCGCAGAGTATTGTTTCCTATCGCGATACGTATGGCATGTTTGCAACACGCAGTGCATTGAAAGAGGTGCCTCGTTTGGGAGATAAAACTTTCGAACAAGCCGCAGGCTTTTTGCGTGTGATGGGCGGTCATAATCCTCTGGACGCTTCGGCGGTGCATCCGGAATCTTACCCGCTGGTCAAGAAAATTCTCACTGATCTCAAGAAAAACATCAAGGAAGTCATCGGTGACAGCAAGTTGCTTAAATCACTTAACCCGATCCAGTATGCCGATGAGCAATTTGGCGTCCCCACGATTACCGACATTTTGCTTGAGCTGGAAAAGCCGGGACGCGATCCCCGCCCTGAATTTACTACGGCCACTTTCAGGGAAGGCGTTGAAGAACTGAAGGATTTGAAACCCGACATGATCCTTGAAGGTGTAGTGACCAATGTCGCCGCATTCGGTGCTTTTGTGGATATTGGCGTACATCAGGACGGTTTGGTGCATATCTCGGCACTTTCCAACACCTTCGTCAAAGACCCGCACACCATTGTCAAAGCCGGTCAGGTGGTTAAAGTTAAAGTGCTGGAAGTCGATGAAAAACGCAAACGCATTGCGTTAACGTTGCGCCTAACAGACAACGCAGCTGAAAGTGGTAGAGACATAGCGCCGCGTGACCGTGCCAGTAATGCCAAGCGTATGGTGCAACAGAAACAAAAAGAAGTGCATCAGACGGTTCCTGCCGGTGCCATGGCCGCAGCGTTTGCAAAATTCAAGACGTAATTTAGGAAATTTCAATAAACTTGTAAAGTTGTGGACTATTTTGAGTTCCGCATATGATCCGCCACTTTGGCAAATGCGGCAGACAATTCAGCACGAAGTTGTGCGTCTGGAATGACTTCGTAAAGAGCGAGGTTCATACATATTAACCATTGATCACGTTCCGAGTCACTAATTTTGAACGGCAGGTGACGCTGGCGGAGCATGGGATGACCATATTCCTGCACATAGAGTTGTGGCCCTCCCATCCATCCGTTTAAATATTTGAAGAGCTTATCTTCCGAGCTTTTGAGTTCATCCGGGTGCATTTTACGAATACCATAGGTCTCCGGCAGTTCATCCATGATCCGGTAAAAACATTGGACTAATGCGCGTATTTTTTCTGCACCGCCAATGCGTTCGAAGTGAGAGACTGTCATGAATTTGATTGTGGTGTAGATGTGATTGGTTCAATGATACTGCATCGTTGGGTCTTAAGCACCAAAACTCCCCCCAGTAAACTTTGAGCGAGATAGAGTAGGCTGGAAATACCATGCAGCATTTTGAACTGCCCGGCAAAAGCGCTTTGCATGATGTCGGCCGGCAGTGTTTGTGCTTTCAGGGAGGTCATGATCGGCTGAATCCCAAACTGCATAACAATCGTCAACAGCAACAACAGGATGACTATCCGGAATGAGGTCTGTCTGAATGCGGCTCGGCCGAATATATTCATCCCATGAACTAGTAAATAACATGCGCAGATCATGCCAAGATAAGCCACCAGAGTGAACATCTTTCCAGCCAGCATTCCAGCCAGCATTCTGTCTGGCTGGGCTTGAAATAATACGGGTACTGCAACGTAACCGATTCCCCATAATGAGCCAACCCAGGCGGTAATAACTAACCATGACAAGCTATCGGCAATTTTTCTCATGTTATATTTCCTGAATATTTTGACGGATGTTACTTTACCAGTTTGCAGCTTTATATGAAAAGTAAGTGTTGTGGGTGACAATTCTCCGAAAGTTAATCGTATGGTATGAGCTCTTGCAGGCAAAGACAGTAAGGAGATGAACATGTCCATAGTACGTGGTTTTTTAGCATTCAATAAACAAAAATAGCGTATGGGTTTATAATAAAATAGAAAGAGTGTCCGGAAATTATCAAATGGGATTGCCGTTTGCCGGTATCCTGAATAATCAGTTAATATAAATACAAGAACGACAGTGTGAGGAAAAATAATGAATAGCAATCCATATGCTTTGGGACTGGAAAAAAATCCTGCAAATTACGTTCCTCTGTCTCCTCTAAGTTTTATTAAACGATCCGCTTTTATCTATCCAAACAGTATTGCAGTTATTCAAGGAGGCCGGAAATATACCTGGAAGGAAACTTACACACGCACTCGACAACTAGCCTCTGCGCTGGTTCGCCGTGGAATCAAGAAAGGTGATACCGTTGCCTGCATGCTTCCCAATGTGGCGCCGATTTATGAGGCACATTTTGGCGTACCCATGTCCGGAGCGGTTTTGAACACGCTGAACACGCGCCTTGATGCTGAAGCGATCGCTTTCCAACTCCAACATGCGGAAACCAAGATTTTGATCACTGATCCAGAGTTTTCAAAAATAGTAAAGGCTGCATTGGCCTTGTTACCCGGCAACAAACTATTAGTAATTGATGCACTCGATCCGGACTACCATGAAGGTGAGCGACTTGGCTCGTTGGATTATGAGTCATTCCTGAGCGAAGGCGATCCGGCTTACGAATGGCAGTTGCCAGATGACGAATGGGATGCCATTTCACTAAATTACACATCGGGGACGACGGGTAATCCCAAAGGGGTGGTCTATCACCATCGGGGGGCTTACCTCAATGCTGCATCCAACATCATTTCCTGGGGGATGCCGCCCCAATCGGTTTATCTGTGGACTCTACCGATGTTTCATTGTAATGGGTGGTGTTTCCCATGGACCATGGCCGCCAACGCTGGCACCAGTGTTTGCCTTCGCAAAATTGATACCGCTGTCGTCTATGAACTGATCAAGGAACATCATATAACCCATATGAGTGGTGCACCGATTGTCTATGGCATGCTGATCAATGCTCCTAAAGAACAACGCTCGGGGATTACTCACCTGATAAATGGACTAATAGCGGGGGCTGCGCCTCCGGCTGCCATTATTGAAGGGTGCGACCAGATAGGACTTAACATCACTCATGTATATGGCCTCACTGAAACTTATGGCCCTGCATCAGTCTGTGCCAAGCATCCCGAGTGGGATAGTTTGCCGTTGCATCAGCGTTCGGTGTTGAATGGACGGCAAGGCGTGAGCTACCATTTGCAGGAAGCCATTTCGGTATTAGACCCGAATACTATGAAGCCGGTGCCTTGGGACGGTGAAACCATGGGAGAAATCATGTTCCGTGGGAATATCGTGATGAAAGGCTATCTCAAAAATCCTAAAGCGACCGAGGAAAGTTTTGCAGGGGGCTGGTTTCATACCGGCGATCTGGCGGTGGTCCATGCAGATGGCTATGTAAAAATAAAGGATCGTTCCAAAGACGTCATTATATCGGGTGGAGAAAATATTTCATCTCTGGAAGTTGAGGAAGTACTCTATAGACATCCGGCTGTCATCATTGCTGCCGTGGTAGCCAAACCCGATGAAAAATGGGGCGAAGTTCCCTGTGCCTATATCGAGCTCCGTGAAGGAGTAGAGGTGACCGAGGAGGATATCATCCAGCATTGCCGCGAGCACATGGCAAGATTTAAGGTACCCAAGCAAATTGTTTTTGGTTCGATACCCAAAACCTCGACAGGAAAAATTCAGAAATACCTCTTGCGCCAGCAGGCAAAGTCTGCGAAGGCGATTGAATGAATTTCTCATAGTGGTAAGGTGGACGGCCAACTTTGGCTAAGAGCCAAAAAAATCCTTCACTTTATCCATCCATGATTTTGCACGCGGACTGTGGCGTGCAGCATCTTTCTCGTTTATTGACTCAAATTCGCGCAGTAATTCTTTCTGCCGCTCAGTCAGATTGGAGGGTGTTTCAACCATGACATGGCAGTGCAAGTCGCCGTAGGTGGAACTGCGTACCCCTTTGATGCCCTTGCCTCTCAGGCGGAATATCTTGCCACTTTGAGTTTCGGCGGGGATTTTGATTCGGGCTGAACCATCCAGTGTGGGTATTTCAATTTCCCCACCCAGAGCAGCTGTAGCGAAACTGACAGGCATTTCGCAGTGCAGGTCATTATGGTCGCGTTGAAATACGGCATGGGCCGCAATGTGGATAACCACATACAGGTCACCCGTTGGGCCGCCATTGCTGCCAAGCTCGCCTTCACCGGAGAGGCGGATACGGTCATCATTGTCAACACCAGCCGGGATTTTTACCGACAGGGTCTTGTGCTGCTTGATTCGGCCTGCCCCGTGACAGGGAGCGCATGGCGATGTAATCACCTTGCCGCTACCGTGGCAACGTGGACAAGTTTGCTGGATTGAGAAAAATCCCTGCTGCATACGCACCTGGCCATGTCCGGCACAAGTGGTGCAAGTTGTTGGGCTCGTGCCCGGTTTTGCACCGCTGCCTTTGCAGGTTTCGCATTCGGCCATGGTCGGTACACGGATCTGAGTCTCGGTACCCCGTGCAGCTTGCTCAAGGGTGATTTCAAGGTTGTAACGCAAATCTGCACCGCGATGAACGTTGCTGCGGCCTCCGCCTCGTCCACCGCCAAAAATATCCCCGAAAATATCGGAGAAATCGAACCCCTGAGCGCCTGCTCCCCCAGCACTGCCCATGCCACCCGATTCAAATGCGGCGTGTCCATACTGGTCATAAGCTGAGCGTTTCTGCCCGTCACTCAAGGTTTCATAAGCTTCTTTGGCTTCCTTGAAATGCTCTTCAGCTCTTGGATTATCCGGATTGCGGTCGGGGTGGTGCTTCATCGCCAATTTGCGATAAGCTTTTTTAATTTCATCGTCTGACGCGTCACGATTAACGCCCAGTACTTCGTAGTAGTCTTTTTTAGCCATGACCGTCAAATATGGAATGTGGAATCTAGTTTAAACGGCAAAAACATGTCCAGCCGTGGCTGGACATGCGCTAATGATTGAAGCATCAATTATACCTTCTACCTGTAGCAAGGCGCGCTCTAAAGCAAGTTATTCAATGAGATTGCGCCTCACAAATTTCCTTCACTAATTTCACTCTTACTTCTTGTCCTTAACTTCAGTAAATTCAGCATCCACTACATCACCCGCGTCTTTGGCTGGTTCTGCATGTGCAGCGCCGGGCTCACCACCTGCCTGTGCCTTGGCTTGCTCGGATGCATACATCTTTTCTCCCAGCTTTTGTGCCGCTGTTGCCAGTGCTTCAGCCTTGGCATCGATCGCAGTTTTATCATCGCTCTTCACAACTTCTTCGGCTGCCTTTATGGCGGATTCAATGGCAGATTTTTCTTCGGCAGTCAGGTGTTCGCCATACTCCTTGAGCGATTTTTGCGTGGAGTGGATCAGTGCATCCAACTGGTTGCGAGAGGTTACCAATTCAATTGCTTTGTGGTCTTCATCGGCATGGGCTTCGGCATCCTGTACCATACGTTGAATTTCCGCTTCGCTCAAACCGGAGCTGGCCTGAATCTTGATCTTGTTTTCCTTGCCGGTAGCCTTGTCTTTTGCCGATACATGCAAAATACCGTTGGCATCAATGTCAAAAGTAACCTCGATTTGTGGCATTCCACGTGGTGCGGGAGGAATATCGGACAGGTTAAATTGACCCAAACTCTTATTGCCGGAAACCACTTCACGTTCACCTTGCAACACGTGGATGGTAACCGCATTCTGATTGTCATCTGCCGTGGAGAAAACTTGTGATGCCTTGGTCGGGATCGTGGTGTTTTTCTTGATCAATTTGGTCATCACGCCGCCCATGGTTTCGATACCCAGAGACAATGGAGTGACGTCAAGCAGCAGCACATCCTTAACTTCACCTTGCAGCACACCGCCCTGAATGGCGGCACCAACCGCTACCGCTTCGTCCGGGTTAACGTCCTTGCGGGGTTCTCTGCCGAAAAATGCCTTAACTTTTTCCTGTACCAGCGGCATCCGGGTTTGACCGCCGACCAGAATCACGTCGCCAATATCTGAAGTTGAAACGCCCGCGTCTTTCATGGCAATTTTGCAGGGTTCTATGGTGCGTGCAACCAAGTCTTCAACCAGGCTTTCCAGCTTTGCGCGGGTGATTTTCACAGCCAAGTGTTTCGGGCCCGTTGCATCGGCTGTGATGTAGGGCAGGTTAACTTCAGTTTGTTGTGCGGAAGACAGTTCGATCTTGGCTTTTTCTGCAGCATCTTTTAAACGTTGCAGAGCCAGCATGTCTTTCTTCAGGTCGATGCCGCTTTCTTTCTTGAATTCTTCGACCAGATGTTCGATTACGCGCATGTCAAAGTCTTCACCGCCGAGGAAGGTGTCGCCGTTGGTAGACATCACCTCAAATTGGTGTTCACCATCAATTTCCGCGATGTCGATGATGGAAATATCAAAAGTACCGCCACCCAAGTCATAGACTGCAATCTTGCGGTCGCCTTCTTGCTTGTCCAAACCAAAAGCCAGAGCCGCTGCGGTAGGTTCGTTAATAATCCGTTTCACTTCAAGGCCGGCGATACGGCCGGCATCCTTGGTGGCTTGGCGCTGCGAGTCATTGAAGTAAGCGGGAACCGTAATCACGGCTTCGGTAACCGGTTCGCCAAGATAATCCTCAGCGGTTTTCTTCATTTTTGCCAGCACTTGGGCGGAAATTTCAGGCGCGGAAATTTCTTTGTCGCGCACTTTGATCCATGCATCTCCGTTCTTGGCCTTGACGATGGAGTAGGGGACCATGCCGATATCTTTTTGCACCATGGGCTCTTCAAAGCGGCGACCAATCAGGCGCTTCACTCCGTATAAAGTGTTCTTGGGGTTGGTGACTGCCTGACGCTTGGCCGGTGCGCCAACAAGCACTTCGCCGTCTTCCATGTAAGCGATGATAGACGGGGTGGTGCGTGTTCCTTCGGCATTTTCGATGACCTTGGGTTTGCCATTTTCCATAATAGCAATACACGAGTTCGTGGTACCCAAGTCTATACCGATAATTTTTCCCATGATTATTCCTTTCAGTTGGATTCAGTTAAATATTTAAAAACCGTTGTCGCTAGATGCGGGCTGCTGGTTATAATTTCAAGTGTTTATTCTTTTGCCTTTGCCACCATCACCAGCGCCGGGCGCAACACGCGATCATGTAGCGTGTAGCCCTTCTGCATGACGGTCACCACCGTGTTGGGTTCCTGCTCACTTTCCAGCATACCGATGGCCTGATGTTTGTGTGCATCGAACTTCTCTCCGACAGGGTTAACTTCCTTGATGTTAAATTTTTCGAATACACTGGTTAATTGCTTGAGCGTCAATTCCATACCGCTTTTAAAACTTTCCACATTTTCGGTTTGCACGGCCAGCCCCGCCTGCAAGCTGTCCATCACTGCCAGCACCTCATTTGAGAATCGTTCGACGGCAAATTTCTGAGCTTTGCTGATATCTTCTTGAGCTCGTCTTCGGATATTCTCTCCCTCGGCCTTGGCGTAAACCCAGGAGTCATAATGTTCCTTGCCCTTCAACTCGGCTTGTTTGAGTAAATCTTCCAGATTAGGGACTACTTCAGGAACTGCTGTGTTATCGATTTCAGGTTGGCCTGCTGACTCTTGAGTTGGCGCTGCTTCGTTTTGTTCCATTTGCTTTTTTCTCCAGAAAGACATCGGGATGTTCTAATTTAATGTGTGCAGGCGAAAATGGAGGCGATTTAACGGATTTCAAGTGCACTACTTAAATATTTTGTTCGCATGAGATAATGCATCATTATGGGGATCATGATTCCCGCCTCCTATATGTGCATACCTGCCTTGAATACGAACAAAAACTACCACTGGCGTATCGCCGGATTTTATTTCTTTTACTTTGCTTTTGTAGGGATGTTTGCGCCTTATTGGAGCTTGTATCTGAAGTCCATTCAGTTTGATGCGGTGGAAATTTCCATACTGCTATCGGTGCAGCCGGTCATGCGGATGCTTTCACCCAACTTTTGGGGCTGGCTGGCAGACCGGACAGGTAAGCGCTTAATGGTGGTTCAGCTGGCGGCATTAGGCGGGGTGATATGCTATCTTGGGGTCTTCGTTACGACAAAGTTTTACGGTATGTTGCTAGTGTTGGCAACCATGAGTTTTTTCTGGAGTGCTTCAATGCCGCTGGTCGAGGCCACTACACTGACCTATCTCGGGAAGAACACGGCGCATTATGGCCGCATACGTTCCTGGGGGTCGGTTGGATTTATTATCGCGGTAGTGGGATTGGGGTTTGCATTCGATTACGTCGCTATTCAATGGTTGCTTTGGGCCGGGTTGTTCAGTATGTTGGGCATCCTGTATTTTTCCCGGCAGATTCCCCCTACCACGGTGCTTGCGCATCATACGGACAAACAGCCGATCATGAGTATCGTGCTGCATCCCCCAGTTTTGGCCTTATTGGTGGCGTGCTTCCTGATGTCAGTGGCACACGGCCCTTACTACACTTTTTTCTCGATATATCTGGTAGAACAGGGGTACGCCAAAAGTGCAGTGGGCATGCTTTGGGCACTAGGAGTGATTTGCGAAATTGGTGCGTTTTTCGTGATTCCGCGACTGACCAAGCGATTCACGCTGCAGCAGATATTGATGCTGAGTTTTTCCTGCGCGGTACTGCGATTTTTGCTGATTGCCTGGTGTGTCAATTCGTTGGGGTTGCTGCTGATAGCCCAAGCTTTACATGCGGCAACCTTTGGCGCATTTCATGCGGCAGCGGTTGCGTTGATCCACCAGTATTTTCAGGGACGTCACCAATCCAAGGGGCAAGCATTGTTCGGTAGTTTTACTTATGGCGCGGGGGGCATGCTGGGTAGCTTGGTCAGCGGGCCGATCTGGCAGAGCTATGGTGCAAGCGTGCTGTATTCGGGCAGTGCGATTATGGCTTTGTTGGGGTTGTTGCTGATCGGATGGAAATGGGAGATGCCGACTAATCTAAGGTAATTAGGAAAAGTTATTAAAACCCTCAAACAAAACCCCCTGCCAATTCAATTGACAGGGGGGTTTTGAAGTCAGGCTGGCCGAAACGTTTTTAGTGTTCGCCCAGCACCGAAACGGTGATATGTGCAACCACATCGCTATGCAACCCGATGCTGATCGGATAGTCACCAACTTGCTTGAGATGACCATCCGGCATGCGAATTTGCGATTTATCCAGAGTGAAACCTTGCACGGACAATGCAGCAACGATGTCGGCATTTGTAACGGAACCAAACAGTTTGCCGTCTACGCCAGCTTTCTGAGCGATTTGCACGGTCAGACCGTTGATCTTCTCGGCGCCTGCTTGAGCCGTTGCGACCTTGGCTTGTTCTGCGGCTTCCAGTTCAATGCGACGTGCTTCAAATTCAGCTTTGTTGCTTTCGGTCGCGCGCTTGGCTTTGCCTTGCGGGATTAAAAAATTGCGAGCATAGCCATTTTTTACTTTGACCACGTCACCCAATTGGCCGAGGTTGGCCAGTTTTTCCATCAATATTACTTGCATGGTCTGCTCCTTAATGCAAATCGGTGTAAGGCATCAACGCCAGGAACCGCGCGCGCTTGACCGCGGTGCTCAATTGACGCTGGTAACGCGCCTTGGTGCCTGTGATTCTGGCCGGGATCAACTTGCCGTTCTCGCTGACGAATTCCTTGAGGATATTCAGATCTTTGTAATCCACTTCAGCAATTTTTTCTGCAGTAAAACGGCAGAATTTGCGGCGTTTGAACAGCGAACGCGAAGAGCTGTTCTTCTTGTCATCTTTCTTCTTAAATACACGAGCCATAATGTGCTCCTTTATTCCAATGTTATGTTATCGATGTGCATAACCAGTTGCTCGATACGTAAACTGCGTTGAGCTAAAAATCCTTCTGCTTTCACTCGCTTCCCGACTTGCAGGAGGCTAGCCTGTTTCGCTGCTGCGCCGAATGCCAGGGCAGGAATATCACATTGCACTCTGCGTGGCATACCGGCTTCTTGCTGCGTTGAAACATTGCGGATCTTTAAAACAATCCGCGAAACTCCTGCAGGAGTGGTACGCAAACTTTCCAACTCAACCAACTCTCCGTCAACGACGAACCGGTTGCATCCTAATTCAATCAAGCAGCAGCTACTTCAGCCGGAGCAGCGTCGGGAACGGAATCACCCGTAAACGAACGCGACTTCTCTTCTCTCATCATCGCCGAAGGCGTGGTTACCGCTGCCTTGGTCTTGATGGTCAGGTGACGCAACACGGCATCATTGAACTTGAATGCATGTTCCAATTCGTCCAGAGTTTCCTGGTTACATTCGATGTTCATCAGCACATAGTGCGCTTTGTGAATTTTCTGGATCGGGTAGGCCAATTGGCGACGACCCCAGTCTTCCAGGCGATGGATCAGGCCGTTTTTGGCCGTCACCAGAGTACGGTAACGCTCAACCATTGCGGGAACCTGCTCGCTTTGGTCGGGATGTACTATGAATACAATCTCGTAATGACGCATTAAATCTCCTTATGGATTAAAGTTCCCCGTCATGCGAAACGGTGGAACAAGGGTTTTTGGGAGGGCGGATTATATCGAAAAATTCAGGCAGGTCAAGATAAAGCGTAAAATCAAGGTGACAGACAGGTTTTCCCGATACCTTTCTTTCATAATTGCAGGATTAATGTAATGTATTTTTTGTTATCGAGTTTAGCTTCGTATTCCCAAGAATGTTTTTGAATGTACGCGGCCAAAATGAATATTAAGTGGGATAAATTTTCGCTTGGATTCATCTTAGATTCATCAGACCCTGATAGGCTGTTTGATAAAATAAATCTGGATGATGATACAACATTATGAGTGAATTGAGTTATTGGTTGCTTAGATCAGAAAATCAATTAGTTACCACCCTGGACAAGGCAGGCGGGAACATTTTTCCGTGTGGATCGGCTTCGGACTTCGGCAATCCCGAGAAAGCGTTGTTTGTCGGGAAATGGCAAGGGTTACCATGCTACGCGGCAGAATTGGATACATTCCCGGAAAAATTTTCCGGAGAAATGATGCCCGTCCGAAGTCTGTTCAGTTTAGTGGGTGCTGAAATTGTATATTTGGCGGGTCGGGCAACCCAGCTTTTGGACTGGCAGAAAAATCATCAATACTGTGGCAGGTGCAGTACCCCAACTGAAATCAAAATGGGTGAATTCTGCATGCAGTGTCCCGCTTGCGGGCTGGCTGCCTACCCAAGAATTTCACCTGCGGTGATGGTGTTGATCAGTCGCGGGAATGAGCTACTGCTTGCTCGTGGCCCCCATTTCAAGCCCGGAATCTTCAGTGCTCTGGCTGGCTTTGTTGAAGCGGGTGAAACCCTTGAACAATGCGCTCACCGCGAAGTTCAGGAAGAGGTGGGAATTGAAATTGCCAATCTTCGCTATTATAGAAGTCAATCCTGGCCTTTCCCCAATTCGTTGATGGTTGCTTTTTTTGCCGACTACGCTGGAGGAGAAATCAATCCCGATCCCAAGGAAATTGAAGCTGCAAATTGGTTTTCACTAAACGCATTACCGACGTTGCCCGAGGCGGTAAGTATTGCGCGCCAACTTATCGAGGCTGCCTGCAGGGCGAAGCTCTAACTCGTTGGTCAAACTTTCGAATTGTAAAATCGAATTGAATTTCGCCCATCACTTTTAGCCCGATACATCGCAATATCAGCCCATTTGAAGAGCTCGTCACGGGTTGCCTGCTGGCCTTTGAATATAACAACCCCGATACTTGAAGTGCAATGATGCTTGACTATGTATTCAGTCTGACCTTCTTTGTGAGTTTGCAGTAAATATGGCAACGCAAGTGAAGCACGGATTTTCTCGGCAACCACTTGCGCTTCAGCGAGTGATTCGGCTTTGTCGACTTCCAGCTCACTCAAAATGACCACAAATTCGTCACCTCCGAAGCGCGAGGCCGTATCGGTTTCCCGCACACAATTCGTTATGCGGAGAGCCGCTTCAATCAACAATAAATCCCCCACGCTGTGACCATAGGTATCGTTAAGAGGTTTAAAATTGTCGAGATCCAGAAATATAAGCGCGCCATAATAACCATTGCGCTTACTGGCAGCCAGAGTTTGGCTTAATCGGTCATTCAGCAGACGTCTGTTAGGAAGCTTGGTGAGCGAGTCATAGAATGCCAGATGATAAACCTGTTCTTCCATTTCTGTGCGCTCAGTGATGTCATGAATGATCGACAGTAGCAAGGAGCGGTTTTCGCTTTCAATCGGTGTCGAATGTACTTCCACGTTGCGTATTTCGCCTGATGCCAAACGGTGGGTAAAGACAAAGTAGTTGCGCTCTTCCAGATTTGCTTTCTTGATTTCATCTGCAATGTGTTCGGGCGATAATGTGTTGATTTCCGTTATGTGCATGCCGATTAAACGGTCAACAGGATAGCCATAGTATGTTACTGCAGCCTCATTGGCATTGATAATTTCTCCCGAAGAAGGTTCAACCAACAACATGACCGAAGAATTCTTCTCGAAGAAGTGACGGAATCGCTGTTCGCTGTCATGCAGCGCATTTTCAGCACTTTTCCGTTCAGAAATATCGAAGAAGGCCCAAAGTGATTCCTCTTTGGAATTATCCAGCAACACTCCGCTAATATCCGTCCAGATTAAACTTTCGTCTTTGCGTCGAAAAAGTTGCTCTCCCCTATAGTGGCCTCCTGCACGAAGCACGGAATAGATTTCTCCCATCTCGTCAAAGGCTTCCTGTGTTGGGAACAACTGTCGAGTCGATGCGCCATTTAATTCCCCGTGTTCAAATCCAAACATGTCATCGAATATACTGTTTGTCCATACAATCACACGATTTTGAAGCTTTACTATGCCGACTATCGCATTATCAAGAATAACTTTTTGCTCATTAATCAGTAAATTAATCTGATCATGCGTCTGTTTACGCTCGGTAATATCACGGGAAGAATAAAACATTAATTTTTTGCCATAGAGTTCAAGCCAGTAGCCATTAACCTCTACATAAATAATGCTTCCGTCTTTGCGCCGATGTCTGGTTTCGAAACGGGTAGGGGCTGCAAAAGTGGATTGCTGACTTAAAATTCGTTTGAGTTCGTCTGAAGAAAAATTGGCATCCCATTGGGAAACACTCATTCCGATGATTTCACTCCGTTGGTATCCCAGCATGGCACAAAAAGCGTTACTTGCTTCCGTAATATTGCCCTCCGTGTCCAGTATGTGTATACCGTCACTGGAATTCTGCAAAAGTGCAAGATTTTTCTCACTTTCCTTATGTAGAGCTTGCTCTGTTTTGATGCGTTCGGAGATATCCTGAACGATAGCAACACCTCCTTCAATATCGCCATTTTTGTCGAATGAAGGTGCGCAAGTGATCGCTATCCAAATATTGTTATTGTTCGATGACGCAAAGTAATATCCCTCGTAATAGCATAATTCACCTTCCAAAGCCTTCTTCAGGATGGGCATGATGAGATGGTCGTTGAGGGATTTTAGATCCACTCCCACGGTAAGCTCGGCACTGTTGTGAATAATTTCAGCTAAGCGGTCATTGCAATAAGTAATAACGAATTGGGTATCATAATGAAAAATCCCAACCGGTGAATGATTGAGCAGCAAGCGGAACTGATGCTCACTGACTCTGATTGCGTCCTCCCGCTCAGCGGCTTCCAGGTGCAAACTAATGTTCTCGGATAAACTCCTGCTCATAAACCTTACACTCATGATCATAAAGCAAAGATACAAAAGTAATGCGATAGCCATAGCCGAGTTTAAGCTATTGTGTGCCAGAGCCAAACGGATTATGAGTGGTGCAAGTACGGAAACGATATAAGCGATTCCGCTAGGCAAATCGACTGCATACGAAACCAGGCCACCAGCCGATAAACCGCACAGCATTGCTACTATAAACACCTGATATTGAATATTATTGTCAGGGAATAGCAGAATACTGATCAGCCCCCAAACGACACCTGAGCCCAACACCCCCAGGCGAAATCCGGTCAACCAGAAATGCGTGGATCTTTTTTGAGGCAATGAACTTAGGTAAGCAATTGCAAGAGCGGTTCGAGATAAGACCACCAGAATAATTACAGAAAACCATTCGATAACCAAAGTGGTATCGTTTACATCGCGCAGCACGTATGAAACTATTGCAGCCAGGATAACGCTGGTTGCTTGCGTTATGTGGCTTGTAGAAAACATTTGCCGGATTTGCGCAGTTTGAATCGCTATTTTTCTGTCCATGATTCTTAAACTGGTTAAAAGCAAAAGATGCCTTCAAACATTATTTCTCTGCTCCCAGAAGGCGCCAATTTTATCCAGAACAACCGCGGGTTTAAGCGGTTTGACAATAAAGCCGGCGGCTCCCTTGGATTGCGCTTCCTTAACCCTGTCTATTGTTACCTCTCCGCTAACCATGATTACCATGATCTCGGGCTTTGCCTTGCGTATTTCATCCAGTGCTTTTATGCCGTCCATTTTGGGCATATTGATATCGAGTAAGACAATATCGGGTTCAAGTTCGACGCATTTCATCACCACATCAATACCGTTTGATACCTCACCCGCTATGGGGTAACTCTCGCTTTTCAGTATCGCTTTAAGCAGCTCCCTCATTGTTCTGTCATCATCCGCTACCAGGACTGAAGGCTTTTTTGTTGGGGTCATTAAATCATCCTTTCCGTTTGTTATCAGCCTTAGCATTGGGCTGCGCACGACTGGTACATTCCGAATGTTAATCTGTTTTTAGCATAACCAGTTAATAAACAATTAACTACTAGATATAGTTAAGATAATAGCACAATATACTATATATTGTGTTTTATATGAAATTATGGTAAAAGATATTTTGATTAGTTTAATTTTGCCTTGTCAAGGATATTAATTATGCGTAAATATTACCCTTCAGGTTATCGCTTACACGCAAATTACCTTGACGATGAAGTGCAGATTTTTCCGGTATGGGTGTGGCTACTGGTCGTGGTAGTAATATCACTTGTATTGATTGTAAGATAACTCGTATGGCTCACTTTGATCGGATCCTCTGATGAAATACTTAATGCAAAAGGAACTACAGGGCAAACGAAGATGAGCACTGATAAATCCATTCGTGGTTAGGTATTATCCTTCAGCCAATGCATGAAATTTTAAAATTACTGAAGCAACATGGCGAGTGTCTTGACTCTGAGCTCGCGTCTGCTACAAAAATGCCACTTGCCCAGGTACATCTTCATTTGTCTGAACTGGCAACCCGGAAACTGGTCATGCTGTGTCAGTCAACCAAGTTTATCAAAGGCAAGGAAGTCAAAGCAATCATTTGCAGAATTTCGGGTTACATTCCTCCTGCAAAACCGGGCGCGAAAGCCAAGGTGCAAATTACTTTGTCTTAGTTCTGCTAAAATCCTGAACTCGCCCTCGGAGTCTTTCTCATGCGTTTTTCCGGTTCTGACACTTACGTTTCAACCCACGACTTGGCTCTAGCTGTCAATGCCGCCATAACCTTGCAACGTCCTTTGCTGATTAAAGGCGAGCCGGGTACCGGCAAAACCATGCTGGCCGAAGAGGTAGCTACAACACTCGGCATGCCGCTCTTTCAGTGGCACGTCAAATCGACCACCAAGGCCCAGCAGGGTCTTTACGAATACGATGCTGTCTCCCGTTTGCGTGACTCGCAACTAGGCGATGCCAAAGTCGCTGAAATCGGAAACTATATTGTTAAAGGCGTTTTATGGGAGGCTTTCGAATGCGAAACTCCCTCTGTGGTGCTGATCGATGAGATCGATAAAGCAGACATTGAATTTCCCAACGATCTGCTTCGCGAACTCGACCGCATGGAGTTCTTCGTCTATGAAACACGCCAGACTATACGAACCCGCCACAGGCCGATTTTGTTCATTACATCGAACAATGAAAAGGAACTCCCCGACGCATTTCTGCGTCGTTGCTTCTTCCACTACATCAAGTTCCCTGACAAGGAAACGATGACCAAAATCGTCGAAGTGCATTTCCCTAATCTTAAACAGGCACTGTTGCGCGAAGCCCTTGAGGTGTTCTTTGAACTGCGTGAAACCCCCGGACTAAAGAAAAAACCCTCCACCTCGGAGTTGCTCGACTGGCTTAAACTCCTTCTAGCTGAAGAAATTCCGCCTGAAGCACTGCGTGCAAAGGACCAGAAAACAGCTATTCCTCCGCTTCACGGAGCCTTGCTCAAGAACGAGCAGGATGTCCATCTTTTTGAGCGGCTGATTTTCATGGCCCGTCAAAATCGCTGACGCTTATTTTTATAGCTGCTGATCATGCTGATTGATTTTTTCCTTCATCTAAAGGCAAGTAAACTGCCTGTTTCGACCAAGGAGTTTCTCACTCTGCTGGAGGCACTACAACAGCATGTCATCGGGCACAGCATCGATGACTTCTATGTATTATCCCGCGCCACGCTAGTTAAGGACGAAACCCATTTCGACAAGTTCGACCGCGCTTTTGGCGAATATTTCAAGGGCATCGAAGCGTTGCCAGGTATGGAAGAACTCATACCGGAAGACTGGCTACGACAGGCCATGAAAAAACACTTGACCGACGCCGAACGCGCCAAGCTCGAAAAACTCGGTTGGGATAAACTGATGGAGACCTTCAAGCAACGCCTAGCCGAGCAGAAGGAACGCCATGCAGGTGGCAATAAATGGATAGGCACTGGCGGGAGCTCTCCCTTTGGCCACGGTGGTGCGCATCCGGAGGGTATCCGTATCGGAGGCAAAAGTGAAAACCGTTCTGCGGTCAAAGTCTGGGAAAAGAGAGAGTTCAAAAATCTGGATGACAATGTGGAACTCGGTACACGCAACATCAAGGTCGCTTTGCGACGCCTGCGTCGATTTGCTCGGCAGGGTGCTGCTGAAGAATTGGATCTCGACCTTACCATTGCCGGTACCGCACGTAATGCAGGCTGGCTTGATCTGCACATGCGCCCCGAGCGTCACAATGCAGTCAAGGTTCTTATTTTTCTGGATATCGGAGGGTCGATGGATGACCATATCCGCGTTTGCGAAGAACTGTTTTCCGCCTGCCGGAGCGAATTCAAGCATCTTGAACACTTTTATTTCCATAACTGTGTTTACGAGAACGTCTGGAAGGATAATACCCGTCGCGGCTCTGAGCGTATCCCAACTTTAGACCTTCTGCACAAATACGGCAATGACTACAAACTCATCTTCGTTGGCGATGCCACGATGAGTCCGCACGAAATATTACGTCCGGGTGCCAGCGTCGAATACAACAATCAGGAGGCGGGGGCCGTGTGGTTACGTCGGATGACTGACACTTGGCCGCATGCCATCTGGCTGAATCCTGAGCCTGAACATTATTGGCCTTACCGCCAATCAATAGGCTTGATTCACGAACTTCTCGGTAGTCGAATGTTTCCGCTCACACTCGACGGCTTGGAGCGAGGCATGCGAATACTGAGTAAATAATTAGCAGTGTAATAGACTCATGAAGCATACTTGCTTCCAAGAAACTTACGCCGCAATAGATCGGGAGAAATGACAGCGATCATT
>Ga0208872_1001023_pt1 | contig 18222 bp, 12 predicted proteins | sample CryBogCBH12Aug08_FD_185508 | JGI IMG/M metagenome (GOLD analysis project Ga0208872, IMG submission 185508) | Freshwater microbial communities from Crystal Bog, Wisconsin, USA - CBH12Aug08 (SPAdes) | ecosystem: Environmental > Aquatic > Freshwater > Lake | place: Crystal Bog, Wisconsin, USA...
GCCGCCACCGTCGGTTACACGCTCGGCGGATTCTTGTCCGGGCGGCTGGTCAAACGCGGCGTCACGCCGTCGGCGGCGCGCCTTTGGCTTATGCTCATCAGTGCCGCGCTGGTGCCGCTCGTCGGTTTGGTTCCGGCCATTCCTTCCGTGATGAGTGTCATCGGTATTGCGATGGTTGTGGCCTACGCGGCGACCGCGTGGTTGAGCAATCTCACCGCGCTCGTGGTTGACATCGTGCCGCAACGTATCCTCGGCACGGCTTTTGGGGTCATTGCCTGTGGCAGCGCGCTCGGCGGATTTTTCATGAACAAGGCCGTAGCGTGGTTCATTGACCATCGCTCGTATGACGACTTTTTTTACATCATGGCCGTCGCTCATCCGGTCGCGCTGCTGCTGGTCTGGCGCTTGCGCAAACGCGCCAGTGCGACTTAAATTTTATATGCGATTAAATCGAAAATTCAGTTTGATGTTGGCCGCCGTCGCGGCCGGTGTTTTATGCGGCGCGGTCGCGGCTGGCGAACCGGTTTCCATTTCCGGTATTTATCCTTCACTCGCCACTTTCAACAACGAAGGCGAGTGCGGCACCGGCGCGGTGGTGCCGTGGGCGGATCGGCTTTGGTTCATCAGCTATGGACCGCATAAGCCATTTGGCTCCACCGACAAACTTTACGAAATCACACCCGGCCTCGAACAAATCGTCCGCCCCGAGAGCATCGGCGGCACACCAGCGGATCGAATGATTCACCGCGAGTCACAGCAGCTAGTCATTGGGCCATACTTCATTGACACGAATCGCAACGTCCGCGTGATTCCGTGGCAAAAAATGCCGGGGCGGCTCACCGCCGTCGCGCGGCATCTCACCGACCCGACGAACAAGGTTTATTTCGCCACGATGGAGGCTGGACTTTACGAAGCCGACATCCATTCCCTTGAAGTCACCGGACTGCTGAAAGACCGCATGAACAAACCGCAGTCTGGCACGTTGAACGAAGCTCATCCAGCGACGAACGAAACAAAACTCCCCGGCTGGCACGGCAAAGGACTTTACTCCGGTCAAGGCCGTGTTGTCTTTGCCAACAACGGCGAGCACGGCAAAGCCGCCGAGACGAATCCCAACACCTTGAGTGGCGCGCTCGGTGAATGGTTCGGCTCCAGCGATTACTCGCTGGTGCGCCGTGCACAGTTCACAGAAGTCACCGGGCCGGGCGGGATTTATGGCAACCCACATCCCGACACCGATCCGATTTGGAGCCTCGGCTGGGATTTTCGCTCACTCCTTCTGATGTGCCTGGATCACGGCGCGTGGCACGCCTACCGGCTGCCCAAGCCGGATCATTCCTACGACGGCGCGCATGGCTGGTTCACGGAATGGCCGCGCATCCGCGACATTGGCGAGGACGATTTGCTGATGACGATGCACGGCGCGTTCTGGCATTTTCCAAAAAACTTTTGCGCCACGAATTCCGCCGGCATCGCGCCACGGGCCAGCTATTTAAAAATCATCGGCGACTTCTGCCGGTGGCACGACCGCATCGTGATCGGCTGCGACGACGCGGCGATTGTAGAGGTTCCGCGCAAGCTAAAAGGCAAACTTGCGCCGACCGGTCAGTCGCAGTCCAATCTGCAATTTCTCCAGCCGTCGCAACTGGATGAACTCGGTCCGACGCTCGGCCACGGCGCGGTGTGGCTCGATGACGCGGTCAAGGCTGGCGAAGCTTCCGATCCGTTTCTTTTTTCCGGCTACAAATATCGCACGCTGCTGCTCGCGCACAATAATCTGCGGCCGGTCACGTTCACGTTGGAGGTGGATGCACAAGGCAATGGCACTTGGAAAAAACTGCGCGACATCGAAGTGCCGGCAAATGGTTCGGTGTGGACGGAATTTACGGGCAGCGAAACCGACGCATGGGTGCGGGTGAAGGCCAATCGCGATTGTGAAAAAGTCACAGCTTTTTTCCAATTTCACAACGCTGGCCAGCGTGGCTCAGAGGCGTCAGATATTTTTGCCGGACTCGCCAAACCCGGCGAGACCAATATCAGCGGTGGCTTGCTGCACCAGCGCGGCGGCAATGCGCGGACGCTGCAATGTATTTCCGCCGACGGCAAAGCTGCTTGCTACGAGTTGGACGGCGATTTGAAACTGCACCGGACCAATGATCCCGCGAGCGGCGCGTGGGCCAAAACCAATCTCGCCATTCCGCGCAATTTTCTGACCGTGGACAAGGCTTCCGTGATTTGCGTGGACAATGGCCATCGCTGGCGGCTGCCTAATGGCGATGCTTCGTTTGAGCAATCCGGCGCGGGTGACGACGAACGGGTTTGCCGTGAAGTCGTTACTGAGCGGGATTTGTTCAATGCGTTCGGCACGTTTTACGAATTGCCGGCGGAGAGCGCGGGCGGCTTCATCAAAATTCGTCCAATCGCCACGCATAACCGGCACATCAAGGACTACGCGAGTTATCGCGGCTTGCTTGTAATGAACGGCGTCCGCAACGACGCGACCGGTGAACATATCGTCCGCAGCGACGACGGCAAGTGTGCGTTGTGGGTCGGTGCCGTGGATGATTTGTGGCAGCTCGGCAAGCCGCGCGGCACCGGCGGTCCGTGGCTCGACACGGCCGTGAAAGCCAATGAACCCAGCGATGCGTATCTCGCCACCGGTTACGACCAGAAGCGGCTTACGCTTGCACACTCAAGTTCTGAGGTTGTGAATTTTAAAGTTCAAGCCGATTTCACTGGCAACGGTGAATGGCGCGACGTTGTCACGCTCGCGGTGAAATCTGGTGAGCGGCGTGAGTATGATTTTCCCGCCGCCTTCGAGGCGTATTGGTTGCGCGTCATCGCTGCCAGCGACACGACGGCGACGGCACAATTTGATTACCGCTAAATTATTAAAAACATTATGAAAAATATCTTCGGCCTACTCTTTACAGCTTTCCTGGTCAACGTCGCGTGTGTGGCGCAAACCAATTCGCCGTTCACACTCCCACCGCCCGGTTACAAACTTGTTTGGTCGGATGAATTCAACGGCGATTCGCTGGACACGAGCAAATGGGATTTTCGCACCGACAGCAGAATGTGGAGCACGCAGAAGCCGGAAAATGTTTCCGTGCGCAACGGCCATTTGATTCTCGCCGTTAATAAAGAGGACGCGGGTGGCAAGCATTACACCGGCGGCGGTGTCATCAGCAAACCGGCGTTCAAATACGGCTATTACGAATCGCGTTTCAAGGTGCCGCCGGGCGCGGGCTGGCACACGTCGTTTTGGATGATGAAGCACAACGGCCAGGGTGGCACTGGGCCGACGGCTTCGGCGCAGGAACTGGACGTTTGCGAAAATGATTCCGTCCACCAAAACAGCTACGGCGTGAACGTCCACAAGTGGAATCCGAAACCGCATGTGGCAATGGGCGGCAAGACGGTGAAGACGCCGAGTCTTTGGGGCGATTTTCATGTCTATGGCTGCGAGTTCACGCCGGAACAGGTGAGGTATTATTTTGACGGCGAACTGGTGCAGACAGTGGACGTTTCCAAATTCGCGCACAGCGAGCAAAACATCTGGCTCACGACCATCGCGTCGAATCTCGGCGGCACGAAGGCGGTGGACGACGCCAAGCTTCCGGCGGCGGCGGAATATGACTACGTCCGCTTTTACAAGAAACAATGACCACCGCCAAAATGCTTCGTTCGCCCCTGCCTTTTTTTCTGGTTGCCGGTGGCTTGTCCGCCGGCACGGCGCTCGCGCAGCTTCCGGCGTTTCCCGGCGCGGAAGGTTTTGGCGCGGCGGCCACGGGCGGGCGCGGCGGAACGGTTTATCGCGTCACCAATTTGAATGACTCCGGCCCCGGCTCGTTTCGCGACGCCGTCAGCCAGGAAAATCGCATCGTGGTATTTGATGTCGGCGGCTATGCCGCGCCGGCCTCGACGAACCGCACGGTGAACGCCGCGATCAAGGTTCACAGTAACATCACCATCGCCGGAGAAACGGCGCCCGGCGACGGTTTTGGCGTGATGGGTCGTGAAGTTTCCTTCAGCACGGCGACGAATGTGATTTGCCGCTATATTCGGTTCCGGCAGGGAATGTTGGACGGACATCATGCCGGCAACACGGTCGGGATGTGGCACGCGAGCAACATTATTCTCGACCACGTTTCCATTGCGTTTGGCCAGTGGAATAATATTGATGCTGTCGGCGCGACGAACATCACCGTCCAGAACTGCCTCATCGCCGATCCGGTCGGCCAGCGGTTCAACGCACATACCGAGGGCGGACCGTTTTGCTGGTATCGCAACCTCTGGGCCAACGCGCACAACCGCCAGCCGATGGCCCGCGCCAACACGGTGTTCGTAAACAATCTCGTCTATGACTACGAGGCCGGTTATACGACGACGACGCACGCGCCGTTTCACCATGATCTAGTGAACAATTATTTTATCGCCGGTCCGGCGACCGGCCGGCCGTCGAATTGTTTTTTTCAGGTAAACACGGACCAACTTTTTTACGTCGCCGGCAATCAGCTTGACGGCAACAAGGACGGCAAGCTGGACGGTTCGCCGGTGACACCGGGCCAGTCGGTGACGCTCTTGAATGCGCCGTGGTTCGCGGTGACGACCAATCTGCCCACCATCAGCGCGATGGCGGCGGTTTCTTGCGTGCTGTCGGGCGCTGGCTGTTCGCTTCAGCGCGACGCGCTGGATTTGCGAACGATTGGCGAGGTAGCTTCCTTCGGCAAAGCCGGTTTTATTTGGACAAACCAGACGCAAAGCGGATTGCCCAACTGCGGCTATGGAAGTCTCGGCGGCGGCACAACACCGGTGGACAGCGACCAGGACGGAATGCCGGATTACTGGGAAAAGACGCTCGGCTGGAATCCAAATGCGGACGACCACAATACGGAATTGCCGAGTCGCGACGGTTTCATCAGCGAGCCGACATTTTTTCCGCCAAGAACGCCGGCCGGTTACACGCGGCTGGACGAGTATTTGTATTTTCTCGGCATTCCGCATTTCATCGTGGCGAAAAATATGGCCAGCGAGCCGAGCCAGGTTCAGATAGATTTTCGGAAATTCACTTCCGGTTTCACGGCGTCGCCGGTTTACAAAATTTCCGATGTGAGCGGCGGCACCACGAGCCAGCGCGGTGACGGCGGCTGCCTCGTCACATTCACGCCGACGCTGGATTACATTGGGCGCGCGAAATTCGACTTCACCGTGACTGACCGTGCCGGCAATTCGTGGAAACAAACCTGCGCGTTGCTGGTGCAAGAACCTTAAATATGAAACGACTTCTAACGACCTTGGCCAGCTCGCTGATACTGGCGACGAATTCATTTCTTTTTGCCGCCGACGAGTCACCGGTGAATTTATCCGCGCTCCACAATCCCGTCTGGACGAGTGTGGACAACCTACGCGATCCGTCGGTGCTCAAAACGGCGGACGGATACCAGTTGTTTTATTCGCGTTTCTCCAACCAATCCTGGGCCGCGCCCACCAACTGGGCCATTGCGCAAGTGTTCACGCGCGATTTTGTGCATTTTGAAAATGACCGCGACGTTTCGCCCAAGGGCCACGCCTCGCCGGGCAACGTGATTTTCTGGGGTGGCCGCTACATTTTGCCCTATCAAACCTATCCCGCCACGCCGACGCAGCTCGTGTTCAGCGAATCGCCGGACTTGAAAACGTGGTCCGCGCCGAAACCGTTTTTGACCGAGGCGCGATTTTTGCCGTGGAACAAACTCAAGCGTGTAATTGATCCGACGCTGGTCTTGGCGGGCGACGTGTTGCATTGTTTTTTTATCGGCAGTGCGAATATGACGAATGCGGCGGGAAAAGTGTTGCGTGCCAATCTGCTTGGCCACGCTATCACGCGTGATTCAAAATTGGAGCATTGGGAAATCCTTACGCCGAACACGCCGTTGCTCGGCGTCTCAGAGCGCGCGCCGGACGGCGTGGAAAACATCATGATTTTCCGCACCGGCGACCATTGGACGATGATTTTCAGCGAAGGCTTGGCGAACCAGCATTTGGCGCTCGCAACCTCGGCAGATTTGCTGACGTGGAAATTGGAGGGTCCGATTGAATTGCCGCGTCAGAAATGGATGGCGCACAAATACGGCGCGCCCTTTGTCTGGCGCGAAAAAGACCGGTGGCTGATGATTTTGATGGGTGAAAACACGGTCGGCCGGACGACGTTCGGGTTGCTGACTTCGCCGGACGGAAAACAATGGACGCCGCAGCCGGAACAATTTCAAAAGTGAATCTTGGTCTGACAATGCTTTCTGAATCCACAAGCCCATGCGAAACCAAACAAATATAAAGAGCCAACTCACCAGTCTATTTTTGGCCATCTGCCTGCTTTCTGCCGCCACCGTCAGTGCGGCGGAGACAAACTTTTTTTCCATTGCCACCGGGCCGTTCAAGCCGGACTGGAATTCGCTCACGAATTACCAGACGCCGGAATGGTTCCGCGACGCGAAGTTCGGCATCTGGGCGCACTGGGGCGCACAATGCCAGCCGGAGCACGGTGACTGGTATGCGCGCAGCATGTATCAGCAAGGCAGCGCGGACTACGAATCACACCTGCGCGAATACGGCCATCCTTCGACGAACGGTTTCAAGGACGTGATTCACGAATGGAAGGCGGAGCATTTTGATCCCGACAAGCTGCTGAAATTTTACAAGGAAAACGGCGCGAAATATTTCATGGCGCTCGCGGTGCATTGCGACAACTTCGACAACTGGAATTCCAAATATCAGCCGTGGAATTCAGTGAACCTCGGTCCGCAAAAAGATTTGATTGGCGGTTGGGCGAAGGCCGCGCGGAAAAACGGCCTGCGCTTCGGCGTGAGCGTTCACAACGGCGGCTGGACGTGGCGCTGGTATGAACCGTCGCAAGGTGCCGACACCAACGGGCCGCTGGCTGGTGTGCCTTACGATGGAAAATTGACGAAGGCCGACGGCAAAGGCCAGTGGTGGGATGGCTTGGATCCGCAGCAGCTTTACGCGCAGAACCACGCCATCGGCGCGAAGCCAGATCGTGCCTATTGCGAGAATTTTTTCCTGCGCACCAAGCAGCTTTGGGACGACTATCACCCCGACATGATTTACTTCGACGAAATGATTGTGCCCATGCACTACCTTAAAGTGGATGACGATTACGGCCTGAACCTCTACGCGCATTTTTACAATTCCAGCCTCAAATGGCATGGCCGCAACGAGGCCGTCATCACCGCGAAAATTCTCGAGCCGAAGCAACGCCGCGCCATCACCTATGACATCGAGCGCGGCAAGGCGGCGGGCATTTTACCGCAGCCGTGGCAGACCGACACCTGCCTCGGCCAGTGGCATTACAACGCGGACGTTTTCAAGCGGCACCAGTATTTGCCCGCTGCCAGCGTCGTCCGGATGCTTGCCGACATTGTCAGCAAGAATGGCAACTTGATGTTGAGCGTGCCGCTCCAGCGCGACGGCCAGCCGGACGCGGATGAAATCAAAATTGTCAGCGAAATTGGCGCGTGGCTGAAAGTGAACGGCGAGGCCATTTACGCGACGCGCCCGTGGAAAATTTTCGGCGAAGGCCCGTCCACGGTTGCGTCCGCAGAGAAAGGGCAGTTTGACGGCCAGAGCGACGTGCAGAAAAAACCATTCACGCCGGAAGATTTCCGCTTCACGCAGTCGAAAGATGGCAAAAACATCTACGCCATCGCGTTGGAAATTCCGAAGGATGGTCGGCTGGTGGTGAAATCACTGGCAAACGCCGCCGGCGAAATTAAGAAAGTTTCGTTGCTGGGCTACGGCGGCAAACTGGATTGGAAACAAACGGAAGACGGCTTGGTTGTCAATCTGCCGCAAAAGCTGCCCGGCAATTTCGCGCTGGCGTTAAAAATTTCCGAAAAAGAGTTCCATCCGATGGCGAAATGAAAAGATGGCGGCTGATGCCCGTAACGCTGGATAATATTTTATGAAACCGCACACTCCATTCCTTCCGCTACTGATTTTGTGTGCGGCCTTGGTGCTGCGTGCTGCGCTGCGGTTCAATTCAGTGGCCGCCGAGTCGGCGGTGAAAATCGCGCACGCGGGTTCGATCATGCCCGCGCATCACGCGCTCAATGGCGTTCCGTGCCATGCGAACAGTTGGTTGCTCGACACATTGCTCCGCAAAGAATGGGGCGCCATTCTGTGCGGTTGGAAACTTCGACAGAGCGTGAAACTTGAATCCGTCACGCTGGAGATGCTTTCACAAGAAGTGGTTATCGGCTTGCTGGCGGCGAGTGTTATGAATCCCAATGACTGACCAAAATTTATGAAATACACACTGCATTGTCTGTTGCTCGCGCTAGCGTTGACCAGCCGGGCTGGCACGTTGGAAGAAGATTTTCAAAATCCGCCCGTTGCCACGCGGCCTTACGTCTGGTGGCATTGGATGGGCGCGAATTTTTCCAAGGAAGGCATCACGAAAGATTTGGAGGCGATGAAAGCCGCCGGCATCGGTGGCGCGACGATTTTCAACCTCTCGTCCGCCGTGCAGGAAAGCCAGGCACCGACGGAAAATTTGCCGTGGCCGGATCAAACCTATCGCAGCCCGAAATACTGGGACGCGCTGCGCCACGCGGCGGCGGAAGCCGACCGGCTGGGCTTGGAACTCGGTTTGGAAAACAGCGTGGGTTACTCGGCCACGGGCGGTCCGTGGATTGATGAGCCGCGTTCGATGCAGCGGTTGGTGTGGACGAGCACGGAAATTTCCGGCGGCGCAACGGTCGTGACGAATCTCGCCGTGCCGAAGTTTGAGGCCGAGGAAGGCTGGGGCAAAGTCGGGCGTAAGCTGTCTTTCTTCCGCGACATTGCCGTGCTGGCCGTTCCGGCGGACAAAACCAATCTTGCCGTCACCGAAGTGCTCGACCTCACAAAAAACTTTTCCGCGAACTGCGAACTGCGCTGGGATGCGCCGGCGGGCAAATGGATAATCTATCGCCTCGCGCACGCCTCGACCGGCCATCCGCCGCAGCCGGCGCCGGATGATGTGCTGGGGAAAGTCTTGGAAGTGGACAAGTTGAGTTTGGAACAAACCAAATTTCATTGGGACAACGTCATTCAACCGGTGAAGGAAAATCTTGGCCTGCTGTTCGGAAAAAGTTTTCGGTTTTTCATGCTCGACAGCTACGAAGCCGGCAACCAGAACTGGACGCCGAATTTTCGCGAGGAATTTCAGAAGCGCAAAGGCTACGACCCGTTGCCATGGCTCGTGACAATGGGCGCGACGGTTCACAACGGCGGCAAAAATCCGCCGGTGCGAACGCTGGGCAGCGCGGAGCAAACGGCGCGGTTCGATTGGGATTATCGCGATGTTATCACCACGCTGTTTCAGGAAAACGGCTGGCAGCCGGCGGCGGAAATGATCCACGCGGCGGGCGTGAAATTTCAATGGGAACCTTACTCCGGCCCGTTTGACACGGTGGCGGGCGCGACGGTTCCTGATTTGCCGATGGTGGAATTCTGGTCGGGCCGCGTCGGCAGCGCCGATCAGCGCGTGGTGGCGTCAGCGCGTGCCGCCGGAAAAAGAATTGTCGGTGCGGAAGCGTTCACCGGTTCACCGGGCGTGAGCCAGTGGACGGAGACGCCGGCGTATCTCAAGGCTACGGGCGACGCCGAATTTGCCTCCGGCGTGAATCGCATGGTGCTGCATCATTGGGTGCATCAGCCGTTCGACGACCGCTACAAGCCGGGCATGGGCATGGGCTGGTGGGGCACGCATTTCGGTCGCAACCAGACATGGTTCGAGCCGGGCAAGGCGTTCTTTCAATATCTAGGCCGCTGTCAGGCCCTGCTTCAGCGCGGCGAAGCGCCGGCGGATTTTGTCAGCGTCGGCTCGCCGCAAGGCGACGGCGATGTGATTCCGCAGTCTGCTTTGAAAGACGTGCGGGTGGTGAGCGGAAAAATTATTCTGCCCAGCGGACGCCAATACGCTTTCATCAGTTTCCCAAACAACGGCGCGATGCTGCCGGAAACCCTCTGGCAAATAAAAAAATTTCTTTCTGACGGCGCGATCGTCGTTTGTTCCAAACCAAATAAATCGCCCAGCCTCGCGAATTATCCGAAATGCGATGAAGAAGTCCGCTCGCTCGGAAAAGAACTTTGGGGTGATGGCAACGAAACTGTGCGCCAAGTTGGTCGGGGCAAACTTTTCACGCACGGCGACGTTGCGGCGGCATTGAATGAACTCGGTATCGTGTCCATTGCGAAAGTCGTGACGCCGAAGTCGGAAAATATTCGGATTGCAGCGAGACAAGATGGCAACCTTAAGTTGTTCTTCATTGCCAACGTGGGACAAAAGCCCGCGAAGTTCGCCGTGTCATTCCGAGTGAACGGAATGCAGCCGGAGGTTTGGGATGCCGAGACGGGCACAACACAGCTCGCTCCGCTGTGGCGCGAGAAAGATGGGCGCACGGAGCTTGATTTGTCACTGGACGCGGCGAAGTCGGTGTTCGTCGTCTTCCGCAATCCGGCTGCATCGGCTGATCGGCTGGCCTCGGTTGAAGCGAACGGCGATTACAAACTTTCCAGCGATGCGCAAGGTCGTCCGGTCATTGCCGCGAGCACAAATGTCAATGGCGCGGCAGTCTTCGCCTCCGGCAAACGCGTGCCATTTGAATTGAATCTCGCAGCGGCAGTTTCCGTCGTTGGCCCGTGGCAAGTTGACCTCGCACCCGCCGTTGGCGCGAAAAAACAAATTGAGTTGCCCGGGCTGAAATCACTTTCCGACTCCGATGATGCGGCGGTGAAATATTTTTCCGGCATCGCGACATATCGCGCAGCGGTGAATGTGGATGCCTCGCTGTTTGGCGATGGCAACCGCGTGGAGCTGGATCTCGGTGACGTGCGCGACCTCGTGACGGTGACGGTGAATGGCCGGAACCTTGGGGTCATCTGGCATCCGCCATTCGTGTGCGACATCACAAGCGTGCTGAAGCCGGGCGTGAACATGCTCAAAGTCGCCGTGGCGAACACCTGGCACAACCGCCTCGTTGGCGATGAACAATTTCCGCCGGATTTTGAGTTCGGCAAGGATCGCGGCGCAGACCGAGGCCGTGCATTGAAGGCATATCCTGACTGGTTCGTGAAGAATCTTCCGCGACCGGAAACCAACCGCCTCGCGTTCGTGAACTGGTTTTACCACCGCAAGGACACGCCGCTGATTCCTGCGGGGTTGCTTGGCCCGGTGAAGCTTGTCCCACAGGCCGAGGCTGTGCTCGCGCCGTGACCTTTTTCCGGCGGATTCGGATGCACCAAATGTTGTATATGGCGACTGAAATTAAATTGATATATTCCAGTGTGTAATCAATTCGACGGCTCAAAAATTGCCGGAGTGATTCTGCCATGACCTCGAAAAAACATTCAGACGTGCGGCCAGGTCGGGTTTGCGACAGGTGGCCGTGTTGGTGGATAGCGTCGCGAATTTTTTTACGAGGCACCCGGCCAACAATGACCTTTCGGTTCTTGCCGAGCCGAACATAAAATATAATGAACGTCCAACCGCCAACCGCCGCACCGCGTGAATTGCGCGCGCAAAAAATTTCTACCGACGTGGCTATCATTGGTGGCGGTCTGGCAGGCGTGTGCGCGGCCATCACGGCGGCGCGGGCGGGCAGCAAGGTCGTGCTGGTGCAGGATCGTCCGGTTTTGGGTGGCAATGCGTCAAGCGAAGTGCGGCTGTGGATTCTCGGCGCGACCTCGCACATGGGCAACAACAACCGTTGGGCGCGCGAAGGCGGCGTGATTGACGAACTGCTCGTCGAAAACACCTTCCGCAATCCCGAAGGTAACCCGCTCATCCTCGACACGATCATTTTGGAAATGGTGATCAACGAGCCAAACATCACGCTGCTGCTCAACACTGCCGTTCACGACTTGGAAAAATCCGATGCCGACACGATCAAATCTGTCCGCGCCTTCTGCTCGCAGAATTCCACCGCTTACGAAATCACCGCGCCGTTGTTCGTGGACGCGAGCGGTGACGGCATCGTGGGTTTTCTCGCCGGCGCGGCGTTCCGCATCGGGGCAGAGTCGCGCTCCGATTTTGGTGAAAAATTTGCGCCGGAAAAAGCCAGCAGCGAACTGCTGGGCCACACGATTTATTTTTACTCGAAGGACACAGGTCGACCGGTGAAATTTTTCTCGCCGAGTTTCGCATTGCGCGACATCACGAAAATTCCGCGCTGGCGCGACATCAAGTTTAACGACACCGGCTGCCGGCTCTGGTGGCTGGAGTGGGGCGGCCAACTGGACACCATCCACGACAGCGAGCAGATCAAGTGGGAGTTATGGAAGGTCGCTTACGGCGTGTGGAACCACATCAAAAACTCCGGCCAGTTTCCCGAAGCCGAAACGCTCACGCTCGAATGGGTCGGCACGATACCCGGCAAGCGCGAGAGCAGGCGCTTCGAAGGCGACGTGATGATCACGCAATCAGATCTGGTCGAGCAGCGCCGCCACGCCGACGCCGTTTCCTTTGGCGGCTGGGCGATTGACCTGCATCCGGTGGACGGCGTTTACAGCGGCCAGTCCGGCTGCCAGCAATGGCACTCGAAGGGAGTCTATCAGATTCCGTATCGGGCAATGTATTCTCGGAACATCAAAAACCTTTTTCTCACCGGCCGCATCCTCAGCGCGTCGCATATCGCGTTCGGTTCAACGCGGGTCATGGCCACTTGCGCGCACAACGCCCAAGCGGTTGGCATGGCGGCGGCAATCTGTGCGCAGAAAAAACTGCTGCCGCGCGATTTACTGGCCGCGCCGCGCATGAAGGAATTGCAGCGCAAACTATTGCGCAGCGGTCAATATATTCCCGGCGTGGTGCTGGCGGATGAGAATGATTTAGCCCGCACGGCGGAAATAACGGCGACGAGCGAATTAAAATTGTCGGAGTTTGTGCCGAGCGGCGAGACGTTACCACTGGATGCGTCGTGGGCGATGATGTTGCCGGTGCAGCCGGGAGCGCTGCCGGCGGTGGAATTTCTTTTGGACGTTTCCGCGCCCACGACGCTGCGCGCCGAGTTGCGCGTGAGCAGCCAGCCGGACAACCACACACCCGACGTGACGCTGGCTGCGCAGAATGTCTGGTTGGAAAATGGCACGCGCCTCAAGTTGCCCTTGAAATTTGAGGCGAAGATTGATGTTCCTCGTTATGTCTTCGTCTGCCTGATGGCGAATCCTGATGTTGCGGTTCACTTGAGCGACCAGCGCGTGACCGGCGTGCTGGCGGTGACGCAGAAATTCAACCGCGCCGTAGCCAAATCTCCCAAACAAGAACCGCCGCCGGGCAGCGGGATTGACAGTTTTGAATTTTGGATACCACAGCGTCGGCCGGCCGGCAAAAATCTGGCGTGCAAAATCTCGCCACCGCTGTCGGCTTTCTCTGTGCAGAACCTTACCAACGGAAACGGGCGACCGGCGAGTAAGCCGAATGCGTGGGTCGCGGACTTTGCGCAGGAGCAGCCGGTAATCACATTGGCGTGGGACAAACCACAGACCATTTCGCGCATTGAGCTTTCATTCGACACGGACTTTGATCATCCAATGGAGTCGGTGTTGATGGGACATCCCGAACGCGTGATGCCGTTTTGCGTGCGCGAAGTGACGGTGGCGGTCCCAGCGAAAGTTCCCGGGCTGGCTGGACACCACAACGGCAACGGTGCAAACAGCTCGGACACGGAATGTTTGATCTTTCAAATTGCGGAGAATCACCAATCGCGCCAAGTCATCCGTCTCAAGACGCCGGTGACGACGGACGTGCTGGAACTCCGCCTCATCGCCCCCGGTGCAAACATTCCGGCCGCGTTGTTTGAAGCGAGCTGTTTTGCGGACGCTTGATTTTACCATGCAAAATTTAAAAATGATTTGCTCCGCCCTCCTGGGGCTGATTTGTGTCTTTGCCGCATACGAAACAATCGCGGCAAATGCGCCGGTGGAATACGACTTCAGCGCGATGATTCAGCCGGTCCCGGCTTCGGCAAAATTTTCCGACACCAATTACAACATCTGGTGCGGCTCGGCGATCAAGGGCGATGACGGCAAATACCACCTCTTCTACTCGCGCTGGCCGCGCAAGCTGGGTCACATCGCGTGGGTCACGCACTCGGAGGTCGCCCACGCGGTGGGCGATTCGCCGTTCGGGCCGTGGACGCATCACGACGTCGCGTTGCCCGCACGCGGCACGAATTTTTGGGACGGCTCCTGCACACATAACCCGACGATTTTGCGCATTGGCAAAAAGTTTTATCTCTACTACATGGGTAACTACGGCGATGGCGTGGTGAAATCGCCGTTGAACTGGACGCATCGCAACCATCAGCGCATCGGCGTGGCGGTGGCGGATTCGCCGGACGGCCCGTGGCAGCGTTTCGACAAGCCGATTGTGGACATCAACAGTGACACGAATGCGCCCGATGCCTTGCTGACTTCTAATCCCAGTGTCGCGCAACGACCAGATGGCGGCGTGCTGATGGTCTATAAAGCTGTCGCCCTGAAACACCCCGCGCCGTTCGGCGGGCCGGTGTCGCACCTCGTCTGCACGGCGGACAATCCGATTGGGCCGTTCACAAAACATTCTGGTGAAGTCTTCGGTGCGAAAGGCGTGATGTTCGCGGCGGAAGACCCGTTCATCTGGCGCGGCGTAGACCGCTATTGGGCCATCGTGAAAGACAACGACGGCAACTTCACGCATCGCGGCTACTCGCTCGCGCTGTGGGAATCGGCGGATGGTTTTGATTGGAAATTATCGAAACATCCGTTCGTGGCGAATCCCGAAAGTATCCGTTGGGTCGACGGTCGCGAAGAAAAACTCACCGCGCTGGAACGCCCGCAGTTGCTGCTGGAAAACGGCAAACCGGTGGCGCTTTGCTGCGCTGCCGCCGACAACAAAAATCGTGTTGGCACATTCAACATCCAGATTCCACTCCAACCGGCAAAATGAAAAACGGATTGGGAATTGGTCTGCTGATCCGGCGGTTGCCTTGGTCAGCCCGTTGAATGCGAGTAAGTCTGGTGAATAGACGTAGTCGCTCAATGGCGAACGGCAGTTCAACCTGACCGTGGTCACTTTGGCGGAAGCCAAGGCAAAACTGTTGGAAGCCCGGTGTGACATCGCCATCGCCAAGGCCAAGCTGGTGGGGCTGGCCGCCAAGACGCCGGAAGACGCCGCGAAGGCCATTTCTCTGGCGACAGATTTTCTCGGCAAAGCCGCCGCTGCGCTGCTCGTGGCGGCACCGAACGTGGCCGCCACCGAGAAGTTGGCGGCGGTTCAAGCCAGTGTTGACGAACTGGAAAAATCCGTTGGTGCCAAGGATTTTGAAAAGAACTGCGCGGCGATTTCCGTGGCGATTGTGGCGCTGGACAAAGCCTTGCAGGTGACGGCGTTTGGCGCGTTTCTGCTGAGCTTGTTTGTCATTGCGCTGGTTCTGGCTTGCTTGGAAACCATTGCCAATCCCTACGCCACCGTGCTCGGCCCGCCGGAAACCAGCACCAACCGCCTTGAGCAAACATGGCGCGTTCGCCCCGGGAAAAACTGCGGCCCCAGCCGAACCCGGGAGCGCCGGCTTCCCGCCGGCGGATTTTAGCTGAGCAAGATCCACGCGCCGGCCGGACGCCGGCGCGCCCGGCGGCGTGCGAGCAGGTGGAACAGAGCCGGCCCGCCAACGGGTTGGGAGCGGGAAAAGAGTTGAGTTGGGGCGGGATAAAAATTTAAGATGAGGGTTCAGGTCGGGCTTGACGGCAAACGCACCGGCCAAAAAACACCGAACAATTTATCATGTCCATCCTCGTCCAACCCCACACCAAGGTTCTCGTTCAAGGCATCACCGGCAGCTTTGGCGCCCGGCACGCGCAGCTTTCCATTGATTACGGCACGGCCATCGTCGCCGGCGTCACGCCCGGCAAAGGTGGCCAGTTCTTTGAGCACGGCGGCAAGAAGGTGCCGATTTTCGACACCGTGGCCGACGCAATGAAGCAGACTGGCGCGACCGCGAGCGCGGTGTTCGTGCCGCCCGCCTTTGCGGCGGATGCGATTCTCGAAGGCGCGGATGCCGGACTGGATCTCGTCGTCGCCATCACCGAAGGCATTCCGGTGCGCGACATGGTGCGGGTGAAGCGCGCCATGCAGGGCAACACCCAGACGCGGCTCATCGGACCGAATTGTCCCGGCATCGTGACGCCCGGCGAAGGCAAGGATTCGCACGGCGGCTGCCGCATCGGCATCGCGCCCGGCTACATTCACAAGAAAGGCAACATCGGCGTCGTCTCGCGTTCTGGCACTTTGACCTACGAAGCCGTGTGGCAACTCACTTCGCGCGGTGTCGGTCAAAGCACCTGCGTCGGCATCGGCGGCGATCCGGTCAATGGCACGTCGCACCTCGATGTCATCAAACTTTTCAACGCCGATCCGGAAACGACCGGCATCATCATGATTGGCGAAATCGGCGGCAGCGCCGAAGAAGAAGCCGCGGAGTGGATTAAGGCGAATTGCAAGAAGCCGGTCGCCGGATTCATCGCCGGTGCCACCGCACCGCCCGGACGCCGCATGGGTCACGCCGGTGCGATTGTCAGCGGCGGCAAAGGCACGGCGGCGGCGAAGATCGCGGCGTTCAAGGACGCGGGCATCGGCATTTCCGTGACGCCGAGCGAAATGGCGGACACGCTGCTCAAGATGATGTGATGGGAATTGCGAATTACGAATCGCGAATTTCAAATGATTCGTCCTTCGGAATTCGTGATAGGTAATTTGCATGGCCATCGTAGATTTCATCCTGAACCTCGGCGGTCTGCTGCTGTGGTTGAACTGGCGTTCGCTCCGGTTTGACCCGCTGGCGAAACGCACGCCGGCGACGCTGATGGGCACGCTGCGGCCGGCTTCACCCCGCCAAAAAATCCGGCGCGGGCATCTTTTGGTTTTTCTGGCGGTTCTGCTATTTCTACGCGCTGTGGTTTACCGGTGGCTGGTGCCGTTCTGGACGGGGCAACTGGACTGGCTGCTCACGGCTCCGACGTTTCGCAGCGATGGCTTCGGGCAGATGCTGATCTTTTCCTTTTTGAGCTTCGGGCTGACCCTTGGATTTTTTTATGTCGTTCTGCTTTTCTTGTCCTTGTTGTCCGGGCCGGAACCAGTGCATTCGCTGGTGAAAATCCCGCTGGGCCGCGTGGACGGCTGGCCGCGCTGGGCCAAAATCCTGCTGCCGTTTTGGGTGACGGCGCTGGCTTGGCTGCTTTTGAGCTGGCCATTGGGCTGGATGCAGAACCTGCCCGCCTCGATGACGCTGCGCATCGAGCAGTCGGTGGCCATCGGGCTGGCGAGCTATCTGGTCTGGAAATTCCCCGCCGGCCTTCTCCTCGGCCTGCACCTGCTGAACAGCTACATTTATTTTGGAAAACATCCCTTCTGGAAATATGTCAACATGACCGCGCAAAAGCTGCTGGCCCCGTTGAAAAAATTTCCGCTCCACGCGGGAAAGGTGGATTTTGCGCCGGTGGTGGCGTTGGGGTTGCTGTTCCTGACGGCGGAATTCGCCGGGCGCGGGCTGGCGTTTCTTTATGCCCGGCTGCCGTTTTAGTGTCAGTGGTTTTTTGGGCGGGGCAGTTTGGCGACGACGGTGGTGCCGTTTTCCGTGCCGCTGGTGATGGCGAGCCGCCCGCCATGGAGTTCGGTGAGTTTCTTTGCGATGGCCAGGCCGAGGCCGAGACCTTCGTGATCTTCCATCTTCCGCTCGAACTGGACGTAGGCATCAATGCGCCGGATGTGTTCGGTGGAAAAGCCGCGGCCGTGGTCATGCACGGAAAACTCGATGTCTTCGCCGGCGGTTTTCAGGCTGACGTTCACGATGGAACCGGCTTCGGAAAATTTGAAGGCATTCTGCACCAGTTCGGTGACAATCTTTTTGAAATAGTCCTCGGCCATGGCCAGCGGGGCGTCCGCCAAATCCAGCGTCAAATCACCCAGCCGTCCGGCCGATCCCGCCTGGATGGCGGCGGCGGCGCGGACGACGGCGGCTGGCGCGACCAGCCGGGCAGAACGGAGCGCGAGGACGCTGTCGGCGTCGGTGGCGACCATCTCGAGCCGCGCGTAAAAAAGAAAATTTTCGATGAGCCGCTCGAGGCGCAGGCTGGACTTGCAGATTTCCTTGCCCATCTCGGTGATGGTGGCGGCGCCCAGGCCGGCGGCGGAGGTGACGAGCAGTT
>Ga0208872_1001024_pt1 | contig 18205 bp, 9 predicted proteins | sample CryBogCBH12Aug08_FD_185508 | JGI IMG/M metagenome (GOLD analysis project Ga0208872, IMG submission 185508) | Freshwater microbial communities from Crystal Bog, Wisconsin, USA - CBH12Aug08 (SPAdes) | ecosystem: Environmental > Aquatic > Freshwater > Lake | place: Crystal Bog, Wisconsin, USA...
AGATATCCGCGGCCGCAGGAATGCACCCAAGGGCAATATGAGTGTAACAGAAGATGTAAGTAAAAATGAATATTACCGTTTTCAGGCTAATCCTAACCCAAGGAATAATAATTATGCCGTGGTGGAATTCAGTAAAGGAGTATACCGGGTTAAATACATTGAGAATTTTTATGACACTAAAATTTTACTGGATAAAGGAGTAAGAACTAATCTGGGAGATATTAATCCCAATTATCCGATACTGGCCTGGGATGTAAAAGGCACGCGCTTACTGGTGATTTACTGGGAGGCTGGAAAAACAAAAATGTTTGTCTATGATGTGATTGGAAAATTCAAAAGATTTGTACAAACCATTACCGGATTTGACCAGATTCTGGATGCAAGCTTTATGCTTGACGCCAATACACTGGTATTCAGTGCAGTTAAAAACGGGCATTCTGATATTTATACTTATAAAATTGAGGAAGGTAAATCTGAACAGATTACCAATGATGTGTATGATGACCTGAACCCGACATTTGTATCTTTCCCCAACCGTACAGGTATCATATTTGCTTCCAACAGGCCATCTGCCAACGCACCAGCTGGTGATACCATATTGCCAGGCAAATATCATTTTAATATATACCTGGTAGATATATTAAATAAAAACAAAACCAAACAGATTACCAAGCTCACGGATATGAAGTATGGCAATGCCGGCAGCCCGATGCAATATAATAATAACCATTTTACGTTTGTAAGTGATGAAAACGGGATTGCTAACCGTTGGGCGGGATTTTTTGCCACCCAGCGTACCGGAGTGGATACGCTCTATTATATTGGAGATGAAGTATTGCATAATCCTCCCTATAAGGAACTGGATTCTACTTTAACAGCCTGGCAGAAACAGGAAGCCGACAGTATCAGTTATTTTCAGGTTTATAAAGATTCTACTTATACCTTCCCGATTACCAATTACCAGAGTTCTTTACTGGAAACAAGGATTGCGGGCAATAACGGACAGGTTAGTGAAACACGCCGGGAAGGTGATTATAAATTTCTCTATAAACTGAAAGTAAATGAAGATGCCCTGGCTAAAAGAAATGTAAATGCAAAACCTACTGAATATATGCAGCAGGTAATGAACATTAAAAAAGTCGCAGCCGGAAAACCAACGGTGTATAAAAACAAACCTAAGCCGGCAGCTGATACTACCAGTTTTGCAGTTACCCAGCAGAAAAGCAAAAAACTGTTTCAGAACGAATTTGCAGATGAAAAACCAGATACCAGCCATCAATTCAGCAAAATTACTGATTCGGCCAAAGCTGCAGTAATCAGAGAAACAGTGCTCAGTAAATCTAAAATGTATAATTACCGGTTAAAATTCAGTGCTGATTATATTTTAAGCGGTATTACCAATAATATCCTGGTAAATACATACCAGCCCTATGCAGGTGGTGGTGGACCTATACAATTGAATAACGGCCAGGACCTGAACTGGAATTTCAGGGTAGGCGTTAGTGATTTATTTGAAGATATAAAATTTGTAGGTGGGTATAGTTTTGGAACCAACCTGACTGATAAAGATATTTTCTTCTCTTTTTTCAATTACAGGAAAAGGCTGGACTGGGGGCTGACTTATTTCCGTTCCAATAATTCCAGCTATTCCGGTGAAGTAACCGTTAATGGTTCAACTTATGTTTATCCTGGAGAATTGTTTACCAATTTATACCAGGCGCATTTCTCATATCCTTTTGATGAAGTGAGAAGCATCAGGGCAATTGTTGGGGTACGGACGGACCGGTTTGCATTAAAATCAGAAGATCCGATATCTCTGACAATTGCAGATAGTATTGCCCAATATATGGTGGGCAGGTTTGAATATGTGTACGATAATACCATCAATCCTACCCAGAATATCTGGAATGGTACCCGATGGAAGATTTATATGGATATGATGTCTCCCATTAACAATTCATCCAATATAACCTATAACCTGGGATTTGATTACCGCCATTATGTTAAAATTTACCGCAATTTTATCTGGGCAGGAAGGGCTGCAGGAGATTTCAGCTGGGGTAAACAGAAAGTAATCTATTACCTGGGGGGCGTGGACGGATGGGTTGGTCCTAAATTTAATAATAACAATACCCCTGCTCCTGATCAGACTTATGCTTTTCAAAGCCTGGCAGTAAATATGCGGGGTTATAACCAGAATATTGCCAATGGTAATAATGATGTGGTACTGAACAGTGAATTCCGTTTACCGGTATTTGCTACCCTGTTTAATAAACCGATCAACAATGCTTTTGTGCGCAATTTTGAAGTAACACAGTTCTTTGATATGGGTACTGCCTGGAACGGAAAATATAATGGCATAACCAGGCCTACCGCCTATTACGGTTCTCCCGGTACCGGTAATCCGGTGCTGGTAAAAATGGATGCTGGTGGTATTGGACCCTTTGCAGCTGGCTATGGTTTTGGGGTTAGAAGTACTTTACTGGGCTATTTTATGAAAGTGGATGCAGGATGGCCAATGATAGGATTCTTTAAAGGAAGCCCTGTTTGGTATTTTGCCCTTGGACTGGATTTTTAAAACAATAGATTCTTTAAATAAAAAAGGTCCCGCAGAAGCGGGACTTTTTTTATACTTTTATCAAACCTTTACAGATATTTTTTACAATGGCAGGGCCTTCATATATAAAGCCGGTCCATAACTGCACCAGTGAAGCACCTGCATCTAACTTTTCTTTGGCATCTGCTGCTGTGAATATGCCACCACTAGCCATAATGGGTATCTTTCCCCCGTTATGTTCGGATAAATATTTAACGATAGCTGTACTTTTTGCAGTAACGGGTTTACCACTTAAACCGCCTGCACCAATCCTTTCGCATTTTTGTGTTGATACCTGGCTCAGCGGTTCACGGGCAATGGTTGTATTGGTGGCCACCAGCCCATCCAGCTTTACTTCAAAAGATAAGTCTGCAATGTCTTTTAACTCGTGCTCCGTTAAATCAGGTGCAATTTTTAATAGTAAGGGCTTTCTGACTGTTTTGGAATAGTTGATTTCCTGCAGTTGGCTGAGTATTTTTTTCAGGCTGTCTTTTTCCTGCAATTCCCTTAAACCAGGCGTATTGGGAGAGCTTACATTCACCACAAAATAATCCACCACATCAAATAATTCTTCAAAGCAAATCTCATAGTCTTTCCAGGCTTCAGCATTAGGGGTAACTTTATTCTTGCCAATATTGCCACCAATAATCATCCGCTTATCCAGTGAAGTACTCCGGTAGTGATTCCATTTTACCAGTCTGCTTTTAACCGCCTCCACCCCTTCGTTATTAAAACCCATCCGGTTAATCAGTGCCTTATCTTCCTGCAGTCGGAATAAACGGGGTTTTTCATTACCCGGTTGCCCTTTTGGTGTAACGGTGCCAATTTCCACAAATCCAAAGCCAAGGGCTTCCAGCTCATTCAGGTAAGCCGCATTTTTATCAAAGCCGGCACCAAGACCTACTGGATTTTTAAAATGAAGTCCCAGTATATTTCTTTCCAGTGAGGGATGTTGTACGGTAAACTGCTGCTGAATGAGATTTTTAACGAGGCCGGTACTGCATGCAGCATGCAGCATATTCATTGAAAAATGATGTACTGCTTCGGGTTCAAAATGAAACAAACTGTTTCTGATAAAAGGGTAAATCATACCCCAAAGATAAGTATTCAGGATATTTTTAAAGGCTTTGACAATACCGAATACCAGTGTTGAAACAAGGATTGAAAAATTGAACTCAAAATATTGGTTGCATAAACAACTTTCTACTATATTTGGTTCCTCAAAACATTTATCCCATGCAGGAAGCCTATATTGTTGCCGGATTCAGGACAGCAGTTACCAAAAGTAAAAAAGGTGGTTTCAGGTTTTACAGGCCTGATGACCTGGCCGTAGAAGTCATTAAAGGCCTGATGGAAAGTTTACCCCAACTGGAAACCCACAGAATTGATGATGTTATTGTAGGCAATGCAGTTCCGGAAGCAGAACAGGGATTGCAGTTTGGCAGACTGATTGCTGCAAAAGCATTGGGAATTGAGGTACCCGGAATTACCATTAACCGGTATTGTGCCAGTGGATTGGAAAGTATTGCCATGGCTACAGCTAAAATAAGAACAGGAATGGCGGAATGTATTGTTGCCGGAGGTACTGAAAGTATGAGCCTGGTGCCTACTGCCGGTTGGAAAACAGTTCCCTCATATGCGATTGCCAAAGAAGAACCGGATTATTACCTGAGTATGGGATTAACAGCAGAAGCTGTTGCCAATGAATTTAAAGTAAGCAGGGAGGACCAGGATATTTTTGCTTATGAATCGCACATGAAAACAAAAGTTGCCATTGAAAACGGATATTTTAAAACTGGAATATTACCCATCAATGTAGAAGAGACTTACCTGAATGAAAAAGGGAAAAAAGCAGTACGTAATTATATTGTGGACACAGATGAAGGATTAAGGGCCGACACTACTGTAGAGGGCTTGTCTAAACTAAAACCGGCATTTGCGGTAAATGGGACGGTTACTGCAGGCAATTCTTCACAAACCAGTGATGGTGCTGCATTTGTTGTGGTAATGAGTGAAAGAATGGTAAAGGAACTGGGACTGGCACCCATTGGAAGGTTGGTAAACAGTGCAGTAGCAGGGGTTCATCCACGTATTATGGGCATAGGGCCTGTAGCAGCGATACCTAAGGTATTAAAGCAGGCCGGAATGAAACTGGAAGATATTGACCTGATTGAATTGAATGAAGCCTTTGCTTCACAGTCGCTCGCTGTAATCAGGGAACTGAATTTAGACCCAGCAAGGGTAAATATTAATGGTGGTGCCATAGCATTAGGTCACCCATTGGGTTGTACAGGATGTAAATTAACGGTACAGGTGTTGCAGGATATGAAGAGGTTGAACAAAAAGTATGGTATGGTATCGGCTTGTGTAGGTGGGGGACAGGGTATTGCGGGTATTATTGAAAATCTTTAATAAATTCTTTGCTTTAAAACTCCGAATAAAAAAGGCCCTGCCTATTGGCGGGGCTTTTATTTGCAACCCATGAGGAATGTCATTGGTAATCTGGAATTAGAAAGTTATTTTTAAGTAGTAAAATAAAATATATGAAAACCATATTAATACCTACCGATTTTTCAGAAACTGCTTCCAATGCAGCTAGGTATGCAGTTGACCTGGCAGATCAGTTAAATGTTGAAAAATTGATCTTATATAATGTATACCAGGCTGGTGTAAATGTAGTGGCAGATCCGATGATACCAGCTCTCGGAGCATTAGATCTGGATAATATAAAGCATGCCAGTGAAGACGGACTTGAAAATTTTAAAAACGAGATACTGGAATATGCTTACAAAAAAATAGAAATTGAAACCATCAGTGAATTTGCATTACTTTCTGAAGGAATTGAAGACTTGCTGAAAAGATATGAGATTGATTTAATAGTGATGGGCATTACCGGTGGCGGTGCAATTCAGGAAAATTTCTTTGGCAGTAATACTATTAATGTGGCCCGGCATACCACTATTCCAGTAGTGATTATCCCTGCTGATGCCATCTTTAAAAAGATTGATAATATACTTTTTGCCTGCGATTTTAGTAAAGTTGTGGAATCCACTCCTGTTAATTCCATTAAAAAAATACTGGACAGTACCGGTGCAAAATTGCATGTATTTCATATTGATGATTACAATAAAGAAAATGCCCCGGATATTAAATTTGAAAGTTTAATGCTGGATACCCTGCTGGAAGGTTATGATAAAGAATATCATTTTGCAGACAACCCTTCCTTTACAGAAGCCATTAATACTTTTTCTGAAGAAAAAGAAATTGACCTGATTATTACCATTCCGAAAAAACATGGATTTTTTGACAGCCTGTTTAAACGCAGCCATACAAAAATGCTGGCTTTTCACAGTCATGTTCCCTTAATGGTGATTCACGAATAAATTAAAAAAGCCTCATTGCAATTACAATGAGGCTTTTCTATTCAGCTTAAATATTTACCTACAATGGGTACCCTTCTGCCTACCCCAAATGCTTTAGGAGAAACCCTTATAATGGGACAAAACTGATTGCGTTTATATTCATTTGAATTAACCATTTTCAGTACCCTGTCTACCAATGGCGCCTCAAAGCCCAATGCTTTTATTTCATCAGGGCCCAGTCTTTTTTCAATATACTGAAACAAAATTTTATCCAGTACAGCATAATCGGGTAAACTGTCACTGTCTTTCTGATCGGGCCTTAATTCTGCACTGGGTGCTTTTTCTATTATAGAAAGAGGAATTAAGGTTATTCCGGAATTTCGATGCAACTGATTGATATAATTAGCCAGCGCATAAACCTGTATTTTATACAAATCACCCAGTACACCTAATCCTCCGGCCATATCACCATATAAAGTGCCATACCCGGTTGACAGCTCACTTTTATTAGATGTATTCAAAAGTATATACCCAAACTTATTGGCAATACTCATCAGAATATTACCACGGATACGGCTTTGCATATTTTCTTCTGCCAGGCTGAAAGGCAGTTTATTAAAAACAGGATCCAGGGTGTCTAATAAGGAATGATACACAGTATCAATTCGGATCAGATCATAAGGATTGCCCAGATTTTTACTCAGTGCAACCGCATCCTCCACAGAATGGCCGGTTGAATAGGGAGATGGCATTAATACTGCCCGAACATTCTCTTTTCCCAGTGCATTCACCGCCAATGCCAGGGTAACAGCACTATCTATACCGCCACTGGAACCAATTATGGCTTTGCTAAATCCCATTTTAGTAAAATAGTCCCTAATTCCGAGAATCAAAGCCTGATATATCTGATCTGTATGTAAATGTTCGTCCAGCGAAAGCAGTGCTGTTGCTGTAACGGGTGCTGATGCACTGGTTTCCAGTACAGGGCTGTCAATACTGCCATCTTCATGTAAAATAACACCCTCCGTTGCTTCTTCAAAAAGCGGGAAGGATTTACAGAGATTTCCCTGTTTATCAAAAATATAGGAAGCACCGTCAAATACAATTTCTGTCTGGCTACCCACTGCATTGCAATAAAACATGGGTAGCTTGTATTTCAGCACATTGGCTTTAATCACTGCCTTACGGTCCTCATCATGTGCATAATCAAATGGGGAAGCACTCAGGTTAATCATCAGATCCGGCTGCTGCTCCATTAACTGATCCATTGGACAAATCCGGTATAAGGGATTGTCGTTGATATTCCAGATATCCTCACAAATGGTAATAGCCAGTTTCTTCCCTTTAAATTCCACCAGTTTCCATTCATATGCCGGTTCAAAATAACGGTACTCATCAAATACATCATAAGTGGGCAACAGGGTCTTGTGAATTTCTGCTTTTATTTCCTGCCCGTATAAAAAGAAAGCTGCATTAAATAAATCTTTCCCGTCGCGGGAAGGGTTTCTTGCCGGAGAACCCACAATAACAGCGATGGTATCTGCATGTTTTTTAATCTCATCAATACTATTGTAGCATTTATTGATAAAGTCATTAAACTCCACAAAATCCCTTGCCGGATACCCACAAACACTCATTTCACTGAAAACGATCAGTTCTCCTCCCTGTGATTTGGCATATTCTATTGCTGCTATGATTTTACGGGTATTACTTTCAAAATTTCCGATATGATAATTCTGCTGGGATAAAAATATCTTCATGCCACAAATTTCACGAATTGCTTTCAAATTCGCAATTCTAAGAACCTGCAATAAAATCTTAACAGAATCAAATGACCAAATTCAGGTATTTCGCTTTAATTCGTGCTATGAAAAAGTTATGGCTGGGATCTCTGATCCTGTTATTCATTGCCTGTAAACCCAAAAAAATCATTCCGGATGTATCTGCCTTTCCGGTTCATGTAAAAGTTATCCGGTTTGAACGTGCTTTTTTTACAATGGATACCCTGCATCTCTACACTGCAATGGACAGCCTGAATGCAGATAATCCGGGATTTTTTAAAGATTTTGTTTTTAATATTTTAGGGGCTTTACCACAGCCGGACAGTGTATTGAAATATGTAGCTATGTACCATCAAAGCTATGAGTACATCTATGATTCTGCTCAAAAAAAATATGCCTCATTTGATAAGTGGCAACATGAAATAGAAAGGGGCTTTCAATTTATTAAATATTATTTCCCTGATTATAAATTACCCAATACCCTCATCACTTTTATCGGGCCTCTGGAAGGAACAGCCAATGCCCTGACTTCAGGCGGACTGGCCATTGGATTACAGGGTTACCTGGGTAAAAATTTCCCTGCATACCAGAGCCAGTATTTCAGTGAAATTTATCCTTCCTACCAATCCAGAAAGTTTGAACCGGAATATATTACGGTAAACTGTATAAAGAATATGCTGGATGATATGTATCCGCCCAGAACAATGGGAAAACCTTTAATTGAGCAAATGATTGAATCTGGCAAACGGTTGTATGTGCTGGATGCAATTTTACCGGAAGCAGCTGATACCATCAAAACAGGATATACACTGAACCAGCTGGAAGGCTGTTATAAAAATGAAAAATCAATCTGGACCTTTTTTGTAGAAAACAATCTGTTGTACGAAACAGAACCTACCCTGATTGCCCCTTTTGTAAATGATGGCCCGAATACACCTGAACTAGGTAAAGATTCCCCGGGAAATATCGGCCAGTTTACAGGATGGCAGATTGTAAAAAAATGGATGGAGAAAAATCCGGCAATATCGTTGAAAGCTTTAATGGAGAAAAATCCAAAATCTTTATTTGAAGAAGTGAAGTATAAACCTTAATAAGAAGAAGCTGATTCTTAATTCATTTTGGTGGGAACAATCATTTCGAACGAAGGGATTTTAACCGTAAACTGTTCCTTGCTGTTTTGATTTTCCATCAGGTAATGTCCATGCATTTTCCCCATTTCTGTACGCAGGTTGCAACCGCTAACATATTGAAATTTTTCATTTGGCTTAAGCAGGGGCTGTACACCCACTACCCCTTCCCCTTCAACTTCACGGGTCTCGCCATTACTGTCGAATATATACCATTGACGCCGTAATAATTTTATAGCAAAATGATTGTGATTTTCCAGCGTAATTCTATAGGCAAACATAAATTCATGATTGCCAGGATTGCTGTAATCAGACTGGTAGAAAGTTTCTACACTAATTTGTACCCCTTCTGAAATTTTTGAAACCATTGTACGTGCTTGCTTGAAATAAAGATAATGAATTGAAAGGAAGTTCAAAATTTTTTACATAAGCGTTTAGTTAAATAATTGTTTGCCAAAAACTATACTTTGTTAGCAGGAAAACAAACTAAAATGAAACATATCTGCTGTTAGCGCTTATTTTTGCGGCTCAAACCGCAAAATATGACAAAAATAGCTGTTGCCAAAGGAGATGGAATAGGACCCGAAATCATGGATGCCACTTTGCAGATTTTTGAAGCAGCTCATGTGCCGCTTGAATATTCTTTTGTAGATATGGGCAAATGGGTGTTTGATAAGGGGTTTAGTAATGGAATGACCACTGAGGCACAGCAAACCATTGAAGAGTTGGGTATATTGTTTAAAGGCCCGATGGAAACACCGAAAGGGAAAGGGGTAAAAAGCATTAATGTAACGGCCCGGAAAACCTGGAATACTTATGCCAATAAAAGGACTTTTCAAACTTTACATGGCGTGGATACTGTTTTTAGCAAAGCAGGGATACCCATTGATGTGACGATTGTACGTGAAAATATTGAAGATACCTATGGTGGTGTGGAACATATGCTTACCCATGATGTGGCCTTAAGCCGCCGTTTCATTACCCGGCCTGGCAGTATGCAGGTAATCAGGTATGCTTTTGAAATGGCAAGAAAGAAACAGGCCAGGCGTATTACCTGCGGCCATAAAGCCAATATCATGAAAATTACAGATGGACTGTTTCTGGAAGTTTTCTATGAAGTAGCCAAAGAATATCCTGAGCTGAAGGCTGATGATGTGATTGTAGATGATTTATGTATGAAACTGGTAACCCGGCCAGATAAATTTGATGTGGTAGTGCTTACAAACCTGCAGGGAGATATAGTTAGTGACTTATGTGCAGGTTTGGTAGGCGGACTTGGTTTTGCGCCTTCTGCTAATATCGGGGACCATATCTGTATTTTTGAAGCCGTACACGGAACTGCACCGGATATCGCAGGAAAAAATATTGCCAACCCTACCGCATTGATTTTAAGTGGTATTGGTATGCTGCAGCACCTGGGTTTACTGGAAAGTGCGGTAATGATTGAAAATGCTTTATTATATACATTAGAAAGTGGTGCACATACCGGTGATTTTGGAGATAAATCGGTTCACTCTCAAAATACCACTGAATTTGCTGCGGCCATTATCAGCAATTTTGGCAAAAAGCCCGAACATAATCCCAAACCGGAACTTTCAGATATTCCCGGCACCTGTACGATCTATAAATTAGCAGAAAATGAAATGATGGAAAGTGCCGGTAGTGTGGAAAAGATTGTTGGGGTGGATATGTTTATGGAAAGTAATGTACAACCTGAAGAACTGGCAAAAAAGTGCCTTCGTCATGCAGGTGTTAAATTTAAACTGATCAGTATCAGTAACCGCGGCACCCAGGTCTGGCCTACCGGAAGCCGCTATACCAACCTGGTTAACCAGTATAATGCCCGTTTTGAGAGCATCGATGGCGAAAATTTAAACCAGCAGGATATTATTGGTTTATACGTAAGCTTAAGTGGTGATTTTAAGATCTGTTCCCTGGAATTACTCAATGCATGGGGCGGGAAAAAAGCTTATTCACTGGCACAAGGGCAGTAAATAAGCATTGTTTTCTTATTCCGAAATCCTTTTTTTAACGGATTGGGGGCTGGTTCTTTTTTTTCCATTAATTTCACGGCTCAAAATTCATTGATGCTTATACTTTCAGTAAGCTGAAATATCCGGTAACCCCATACAACTTATTTATTATTAAAGGGTTTCCAGTATTTTACCTGAGGAAGTATACTTCTAAACTTTAATTTTTTTATGGCCGAAGTGATTCTAATGCCAAGATTAAGCGATACCATGACTGAAGGGGTAATTGCTGCATGGCACAAAAACGTTGGAGACACAGTAAAAAAAGGTGATCTTCTTGCAGAAATAGAAACAGATAAAGCAACCATGGAACTGGAAAGTTACCAGGCTGGTGTATTAATACATATTGGTACCCCTGCAGGTGGTAAATTACAGGTAAATGATTTGCTGGCAATTTTAGGTAAGGCCGGTGAAGATATTTCCGGATTAATAGCCAATCCTACAGGAACTGCTGCTCCAACAAAAAAGGAAACACCCGCTCCTGCTCCTGCAGCACCTGCTGCAGCTTCAAAACCTAGTGCTGCTGTTGATCCGGCTTCTATGGAAGAAGTGGTATTAATGCCCAGGCTAAGTGATACCATGACAGAAGGCGTTATTGCCGGCTGGCATAAAAATGTAGGTGATGCTGTTAAAAAAGGGGAAGTACTGGCTGATATTGAAACAGATAAAGCCACAATGGAACTGGAAAGTTACAAAGATGGCATTTTATTGTACCAGGGTGCTAAGGCCGGCGAGAAGATTGCCGTAAATGATTTGTTATGTATTATTGGTAAGGAAGGATTGGATATTGCATCCATTGTAGCTGCTGTTGGCAATACTGCTAATCAGCCTGCTACTGTTGCAGCGCCTGCAGCAGTACAAACTGCAGCAGCAGCACCCCAAACCGTTACCCCGGCTGCGCAATCAGCCCCGGCAATAGTAAATGAGGGACGTATCCTGGCTTCTCCCCTTGCTAAAAAAGTGGCTGCTGAAAAAGGCATTGATTTAAAATATGTTCAGGGAAGTGGAGATAACGGAAGAATTATTAAAAGTGATATTGAACAATATACACCGCAACCGGCAGCAGGAACCAATGTTGCTGCCAGCACAACTGTAGCAACAACTGCAATTCCTGCAGCTACAGCCGTTACAGTAGCCCAGGGTGTGATATCTTACGACGAGGTTCCAGTATCCCAGATGCGTAAAACCATTGCACGCCGTTTAAGCGAAAGCCTCTTTACTGCACCACATTTTTATTTAACCATGAGTATAAATATGGATGCTGCAGTGGCAGCCCGTGTTAAACTCAATGAAACCAGCAAGGTTAAAATCAGTTTTAATGATCTGGTATTAAAAGCAGTTGCCGTTTCTCTGAAACAACACCCAAAAGTTAACAGCAGCTGGCTGGGAGATAAAATCCGTTTTAACCATCATGTAAATATTGGCGTAGCTGTTGCTGTAGAAGAAGGTTTACTGGTACCGGTGGTACGTTTTGCTGATAGTTTAAGTTTAAGCCAAATCGCTGTTCAGGTTAAAGAATTTGCACAAAAAGCAAAAGATAAAAAATTACAGCCATCAGATTGGGAAGGCAGTACATTTACCATTTCCAATTTAGGTATGTTTGGTATTGATCAGTTCACTGCTATTATCAATCCTCCTGATGCCTGTATTTTGGCAGTAGGAGGTATTTCTCAGGAACCTGTTGTCAAGAACGGTCAAATTGCAGTGGGCAATGTAATGAAAGTAACCCTTAGCTGTGACCACAGAGTGGTAGATGGGGCTACCGGAGCAGCTTTCCTGCAAACTTTAAAAAGTTTACTGGAAGAACCATTGAGAATGATGATTTAAAAATACTTTTAGTTTTATAAAAAAAATCCTGCTTTGTAGCAGGATTTTTTTTATAAAACATTTTCAAAATTTTCTGCACCCATCAGATCCTTAGACAGCGGCACTCTTACTTCAATAATGGTACCTTTTGCTAATTCAGTTTGAATATCCAAAGTTCCGCTCATGGCATATACGCGTTCCCTCATCCCTAACAGGCCATGACTATGTATTATATCTACCAGGTTAGTATCAAAACCTATTCCATTATCACTGATAGTTAAAATAATCGACTTGCTTTCCCGGTTTACATTCACCAGCACATGTGTAGCTTTTGAATGTCTTAAAATATTAGTGAGGCTTTCCTGATAAATCCGATATAAACCCAATCGTAGTTTGGCATTTAATATTTTATGACTAAAATTGGAAAATACTTCAATATCTATTCCTGTTGTTTTAGTTACCGTATTTGCATGCCATTGAATAGCTGCCAGCAATCCTATATCATCCAGCATATTCGGATGTAATGCATTGTATAATTTTCTGCTGGACTGTATCGTTTCATCTGTTACATCCATTAATTCCTCCAGCCTTCTTTCAGCTCCTGCAGGATTATCATAGATATGTTTTTTAATCCAGGATGCTGCCATTTTTAAAACGGTAAGGTTCTGTCCTAATACATCATGTATTTCCCTGGCTATTTCCGAACGTTCTTCTTCCCGGATATCCTGCAGATGGTTGGATAATTCCCGAAGTTCATTATTTAAACGCAGCAACTCTTTTTCTGCTTCTTTTTGCTCCGTAATATCAACCAATGTCAAAGAAATATAAAGAGGGTTACCCGCTTCATCCTTATGTATAATGGCTACTTCCAAAACCGGTATTTTTTCACGTTTCTTATTTAAAAAAACCGATTCTCCCATCCATTTACCGGAAGCAAAAAAATAAGGTTCTTCCGTTTTCATCTTTTCTTTGGTCTCATCGGTAATAAAATCTAATCCTGAAAGTTTGGTGATATCTTCAGATGGGTCAATACAAAACCTTTCTTTTGCTGCCTGATTCAGGTAAAGAATCATCATGTTCAGATCCACTATTAAAATTAAGGCCTTTGTATTTTCAATGATACTGGCCAGTTTATTCAGTTCTTTTTCCTTTTCCTTTAGTTGGGTAATATCAATTGAAGTAGCCGAAATATAAGCGGGTTTTCCGTATTTATCTTTATGTAAATGCATTGCCTGTAACACAGGAATTTCATTACCTGAAGCAGAACGATAAAAATTTTCTCCCTGCCAGGTTTCTTTGCTTTTAAGTTCATTAATTGCCTGCTGCAGGATCATATTTCCCTTTTCGGTTCTGTATCCCTCTAATGATTTAAACAATATTTCATTTTCACCAGCTATGCCCAGTGTTTTTCTTAACGCTTCATTTGTAAACAACACCTGAGTCTCCAGGTCTGTCATAGCAAAATAAGCCGGAGAAGAATTAATCATTTGAATTAATCGTTCCCTTTCAATTTCCTTTTCCTTTAACTCAGCAATATTTATGGCAGTGGTACTTATATATTTCAATTTACCATTGAACTCATGTAATACAATAACCTGCAGTACCGGAATTTCCTTGCCAGTTTTACTCATGTAAATATTTTCACCTACCCACTTTTTTGTTTTATGAAGTGGATGCTCCGGATTGTTGAAAAAAGATATACTATTGGGAGCTTTAAAATCCCTTAGGTTAAAATTGCGGATATCTTCATCAGGATCCAGTTCAAACACTTCTCTTAAAGCCTGATTGGCATAAATAAAATTCTGGTTTTCATCTTCAATTCCAAAATAAGCAGTGGAATTATTTAATACCGAAAGATACAGTTCAGATTCTTCCTGCTTTAGCTTCAGGTCAGTAATATCTATAGCAGTGGTCGAAATATAATTGGGATTTCCGTTTGCATCGCGGTGTAATAACATTACCTGGTATAAAGTATATTCCCTCCCTGAAATGGAATGATAATAATTCTCACCTTTCCATCTGCCAGTTTCAAAGAGTTCATTTCGTATTTCCCCAATTTTATTAAACCCTGCCGGTGTTCTGAAAAAATTAATATTATATTTTCTTATATCTTCACCATGTTTCACTTCCAGGTTTTTACGAAGTATCTTATTGGCATATTGAATATTTCCTTCCAAATCAATGATACCCACAATGGCAGCAGAGTTTTCCAGCATAGACAATAACCGGTTATTTTCTTCTTCCTTAACCTTCAGGTCTGTAATATCCAATGCAGTAGTGGAAGTAAAAGCAACCTTACCTTCTTCATCTTTGTGTTCAAGGATCGACTGAAAAATGGGTATAATTCTTCCATCAGGAGTAATCATTTCATTTTCACCCTGCCATTTCCCCTTCTCTTTTAAAATTTTTAAAGCTTGCTCCCTGATTATTTTACCTTTAGGCGTATATAAGTCGGATAAATTCTTTATCAGATGATCATTTAAAATAAAGCCAAATGTTTCTTTCATAGCTTTATTGGCATAAATAATCGTTTTCTCATCCACTGCAATTCCAGTAAACGCCATTGAATTATCAATGATATCGGCCAGTCGTTGATTTTCTGATTGTTTTTGTTTAAGTTCTGTAAGGTCAATTCCATTACTGGATATAAATTGAGGCACTCCATTCTCATCTTTATGCAGCATCACAATCTGAAAAATAGGGATCTTCCTTTTAGATTTCGTAATCAGAAAATTTTCACCACTCCAGGTTCCTTTTTCAAATACCTCAGCAAGTATTGATTGACTTTGCCCTACCGGGAAAAAATCAAACGGGCTGTAATCAGATAAGGCTTCATTTTCATCCAGTTCAATTGCTTTACGGGTGGCTGCATTGAGGTACAGGATTTTATGGTCCGGGCTCATTATACCAACCAATGCATTGGAATATTCGATAATACTGGCAAGTTTATTAATCTCCGCGGCTTGCTTCTTTTTTTCTGTAATATCCACAAAAGAACCAAACATGCATATTGGCTGATTGAATTCGTCTGTAATAATATTGGCAGAAAAGCTTATATCAAATAAAGATCCATCCTTCCTTTTACCGGTATCCTCTCCGCTATCATATCCTTTGGTTTGCAAATTCTGAATTGCAGTATAAACACCTTCTCCTTCAAAAGCATCAACCAGCCTTGTTCCAATTAAGTGTTCCTTGTTATCATAACCCCACATACTGGCCAATGCATTATTAGCATAAATGATATTACCATTCAAATCAGTCATCCCCATTCCTGCAATAGAGCTGGAAATGGCTGATTCTTTCAATAATAATTCTTTTTCCTGTTCCTTTCTATCAGAAATATCTTTCAGAAATACAGATACTCCATTAAATGAAGGATATATATTAATATCCAGCCATTTCTTCCATATATGGCTATATACTTCATAATGAACTGTTTTTTGATTTTGGATAGCTTCCGCAACAGCTACTGCAAATTGGGTTTCTTTTAAAGCAGGAAAAAGCTCCAGGTAATTTTTACCTATTAATTCATCTTCAGTTTTCCCGGTAATTTTTTCGATATATGCGTTTACAAATGTAAGAGCTTCATTATTATCCATGGCTACAAAGCCATCACTGATCCTGCCCAATATTTCGGAGATATAGGCTGATTTTTCTTTAACCTGCTCCTGCAGGGTTTGGTTTAATAATTTTAATTCTCCCTGTAACTTTAAAATATCAGTTATATCCCTGTAAGTGGCAATTTTGTCTGTTACTTCACCCTTTTCATTTTTTATAGTGGCTACTGTAAAGTAAACCCTAATTAAATTCCCTTCCCGGTTCGTCATTTCCAAATCACCTTCCCATTGTCCCTTTTCTACTAATGCTTTTCTGAATATTTTTCGTTGATCCTGATTAACAATTAATATTTCCGTAGTGGTTTTACCAATAACCTCTGCCTGTGTATAACCAAACATTTTCTCTGCTGCTTTATTCCATGCTTTTATATTGTGATGATTATCGGTTGCAACTATGGCATCATAACTGAAATCAAATATTTTAGCCAGATAATTTTCATTAATACGATGCTTATTAATTTCAGAAATATCAAAATTTATGGATGAATAGGCAATTACCTTATTATGAACATCTTTAATTGCAGAAATAGAGGTGAATACATTAAAAGGTGTACCATCCGGATACGTATTTTTTAATTCTCCTGCCCAATAACCATTACTGTTTAATTCCTGAATCATCATTTCCAGCTTTCCTTCAGGTTCAGTAAAACCAACTGCTGCATCAATGGGCCGACCTATTACTGCTTCTTTTTTTCTTTTGTATAATTTCTCGGCCTCGGGGTTAAAATAAATAATATTCAAATGATGATCTGCAATGACCACGGCATCAGATACTCTGTTAAAAATATCGGCCAGAAACTTATTTTCTTTTGAAATTCTACTGTTATAATTGGATGCTTTTACAATTCTGAATAACCCATAACCCAGAAAAATGAGTATAGAGAATCCCAGTAATAAAAATTCATTTTCAGTCCTTCTGGCATTTTCATTATGCAGGTCCTGGTACTGATGCAATAACTTCCTGCCACTATTTTCTAAAAATTCATCAGTGTCATTAATATTTTTAACCAACCCAAAATTTTCATCTTTTTCAATCAGCAAATAAGCTAATTCTTTTTTACCCTCCATACCAAGCGCTATAATATGTCTGATAAAACTAATTTTCCGGTGTACTAAGATGTCATAATTCTGAAGTGCTTTAACTGGCAAAAAAGGATAACGGTACAATTTTTTAAAGCCCTCCATTTCAACAGAATCGCCTGCTACTGCTTTATTAAAGTCTTCAATTAATTCTTTTTTTGAAGTTATCAATGCCGGCCTTTCAGCGGCTTCAATGGCAAGGTAATTTTGCTTCACATGATCCAGCCTTAACATATACTCCAGAACTACATTTTCTTCTACAGATATGGTACCTGTTTTCTTAAGGTTAGTATAAGTAAGATAATAAAAAGTAGCCAATGATATTATAACAGCTCCGATTATGTAAACTGCAATGTTTAGAATATTTTTACTGGAAGGTTTTGCCTGGCTCATGATTGGGAATTTGAATAAAACACACCCTTTAAATTTACGTAATTTAATGATACTGAACAATTAAACCTGTCAGTAAATTACCTGAATTCCACATTTCATTTTGAAGAAAATTGCAAAAAAAAACTCCTGTTTACAACAGGAGTTAATAAGTAAAATTTTATACTAACTATTCTGCAGGTGTTGCATCAGTTTCTGGTGCAGGTGTTTCAGCAACCGGTGTCTCAACTTCCGGAGTTGTTTCACCAGAGGCATTGCTACTTCAACAACAGGTGCTGGTATCTGAGGTACTGGTTTTTTTGCTGCTTTTCTGGCAACTTTTTTAACAGCAGCTTTTTTTACAGGTGCTTTTTTAACAGGTGGTACAACAACAGCCTTTTTAATTGCTGGTTTCTTAACAGCAACTTTCTTTACAG
>Ga0208872_1001025_pt1 | contig 18204 bp, 11 predicted proteins | sample CryBogCBH12Aug08_FD_185508 | JGI IMG/M metagenome (GOLD analysis project Ga0208872, IMG submission 185508) | Freshwater microbial communities from Crystal Bog, Wisconsin, USA - CBH12Aug08 (SPAdes) | ecosystem: Environmental > Aquatic > Freshwater > Lake | place: Crystal Bog, Wisconsin, USA...
CAATAGAGCCGGTATTGAAGGCGCCTTCGCAATAAGCGAGGTAGAAATTCCACATTTTATTAAATTCATTGTTAAAGCCAATGAGTTGAATTTCGGGCCAGTTTCTTTGAAATCTTGTTCGCCATTCACATAAGGTGCGTGCATAACTTTCGCCAAAAAACTCTTGATGAGTGATTTCTAACCCAGCTCGTGCAGCACAGTCTCTCATAAGAGTTTTAGTCGGCAAAGCGCCGCCTGGAAAAATATATTTTTGGATAAAATCTGGTGATTTTCGGTAACGCGTAAAACGCGCCTCATCAATTGTTATCGCCTGAATAACGGCATGTCCATCTGGCGTGAGGGATTTGTGTAAAACATTGAAATAATCCGACCAATATTCTTCGCCAACCGCCTCGATCATTTCTATGGAGACGATACGATCAAATTTTTCATTGACGTCGCGGTAGTCTAATAAATCAACACGCATCTTATTAGATATATTGGATTGCGCGGCGACAGATTGACTATGTTTTTTTTGTTCCTTTGAAAGCGTAATACCAAGAACATTCGCCTGCATTTCTGATGCGATTCTTTTTGAAAGAGCGCCCCAGCCGCAGCCGATTTCTAAAACCTTTTGTTGTGGTTGCGGCGCGAGTAAATCAATAATTCTTGCTAATTTTCTTTCCTGAGCTTCTTCTAATGTGTCTTTGTTAGAGGTATAAATCGCCGATGAGTAGATCATCTTTTCATCGAGCCATTTTTGGTAAAACTCATTACCAAGATCATAATGATATTCAATATTACTCTTGCTGCCTTTTCGAGAGTTTTTGCGGCTTTTATGCGCTAGATAGTTAAATAAACGCATTATTTTATTGCCGGTTAATCTCTTGGCGAAACTCTCGCCATTTATAGCGATGAGTTCAATAAGTTTAGCAAGATCAGGACTGTCCCAGTGTCCTTTCATATAGCTTTCTGCAAATCCAAGAGATCCGCCAAAGAGTAAGTGACGAATGGCTGATGCAGAGTGAATATGAATATGGGCTTCTGGTTGACGTGATTGTGTCTTGTTACAGATGGTTTTCCCGTCTGGAAATGTGATCGTTAATTGTCCCGTTTGAATCTGATTGAGGAAAGAGCTTATTAAATAGCGGCTTATTGTAAATGAGCGATTTCTATTCAATTGCTGCTTTAAGCTAATAACTGATTCAGTCGTATGAATAGACATCTTACCTGCCTCATTTATCATTTAGTGAGAAGCCGATTGGGTTTTTTGAAAGTTGATTTCTTGGAAAAATACGAACGCCTTTCAGCCACAGTTTTAAAGCTTCATAATGAATGGCGATAATGACTTTGAATGTCAGGAGGGGATACGTCAAAAATGCTAGAATTAGATTATTATTGTTCAGTGGCTTTGATTTTAAATGCTGGGTGGCGGTTAAAATATTTTGATTTCCTTTAGATACGCGAATGGATAAGGAATAGGTTTGTTGTGGCGGTTTTATTAGAAAGTGATATGAAAGATCCATCTCAAGAAAAGGCGATACATAGAAAGATTTTTGACAGCTATGATGAAAAACCTTTGATGCATTCTCCGAAATATTAAAAACATAGCGATGTTTTTGAGAGAATGTATTAGAAACCTCATAGACAATAGCGGCCAGTTTATGGTCCTTATTGAAACAGAAAAATACACTTAATGGATTAAAGACATAGCCAAGAATTCTTGGCATTGTCTGTAAATATATTTTATATGTAGCCTCCTCTAAGCCTGAGGTTATAAGCAACTGGCATATATTGCTTTTAATAGACGATGTCTCATCGCCATAATCTTTTTGGTAAAGGCTAATGAGATTAAATTTATCTAGTGAGAATATTAGTAATGAATGATCTAATTCTGTTAATTCATCTAAATCAATCAGAAGTGAGAAGATTCGATATTTTAGGAAATGTTTTTTTGGGGCGAGTCGTCGATGGATCACCTCTCCGGTATAAAGTGATGAGACGGGAAGAGCGGGCGTTAGAGACATGATGTCTGGCCACTTAGCGCTTTAACGGTGATTCTCCCTGACTCATTTTCAACTGTCCATGGACGTTTATAGCCTCCTAATTGTTCTGCAACTGCTAAGCCGGATTGAAGGCCGTCTTCATGAAATCCCGCGCCAAAATATGACCCGCAATACCATGTCCGCTTTAGGCCTTGCAGGCTCCAAAGTTGTTCTTGCGCGCTAATTGCGTTGCGATCCAATATGGGATGTTCGTAGGTAAATTCTCTATAGGTGAGTTTTTCATCGGGCGGTATGTGGGGATTGAGCGTCACAAAGACTTGTTTTTTCGTTGGCAAATTCTGCAGAGCATTCATCCAATAGGTGACGGTCAGGAGCGAGTCCTCATGAGCGCCATAGGTGAGATAATTCCAACTCGACCATACCACGTCTCTTTTGGGCATAAGCTTTTTATCGCCATGCAAATATGTCTTGTTAGTTGAATATTTAAAATTTGCCAAAAGAGCACGCTCAGAATCGCTAGGCTCAGCTATTAAAGCGAGCGCCTGATCAGCGTGGCAGGCAAAAACAACATGGTCATATGTTTTTGTCGCCGAATGACTAATAACTTCTATATGATCATCGTATCGGAGTACTTTTTTAACAGGATTATTTAAGCGAATATTATTTTGAAAATTTCGTGACATCTGTTTCACATATTCACGGCTTCCCCCTTTAACTGTGCGCCAGATTGGACGATTGCGGATTTGCAGGAGGCCATGATTTGAGCAAAAATCAATAAATGACTTAAATGGATAGTGTCCAGCTTGCCTGGCAGGTATTGACCAAATTGCTGCAGCCATTGGATAGAGGTGGAGCTGGCAAAATTCCGCACTAAAATTATTCTGATGGAGATATTCAGCAAGAGTGAGATGCGCGCTATTTGGCGCGTCTCTTGGCGCTATTTTATAAAACTTTATAATATCGCCCAGCATGCGCCAATAACGGTAATTTAATAAATTTTCTTTTTGCGCGAATATCCGGTTAAATCCGTTACCAGCATATTCAAGTGATCCGTTGTCGATAGAAACAGCAAAGGACATCTCGGTTGCATTGGTGTCAACATTAAGCGTTTGAAAAAACTTTGTTAAATTGGGATAGGCCGGTTCATTATAAACGATGAAGCCTGTGTCGACTGGCGTCACAGTATCATTGTCAATGATGTCAACTGTGTTGCTATGTCCCCCTAGATACGCGCCAGCTTCGTATAGGGTAATATTATGACGCTGGCTCAAGAGCCATGACGCCGATAGGCCAGAGATGCCACTCCCAATGATTGCAATATTCAAAGGCTGAAAATTTATATCGCCGTGCAAAATTTGTCCTCGATTTCCCTAATAACTAGCGTTCAGGCCATGCAAGAGTAGTGCGTGGCGGACATTGCAAAAAATATCTTTTTAAGCCTTTGTGTGCGTTGGAACTGAGCGATAGGAATGATCATTGCAATGTGATTTAGGCTGGTAACAAATTAAAAATAAAAGGAAAACAGTCATTTCTTGTGAGGCCGTAGTCCACCATCTCCGCTCAGAGCGATCATTGCCATGATATTAGGTCTAACAGCGCTTATTCTTTCAGCAATGATGATACTGGCTTGGGCCGTGCGTCTGAAGACCAGTCAGTCGGGATGGATTGATGCGATCTGGAGTTTTTCGCTGGGGCTCGGGGCGAGCCTTGTCGCCTGGGCTCCATTTGATCCAAGCATCGTGACGCCACGTCAATGGTTCGTGGGCTTATGTGCTTTCATGGCGGCCTTAAGACTGGGGCTTGATATCTCAAGACGCACAATCGGTGCAGGAGATGATCCCCGTTATCAGGCGTTAATAATCAGTTGGGGGGTGGATTTTAAGACCAAGCTTTTTTGGTTTCTTCAAATCCAGGCCGGTTGCGCCTTTCTTTTATGTGTCACGATTTATGTTGCCGCTCACAAGCCGCAACCATTGGGTGCGTCATTGGACTACATTGGCTTTGCTGTGATCCTCATTGCATTTATTGGTGAGATGCTGTCGGATCGTCAGTTAAGACAATTTAAAAAACAAAAAAATAACAAGTCTGTCTGCGACAAGGGGCTTTGGTCTTGCTCGCGCCATCCAAATTATTTCTTTGAATGGCTGGCTTGGGTTGGTTACGCAATTTTAGCGTTTGATGTTAGCGGGCGATGGTCTCTTGGATTTTTGGGATTAATCGGTCCCATTTTAATGTATTGGCTGCTCGTGCATGTATCCGGCATCCCCTTACTTGAAAAGCACATGTTGGCGACACGGCCAAAAGAGTATCTAGATTATCAACAGCGCGTACCAGCTTTTTTTCCAAAATGGCGAAAAAGCAAGAATGCTTAAATTTCTTTAATCAAGTTATTTTGCAAACAAAGACCAAAGCCCAAAGCCGCAGAAAGCGGATGTTGCTGTGAGAACAACGCCCCAGCTAATATCGATAATTGTGACAAGTGACGACCAGCGTGTGAGCGTCGCCTGATTAGTAAGATCATAGGTGGCATAGGCAACAAAACCCAAAATGGCGCCATTATAGAGCGCTGTCATGCTTGATAGAGTTTCTATTGCCGGCAGGCAGGCAAAATAAAAAACGCCGAAAACATAAATTAAGTAAAAGGCGATCGCTGGGAGCGGGCGAAACTTATCAGCGATAAGCGCGCCAAGGTTTGGGCGATAGAGCCGGGGAGCCATTGTTTTGAGCCATATGATGTCGAGCAATAAGAGTGAAAGAGCGATACCTGCTAAGGCCAAAAAGTTGGAAGACATGATTATAGCCTCTCCTATCCTTTTTGAGAATTGAGATGAAAATCAGCTGGGACGTCCAGATACAAAGAAGGTCGTCCGGATACGCTACGCACGGACGACCTTCAAAGCGCTCAGTTTAGTTAGCGGCGGCGAGGACGCCGCAAAACAGCTTGAGCTGCTCTGCACAGGATTTAGGTTGAAAGACTGTATGAACAAGGCCTGGCGATGAAATAATTATCCCTTTAAAGCGCAGACAAGGCGGTCAAAATGGACGTCTTAAAGACCGTGGAGCCGGTAAGTGATGGCTTAGAGAGTCCATAAATTCTCGCCTGTCCTGTTAATGAATATATGCGCGGGATGACGCATAGAGATTTTGCGGTTGTTAAGTCGCATCGCCAGCGAGATGTAGCTTGATGATTTTATCTGGTGCGGCTGGCGGCTCGCCTTTCTTGATTTTATCAATATTTTCCATGCCAGAGACGACCTCGCCGACAATTGTGTATTGACCTTCAAGAAAGGGCGCCGGCGCAAAGCAGATGAAAAACTGTGAGTTGGCGCTGTCATTATCAGGTCCGCGCGCCATACCGACGGTTCCGCGAACAAATTTTTCATTTGAAAATTCAGCAGGAATATTTGGAAGATCGGATTTTCCCATTCCTGTTCCCGTTGGATCTCCTGTTTGGGCCATGAAGCCATCGATCACGCGATGAAAAACGACATTGTCATAAAAATGGCGCTTCGCAAGAGCAGAGATTTGTTCGACATGCTTTGGGGCGAGGTCCGGCCTTAACTTGATAACGGTTCGTCCATATTTTGTATCAAGATTAAGCAATAAGTCCTTGGCCGAGGCGGATGTCGAGAAAACTAATGTTATTGTCATTATTGTTATAAATAATCTGATTATCGGGTTCATTTAACGTCCTTTATTTTTGTCGTTTTGTGAAGATGCGCCAATCTCACATTTATATATGTTTTGGCTGAAGATTTAAAGCTAAGCAATTTCATGCTTTAATGGATATTATCATGTCTCGACGTTGACGGTGTGATGCTGAAATAAAATATACAAACAATAGCCTCGCCTGGGCGAGAGCGAGGCTTCATATAAGACTGTATAAATGTCTATGATGATCATTCATCCGTAAAAAAAGAAAGCCGATCCTGCGATGCTGACACGAAAATTAGGACAACATGGACCTGTGACCTCTGCGATCGGCCTTGGCTGCATGGGCATGTCGGACCTCTATGGCCCGTCAGATCGCGCTGCAGGGATCGCAACAATACATGCGGCGCTGCAATCAGGCGTCACGCTGTTAGATACAGGCGATTTTTATGGCATGGGCCATAATGAGCTTTTGATCAGCGAAGCGGTCAAAAATGTCTCCCGCGAACAATATTGTTTAAGTGTTAAGTTTGGGGCGTTGCGTGATCCCTTTGGCAATTGGTCTGGTTTTGATGGGCGTCCCGCGGCGGTTAAAAATTTCCTGGCCTATAGTCTAAAGCGGCTCAATGTTGATTATGTCGACATTTACCGGCCAGCGCGGCTTGATCCTCATGTTCCTATTGAGGAGACGATTGGGGCTATCGCCGATTTGGTTAAAAAGGGCTGTGTTCGCTTTATCGGCCTATCAGAGGTTGGGTCTGACACTATTCGTCGGGCGGCTTGCGTTCATCCGATAAGCGATTTGCAAATTGAATATGCTTTGACCTCACGCAGTATTGAGCAATCAATTCTGTCGACATGCCGGGAGCTAGGCATTTCCATTACAGCCTATGGCGTGTTGGGGCGAGGGTTGCTGAGCGGGAAGTGGCGACCAGAGCAGTCAAGCAGAGCTGGCGATATTCGTTCATTTATCCCGCGCTTGCAGGGACAAAACCTTAAAGAAAATATGGAGCTTCTTGACGTTTTGCGTGAGGTCGCTCTGAGGCATGGCAAATCTTTAACACAAGTTGCAATCGCCTGGGTCTTGTCTCGCGGCTCGGATATTACGCCAATTATAGGATCTCGACATCCTGATCAGCTGAATGAGTTATTGGGCGCGCTAGATATTAACTTTAACAATGATGATTATGAGATCTTAGATAAAATTGCTGATTTAGTTCGAGGAACGCGCTACGCCGCAGTCCATATGGCGCATTTAGATAGTGAGCGGGGATAAGGATTGGTATCAGCACATTGCTTCAATGATTCAAAAGAATAAAATATGCAATAATTTTACTTACTCATATAATTTTTCAGGAAACCGCTGGGTATATTTTGTTTTTTATAAAGCTGTAATGAATTAGAAATCTACAATTTCCATTTAAATCCTAGCAGTTCTTTAATTTTTAAAAGCTCGAAGATAAATTTCTGGATTTGATAAATGATGTTTCCCTCTGGAGCGAGTGCAGGTAAGATTTAAATGCATTATGTCATCATCAGATGATTGATAGTTTTTACGCGTCTAAATTTAGTGATTTATAATACATATCAATGCATGGATTAATTTTTGTTAGTTATTGCATTTAAGAGGCTGAAAACGTCATGAGACGCAGAGCTGGTTCGAAGTCAGAAGAGTTTTATTATTTAACATCAATTAAATATATAGAAATTCTCTGACTGCTCCTTGCCGTCAATGATGAGCGCTATTCATTCGTTTTAATACGACCGACCTATTCTAAAAAGCTGCTTCGAAACAGCTGGCCTTTGACATGAAATAGCCCTTTTCTATCGAGATAACAGAAATGTTTACGATTAAACCATATGTGTTGACATTGAAAAAACACTAAGACTAAAAAGAGATCCCGGGCTTAGGTCTTGTTTTGACCTGTAATGCGAGATGGTTTTTCGAAATGATTAGCTCAACGATAACACGCTGGCCTAAAAATCTAGGATTGCGTGCATCTTTTATGCTTTATTCAAATAAAAATGTTTAAGCGCTTTTTATATGTGTAATTCATTGCGACAGAAAGGGCGACAGAAAGGTCCCAATTCTAAAGGTGTTGGGAGGTTTTTAGTTATTGCTCGCGCCCTTGTCACAATATTGACCGGGCTATATTCAGCTCAGGCGTTTGCAGATTCTCTCTCTGAACTTGCCTCCATAAAATCACAGTTAAAAAAACTTGAATATCAATTCAACAAACAGAAGCAAGCAGCCAGGCAAGAAAAAAACAAGGTAACCAATTTTATCAACTCAGCTCATGCTGCTCCACAGCCCATATTTATTGATTTAAGGAAGGGCTTGTTCTTAGAAACAGAAGATAAAAAATACGCATTTAAGTTTGGGGGTCGATTAATCTTCGATGGAGGAGGGATTGCAGGGCCCTCTGCTAATGGTTGGCAAGGTAATGTGTCATTCAGGCAGGCTTTCCTTGAATTAGAGGGCAAGCTTGCTGGTCCTTGGTTTTGGAAATTTCAATATGACCTCGCAGGTGCCACGACCCAACTATACAATGCAAATGTCAGTAACGCTCAGACAATACCTCAATTAGCGGCTAGGGGGTATGTTCAGGATCGGAATTTCCTTTACAGCGGGATTCGAGATATCTTTATTGGTATTCAAGATCCGCGCCTGTCAGCGCCTTTCCTTGCGCAGCCAGTTTACTTCAAAATAGGCAATCAATTTGAAGGTTTCAGCCTTCAAGGTAGCGTATCTTACAAATTTCTCGACCTTTTTGAGCGTCCTATGGCGATTGATGCAATCGCACCTAACCGACATCTTGGCGCATCATTTGGTATGATTGGTAAAGAAAATTGGACAAGCCATTTTGGCATTTACACAATAAGCCCACAGGATATGACTACTCTGCCGGCAAATACTCCTTCGGCTAATGCTGGTAATTACGTCCTCTCTTACAGCGGCAACGGTATCACCAATCAAAACTGGTATCAGCCTTATGGAGGCGGAGCCTATTGGGAGGCAACTGGGCGTATTACCTATGCACCAATTTTTGATGAACATAGACTATTGCATATCGGAGCTTCAGGAAGCTTTCATCAGCCAAATTCATCAACAGGATATAGTGATGATCGCAACATGTTACTAGGTCATCGAGTAGCGTCAGAAATGACTACACTCAATTTATCCCTGCTTGGGACGCCAGATCTTTCTTGTGGTAGATTTAATCAGCCGTCAGGGTTGGATAGAAATTGGAACAGTTATAATGTTTCTGGAAACTGTGTAAATAATATTGAGAAGGCAGATCTAGAAGCTGTAGCATCTTGGCATAATCTTTCATTCACAGGTGAGTGGACGATGGCGAATTACAATCGTAATTCCTATCGTGCTCAACAATTTGCTCTCGCTCAACAGACTGCAATTGGATCTTCTCCGGTTGATGCTCTCTTTGGAAGTAGTCCATTTATTTCTCCCGCAATGTCGCGCTATTTTGCCTCAGGGTATTACATACAAGGCGAGTGGTGGATCACGGGTGAAGAGAAAGCGCAGTCATACGATCAAACAGATAAGAATGGCGCTAATTTTGCTGCGACGAAAATCAAGGATAAATTTAGTGACGGGGGCTGGGGCGCCTGGGGTCTTGTTGGCCGTTTGAGCGCATTGAATCTCAATAATGGTCCTTATCAGGGGTCTACAATGCCCCATCTCTTGCAATTTGCTACGCTTAATCCAAGTGGCGCACCTCTAAGTTACGCAACGCAGGCTTATATGACGGCAGCTCAAAATATGATTGCCAATTCTGGCATCTATGGAGGCTACCAGCAAAATTTGACAGCCGGACTTAACTGGTATCCAGACAATGGTATTAATTTTCAAGCTAATGTGACTCACGTCCTTGCTGTAAAATCACCCCTGAACTGGAACCAGAACCAGACTTATGAATCCGGCTACCATCCAACACTTATAGGTTTCCGAACCAGATTATATTTCTGATTTTCAAATCATTATGGCGAGTGTCAAAAACATAATTGTTTAAAATATCTATTCTATTGCTTGGAATGCGCCAGGATAAGCTTTTACCTAATTAACCAATTCTCTGCGATCAAAAAATAAAGCATCTTTGAGCGTCAGCGTCGATTGCCAGGCGGATTTAGCAAGGTTAACGCATGTTAACCTATCACACGGTATGCTTAAAATACTTCCAGCACGCAGATATATTAACCCTGGCGGGCATCGCTAAAAATTATCTCAAGGAGAAATTAAGGTTACGAAAGTTTCATCGTCGACCATTTCTATACCTTGAGCTATAGTTAGAGCTACCTCAGGTTTAGGCAGTAAGAAGATGAAATTACGCACTTTCGCCATTGTTTTTTTTATTATTCTCACCTGCTTGGCGGGCGTTAATCTTGTTCTGGGGTATTTTTTGATCGACATAGAGCGTAAAATTGAACAAACAAATTCTAATATCAAAGAAATGACATCTCTCTCAGACGAGCTTGTTTTGTCATCCCAGTTTCAAACCAGATTTGCGCGTGCCTATGTTGTCAACAAAGATCCAAGAAGGTTTCTTTGGTACGGAATAATTAATGATATTCTAGACGGCAAAATTACGCGACCTGAAAATTACACATTTACCTATTGGGATATGGTCGCAGGTCTTGTTATTCCAGCTCCAGATAACAAAAAAGGCGCTCTTTCAATTGAAGAGCGGCTGCGTCGAGCGGGTGCTTCAGCCGAAGAAATGAGTAAATTGCAAGAAGCCCGCGGTCTTTTTGCTAAGATGGGGGCTGCAGAAATTCCCGCCATGCATGCGATGAATGGCGAATTTGATGATGGCGCAGGAAGCTTTACCCGCAAGGGAAGGCCAGACACTGAAATGGCGAGGCAATTATTATTTAGCGAAAATTATAATACTGATAATGGTTTGTTGAGTAAGGTGTCTCGTGAACTGACTGAAATGGTTAGTGCCAGGTTAAGTAAGGTTATTAATCAACAGGTCATCTTAAGGGATCAGTTGCTTTCTGCTAATACTTATCTTGCCGTGATAGTATTTAGCTTGATCATAGCTTCTATTTTATACTTGAATTTTAGATTTGCGAGTAGAGCTGGTAAGCTCATGCAGTCAATTAAAAGAATAAGTACAGGTGATTTTGATACTCAGGAAGAAATATTTGGTCATGACGAAATTGGTGTGATGGCAGAAGCAATCAATCACATGAGGGCAAACCTCGCCTCAACAGTATTAGTAGCCTCACGGCTATCTGACGGAGACTTGACTGGAAATATACAAATTTTATCTGAAAATGATCGGTTAGGTTTGGCACTCAGGAATATGACAGATAAGCTGACCTCGATTATTCTATCTTTGCGTGATATTACGAATGGTGTCACCGTCGGTAGTGTTCAGCTTCAGTCTGCATCTAAGCAAGTCTCTGACGGGGCCAATGAACAGGCTAGTTCTGTGCAAGAAACAGCCGCAGCGATGGAGCAGATTGCGGCGAGTATTCGTCAAAATGCTGAAGCGTCTAACCGCACACAAAAAACATCAATCCGATTATCCGAAGATGCGCGTACCTGTGCACAAGCGATGCAACAAACAGCAGTTGCAATGAAAAATATTGCTGACAAGAGCATGGCGGTTGAGGAAATCACTCGTAAAATTGAGCTTCTTGCCTTGAATGCCTCGGTTGAGGCCGCGCGTGCAGGCGAGCATGGTAAAGGCTTCGCAGTTGTGGCGGCTGAGGTATCGAAATTAGCAGAGCTGAGTAAAGAGGCCGCTAGCGCCATTCAACAATCTTCTGTGGAGGGCAAGGAAACGGCTGAAAACACCAATCGTATGCTCACCAACCTGTTACCAGAAATTGAAAGGGCAAAAGATCTGGTGCAGGGCATTAGTTTGGCAAGTGACGAGCAGGCGACAGGAACCCAGCAGGTTAATGTCGCCGTGCGACGATTGGATGAGGTCACACAGTCAAATGCTTCAGCGGCATCAGAGATGGCGGCGACAGCCAATGCCCTTGCAGATCATGCAAGCGAATTACAAAAAGCAATCAGCTGGTTCAAAACCCGGGTCATATCGGAAAATCCCTCAAACTTTCAAGCCAACGTAGGCGCGTCTAACCTTGGACAGAAAGCATTAAATCGTACGATGGATGAGAAAAATCTAGGCAAATATTGACGGATTATGAATGGAGCTATCCTGACATCAGCGGCAGGAAACATAACAAGAGACTTTGGAATTAGAGCATTCAGTAATATAAGCTGAGGTATAAGCCCGTGAAAAATGATGCTCGACTCTTTGTTTTTGAGTTTTCTGGTAAAACTTTTGCAGTTCCGCTTGCCTGTGTAGAAGAAGTCATAGAGTTCAGCAATGTAGAAAAATATTTTGGAGTCGTGCCTCATTGCAAAGGGACAGTTAACCACCGTGGTCGCATACTCCCTATTTTTGATCCCTATGGATTGAGTTTTAAGATAGATGCTCAAGTTTGGGGTGGCGCATATATTGTTATTTTAAATATAAATGATGTGATTTTGGGCCTTGCCCTAGAGCGTCATTTAGAGTTGCTGGCTTTAAATCAAGCGCAAATTGATGATTTAAATCCTGCTACTGACCCACCAATAGCTGAGGGAGATGAAAATTCTTACAGCATGCTTGGTTATCATGATCGGGCAATGACATTTCTTTCTCCAAAAATCCTTGCGCCACTCGTAAGAAAGCATTTTGGCAATCAAAATATAGTAAATTACGCAGGTGAACAAGATAACAGGAAAAATGAAAAAAAAACGGAGGAGTATATTATAAGTAGGATTGGTGAAACACTTGTCGCGCATCCTATTGGTTCAGTAATGGAGATTGTTGAAGGTCTGGATGTGATGCCGTTGTTTCGGACAGATCCCTGCCTGAGAGGATTAACAAGCCTTCGGGGTCGTGTCTTATCTTGCATTGATATCTCCGAAGTGCTTAGCTTATCAGAGCGCGGGCTTGACGATCATAGCGTTTTTCTTGTGCTATCAGATAAAGAAGCTGAATTTGTGTTATGTATTGATAATGTTGTCGGCATTCGCTCTTTCTCACCCGACATTTTTCAAATCACAGAGGGTTTATTGCCTCTGGCAGTTAAAGAGATTTTTGATGGGGTCGCTGAGAGTGATCATCACACCTATCTCAGGCTACAGGCCTCAGCTATTGTAGAGTGGGAACGCCTTGCGCCTTTTCGTAAAACGGGCTCTGATAGATTAGGCTAAAATTAGCCTCTTATTGTCTTTTTTCATGTGTTAGCTGATTTGGCGAGCCTGCTGCTCATAAACTAAATTCAATGGTTTATACTCTTTGATATATACATCTAGGTCGTCGATCATTCCAAAAACTGATTAAAATGAATTTCTTGCGGAATTTTATGAGACTATCTTAAAAAGCCAGGATTTTAAAATTAACAAGCAAAAATAAAATAAACCCAAACACCATTTTATTAGCTTTTTTGATAAATTTTCTTGACCTTTGGTTTAACTCTCATTCAGCGGATATTGCCTAAAATTAAGGATATAGTTGTTTCTATATCGACCTTAGGCTTCCAAGGAAGTATAATTTTTATTAAATATTCTTCAGGTGACGAAAATGAAACTTCGTACTTTCACATTAGCTTTTATTATTATTCTTACTTGCTTTGCTGGCGTTAATCTCGTTCTGGGCTATTTTTTGACCAACGCAGAACATAAAATTGAAGAAATAAATCTTAATATTAAAGAAATGACCTCGCTTTCGGATGAGCTTGTCTTGTCATCACAGTTTCAAACGAGATTCGCTCGCGCCTATGTAACAAATAAAGATCCTAGACGGCTCCTTTGGTACGGGATGATTAATGATATTTTAGACGGTAAAATTACGCGTCCAGAAAATTACGACTTCACCTACTGGGATATGGTTGCTGGTCTCGTCATTCAAGCTCCGGATAATAAAAAAGACGCTCTTTCTATTGAAGATCGGTTTCGTCGAGCGGGTGCTTCAGCCGAAGAGATGAGTAAATTGCAAGAGGCCCGCGGTCTTTTTGTCAAGATGGGGGGGGCAGAAATTCCCGCCATGCACGCGATGAATGGCGAATTTGATGATGGCGCAGGAAACTTTACCCGGAAGGGAAGACCAGACCCTGAAATGGCGAGACAATTATTGTTTAGCGAAGGTTATAATACTGATAATGGCTTGCTGAGTAAGACCAGTCGTGAATTAGCTGGAATGATAAAAAACAGGTTATCGAAAGTCATTAATTCTCAATTAATTTTCAGAGATCAGTTGCTTTCTGCAAATACCTATCTTGGGATGCTAGATTTCTGTTTAATCTTAATCTCAATACTATATTTACGATATCAATTTGCGCGCCGTGCAAAAAAATTAATGCAGGTTATACGAAATATAAGTTCAGGAGATTTTGGCAGCCGCACGCATTTAACGGGCAAGGATGAAATTAGCAATATGGCTCAGGCTGTTGATCATATGCAGGAAAATTTGGCTTCAACCGTAACTGTCGCCTCACGGCTCGCACAAGACGTTGCAGCCGGAAGCAGTCAACTACAGTCAGTAGCTAAAAAAGTTGCAGAGGGTGCTAATGAGCAGGCTGGCTCAGTGCAGGAGACCGCTGCGGCTATGGAGCAGATTACGGCGAATATTCGTCAAAATGCTGACGCCTCAAACAGAACGCAAAAAACATCTGTCAGACTAGCCGAGGAAGCGCGGACCTGCGCGCAGGCGATGCGGCGAACAGCCGCCGCTATGAAGGATATTGTAGATAAGAGTATGGCTGTTGAGGAAATTACCCGTAAAATTGAACTGCTCGCGTTAAATGCCTCGGTTGAGGCGGCGAGGGCTGGTGACCATGGTAAGGGTTTTGCTGTCGTAGCGACTGAGGTTTCAAAATTGGCCGAGCTCAGCAAGGAGGCTGCAAACGCTATCCAGCAATCTTCTGTTGAGGGTAAGGAAACAGCAGAAAACACAAATCGTATGCTCACAGCGCTATTGCCGGAAATAGAAAAAGCTAAAGATCTTATCCAAGGTATCAGTCTGGCGAGCGAAGAACAGGCCACGGGCACGCAACAGGTGAATGTCGCTGTTCGTCGATTGGACGATGTAACTCAGTCAAATGCCTCGGCGGCATCAGAAATGGCTGCGACAGCGAATTCACTTGCTGATCATGCAAGAGAATTAAAGCATGCCATTAGTTGGTTTAAAAAACGGAATCTCAGTGACGGCGAACAAGATGGTGAAAGACATAATGAAATATATGCGTCCCCTACCAGGAAGGTCTTACATTCCTCTGAAGTATCAAATTTAGGTAAATACTGATGTCTTTGCGTCATAGGCATCAAATTTCAAAAGCCTAATGGATTGGATAAGTAATGACTGAGGAAAGATCGTGGTTGGAAGGATGGCAGGCTGACTCAGCCTCCGCGGTCATAGATTTATCAGCACCAGATGGAAAATTGCTACCTGAACTTCTTGAGTTGGCGGAGTTAAGCTTACCTAAAATAATAAAAACGATTGGTGCGCCCACAGATGATGACACTCATGACCAATCCTACCGATTGGTACATTTTATCTTGGGTTTTTGTAATATATTGGCTCTTCAAAAGCCAGCTCATGTTCTGAGTATGGCTGATTATTTGTTGGACATTGGCCGTAATGATGGAGACTATTCCCGCGGATCAATGGACTATGTCATAAAGTTATCCATCAATATGTCTCTGGATATCTTAAGAGAGCTCAGTATCACAGGCGCTTGTGATACTGATACAACAGAAATTATTGAAGAATGCTTGCGTTATATTCGGCCAATCATTGAGCAAGAAAAAGCTAATGCAAGCCAAGGCCTTGTCCCATTAACTAATGAGCCTGAGCAGATCTATTATAAAGATGAAGAAGTTAATAAGCATATATTGGATGAAATTCCGGGTATCTTACCAACCAAAACTGAAGATCAAGAGCCTCGCATACAAATCGCTTCATACGAAGACTATGAAGAAGTATTAATACTGAATACTGAACAGTCCGCCTTGCTCAATGATTTTTGTTCAGAAGTTGAGGAAAATCTTGAGCACATTTCACAGCGTTTGATTGATCTTGAAAGCGCTGGAGGCGGACAAGATATTATTAATGAACTGTTTCGTTCAATCCATACAGTCAAGGGTAGCGCGAGGCTGCTTGGTGTGCGCAAGATCGAAGTCCTTGCGCATGAGATGGAGTCGCTTCTTGGAGATCTTCGTAATAATGTAAGAGCCGTTGATGAGCAGGCGATAGATCTCTTAATAACTGGCAATGGCGCTTTAGTAGAGATGGCGCGAGAGGTCGCAGAACGTAGGCCTTTGGCGACGCCAATCGCTAGAATTCTACAGTCAATTCAGTCAATAAGAACCGGTATTCCTCTGGCTATTTCTGGTGACAAGCAGACTAAGCCTGCGGCATATGCTTCTCAACTGCAGAAGGTCAATCAGCTAGCTCAATCAAAGGTACCCGCGCAAGCAGTAATAAATGAAGAAACACTGCGTGTGCCAACATCAAAACTAGATGATGTTCTGAATACGGCGTCTGAGGTATTTGTGACGCGTATACGTCTTCAAAGTGATATATTGGCGCTCAATCAGGCTGTTGGAGAGCTTCAATCTGTTCTGCAATCAAGCTCTGTAGCCATAGAAACAAATCGGTCAAAGATTATACATGCAACATCCAATCAATTTGAGAAATTATTTTCTAGTCTTTCAGTTTCATCAGCTAGTCCTGACGTATCCAGAAACCGTACTCAAATTCGCGAGTTTCTTGAGGCGGCGCAGTCTCAAAATGAAAAACTTTTTGCGCCAGTAGAACTAAAGCTTCTGATCAAAAAAATAGACTTGTTGCGTAAGCAGCTACAAAAAGATGTTGGAAATTTAGAAGGCTTAAGCAGTCGCCTACAAAGCGGCGCCATGAATTTTCGTATGGTGCCTGTGTCGCAATTATTTAATCGTTTTCCGCCTCTTGTGCGTGACATGGCCCGACAGGTTGGCAAACGTGTTCGTCTAGAGGTCGAGGGCAATACGACAGAGCTTGATAAAGTGTTAATTGGGCAGCTTGTTGATCCTTTGATACATATTATGCGTAATTCCCTTGATCATGGCTTGGAAACGCCTGAAGAAAGAAGAGCCAGTGGTAAGGATGAAATTGGCTGTATTCGGTTAAGCGCCTATTATGAGGGTTCTTATGTCGTTATTGAAGTTTCTGATGATGGGAGAGGCATCAATATAGAAAAAGTATTAAAGCGCGCTGTTGAATCAGGTCTGATTACAAATGATCGTATTCAACATATGTCAACGCATGAGATTATGAACCTCATATTTGAGCCGGGATTTTCGACAGCCAGCGTTGTGTCTGAATTATCAGGTCGCGGCGTTGGCATGGATGTCGTTAAAAGCGCAGTGCAACAAATGCAGGGCTCTCTTGTTGTTGACAGCACGCCGAGTAAGGGTACGCTCATTAGAATTAAAATGCCGCTTACCCTTGCTGTGGTTGGCGTCGTTCTGGTTGAAGAGCGGGGATATCAATTCGCTGTGCCTGTTCTCAATATTGTTGAGGTCTTGTCGGTTCCACGCGGTGACATTCGCGTCGTCAGTGGGGCGATGGTGATGAATTTTCGTGGCCGGACACTGCCAGTTTCAGCGCTTTCTGGAATTATGAATTTTGAATCCAGCACATTCTTTGAGGAGGAGCTGTCTGTTGTTGTTATCACCGATGGCGAGCGTGAAATTGGCATTATGGTTGATCGCCTTATGGGGCGCCATGATGTTTTAATTAAACAATTTGGTCGTCTGGTGAGTAAATTGCCCTATCTTATGGGATGCACGATCCTAAGCGATAGCAGATTAGTGGCGGTGCTGAATGTCTGGGAAATTATTCATAATGGCGTGAGGAAAGTTATTAATACAAATGAAATAGAGCACTCGGATCTCTATGTTGCGCGTCGTCAGCATTCAATTCTCGTCGTCGATGACTCCGCCATACAGCGCAATCGCATTGCAACAGGCCTCGTCAGGTCTGGATATCGCGCCATGACAGCAGAAGATGGATTGGATGCGCTTAATAAAATTCGGCAACATAGTATTTCGGCATGTTGCGTGGATGTTTTCATGCCAATCATTGACGGATTAGAATTTGCCGAGCGCTTGAAGGAAGGAACTGAGACAGCAGATATTCCTGTTTATATGATGTCCAGTCGCGCAATCGATCAGCATTATGATCATCAGCGTCTCAAGCCTCTAGGCGTTTTAGGATTTTTTAACAAACCTTTTGATGTTGAGCTGCTGATAAATTCTCTCGATCAGGTTTTGCTGGATAATATTGATATGGGTCGGTCAGCTGAGGCGCTATCAGAAAATAGGCTTTTAGAAGGAAGCCCAACGTGACGATTGTGCAGAATTTACAACATATCGGCAGTCTTCTTCAGGCAGAGGCGGATCGATCCATTATTCTTCATGTCGAAAATACGCTCTATCAGCGTTTTTTAGAAAATCATCTCAAAAAGGCTGAGAGAAGCTTTCAATTTGTTGATCGCTTAT
>Ga0208872_1001026_pt1 | contig 18171 bp, 15 predicted proteins | sample CryBogCBH12Aug08_FD_185508 | JGI IMG/M metagenome (GOLD analysis project Ga0208872, IMG submission 185508) | Freshwater microbial communities from Crystal Bog, Wisconsin, USA - CBH12Aug08 (SPAdes) | ecosystem: Environmental > Aquatic > Freshwater > Lake | place: Crystal Bog, Wisconsin, USA...
AGGGCATTGACCCGTTTCAGAACAAATTTTCGCCGGACACCGAATGCAATACCGCCCGCAGCGGCTTTGACACCGGCGCGTTGCCGGAAGGCCATCGCGTGGCCGTCGCTGGCCGCATCACCGCGCACCGCGACATGGGCAAATCCATGTTCATTGACGTGCGCGACCAGAGCGGCCGCATCCAGTGCTACGCGCAGAAAAATGTCCTTGGCGACGAGCAGTTCAATATTTTCACGCACCTCGACCTCGGCGATTTTGTCGGCGTCACCGGCACGTTGTTTCGCACCAAGACCGGCGAGCCGAGCATCAAGCTTGAAACGTTCGTGATTTTGGCGAAGGCGCTGCGGCCACCACCGGCAAAATGGTATGGCCTCGAAGACACTGAAATTCGCTACCGCCAGCGCTATCTGGATTTGATTGCGAATCCTGACGTGAAGGACGTGATGCTCAAGCGCAGCGCCATCATTCACGAGATCCGCAATTTTTTCCACGAACGCAAATACGTCGAAGTCGAAACGCCGGCGATGCAGGCGATTCCCGGTGGTGCGGCGGCGCAGCCGTTCAAGACCTTTCACAACGCGCTCGGCTGCGAATTTTATTTGCGCATCGCGCTGGAGCTTTACCACAAGCGGCTGCTCGTCGGCGGCATAGACAAGCTGTTTGAGATCGGCAAGAACTTTCGCAACGAAGGCCTCTCGCGTCGGCACAATCCCGAATTCACGATGCTCGAAGCCTACTGCGCGTTCGGCGATTACGCGACGATGATGGAAACGGTGGAGTCGCTCATCACGACGGAGGCGCAGAAAGTTTTAGGAACGCTTGTTATCAAACACGACCAAATTGCGACGATTAAGCCGGTCATTGAAAACGCAATTGAAAGACTAGAAACGGAATGTGTCGCGCAACTTCGGCAAAATGTTTCTGCGTCTGAAAATAAATCCAAAATTGTTTCTGAATTCATTCAGGTTTTTGAATCAACAGTGTCGGAGTTGAAAGTTTGCCTAGCTGTATTGGGAACACAGCCATCGCATGAAGTCGCGATGGAAGCAAGTGGAGTTCTGCTTCGTGGAATTACCAATACCACAGCAACAAAAACCAAAGCTGGAGAATTGGGAATGCATGAATGGTATGAAGAACTTTCTGCTTCCATTAAAAATGTCGCCAAGTTCGCCAGCGTGCTTGCTGATTTGGGTGTTGAAAAGACGATTGACCTTACTTCGCCGTGGCGTCGCGTGAAATACAACGATCTCGTCAAAGAAAAGGCCGGCGCGGATTGGTTCACCATTTCCGCCGCCGAACGCCGCCAGCGCGCGCACAACATGGGCGCGGAAATCGGCAAGGAGTTTGAAGATTTTGAAGTCACGAACGCCGTGTTCTCCAAATTCATCGAGCCGACGCTGATTAATCCGACCTTCGTCACGCATCTGCCCAAGGAACTCGTGCCGCTTGCCAAACTCACGCCCGACGACCCGATGACCGTCGAGGTTTTTGAGTGCTGCATCAACGGCCAGAAGATTTCGCCCGGTTACACCGAGCAGAACGACCCGATTCAGCAGCGCGACACGCTAGAGCACCAAGCCGGTGGCGAGCCGCAAAAGCTGGACGAGGATTTTCTGGTGGCGCTCGAACACGGCATGCCGCCCGCCGGTGGCATCGGCATCGGCATTGACCGCCTGTGCATGATGCTCCTCGGCCAGGAAAGCATCCGCGCGTGATTTTGTTCCCGCAGTTGAAGCCGAAATAAACAAATCGGAGGGACGAGCTCCGCGAGTCCCAAACCAAAACAATTGGGGACTTGTGTAACTCGTCCCTCCGAAAACTTGAAACCCGCGCCATTTCTTGCGATAGTCTGTGTATGAGTGCCATTGAAGCCACCGCCGAAGTTTTTTTTACCGCGTTCAAGTCCTTGAAGCCGCGCCAGCGCGAGGCCGTGCTGGAACGGATGCTGGCGGATGAAGACATTTCCGCTGACATCGCGGATACGCTTACCTTGGAATCGCGCCGTCATCAGCCGCGCCAGTCATTTCGCCACGCCTTGAAGGAATTGGGCATCAAGGCGTGAGCTGGCAAATCGAAATCTCCCGCGATGCGCGCAAAGAACTGGCGGATTTGCATCCGCAAATGCAGGTGCGAATTTCCAAAGCCGTGCTCGCGCTCGAAAACAATCCGTTCCCGTCCGGCTGCAAAAAGTTGAAGAACCGTGATGGTTTCCGCATTCGCGTTGGTGATTATCGCGTCCTTTATTTCGCCGATACAAAGGCAAAGCTAATTGTCATCGGTGCCATCGGCCATCGCCGCGAAGTCTATCGCGATTGACCGGCTAATAATTTTACAACTTCGGTTTAGATTTTTATTTTTTCATGCTCACTGTTGCCGGACTTTCCAAATCATTTGGCGGACGCGAACTGTTTGACGACGTTTCGTTGAACATCATGTCAGGCGACCGCATTGCCATCACCGGGCCGAACGGTGCAGGCAAATCCACGCTCATAAAAATCATCCTCGGTCAGGAGGAACCGGACGCGGGCAGTGTGTCGTTCATCCGCGGCACGCGCGTTGGCTATCTGCCGCAGGAAAGCGAGCCGGCGGGAAATGAAACCGTGATGGAAGTCGCGGTGCCGCATCAGCACGAGCACGACGGTCAATTCATCGCCAAGGTGAAGCAGATTCTCGCCAGCCTCGGTTTCAAGCAGACGGATCATGACCGGCCGGCCAAGGAAATGTCCGGCGGCTGGATCATGCGCGCGCATCTCGCGCGGCTGCTCGCGGAAGAGCCGGATTTGCTGATGCTCGACGAGCCGACGAACCATCTCGACCTCGAAACGCTAATCTGGTTTCAGGATTATCTGAAATATTATCCCGGCGCGATCCTGCTGATTTCGCACGACCGCGAATTTTTGAACAATCTTTGCACGCACATCGCGGAGCTGCGCTCGTCGCGCATCATGCGCTACACCGGTAATTACGACAGCTATCTCGAACAGCGCGCGGCGATGGAGGTAACACTCATCGCCACCGCGCAGGCGCAACAGCGGAAAATCGACCAGCTACAGACATTCGCCGACCGTTTTGGCGCGAAAGCCAGCAAAGCCTCGCAGGCGCAAAGCAAACGCAAGCAGATCGAGCGCATCAAAGAGGAAATGGTCGCGGTGCCGGATGGCCCGGACGCGACGATGGGTTTTCGTTTTCCGCAGCCGCCGCGCAGCGGCCAGCGCGTCATCACGCTGGAGGAAATAAAATTCGGCTACGGTGATAAATTGATTTACGACGGCATTGATCTGGAAGTGGAACGCGACCAGCGCGTCGTGCTCGTCGGCCCGAACGGCGCGGGCAAATCCACTCTGCTAAAACTTCTCGCGCAAGTGCTCACGCCGCAGGCTGGCGTGCACAAGCTTGGGCACAACACGAAGTTTGGGTATTTCGCGCAGCATCGCGCGGCGATGTTGAATCCCAAACATACGGTTTATCAGGAGGCGATGGACACGCCGCAGCGCATCACCGAACAAGCCATCCGCACGGTGCTCGGCAGCTTTCTGTTTCGCGGCGACGACATTTACAAACCGGTGAGCGTGTTGAGCGGTGGCGAAAAAAGTCGGCTCGCGCTCGTCAAGCTGCTGCTTGATCCGCCAAACTTGTTGCTGATGGACGAGCCGACGACGCATCTTGATTTGGCCAGCGTGGACGCGCTCATTGAGGCGTTGAAGCAATATCAAGGCACGCTGGTTTTCATCAGCCACGACGTGCATTTTATCCGCGCCTTGTCCACGCATGTCGTGCGCGTCGAAGCTGGCACGCTCCGGCATTTTGGTGGCGGCTACCAATATTACCTCGACAAAACGGCGCAATCGGCGCGCTCGGCGTTGACTAGTTCCAGCTTCAGCAAAAATTTAACCGCACCCAAACCCGTCGTGCCACCGGCCGACCGCAAGGAACAAAAACGGATGGAAGCCGCGCAGCGACAGGCGCGCTCAGGCAAAAAATCGGAAATTCAAAAACGCCTCGCGGCGCTGGAAAAAGAGATTGCCGATCTCGAAGCCAAGGAGCGCGATTACGCGGCGGAGTTGGAGAAGCCGGAGACGTATCATTCCGGCGGCCGCGCGACGCAGATTAATCGCGAGTTGTGTCATGTCACCGATCGGTTGGCCGAGGCGACGGCGGAATGGGAAAAAGCCGGCGCGGAAATGGCGGAATGGGAAGCGGCGGGGACGGAGTCACCGGTCGGATAAAAGTTATTGCGTCCGGCCAAATTTTTTCTCCAGCTCGCGAAAATTCATTTCAATCAGCGTCGGGCGACCGTGCGGGCAGGTGTAAGGCATCGCGCACCGGCGCAAATCTTCGACGAGATTTTCCAGCTCCGCGCCGGTGAGAAAATCATTCGCCTTCACCGCGTGGCGGCAGACGGTTTTGGCGACGGTGTGTTCGCCGAGCCGCGCCAGATTCACCTCGCGACCGGCGGCGCGTAATTCGTCCACCAAATCAAACACAAAGCGGCGGCTGTCCGGCACTTTCACGAACGGCGGCAGCGCGTCGAGCAGAAACGTCCGCTCGCCGAATTCGTTCAGGCCGACGCCGAGCCGCGTGAGGGCGGGTAGTTGCTCGCGCAAAAACTGCGCGTCGCGCGGCGGCAGCTCGATGGTTTCCGGCAGTAACAGTTTTTGCGACGGCGCGGCGGCGTTGGACTCAATGCGCGTCATCATTTGCTCGAATAAAATCCGTTCGTGGGCCGCGTGCTGGTCCAGCAAAACCAAACCGCGATCGGATTCCAGCACGACGTAAAGCTTACCGATGACGCCGACCGTCCGCAGCGGCACGTCGAGCAACGGCACGGCCAAACTAGGAGTTGGGAGTTGGGAGTTGGGAGTTGGGGCTTTGGTTTCCGTCGCCGGTGGAAAGCTTGATTTCGCCGGGGCCGAAACCGCTGCGAAGCCTATTTTCAAAGGCGTTTGTTGCGCGGGGAAATTTGGCGGTTCGCCGGTGGTTTTTAATTTCTCTGGAAATTGCGGCTGCGCGGGCGCGGAAGTTGAAGGAATAATTTCCGGCTGTTCAAATTTCGCCCTCGGTGCGCTCTGTGTCTCGGTGGCGAAATTTATTTTCGCCGGGTCGCCATGAAATGCCAGCAGCGCGGCGCGGACGGCTTGCGCGGTGAATTTGCGGATTTCAAACTCGCGGTGAAATTTCACCTCGCGCTTGGCCGGATGGATATTTACGTCCACCGCTGCCGGATTGATTTCGAGAAACAGGCAGCAGACCGGATAACGGCCTTTCATCAGTGAATTATGGTAGCCTTCGATGAGCGCGTAATTCAGCCCGCGATTTTCCACCGGTCGGCGGTTGACGAAGGTGAACTGGCCGTCGCGGGTGGCGCGCGAAACGCCGGGCGAGCCGATCAAACCCCAAATTCGGAGCTGGGAGCTGGCAGATGGGAGTTGGGGCTTTTGCAGCGAGGCGGTTTCAAAGGAAATCTCGGGTTCTTCCGGTGGTAAATTTTTTCCATCGTCGTCAAGCACCACCGAAAAATTCACCGGCAACAACTTTTCATCGCCGAGCAACGCGCGAAGGCGTTCGCGGAGCGCGGCAATTTTTTCTGAAACCGCCACGCCGGATTTTTGCGCCGGCAGTTGCCAGATATTGCGCCCATCCTTGATGAAGGCAAAAGCAACTTCCGGAAACGCCAGCGCCGCGAGCGTGAGATAATGCTGGATGTGCGCGGCTTCGGTTTCTTCCGTGCGGAGAAATTTCCGGCGCGCGGGCAGGTTGAAAAACAGTTGCCGCACTTCAATGCTGGTGCCGGTGGCGCTACCGGCGGCTTTGACTTCCGCAATCGTGCCACCGGTGACGAGGATTTGCGTGCCCTCGGGCGAAGTGGTTTCGCGTTCGCGCGTCGTGAGCGTGAAGCGGCTGACGCTGGCGATGCTGGGCAGGGCTTCACCGCGAAAGCCCATCGTGGCAATCGAAGCCAAATCTTCGGCGCGGACGATTTTGCTGGTGGCGTGGCGTTCGAGCGAAAGCAGCGCGTCGTCGCGGCTCATGCCGGTGCCGTCGTCGGTGACACGGATGAGGCTGCGGCCACCGGCGCCGATTTCCACGGTGATTTTTTGCGCGCCGGCGTCGAGCGAATTTTCCACCAGCTCTTTCACGACGCTGGCGGGCCGCTCCACCACTTCGCCGGCGGCGATCTGGTTGGCGACCTGTTCGGAAAGCAGCTTGATCCGGTTCATGGCGTGGCGTGAATCGTGGCGGTGTTGGCCCGTTGCATCGTTCGGGCAGTTTGTCGGCAGTTGGCTTGCGATGCAATCTTTCACCGCTGGCGAACGCCGGATTTATCCGGTGGCCGGTAAAATTTGCCGGCTATTTCACCGGCTTGACCCAAAAGCACATTGACAGATCGTTGCAAAATTGTAACAATGCCCCATCTGGGTAGCAGAACGTTTCTTCAGCGGGGTTCCCCACCCCCACCTCCTTGGCGTCTGCTGCCCGGATTTTCTCCCAAACCCTTCCGAACCAAAACTTGACGCCGCCAGCCGCTTTTATTAATGTCTATTTCCCCTTCGCGGGGGTGTAGCTCAATTGGTTAGAGCGCTGCCCTGTCACGGCAGAGGTTACGGGTTCGAGCCCCGCCACTCCCGCCATTATTTTTACGCCAACGTAGCTCAGTTGGTAGAGCAATGCTTTCGTAAAGCATGGGTCGCTGGTTCAATTCCAGTCGTTGGCTCCACCTTCCTGCACCGAGTTAAAACGGATGCGGGATTTTTCGTCATTCCACTTCAAAGCCCAGTTGCCGGAGCCGCTGGAGTTTGTAAATCAGCGCGCGGCGGCTGATGCCAAGTGCTTTCGCGGTTTCCGTGCGGTTGAACCGGTGCTGGCGCAGCGCCGCCAAAATGGCGTGCCGCTCGATTTCGTCCAGTTGCGGCGCATCCACCGGTGGCAGCGGCGCGGCAGCTTTTGCAGCTTCGCGCAGTTTCGCCGGCAGATGTTCCGGCAGAATTAATTCGCTTTGCGAGAGCAGCACGGCACGTTCCATGGCGTTGCGCAGTTCCCGGACGTTGCCGGGCCACGGATAATTTTGCAGGCACAGCGCCGTGGCTTCGGCCAGCCGCGTGCGTTGGCGCGCAAACAGGGCGGTGAACTGATTCGCCAGCGGCAAAATATCTTCGCGCCGTTCGCGCAGCGGCGGGACGTGCAGCTCCACCACGTTCAGCCGGTAATACAAATCCTCGCGGAAACGTCCGGCTTTCACCTCGTCTTCCAGCGTGCGGTTGCTGGCGGCGAGAAGGCGCGCGTCGGTGCGGATTTCGCGGTTGGAACCGACGCGCTGAAAGGTGCCGTCCTGCGTCACGCGCAGCAGCTTCGCTTGGAGCGCCGGCGACATTTCCGCCACTTCATCGAGAAAAATCGTGCCGCCGTTCGCCTCTTCAAACCGGCCACGGCGCAACGCGTGCGCGCCGGTGAACGCGCCTTTTTCGTGACCGAGCAATTCGCTTTCCAGCAGCGTTTCGGGAATGGCCGCGCAATTCACTTTCACCAGCGGGCCGGTGGCGCGCGGACTCCAGGCGTGAAGAATGTCGGCGACAACTTCCTTGCCGGTGCCGCTTTCACCGGTGATAAGCACGCGCGTTTCCGACGGCGCGAGGAGCGAGACTTCCTGAAACAGCGCGGCCGTCAGCGGGCTTTGCGCGACGATGTGCGCCGGCAGTTTTCTTTTTTCACCGTAGCGCACCGGCGCGGCCGGTTCCAGCCCGGTGGCCCGGCGGACGATGGCGAGCAGTTCGTCGAGGTCAATCGGCTTGGCGAGATAGTTCAACGCGCCGTCGCGCATCGCTTCCACCGCGTCGCGGATGTCGGCGTAGGCGGTGACGAGCAGCACCGGCAGCGTGGGAAAATGCTGGCGCACGCGCCGCAAAGTTTCGAGACCGGACAGCCCCGGCATCCGCACGTCAGAAATCAGCAGGGAAAATTTTCCACCGGGCAACAGCGCCAGCGCGCGTTCACCGGCATCGGCGGTCACGGTTTCGAAGCCCTGGCTGCGCAGAAACGAATCCAGCAGACTACGCTGGCTGGCGTCGTCGTCCACAATGAGGACGCGCGGCGGCGGCTGGGATGAGCGCAATTCAACTGGCACAGGGCGAGGCTAGTTCAATGCGCGGCGAGGCTAAAGCAAATTTAGTCGCCACCGGTTACTCGTAGCGCAAGGCTTCAATCGGATCGAGCCGCGACGCTTTCCACGCGGGATAAAATCCGGACACGATGCCGATGGCCGCGCTGGAAACGCACGCGATGCCAATCCACGCATACGGCGTCAGCGTCGGCCAACCGGTGAAGTGCGAGGTGATTTTCGCCGCCGCCATGCCGAGCGCGATGCCCATGATGCCACCGGCAGCGCTCAACGTGACCGCTTCGATGAGAAATTGAATCAGGATGTCGCGGCTGCGCGCGCCCACGGCCATGCGGATGCCGATTTCGCGCGTCCGCTCGGTGACGCTGACGAGCATGATGTTCATGATGCCGATGCCGCCGACGATGAGCGACACGCTGGCGATGGCGCCGAGCAACACCGACATGATGCGCGTGGTGGAGGTGGCCATCGCCATCAATTCCAATTGCGTGCGCACCGTAAAATCCGGCTCAAGGCTTTTGTGCCGCTCGCGCAGCAGCGTGGTGATGTCGTCCTGCACTTGGGTGATGGAATCTTTGTCCGCCGCCTGCACCATGATGGAGTTCACAAATATCCGCTTGGTGATGCGGCGCATGTGGCTCGTGTAGGGAATGATGACGACATCATCCTGATCCTGACCGAATAAGTTGAAGCCTTTTGACTCCAGCACACCGACGATTTTGAACGGGATGTTGCGGATGATGAGCGTGTGGCCGATCGGCTCGTCGTTGACAAACAATTGATCCACCACCGTCTTGCCGATGATGGCAACTTTGGCGAGGCTGCGGACATCGGAATCGGTGAACATTGCGCCGTCGGCGATGTCCCAGTCGCGGATCTGCGGATAATCCGGCGACTCGCCCAACACCTGCGTATTCCAATTCAAACCGTTCGCCAGAATCTGCGCGCGGTCACGGATTTCGGGACTGACGGCCACGACATTGGCGACTTCGTTTTTGATGGCAGCCGCATCTTCCACCGTCAAGGTCGGTGCGCTGCCCCAACCGCCGCGCATGCCGCTGCTGCTAAAATTGCCGGAGAACACCGTGACGACATTCTGGCCGAGGCTGGCGACCTTGTCTTCGACCTGTTTCGACGCGCCGGTGGTGATGCTGACCGAGGCGATGACCGAGCCGACGCCGATGATGACGCCGAGCATCGTCAACAGCGAACGCATCTTGTTCCGGCGCAGGGCGCGGGCGGCGAGTTTGAAGGGGGCGAGAAATTTCATGCGAGTTTCACCGCCGCCTGTGCCAGCCGGAGTTTTTTCAACTCGGCTTCCGCGTTGAGCCGCTCGGCGACTTTTTCATCCGTCAAAATTTTTCCGTCGCGCAAAATCACCGTGCGCTTCGTATAGCGGGCGATGTCCAACTCGTGCGTGACCATGACGATGGTGATGCCGGCGTCGTTCAATTTCTGGAACACGCCCATGATTTCAATGCTCGTCTGACTATCGAGATTGCCGGTGGGTTCGTCGGCGAGCAGCAGCGATGGCCGGTTCACGAGCGCGCGGGCGACGGCCACGCGCTGCTGCTGGCCGCCGGAAAGCTGGTTCGGCTTGTGGTCGGCGCGGTTGCCGAGACCGACGAGTTCCAGCGATTTGGCGGCGCGCTCCTTTTGCTCGGCGGCGGAAATGCGTTGGGAGTTGTAAAGCATCGGCATCTCGACGTTTTCCTGCGCGCTGGTGCGGGAGAGCAGATTAAAGCCTTGGAAAACAAAGCCGATTTTGTCGTTGCGGATTTTCGCGCGCTGGTCGCGGTCAAGCGTGGAAACGTCCAAGCCATCGAGAAAATAACGGCCGCTGGTGGGCCGGTCGAGGCAGCCGATCATGTTCATCAGCGTGCTTTTGCCGGAGCCGCTGGAACCCATGATCGCCACAAATTCGCCCGGCGCGATGTCGAGGGTCACGCCGCGCACCGCGTGGACGTCCACTTCACCGGTGCGGTAAATCTTGTGGATATCGGCGAGCTGGATGACGGCGTTGGTTGGCACGGATTGATTAACGCATTCGCGGCATGCCACCGAAGGGAGTGGACCCAGACGTGGAAGATGAATTTTGCGCATCGTTCTGGGCAACGCTGGACACCACTTTGTCGCCTTCCTTCAAGCCTTCGGTGACTTCGGTGAAAATGCCGTCGGTGATACCGGTCTTAATCGGCGTCGGTTTCAACTGCGGCGCGCTGTCATCGCCGGTCAACACATACACGGTGCGAATACCGCGATTGCCTTTGATTTTGCGCGGGCTGATGCCGGCGGCAAGGTCGTTTGTCGGCGCCCCAGTGGCGGCGTTGGTCAAAACCACCGCGTTGTCCGGCGGCCGAAACCGCAGGGCGACGTTGGGAATTTTCAGGGCGTCCTCGCGGTGCGCGACGATGATGGAGACATTGGCGGTCATGCCGGGCTTTAATTTGTAATCCGCGTTGGTGACGCTGATGACGGTGTCGTAGGTGACGACGTTGTTGACGGTGATCGGCGAATTGCGCACTTGTTTCACCACGCCGTGAAACGTCCGCGTGGGATAGGCGTCCACCGTGAACTCTACGCTCTGACCTTCGACGACGCCGCCGACATCCGCTTCGGCCACGTTCGCGTCAATCTGCATCTTCGTCAGGTCGTTCGCGATTTGGAAAATCGTCGGCGTGCTGAAGCTGGAGGCGACCGTCTGGCCCAGTTCCACCGCGCGCAAAATCACCACGCCATCCACCGGCGAAACGATTTTGCAATAGTTGAGGTTCACCAGCGCGTTGTTGAGCGAAGCCTGTTTAATCTGCAACAGGGCTTCGGCCTCGTGCAGCGTGGCTAGGGCGGTGTCGTAATCGGATTCGGAGATCAATTTGTTCGTGAACAGCTCGCTGCTGCGTCGGGCGCTGATCTGCTGCAATTCCAGATTGGCCCGCGCATTGGCCAGGTCGGCGGTGGCCTGGCTGGCCATCGCCTGATAGGTCGAAGGATCAATTTCCGCGATGACCTGATTGGCCTTCACCACCGAATTGAAATCCACGTTCAGCTTGCTGATACGGCCGGAGACTTGGCTGCCCACCGTCACGTTCACCACCGGATTCAAAATGCCCGTCGCCGTAACCGTCGCCGTCAGTTGGCCGCTTGCCACCGGCATGGTGTTAAAGGTCAACGGCGTGCCGTGGCCGTGGCGGAAATAAAAAAATCCGCCCGCGCCCGCCGCCACCAACCCGGCGAGCAAAATCCATTTCCAACCACCGCGGTTCGTTTTTTCTGGCATAATTCTTTGCATTGAGACTGGGTTTGAGCCGAACAAGTTACCAAAATTCCAAATCCACCGCAATAAGACCATCACCGGTGGTGGCCATGCACCCGACCGGTGGTGTCAGGAAATTTTCTGCCAGCCCAGTCGGCGGGCGGTTTCGATCTTCGGGCTTTCGTTGGGCAGGCAGACTTTGTTCGGTCCGCCCGGCGATTGGTAGGCGCAATAATCGGGCAGCTCCAACGGCGTGTCGGCGATGCCGGTTTCGAGCTGGATGATGGGGCGGAATTTTTTGAACGTTGCGCGCGCGCCGGCGAGCACCTGTTCCTCGGCACCTTCCACGTCAATTTTCACATAGTCCAGCCGATCCAGTTGTTCCAGCGGAAACACATCGTCCAATCGGAAAACCAGCGTGGAAACGCGCTGCGCCGCTGGGTCGCGGCCCACCAGGCTGGAGGAGGCGGGCCGGTTGAAGTTGATCCAGAATTCCGCCGCGCCCGGTTGGGCACCGAGGCAGAAGCTTCGCAGCCGCACATTGTCAAAGCCGTTGGCGCGGACATTTTCCTCCAGAATCGCGAGCATTTCCGGTAGCGGTTCAATCGTGATGACGGTTCCGCCATGTTGGGCGCGGAAAAATTGCGCCGCTTTGACGGTGTAGATGCCGGTGTTGCCGCCGATGTCCAGAAACACACCGCCGGGTGGGAGGAATTGTTCGAGGTGTTCCAGTTCCGGTTCCAGCGCGTCGCGAAAAATATAGATGCCGCGGCCGCCGTAGCCGGCCCGGTTCCGACCATAAACCACCGCGCCACCGGCAAGCCGCGCCTTGAGCCGCCATGAGCGCGGAGTGAGTGCCACGCGGACTTTGCGGAGAAAGGTTTGCATGAATGGGTTTCCTGCCGTCACCGCTGAGGCTGGATGCAGATGACATCCGTTTCAACGGAAAAAGAATGTTGCGGCCAGCCAAAGCGGGCACGGGAACATTGGATGATAAATTGACGCATTTTGCCAGAAATCTTGGCGCGGCGGCAACCGGCGCGTCAACGCAAATCATTGGTCATGGGGTAAAATAAATTTACGACCGAGTGGACAGATGTCGTTCGGTAAATCTTTCCACGCGCGGCCAGACTTCGTCCGCCGTCACGTTCCACAGGCAGGCTGGCGTGGCAAACCGGCAGTAGTCCGCGCAGGGTTTGTAGGGGCAGGCCTTGCCTTCAAAAATCTCCGCTGCCGGGTGCAACGGGGTGAACCATTCGTGCATGGACGGGCCGTAAATCGTGAAGGTCGGCACGCCGGTGATGGCGGCGAGGTGGCCGGGGCCGGAGCAGTTGCCGATGAAAACCCCGGCGCGGTCAATGTGCGTGAGCAGTTCGGTGACGGTGCGTGGACAGACGGCGGTTTCGCCACGGCTTTGCCACCAGCCGAGTTGGTCAGGATCGCAGGCAACCTGCACGGGAAAATTTTTCTGGCGCAGTCGGGTGGCGATGCGGTGGAAATTTTCCAGCGGCCACACGCGGGCGGCTAGCCGCGCGCCGCTGTGCAGGAGCACTGGTGGTTGCGGCGGGCGCGGTGATGGAATGACTTGCTCGCGGGCGGGCAGCTCCAATCCCAGTGCGGAGCCGGCGGTGCGCCAGTATTCGTAGCGATGCGCCAGCGGGTCGGGCCGCATGAGCTCCTGCGTGAGGTAGCGCCGGCTTTTCAGGCGGGAAAATCCCAATCGCTCGTGGGCACCGACTGCTTTCAAAACAAAATGGTCGCGCGGATCCCAGCGGGCGGAGACGCCGAAATCGAACTGCTCCCCCGCGAGCCGCTGGCGCAGCCGCAGCATCTCTTGCCAAGGCCACCGCCAAAGTTGGTATTTGCCATGAAAGGCAGTCCACGGGGCGTTAATCGTCACAATTTCCATGGCTGGCCACAGGCGCGGCTGGAGTTCCAGCGCAAATGGCTTGGCCAGCAAGGTGACGGTAAATTTTTCGGTGGCGGCACGGAGGAACGGCGTGGCTATGACCAAGTCACCAAGCCCCCAAAACTCAAGGACAAGCAGCTTTGGTTTCACGGCACGTTTAGGCCACTTGGGGCCGGGGTTGAGGCAGCGGTTGAAGTTGTGGCTGGAAGGCGGATTGAGGTTTCGGCCCCAGCACCCCGCCGTTCAAGGCGATGCAGAAGCCAACCTGCTTGGCAAATTCACCGACATCATCGGAGAAGCTGCCAAAGAGGAAAAAGAAACCAAAAATATGCACGATGCAACTGGCTAACATAAACGAATTAACCGTTTTGAGTTCCGAGAGGCTATATTTGTAATTACGATAATGAATCCGCAGACAGGCGGCAATCAGCCAAAGTATGCCGATGCCGCCCCAGATTCCGAAGGGCATGAGTGTGGATAACGGGCCGCTGTGATAGTCGCCCGACAGCGCCAGCGAATCTTGGCTGGCATCCAATTGGGCGGCGATACCATTGGCAAAGACACCGTGCCCCATGGATTCCTGAAGTTCCAGTTGCGAAAAGGCGTAGCCTTTGCCCAGCAGCAGATATTGCGGCACCTGTGGCCAGAGGTCGTGCCACATTTTATAACGCCATTCTGTGCTGCCCTCGGCGTCGAGCTTGGTTTGGGTATCCCACTCCAAAAAAGGGATGAAGGATAGCGCCCGCTGGTAGGTGGTAGGCAGTTTGTTGGAAAAAGGAACCAGCAACGCCAAACCTAACGCTGCGCCCATCAGGAAAACCAGCAACATTCTGGTTTTGTATAATTTTTCCAAATAAAAGAGCAGGCCAAAGGTCATCGTGTAGCCAATCACGATGAGGCGAAATCCGCCCAGCAGAGTTAGCGAAAGGAGCAGGAGAAACAACACTGCCCGCCACGGCTTGACGCTGGTAAAAATCCCGCGCAAGCCTAATTTGACCAGCATGAAGCTCGCCAGCACGCTGGCCGTGGTGGCAAATGCGCCCAACCGGGTGGTCCCCAAGTTGAAGTCAGCTGTAGCTGAGGGTGGGAATAGGAGGTTGATATAGTTTAATGGGCTGGGCAGCACGGGGAAGAGGTCGCTCAAAAATGCCGGTGTGCCCGCCAGCCAAAACAAGGCGATATAAAGATTTCGTTTATCTTTGGGAATCGTCCGGCTGGTCAGGGCGAAGAACATCGCGATGCCAATAAAAAGGGTGATATATTTTTTCCCGCCCGCTACTTGCGATCCCAACGCGTTTAATCCAATGCCGCCGGTCAACTGCGCGGTGAAAAGCGCCATGGTTCCAATGAACACCAGCGGCCAAGTTATGCTTGAAACCGAGATAAACCGGCGTTCACTGCTCAACGTCCGCTCGATGATGGCAATGCCAAAACTTATAATCGTCACCACCTGCCACAATGGCGGATTGCCCTTCAGGAAAAACACATACATCGGGCAGCCCAAACCAAAGACGAGGATGGGATAATGCCACTTGATAAAAATCGGCGAGAAAACCAAGGCGACAATCAGCCCCAGAAAACCCAGTGTGCCGTAATCCAACGGGTTGGTGAGCAGATAGCCCACCAAGATGGCGAGCGGAATACAGATCGCATAAGTGATCAGCATTCGCATCGCCACGGCGGGGTTGGTCATCATGGTCAGATAAATCGTTTCGCGCCGGAGAAGATACGACGGGCTTCTGAAAGCGGCAAGCGGTAAGGAAGCTGAAAATATGAATCATTCGCCCAAACGAATCAATGCCGTTACCCCGGTGGCAACCAAGAGGGATTCAACCGCCTTCAAACCCACGCCACCAACCCATCCGAAAAAGAAAAATACCAGTTCCGCCGGCCCAAACAACAAACACAACCCCAGCAAGCCATCTCCCCTGCTTCCCATTTCCATCCGGCCGGAACTGATATAAGAGACGGTCAGTCATGTTCTCAACCTGCCCCACCCCCGCCCAAAAGCCCGTTCCCGCCTTCACCCCTGCTCCCAATCCCTGCCCTTACAGGCTGCACACGACCGCCGTCTATTATTCACTACGGTGGAAAACGGCGAATCTTTCAAAAAAGTTTAGTTTTTTAACAAGTATAAGCTTTTATTGTCTATTTTGTTTCCTGTTTAGGCTTTTTTATCAATCTGGAGGTTAGGGCTTGGCTCCAAGCAAGTTTGGCCCGGTTGAATTTTTACGTTGGGGCGCTCGCCGGTGGTGCGGAAAAAATTTGACGTGGCGGGCAAAGCAGCTTTTCATTTCAGGATGAAACGAATTTCACTCTGGATTTTTCTCGCCACCGTTTCGGTGGCGACGGTCTTCGGTCAGGACGCCGGCACGCAGCAGCAAATTGACAAACTCACCGGCCAGGTGCAGGACCTGCTCGACGCGCAGGCGCAGCAGGGCAAACGCCTCGACGCGCTGGCCAAGGACATCGCCGAATTGCGCGACAAGGTCAACACGCCGGCGGTGAATAATTCCGCCAGTGCCGAAGACCTGAAAACGCTCGCCGCGCAGGTGCAGGAAATTGACAAGAAGCGGCAGGCCGACCGCGACCTCATCATCAAGCAAATTGAGCAGCTTGGCAAAGGCGCCACCGGCACACCGGTGAAGCCCAAAAGCAAAGCCACGCCCGCGCCGGATGACACCGCCACCACCGCACCGGCCACGCCGCAGAAAGGCTACGAATACACCGTGAAAGCCGGTGACACGTTGAGCCTGATTGCCAAGGCTTATCGCGAGCAGGGCGTGAAGGTGACGACGGCGCAGCTTTTGAAAGCAAATCCCGGACTGGACGCCACCAAACTTTACGTCGGCAAGAAAGTGTTCATTCCCGATCCGAATGCGAAGTAATGATAGCCGCGTATGCAATCCGCCTATTTGATTAGCAGCAAAATTCCAATGGCTAGTGCGATACGGTAGAAGCCGAAGGCGTTGAACGTGTGTGTCTGGACATAGCGCAGAAACCATTTCACGACAGCAAATGAAACGATAGCCGCCACCACCGTGGTGAAGATCACCATGCCCCAGTCTTCCTTCGGCGCGAGCACATCGGGATGGTGCAACGTCTTGAAAATCTTCCAGCCACCGGCGGCCAGCATCGTGGGAATGCCAACGAGGAAGGAAAATTCCGTGGCCGCTGGCCGGCTCAAACCGAGCAACAGACAAAACACAATCGTCGCGCCGGAACGCGATGTGCCGGGACAAGTGCCGGCGATAAGTTGGCCCACTGCCACCGCCACCGCCACCGCCCAAGTGACTTCGGTGCCAAGTTTTTTGCCGCGCAGAAAAAACTCCACGGCGAGAAACGCCAAGCCACCGACGAGCAGCGCGATGGCCACCGGCGTGGCATTTTCCGGCAGTTTAAAGCCCTTTTTATCCAGCACGAAGCCGACTGCGCCGGTGATGCCGAAGGCGACGAGGATTTTCAACAGGTAGTCGAACGTTTCCTTCTGCCGGAACTCAAAGATGAATTTATAAATGCGCTCCGGAAACAGCGGCAGCACGGCGATGACCGCGCCGCATTGGATGACGATATTGTAGAGGTCGGATTTTTCGACGTGCAGGATCCGCTCGGTGACGAGCAAATGGCCGGTGGAGGAAACCGGAATGAATTCAGTAATGCCCTCGACGATGCCGAGGATGAGGTTGATGAGCCAGTCGTGCATAAATAATTTTGCCGCGATTTTCCCTCAAGTGCGCCCAAAAAGCCAACTCATTCCATCACCGCTGCGAACCGCAGGCCGCGGGTGCTGATGCGCAATTCCGCGAAGCCGAATTCCGCCAGCACCTGCTCATAAATCAGCACCCCGGTCAGAATCACGTCGGCGCGGGTTTTCGGCAAGCCGGGGATTTCCTTGCGTTCCGCCAGCGGCAGGCTCCAAAGCTGTTTGCGGCGGGCGACGACTTGCTCCCGGCTCAAAACGGTGCTTTCGATTTTTTCGCGGTCAAAGCGGTCCAGTTTTTTTTCGAGGCGCGCGAGAATGCTCGTCGTGCCACCGGTGCCGACCAAATGCGCCGCGCCGGCTTTTTTTTCGCGTTGCAACGCCGGTTCCAGCAGCGGCCAGATTTCCGCGTCAAACAGGTTTTGCACCCAGTCGCGGCAGCGGTGGAATTCGCCGCGCGTCGGCGGATCGCTGACGGGAAATTTTTCCAGCAGCCGCACCGTGCCGAGCGGGAAGCTGTGCGCGAAGGTTTTTTTGGTGCCGTGCCCCAAAATAAATTCCGTGCTGCCGCCGCCGACATCCAGCAGGAGCAACGGCGCGTCCGCCAGCGCCGTGCCGGTGGCGACGCCGCGAAACGCCAGCGCCGCCTCGCGCGCGCCGGAAATGATTTCCGTTTTCAGGCCGGCCACGCGCTCGATGGCGTCCGTCAAATCGCGTGGGTTCACCGCGTCGCGCGCGGCGCTGGTGGCGAGGACGCGGATGGTGGTGGAATTTTTTTCCTGCGCGAGGCGGGCGAATTCCGCCACGGCGGCAGCGGTGTGCGCGATGGCCGCCGGTTGCAAAACGTGCGTTTCGTAAAACCCCTGACCGAGCCGCGTCTGCCGGCTTTCTTCCAACACCGGGCGCACCTCGCCACCGGCTACGTCGGCGACGAGCAGTTTGACCGAGTTGGTGCCGACATCAATGACGGCGCGGCGGACGGATTTCATTCGTCGCAAATTACCGTGCGCGCGGCGGGAAGCCCAATTGAAAATGTTACATTTCGCGGACGTTGCGCGCGGCGCGGATAAAACCGGTGGCGAATCACGGAAACCACATCAGCTCCGGGTTGTTCGTGAGGCCCTTGCCGGTGGCGAAATTCCAATACGTAACATTGCGGAACCGCGCCACGTGGCCGTCCAGAAAAACAAACTGCG
>Ga0208872_1001027_pt1 | contig 18161 bp, 14 predicted proteins | sample CryBogCBH12Aug08_FD_185508 | JGI IMG/M metagenome (GOLD analysis project Ga0208872, IMG submission 185508) | Freshwater microbial communities from Crystal Bog, Wisconsin, USA - CBH12Aug08 (SPAdes) | ecosystem: Environmental > Aquatic > Freshwater > Lake | place: Crystal Bog, Wisconsin, USA...
ATATGTTTACAACAATTCACGAATTCATTCAGCACTTAAAATGTCACCGAATCAATTTGTTAAAAAAGTTTCGCTAACATACAATAATTAATACAAGATTCGTGTGCAGAGAAATGGGTCCAGTACAGTTCGTGCTGCGGCGCGTAGTCGAGACGACCGAGTACTGATTGCGATTTCACCCAGACGAGCAACTGTGCGACTTTAAATCCGGAGTCAATCATGCCATCGCGAAGCGACCAGACCATCTTGTCGGCATTGAAGACGTAGCACGCGTTGCGCTTGGCAAGATGCGGAACAATCGCATCGAGCCAGTCACTGCTGAATTTTCGATATTCGTCGTTCGATTGGATTTGATCGTTCGTGATAATCTTGTCCTTGGCGAGGGTCTTCAGTCCGCGCTTCGATTCGACGACTGCGACCCCGTATGGCGGATCACTGCAAATCAAATCGACTTTATTCTTTCCAAGCAGTTGTGTTACAAGTTCCTTGTCTCGACAATCACCATACGCGAGAAAGTTATCGCCGAGTTGCCAGATCGTTCCCGGCTTAATTGATTTTTCGAGCTTTGATTCCTGTTGCTTTTTCATATCTATCTATGATTAGGTCTATAAATATTGGCTCTATTTCCGACATGAAACAGACGCGCTTCATCGCATCGGCGGCAAGCAATGTGCTTCCGCTTCCGCCGAACAAATCCAAGATTGCATCGCCCGGCTTCGAGCATCGTTTGATTGGTCGCTCGTGCAAGGTGGTTGGTTTCTGCGTACTATGCTGATATTCAGTTCCGGAAATTCTTTTTGCGATCCAGATGTCGAACATATCTGCAATATCATCCGTCAACTTATTGCCATTCGGCCCAAGTTCCTTGTTTAATACCTCGGTAAAATTCAGCGACGTGGGAGAGAGGTACGGCTTTCCGCGCGTTGAATACACGCACGGCTCATATGATTTGTTCCATGCGATTCCGGGAGTGGGGTTCGCCGATCCTTTACACCACAGACAGACCCGCTTGTTATCAAGCCCGAGTTCGGTGAAGAGCGACTGCACCATGCCGATATAGTTCTGGTCGCAGTAGTAGAAGATGTGAGCATCCGGCTTTGTCACCGTGAGCGCGCTCTCCATCGACGACTTCAAGAATGTGCGATATTCATTCTCGCTTTTCTTGTCGGTGACTTGACCGCCGTAATTGGCTTTTCCGCCAATTCCTTTGTCATATGAAATCCCAATGTTGTAGATGGGGTCGCAGTAGACGACATCAATCTTCTTGTCGTCGACGAGCTTCTTGATGTTCTCCGGATTAAGCGAATCCATGCATCCGAGCCGATGCGGTCCGAGCTGATATATCTCGCCGAGCTTGGCTTTTGGTTTCTTTGCATGTTTCTTTGCTTCCTCCCAGTCATATCCGTCTTCGGATATATCGAGCGAGTCCGCAAAAATTGTCGACAAATCCGTATCGTCAAATCCGGAAACCAGCATCGTGTCGATGTCAAAATATTCCGAAAGCATTTCATAGTCCCATTCGCCGTGGACGCGGTTGCTCGTGAGCAAGTATTGTTCGTACTCGATTTTTGACATGGCTCGATTCGGCACGCGAACGTCGATGAGTTCGTCACCGCGACCGAGCAGTTGCAAGACTGCGACGCGCTGGTGACCGGCCAAAATTTTTCCGTCGATTGTGACCGCCGGAATTTCGACGAGTCCGAATTTCTGTATCGATCGTATCAAATCCGCACGCTGTTTTTCCGAGATGGTTCTCGGATTCTGCTTGAACGGCAAGAGTGTATTCACTTTGCGCTGTTCGTTATGGAATTCCAATTGTTGTTTTGCCATATATTTTTTGCTTATACTGTTAATCGTTTCTTTGACCTTTGATTTTTAATTCGCCGACATACTGCAACCATAATTTCGCGGCACCGGCGTTTCCTTTGCTTGCTTTTCGACGCAAGCTCGAAATTACTTCAGCGAGATTATCTTGCTCGCGCGAACGGATTTCGATTCTGACCAAATCTGAAAATCCGGGCATCTGTTTCCAATCGGTGAGCGTGTCTGGACTGACTCCGAATTTCCGTGCGAATTCTCCCTGCGTTTTCAGCTCGCGCAACTCGCGGGGAGTGGCGCAGAATCTGACGAATTCGGTGAATTCCGCACCGAGTTTTATCATCGGGAGAATTTTTCCGTTTTCGGACTGGATCGGACTGAGGATTCCTTGTTTTGTTTGATTCATATAGATATTTTTTTAAGGCACACGGATGACTGGTCCGTATTATGAGTAAAGCAGACAACGCACAGCCTTGTAGATACCTACTTGCGTGAGTGACATAACAAAAACACCTTTTATTTAAAGGTGTTTTTGTTATCCACAGGTGTCACGTATGTGTCCGAGTGATTTTTATTTTTTATGAATAGTTATTTTGGGATTGATTCGATAACCAAAACCAGATTTGCCTTCAATAATGTTAGATTTCAAAAAAAGGTTCTTTTTTGTATCCGTATTAATTCCTTGCGCCAGTTTTCTGACTGCCTCGTCGGTCGGACAATCAAGTTCATTTTTTAGATCTTTTGTTGGGACATATGTCTTTGCTCTAAGCAGACGTTCAAAAAGATTCACACGTTTTGCTTCTCCACCTTTGAATTGATGCGTGAGAATTTTTCCTGGCACTGTAAGCGAAAGATATTTTTCTTTTTTATCATAAATAATATGATAATTATTTTCTTCCAATATTTTTACTTTATTTTTCTTATCACGAATTTCTTCAAATAATTTTCTATCAGTGGGGTGAAGTCTCATTGTCGGTTCAGAGTAATAGAACATACTTGGAGTAACTTCAACAGAAGTGAGGTACGATTCTTTTGTCTCGGCAATTTTTTTCTGATATTCGGAAATTTCTTTCAATGCCGGTGCCATATTTGAATGCAATATTTTTAATGCCTCTGTTGCAGGCGCAGTAGCTATTTTTATCTGCTGTTGTGTTTTTTCAATTTGATCCAAAAAAGGACGCATGCTTTCCGCCATATTTTTTATTGCATCCTTCGCAATATTTAAATTTACATCATCTTCCATATGCTGTGGATTATACCATACTTGCAATTATTACCACTAGCATTTATACTTGTTTATACCTATGCGTGAATTTTTAAGCGAAAGCGACAAGAGAGTATACGCCCTTATCCGTAATCGCGTTGTCCATGGCATGGAAGCTCCCACACTGTGGGAGATAAATGAAATAACTGGAAAAAGTTCGCCTCGTTCCGCCGTCCTTTCAATCGAACGTCTCGAAAATGCCGGACTTATAAAACGGCTCGGTCGCCGAATTCGCCTCGTTAGCCCAAGCGTAGAGCCGAATCGATCCGTTTCGACGATCAATGTTCCACTCGTTGGCACGGTGACAGCTGGCGTGCCGGTTCTGGCGGAAGAAAATATCGAGACCACGATTCCGGTTTCGACTGCGCTCGCTCGACCTGGTTCAAAATATTTCTTGCTTCGTGTTTCTGGAACAAGTATGAACCTTGCCAAAGTAAAAGGTATCAACATTACTGACGGAAGTATCGTACTCGTTCGCCAGCAGAGTTCGGCAGATACAGGAGACATTGTAGTCGCGCTCATCAATGATGAAGCAACTGTAAAAGTGCTTGAAAAAAAGAATGGCCTAGTTATCTTGAGACCGAAGTCGTCGGATCCATATAGGCCAATCGTATTAACAAATAACTGTATGATTCAGGGGGTAGTCGTTGGAGTATTACCACCGGATCTGTATTAAATATATGCATCTCAATCAACACAAAAAAACTGAAAAAGGGACATTCCGAAAAGAGCGTTCTGATTCATCCATGGTAAAACTTCGGGAAGAGTATCCAGTGCTAAGTAAGTTAAACAAGAATATCAAGACCCTCGGTGGTGCGGAGAAGTCGCTCGGGGTGAATTCGCTTTCGCAGGTAATTAAGGCTGCACGTAAGATTAAAAAATAAATTTACATATCATGAATAATTTTTCTTCCCAACCTGAAAAACATAAAGTTTTTGTGAGCTTCCATCACGATGATCAAGCATATCGTGAAAAATTCGATGAACTTTTTGGTAAACACTTTATAAGTGTATCAGTTGATACTGGCGACATTGATCCTGAAAATGATGACGAGTATATAAAGCGTTTGATCCAAGAAGAAAACATTGTGCAGTCGAGTGTTGTATTTGCGCTCTATGGTGCAAAGACGCATCATCGCAAATTCGTTGACTGGGAAATCTCTGCTGGTTTGAGTGAAAAAGTCGGAGGACACAAGGGTTTGGTTATAATGCTTCTTCCAACTTTTCCTGTCGCGCCTTACAATAATTTGGGGCAGTATGATCCAAGTATTATTTATCCGTATCTTCATCCGCGCACCGCAGAAAATTTGAAAAACGGATATGCTAATCTATACTACTGGCCGGGTCATTTAACAAATTATCCAGGTGTGCGCGAAGTTCCCATTAAACAGATTATTGAAACTGCGTTCGTGAAGAGAGATTCACACTCGCATTTAATCGACAATTCACACCCGCAATATCAGCGCAATCTTTCGTAATCTATGCATCATTTTTATCACCAATCAGCACCGCTTCTCGACTTGTCTTTTGTTGGACATTCTATTTCGCTGACATTGAGTTCAAGGTTGGTGGTGATCGTCGCGGTAATTGTTGCACTTTATTTTCTTATTCGCTATTTGAATGACAGATCATTTGGTTCCGATTTTGAAATCGATAAAGCCGATATCGGAATTGGCTCGGGCACGATATCGTTTAAACCGAATCGAGGAGACCAACAGATCGCGTATGCGATTTGGGTAGAATTGAGTACAAGAAAAATTGGTATCCCGATTGATCTTAAGCATGATGTTGTCTACGAGATATATGACTCTTGGCATAACTTTTTTAGTATTACGCGCGAGCTCATCAAAGACATTCCAGTCAACAAGGTAAAAAGCAAGAGTACTCAAGAGATCATCAATCTCTCGATTGAGGTCTTGAACCAAGGATTGCGACCACACCTTACTTCATGGCAAGCTCGTTTTCGACATTGGTATGAAAAACAACTTGCAGAAGCGAAGGGCGATGCCGAACCTCAGTCAATCCAAGAGCAGTATCCAAAATTCGATGAGCTAAAAACTGACCTGCTCGCAGTGAACGCTCGGCTTATCAAATACCGCGAAAAAATGCGCGAATTAGTGTTTGGTTTCGAGAGGTAGTGTTTTTTGAAAATGTTACATTCAAATTCTGCTAAAATTGCTATTTCAGCTTGAAAAATAAGGATTTTTTCAAAAAATGTTACATCCCAAAAACCCCGAAAAAAATGTAACATTTGTAACATTTTGATTTCGCGGATTCGCGACTCACGTGCTTCGGCGGGTCGGTTCAAAAAATGCTAAAATATCCTTACTGGGCTTGACCGCTCGGGCACCATACTCACTTACTCCGCCAAGTCGTGATAGCACGAGACGCGTTGTTTTTAAAGAATATTTTGATATTCAAAATAATGACCCGTCTTGGACTAAAGAACCGCACACATGTGCGGTTCTTTAGTTATAGGTTTAGAAAATAAATCAAAAGTGTTAGAATATAAAGATATAAATGGAAAACAGTAATTCAAATCAAGAAAGTGAAAAAACAAGACTTGGCAATTTGGCTTTTGTTAAAGAAGTTGCCAAGTATTTCATGGATTTTCTTGAAACGGACTTCCATAAAAGAAAGAACCCAAAGCGATCAATTAAGTATAGAACAAATGACAATTTGCTCGTTGGTATAAATCTTTCAAAATACCCCTCTTTTACAAAGGATATATGGAAACTTGTATCACACGAATTCGACAAATCCGATCTAAGTACAATCAGCAAGGGCGTATATCGTAGTAATCTCCCTAAAAACTTGCTTGATTTAATCAACTTACAGGTTGATAAAATTCAAAATTCTCAAATAAACGAGCTGATAAATGCCATTACTGACGATATGGAAAAATCAGCCACGATTTTTTCTAAGGAATATGAAAAAGCATTAGAGGCAGTTTTGGATGATGCTTCAACTCACATTAAAACCTTCTTGGTATTGCCGTTTGTTAGCAGTATTGAAAAATCAATTGAAAATTTAGGTATTGGTGACGAAAATGATATTTTCCTAATGGAAGAAGAACTTACTGATGTATTTTTGGTTCTCGTTGAGAATAAAATTTCAGAAATTCTAAAACTACTTATTGCCGAACAAAAAGTTAATATCCAGAAAGAAATTAAATCAGTTATCGACCTTTCTGAAACAAAGAATGCTATAAACACTTTTTTCGAGCAGTTTCAAGTTGGTGATTTATTCAGTGAACTTTTTGAAATTGATAAAAACAGAGCAATTCTTGATAAACAAGAATTTTACCTATATTTTTGTGATATAAATTTTGATAAAACAAAATACCCAATCTTTTATACTCCATTTTCTTTAAAAAGAGAAAATGATACTTTCCGAATCTATTTTGATTCACAGATTTACATTAATAAAAAAGCTCTTGAATTTATTGTTCAAGAATATAATAACGAAAAAGGGACAAAAGGTACTTTAAGTACAATAACCGAGCGTATTATTTACCTTTCGCAAGATGCAGGACACGCTAACACCACTCTTGAAGCAATTCTTAATGAAATAACAAATCTTTTTGGGCTTGATAAAAATATTGATCTAAACTCGAAAGATCCACAACAAGCAAGGAGTTTAAGCGTGAGAACATCAAACTCATTGTATCTATCATTATTTGATAAATCTGACGAAGCTCTTGTAAACGACTACGAAGAAATACTACAGCAACTTAACTTAGAGGGAGGTGGCGAGCTTGCTGAAATCTTTAATACTTTAATTGAAGATTTTATTCACAATAATCCTACACCTGTTAATCCTGAAGTTGAAAAAGAATGGGATGATACTTCTGTTCCAGATAAGTTGGTGTTTGAAAGTCCTATTCCATTGAATAGCGAACAAATTCAAATATTATCTGCTATTCAAAAACAAGGCTGTAAGTATATTACTGTTGAGGGTCCCCCAGGTACAGGTAAAAGTCATACGATCACCGCAATTATTTTTGATGCGATTTTGAAAAATAAATCGGTACTTGTTCTTTCTGATAAAAAAGAAGCCCTAGACGTTGTAGAGGATAAAATCACAGAAACTATGAACAAGGTTCGCAGGCTTGATGATGAGGAAAGTTTCCAAAACCCAATTTTAAGACTTGGAAAAACGGGCAATACTTATGGGCAAATACTTGCAAAATCATCTATTGAAAAAATTAAAACTCATCATCGCGCAGTAGAAACAGGAATAAAAGCAATTGAAGAAAATATTTCTAAAATATCTAGTTCATTGAAAGAGGACATTGAGGCAGAAACTCTTGCTTACTCTGATATTGATTTAAAAGAAATAAACGAATTCTACTCACTCGAAGAATTTTACTCAAAAAATACATATAATTTCGACCTTGAAGAACTTTCTCAAAACGAAAGAGCTATTATATTTTTTGATGAGTTACGCTCGTTTCTTATTTCGCTGCCAGACATTTTTAAATGCGATGATCTCTCTCGAATACTAAACATTGAGATAAAATCATTTGCTAGTACTGAGGATTTTTTGAATACCCTTAAAGTTCTTTTAGCTTATTATCATTTAGTACAGGAAGTGAAAGCTAAGTTTGCTTCAGATCTTGGAAAAGTGACTCAGTTTAAAGTTTTCACTCATGAGCATCTACAAGAATTAAAAAAGTGGGTGAAAAAATATGAAGAAGCAAAATTGCCATTAATTGGATATTTGTTTAGCAGTTCAAAATTGCAGATATTAGACAACTCATTCAAAGAGTGTTTCCCATTAACTGAGTATAAGATAGCTCATGAAAATGTCCGAGAGATAAAATCAGTAATTGATATTTTTGATTATTTCCTTGCTCTCAAAGATCAGTCAAAGATTGTTAGCCAGATTGAAGTCGATCATGTATCTGTTATTCATGGTTTAGTGCTAGGTGGTACAGATATTAACCAAAGTGAACAAATAATTTCCTCTTTGGAGAAGGACGCGTTATCTTTATTGGAAGAAATTAAACTTTACCCATCTTCACTCAAAAAATTGGATATTGAAAAAGAAAAGTTTTTCAATATGATAAATAGTCCTTTAGTTAAGATGACCAATCTTGATTTCGAGCGCGCGACACGATACCCCATTCTTAATGCTGTTATAACCTCTAAGTTTGGGACAATTCCGACACTTAGCTATGTTAATCAAAAGAAAGAACTTGAAACTTTGGTAACCACGCAAGTTACTCATGTTTTAGATACCCGTTTAATTAATTTTTATACTAACAATAAAGCTGATGCTGAAACACTCAGAGAAGTAATTAAAAACAAGGTGAAATTTCCAAAGGAGCAGTTCCTTAAACTCAAAGAGGCTTTTCCTTGTATTCTTGCAGGAATTAGAGATTACGCAGAATATATACCACTTAATGCTGGCTTATTTGATTTAGTGATAATTGACGAAGCTTCACAAGTAAGTATCGCACAAGCATTTCCTGCTCTAATACGAGCAAAAAAGGTTTTGATTCTAGGAGATAGAAAACAATTCAGTAACATTAAAGCGGCACAAGCTCGCTCTGAAACTAATAGAGAATACTTGAATTCTTTGGCTCGAGTATTTCGAGATCAGGTTTCTGAAGAAGGTTCAAAATTAGTAAAACTTGGAAAGTTTGATATTAAAACATCAATCCTCGAGTTTTTTGAATTTATCACAAATTACAATACTCAGCTTCTGAAGCATTTCCGAGGGTATAAAGAAATTATTTCTTACTCGAATAAATATTTTTATCAAGGAGGTCTTCAAGTGATGAAAATCAGAGGTAAAAATATTAATGATGTGATCAAATTTAGTTTTGTTGAACACGACGGCTTAGATGAAGTTGTGCCAAATAGTAATACTGCGGAAATAGATTTCATTATCAAGCAATTGCAAGATTTGCGTGAAGCTAAGACAAATCAGAGCGTGGGAATAATTACTCCACACACTAATCAGCAAAAATTACTTATGGAAGCGATAAGTCGACTCCCTGAGCGTGATTATTATTTTGAGAGCCTTAATCTTAAAATAATGACATTTGATACATGTCAGGGTGAAGAAAGAGATATAATCTTTTACTCAATGGTCGCTAACGAGAACAGTGATCGCCTCTGGGGTGTTTTCATCAAAGATTTCAATAGCGTAGATACTGAAGAGGATGGAAAAATTAAAGTTCAGCGTCTAAATGTTGGTTTCAGTAGAGCAAAGGAAACAATGCACTTCGTTCTAAGCAAGCCACTTGATAAATTTAATGGCTCTATTGGTGATGCGTTAAGACACTACTACTTAACTCTTGAAGAAGCTAAAAAAGAGCATGATGTCTCTGAGGTAGATCAAAATTCTGGAATGGAAAAGGAAGTTTTGAATTGGTTTTATCAAACGAGTTTTTGGATTAATAATAAAAACAGCATTGAATTTTTTCCGCAATTTGAACTTGGAAAATACTTGAGACAACTTGATCGAAATTACGAGCATCCTAAATATAAGGTAGATTTTTTGCTTGTATATAAAGACGAGAACAGAAAAGAATATAAGATTGTTATTGAGTATGACGGATTTAAAGAACACTTTTCTGAACTTGATCAGGTAAATGAATTTAATTACCAAAACTATTATTCAGAGGGTGATCTTTATAGACAGAAAGTTTTGGAGAGTTATGGTTATAAGTTTCTTAGAATTAATAAATTTAACATTGGGAAAAATCCTATTGATACACTTAATGAGAGAATTACTAATTTGGTAAAGAACACACGAGTAGCAAATAATTCCGTTTTAAACGGAATTCAAGAAACAATTGACGGACTTCAAAATGGCGAAAAAAAGGAATGTCCGAAGTGTCATGAGATAAGGGACTATGTAGATTTTAAAGATCCGAGATTAATCAGAGGCTATGGGCGTTTTTGTAAGACTTGCAAAGACATAGTTTCTGTCATTAAGGAAAAGCCAGAATTAATTCTTTCCGATAAAGATTGTCCTCGTTGTAGAGCAAAAATGGTTCTAAGGAATGGTAAGCGTGGAAAATTCTACGGTTGTTCTAAGTTCCCGTATTGTAGGGGTACAAAAGCTGTTTAGCTTAAAGATATTTTTTTGTTGCTCAATAAAATTTTGCTTTTCAAGCAACTGAGCAATTCTCTCTTTTCAATATCACTCCCTTCCTTCAAGACATACTTCGCATATCCTCTTATATCAATACTTGGTATATAAATTTTTTCTTTTGTTCCCAAAAGAAATTTTTGTAGTTTTGTAAATTTCTCCACGTCCACCTTTATTTTTTCTTTAACTTCTATTTCATTTAAATTTATTTTCTCAATCAGTTCGTTGAATTGTTTCAAGATTTCCTTCTCTTCGGTATATCCACACTTACAGTCCACCCCGCGCGCTTTAGTACAGCCATAATAGACGTATCGAGCAACACTACCGTTCTTAAGTTTCTTGAATTTCTCATCTGCCGATATACCAGATCCACACAATCCGCAGGTCATCATTTTAATAAAAGCGAATTCCTTGTTTTCAATCCTCAACACATTGCTTTTTATCTGCGATTGAACCAGATCAAATAATTCTTTTGTAACGATTGGTTCATGCTTTCCTGTATACCAGTTGCCTGATTTTCTCGGATACTCGAAAACTCCGTAATAGAAAGTGTTATCTAAAATCTTATAGATATTCCCGAGGCTCAAATGTTTCTTGCCTGCGGCGGTTCTAAGATTGAGATCAAATTTGAGCCAGTTATATATCTTCCGTCCACTCCAATGTTCGTAAGCGACTTTCTCAAACATCTTCTTAATGATTGGTGCTCGTTCTGGATCAAGGAGTGTTTCGCATTTCCGATCCATTCGTTTTTCTTTCATGTATCCAGTCGGAGCGGGTCCAGGCCATAAGCCCATCTCCACTCTCGTTCGCAGTCCTCGTTTTACATTTACGCTTTTGTTGTCGTTTTCCAATTTCGCTTGCGAACAGAGAATCATCAAAAGGAACTTTTCATTTGGTGAGTTTTTAAATTGTTGTCCGTAAGTACGAATTTCCATTAGTAATTGTTGATCCATTAAATCAACAATACTTCCGAGGTCACCAGCGTTTCTACTTAAGCGATCTGGTGCCCATGTCAGGATTCCGTTGAATCGTCCGCGCCGAACATCTTCTAAAATTTCTTTATATACGGGTCGTTGTCCTGATTCTTTCGCTGAATGAGATTCGCGCCTGATTTCAACAATGTCTAGTTTTTCTCGTTCAGCAAGTTCAAGCATTTCCTTAACCTGCGAATCAATCGATAAAACTTGGCGTTCTTCCGATTCGGTCGACTTGCGTGCGTAAAGTACATATTTTATTTTTTGTACTGGTGCTATGATCTCCTTTCCAATACGAGCGGTTGTGTATGTTTCCATATATTAATTAATGACAGATTGGTGGGTGGTGCATAGTCTATGCAGAACTACCGAATCGTCGCATACTCGCGCTCGGTCTTAGCAGGGTCAAATCTGTGCGATATGATTGTCTGGAATAATAGGGTCGAAAGTGGTATTATTCGTTTACAACTGAATCAGTAGCCTAAACCGTTGAGGAATCGACGGCATGGCGAAATAATGCAAAGTCCTGCAAAGACATAAAGAACCCATCATATGGGGATTTGTCTTTGCAGGCCGTATCGGGAAACTGGTACGGAGGGTCTAATAGCCCTCACTCCATGTGGTGGGCTTTTTGCGTCTCATCCATGGATTTACTACTTAAGACAAAAATTATTATGACAAATTTCATATCATCATTCTTTAAAGAACAGGAAGGAATAAAAAAATTCAAAGAAAAATTAGCTACTTTAATTTCGGATAAAAAACTAAGCGAACAGCAGAAATCTGAACTTGATAAAATTATCGCAGAATATAAGCTGTCAGATAAAAAATTAATATCTGCAAAAAAAGATGCTTTTATTTCCTTGTATAACGCATTAACAAAAGACGGTCGGCTTCCACAATACAAAATAGATATACTTTCGGATCTGCTGAGCTATTTTAAACTTGATATTAATCAAGTAGGAATTGATTTAAACCAGTTTCGAAAATTCATTAATCTTGCATTAATTGACGATAATATTTTGCCCAATGTTACAAGTGCTGAACATGACTTGAATATTATCTACAAGCCCGATGAGATTTTGCATTACCGATCCCATTCCTTACTAAGAAAGATGAAACACGTAACTACGGCTATTCAATATAAAGGACTTACTGCTTCCGTGAGAATTGTTAAGGGTGTTCGATATCGTGCTGGTAATTTAAAAATAGGGCGAAATACAACCGATGTATTAACGGTTGAGGATCGAGGAATATTTTACATTACTAATTATCAGATTGGTTATCACGGACAACAAAAACAATTTTCTATTCTGCACGAAAAAATAAGTGCGCTTGAATTACGATCCGATGGGCTATACATTTTCAAACAAGGAAAAGAAAGTCCGTACATTGTAACTTTAGATGACTATGAAGTTCCGCTTGCAATGGAATCATTTCTTCTTAATAAAAAAGAAGAAAACAAACATCAATCTTCTGGAATGGGTATGAACTTCAAAACACCTGCTATTGAGGAATATTTGAAGAATCATCCAGAAGAAAAATAAATAATCATTCAAGGGTCTCTGGTTCATCTATGGGTTCTTCTTCAGGAACTACTTCTACCGTCTGTGCATTTGGATATTTTCCAGTGTACGGTTGAATACGTAGGTATATTGGTCTCGGTGCTGGTTCCCGTAGCTGTGGCTGTCTTGGTTTAATATACCGTGGATGGTTGTTATCCAACCAATATTCAATTGACCGTGATTCTCCGTCTTGTATCTTGGTAATCAACTTACTTTCAGCAAGGTCATTGATGTTGTCTCTGCCTTGTGACATGCAAATATCATATTCATTTCTGAAATCAGAATCTGAGTCATACCATCGGTACACCGATTGCCGAGACAAGTCTAACTTAGCGCAAACAGCACTCACTATGGGAGTTTTGCGGAGTTCTTCAAGAAATTTTTTGGCTAATCTAGATTTTTTCATGGCTAATAATAACTGCCTTGGTGTTTGTTAGTTTCTCATATCGTTTGATGATGAGGTCACAAAAGACTGGTTCAAGTTCGATACCATATACGATGCGTTTCAATTGCTCGGCTGCGATGAGCGTACTGCCCGAACCGAGAAAGCTATCAAGGATTATATCGTCTGGTAATGTACAACGACGGATTGCTTTTTCATGAAGTTCGGCTGGCTTGGTCGTCGCGTGAAAATATTCTTTTGAACTCAAACGCTTTGCGGTCCAGATGTTTATTTCATCAAGCGAAGCATTGCCAGTCGTAATTTCTTTGTTCATAACCTCTGTTAATCCATATTCTTTTTTAGAAAGATATGGAGATCCTTTTGCCCCATAAATACATGGTTCATAACATTTGTTGAATGCCACTTGCGGGGTACTGTTGTGTCCATTCTTAACCCAGAGACAAACACGCTTGTTGTCGATGCCGAGTTCGCGGTAGAGTGTTTGAATAATCCAGATATGTTGTTCCGTGTTCCAGTAGAATACGTGCACGTCTGGCTTGCAAACTGAAAGTCCTGCAATCATGCTTCGTTTCAAAAATTCACGGTATTCTTCATCTGTGCGGTTGTCGTTTACATTTCCGCCATAATGTTGACGACCACCTAAACCCGTGTCATAATTTATACCCAGATTGTAGATGGGGTCACTGTAAATCATGGATGCTTGCTTGCCGTCAAAGAGTTTCTGAATCACAGCAGGATCTGTCGAATCGCCACAGATAACCTTATGCTTACCGAGAAGAATAACGTCCCCAAGTTTTACTGTTGGGTCTCCAATATTCTTGATTTCTTCATCGACATCAAACTCATCATTTTTGATATCAATGTCGTTATCCCAGATGTTCGCAAGGTCGTTTACATCGAAACCGACCTCAGTAAGCAATTCGATTTTGAAATCCTTGAGTAAGTCAAAATCCCAATCTCCGCCTAACGCATTACTGCCGATGAGATATCCTTTTGCTTCATCTTCCGTGAGTTTGCGATTTGGTTGGCGAACATCTATGAGTTCATTTCCTCGACCAAGAATTTTGAGAATCTTTATTCTCATGTGACCGGCCAGAATTGTTCCGTCCAAATCAATGGCTGGAATTTCGACTAGGTTATATTTTTCAAGACTTTTCTTAAGATCCTCGAGCTGTTTCTTTGTGATACTGCGAGGGTTTATCTTTTGAGGGATAAGGTCGTCGACTTTTTTCTGCACGGTAAACCATTGTAGATTTTGCATATGTTACTTCTTAGATTAGATAATAAAAAAACGCCCAGACAAATACCCAACTTTCGTCAGATAAATGTCTGGGCGTTCCAGACGATGCTCAACTAATTGTTAAACCTCGAACGATTCTATTATATCACTCTGTGGAAGAAGTCAAATCGTCACTTATGCACATTGTCTCACTCATACATAATACAATATCTGTTATTCCACATTCAGGGCATTTGATCTTAAGGTTTACTGGTTCATCAACGGGAGTGATTGTCGTATATTTAAGGAATGGCGGTTTACTTCTGCTTGGAATCGAGATTTCTTTTGTCACCATGTTCTTCTTGTAGACATTGTGTCCGCATTGGCAATACTGGATTCGGTAGACAATACCATCTTTGTCTTTTATTAATTTTGGTTTGGTGTTTTTCATTTTTTATCAAAAACTGATTGATACTTATATTCTAAAAATAAAGATTCAAACGGTCAATTTAATTTAGGCTTACATTGTGCTAGTATAAGCTCGTGAAGAGATTTAAAACATATTTGAATAAAATTGTAAATAGTCTGAAGACAAAGATTCGGGAGTTCGACAAGAAACTATTAAGATCAAATTTTTTGCAGGATTTCAAAACTTTCGTTATCTCTTATATTATAAGCCTCTTTTTTGTTGGGTTATTTCAGTTGAGTAAAAAGAACTGGATTTTAATTAAAACTTTTCTGCATGTTAAAAGCTGGTTTCCGTTTTTTGAAACACTCATCATTGTTCTTCTTTGTGTCTCTGCGGCATTTATCTTTTTATTCCTTATTGGAACTTATAAGCGAGTAAAGGAGAGTCGCCGATGGGATTCAATCTTGGCAATCCTAATTGGATTATTTGTAGCTTTACCATTGAATAAAGTAAGAATCATTTTTGTTGTCGTATCTTTTTCTTTTTTTGTTTTTTGTTTACTACTCGTTAGTAGAAAGACAAGAGAAAAAGATAGTTTTTTCTTGGTTGATGCTCCAGAAGAAAATGAGAATAATGACTGGATGGATTTTAAAGACGACGCATATTATTTTGCTGAACAAGTTTTACAGCAAACCTCAAAAAAGTGTATGGTTTTTGGTCTCGACGCACCTTGGGGTGCTGGTAAGTCAACTTATCTTAATTTTTGTAAGAATTACTGGAAAAATAAACCAGACAATAAACCAATTGTTTTTGAGTTTGAACCGTTAAGCTTTATCGGTGCCGATGATATTTTTGATAAATTTGCCAATGAGTTTAAAACAGCGATCCTCAGTAATATTTATATTCCAAGATTTAAGTCAAAGTTCAATCGATACGTCAAACTACTTAAAAATGTAAGTTTGGATTTTTGGGGAGGCAGTCTGTCTATCGAAAGTTCAATCGAAACCCCAGATGCATTGGAAGAATTAAAAGAAGTTTTGTTGTCTGCAAATAAAAAGATGATAGTGATAATTGACGATCTTGATAGGTTGTCGCTTGTCGATGTAAAAACTATTTTGGATGCTGTCAAAAAAAGTTTTGTTCTTCCGAATATTTCTTATATTTTATGTTACTCCACAGATAATATAGATACGTTTACGACGAATTTAAAAAAGACTGATACAGAAGGGGTAATTACAGGAAATAGTTATGATTTGAAGATACAAACTACTGCCAATGAGAAGCCTGACCGCCAAAAGATAACCGAATACTTTGAAAAGATAATCAGTGTAAAAAAGACGTTGGTTTTGTCACGAGAAAAGATTAAGGATTATCTTATTACTGAGATAGTAAAACTCAGTTCTTTTGTCTTGCCGGGTGGAGAGACAATAAAACTCCTTTCGCCAGATTCATTAGAAAAGGCAAAGATTGCTATAGAGAAAATTTTTACTCCAAACGATTTTGAGGATTACATTCAGTATCTTGGGGATTTAAGAAAAGTTAAGAGGTTTTTAAATATTCTAAAAATGCAGATCAATAATCTCAATCTTAATGTGATTGATATTGATTTTTACGATTTAATCCATCTTTTTCTTGTATATATAAATTTTCCACAGATTTTTAGAAAAATTTATATTACTGAAACAGATGGTGCTCATGGTTTCTTTTCACTTAACTATTCTTACGATCCAAATGAGAGAAGTCGTACATTTGTTAATTCACAAAAATATAAAGATTATTTAAAAACTTTAGATTCAAAAGAAAGATTCTTGGTTTCTAAGATTTTTGACCAAGAGCGTATAGATGATAGAAAGACTGACCCAAAGATGAGGGCAATGATGGCTGTATTTAACGGAGAACTTGGTGATGCAAAAAATCTTGAGCGTTATCTAAAACTAATTGTAAGAAATCAAAAACCTCAAAATTCAGAATCGTATAATTTTCACTGGAATAACGCGACGCGATTTATTCAGCATGGAGAATCTCTCGATCAGATTTTTTCTAATGAAACCTATGACTTGAGGTTTGGAGAACAAACAAGGTTCATGTTCTTTCGTATTCTATTTACCAATTTAGATAAGATTAATTTTAATCGTGCTCAGGAATTAATGGATTATTTATTAGACTCCACCAAAAATTTTGTATCCTTAGAAACTGATACATTTGATACTGGTATTCGAAAGAATCTCGATCTTTATATTGTGGATCTTCTTGATAAAAAAGGATGGAAAGATGAGAATGGTAATTCTTTCCTAAATTCAGAAGATAATATTATTCAAATTGCACAAAGAATTTTTGGTGAGGGTCCATATATAAATCGAGGAATAATCGAAAAGCTCTCTGAGCCACAAAGAGGATTGGTCGGATTCTTTGATCTTATGTCTTTTAGACTTTATTGTTGTCGCGATCGAGGTGGAAGTTTCTATAATTTATACAGAGCTCTTGGTCTACACTGTAATCCACAGCATCCAGATGCTGGTCCAGTGAGAGATTTACTTATTGAGGAAATGCGTGAGATATCCCAAGAAGCTTTTAGGATTTTCAAAAACCGTTATATTACCCCAAAAAAGAATATTTTTGATTTAGCCTCAAAAATGACAAATCAAAATTATTTCGGAAATCTTGAATCATATATTGCGAAGACAGCTACTGAGAAGAATATTAATCTTATCGAGGAAAAAGAAAAAATAAAAAATCAGATTTTGATATTTACGCTATATCAAATGATGAGTACCGCTATTCAAAACGGTGTCGGCGTTGGGTTCTATGATGAGACTGGGGTTGCTAATAACCACGGTATCAGTATTGCGTTAAATAAATATCTTTTTGAAATTTGTTTTAGGGTCGATAACGAAAAAAATCCTGAACAAAACAAGAGAAACGCTCAGTTTTTTGTTGATTTCCTTCTAATTAATCTAGAAAGCGGAATAGGACGTTTGGGTCGAACAAGATATTCTCCAAATGAAAAATACTTCAATTATATAAATCGTAATCTTCTCTTTGCCTACTGGAAAGATAACGCTCAAAAAATTAAAGATTTATTGGCGACCGAAAAGAAAGTGGTTTACACTTATGCTTATACAGCATCTTACGAAAATGATCTTAGAATGATTTTTGATTTTTTAGATAATCTTGAGAAAATTTTCCCTTCAAATAATAACGATTCTAATACATTTGTTCTTGATTAAAGTTATGTCGGTTAAGTATCTCCAAGGCAAAGAAGAATACATTAAACGCTATGACCGTCTCACTATATGGCGTTGTCGGCATGCGGAAGAAATGTATCTCAGTGTTCCGCCAAAAGAAACCCTAGAATCCAATGGAGAAAAAGTTCCAGCAGAAACTCTCCGTATTCTCATGGGTT
>Ga0208872_1001029_pt1 | contig 18146 bp, 18 predicted proteins | sample CryBogCBH12Aug08_FD_185508 | JGI IMG/M metagenome (GOLD analysis project Ga0208872, IMG submission 185508) | Freshwater microbial communities from Crystal Bog, Wisconsin, USA - CBH12Aug08 (SPAdes) | ecosystem: Environmental > Aquatic > Freshwater > Lake | place: Crystal Bog, Wisconsin, USA...
ATCGATTGAAGCTTTGATAGCCGCAAGGGTTGAACTCTGAGAGGCAGTAAAGCCGTCATATTCGCTCTTTGCAGTCGCATAAGCGGTGCCTGCGGTGATGCAATCTGCTGTGGTCCATGTGAGCCCAGCTGGAACTCCTGCTGGGTTAGTGGTGCATGTGTACTTCGTTGTGCCAACTGTCTTTGTGGCCTTAGCTGGTGCGCACTTTGTGCCCTGCTTGACGACGGCAGCGTTTGCTGGGGTGACGCCTGAGACCACGAGCGCGACTGCTGCCAAGACAGGAGCCCACTTCTTAACATTCTTCAACATGTACTACTCCTCATAATGGGGTAATGATCGGCCGCGGCAAACCCCGCAGCTACAAGGTGGATTCTATGGGCAGGGGTAGGGGAGATGGCTCGTTCTCCACGCTTGCAAGTTAGTGAAATCGCTGAGAATAATGGTCAAAGTAGTCAGTTAGGGTTGGATTCTCACCTCCGGGTGAGTTCTGGTCCCAGTAGCTCAGTGGATAGAGCGACCGCCTCCTAAGCGGTAGGCCACGGGTTCAACTCCCGTCTGGGACACCACCACTCCTCACGGAATTCGCACAATGTCCGGAAGGTTATCGAGCCATCAACTTTTCTAGATGCGCTTTCGTCTCTGGCCACTCTGGAGCGATCACCGAGAAGTAGACGGCATCGCGCCAGGTGCCATCGCGCCGCTTACGGTCGTGGCGAAGAATGCCCTCTTCTTTCGCCCCAATTCGGGCAATGGCAGCGAGCGAAGTTTCATTGGTGTTATCTGCTTTGATCTGCACACGCTCATATCCCAATATTTCAAATGCGTGGCGCAACAACAGGTACTTACATTCAGTATTAACTCCCGTTCGACGTGCGATCGCTCCATAAAATGTTGAACCGATCTCGACCGACTTCTGCAGATCGTTGGGGTCTAGATACGAGGTCGATCCGACCACCTCTCCTGAGCTTTTTAGTACAACGGCAAGAGTGCGGCGAATACCAGCTTCATCGCGCACTAGGAGATGCGAGATAAGCATTCGCATTTCATCGACTGATTGGGGGATAGGTCCATCTGTTAGAACCCATTTCCAGAGGGCGCCATCGCCACCAGTATGAGCCCATAACTCTTCAGCATCACTTTCCTGGATGGGCCGAAGAGTTACAAGCTTGCCCTCGAGAGTAAGTTCCATTTCGAAAGCGTACTCAAAACAGGCTAGTTCTCGAGCAGAATTTTGAGTGAGTTACTGGAAAATGACGGTGCGGGCACCGACGATAAAGATGCGATCTTCGGCGAAGAACTTCACTGCTTGAGAGAGAACGCGACGTTCGATATCGCGACCGATGGCGATTAAATCTTCAGGGGATGCAGAGTGCGTTACATGAGCAACATCTTGGGTGATGATCGGTCCTTCATCAAGATGTGGTGTCACAAAGTGAGCGGTCGCTCCAATGATCTTCACGCCGCGCTCATGAGCCTGGTGGTAAGGCTTTGCACCTTTAAATCCAGGTAGGAATGAATGGTGGATGTTGATGATCCGACCTTCAAGTTTCTCGCAAAGCCCCTGCGAAAGAATCTGCATGTAGCGAGCAAGTACTACGAGCTCTACCTGCTCCTTCTCGATGAGTTGGAGGAGTTCACCTTCGGCAACGCTCTTACCGAGTGAGTCGATTGGTAGATAGATAAATGGGAGTCCATGTGCTTCGACAAGTTCGCGAAGAGTTTCGCGGTTTGAGACGACACCGACGATATCGATCGGCATCTCATTAAGTTCTTGGAGATAGAGAAGGTCGCGTAAGCAGTGGCTCTCAGATGTCGCCATAATCAAGGTGCGCTTGCGAACTTCGACGGGACGGAAAGTCAATGTTGGGTTGAGGTGGCTCAATCCAGAGCCGATCGCTGCCTTCGCTGAATCGAGTGAATCCTGGGTCTCAATGCGAGTGCGCATAACAAAGGTATTTGTCGTTGGGTCCGTAAATTGCTGGTTCTCGATGATATTGCCGTTGCATGCGAGAACAGAGGTCGTCATCGCATGCACAATGCCCGGCTGGTCTTGGCACTGGAGCGTAACGATGAGATCCATGTGCCAAGAGTAAAGTCGAGAGGCCCTTAGTGTGAAATTGAGAAGCGCTTCATCCACTTCGGTGCCCACCAGTTGCGCTCACCAAAGAGGCGCATAAGTGCTGGCACCAAGAGTCCGCGGACAACGGTTGCATCCAAGAGGACTGCGAAGGCAACCCCAAATCCAAGGGTTTTAATATTGGTTACCCCACTTGTTACGAAGGCAGCGAAGGCGATCGCAAGCAAGAATGCTGCCGCAGTGATAATACGAGCAGAGCGCTGCAAGCCGGTTGCTACCGCATCTTCATTCTTCATGCCTGATTCGTGCTCTTCCTTGATACGAGAGAGCAAGAAGACTTCGTAGTCCATCGAAAGCGCAAAGGTAACAACTGAGATCAAGATAACCATTGAGGTATCGATGGCATGGGTATTAGTGAATGAACCTACGAGCCAGCCAAGGTGGCCATCCATAAAGATCCATGTGAGAGCGCCCATCATCGCTGCAAGCGAGATGATGTTCAGGACCACTGCCTTGATTGGCAGAATTACTGAACCAGTAAAGAGGAAGAGCAAGATCAGAACGCCAATGGCGATCCATGCAAAGGCCCAAGGGAGGGTCTTGCCAATTCCATTTTGTGTATCAGCGTAATCAGCCGCTGCGCCACCAACCAGGGTGCCGGCAGGTGCGGGAAGTGCGCGAATCGCATCGATCATCGCTTGGGCTTCATTGGTACGCGGTGCCATCGAATGGATAGCTGAGAAGTGAACGTCATTGCCGACAACTTGCTCTGGCCCAACTCGTACGATGCCTTTCACTGTTGCGACCTTCGCTTCGAAGGCTGCAAGTTCGGCTTTGTTCTGTGCACCGTTTGGAATAACAAATTCAACGGGATTGCCTTCTTGCCCCGGGAAGTCACGAGTCACAGCTGCGTCGGCGATAGCAATCGGTGATGAAGCCGGCATCACGCGAGCGTCAGTCTGCGAGAAGACGATATTGCGAACAGGTGATGCGATAACTGTCAGAGCAATAAGTGAGAGCACGACAACAGCGATAGGTCGACGCATCACAAAGCGAGCAGTCTGCGCCCATCGGCCATCAGATTTTGGCGTCACTGCACCCTTGCGAACAACGAATTTATCGATTCGGGTACCGATCATTGCGAGGATCGCTGGGAAAGGAATAATCGCAACAAGTACTGCCATTGCAACCACACTCATTCCGGCATAACCAAATGACTTGAGGAACATCATAGGGAAGAGCGTGAGAGAACCTAGAGTGATAAAGACTGTCAGCCCTGAGTAGAAGACGGTCTTGCCAGCAGTTTTCACAGTGCCGACGATCGCCTCTTCAACGTCCTTGCCTGCATGAAGTTCTTCGCGGAATCGATTAACCATCAAGAGTGCATAGTCGATTCCCAGTCCGAGACCCATACCTGTGATGAGGTTAAGAGCAAAGATACTGACACCCGTAGCGAGTGAAATGAGATAAATAATTCCAAGAGAACCGATGATCGCCCCAACACCAACGATCAATGGTGTTGCGCTTGCAATGAGTGCTCCGAAGACGAAGAGCAAGAGCAAGAAGATCAACGGAACTGAGATCCCTTCAGCGAGACCGAGATCTTTTGTGATCTTCTCGTTGAGAGCAGAGTTCACTGCGGCGATGCCATTGACGTAGACGCGAAGACCCTGGAAGGTGCCGTCGTATTTTGATGCAATTAACTTTCCGAGATCTGCCGTCTTATAAAGATCAGATTGTTGTGCATAGACAAAGAGATAGGCAGCGTGCTGGTCTTTGCTCGCCAGCGATGGCGCGCCACCTGCGCTCCAGTAAGAGAGGGTTTTTGCAACGCCCTTCTCGACTGCAATGGATTTTTCAAGAGATGTAGCTGAGGCAGCGACCGCAGGATCAGTAATCAAGCTTGGTGACTTAACTTCGATAACGAGCGCTGGTTCTTTCACGTGGAAGGTCGATGTGAGGTAAGCAGTTGCCTTGGCAGAATCGCTATTTGGGTTGGTGTAGCCACCACCGGAGAGGCGTGGAACAGCTAATCCAGCCATCGCCCCAAAGGCGATGAGGGCGATTACAAAGAGCGCCAACAATGATTTGCGACGCTTAACAGCTAAGTGGCCAATTTTCTCAAACATAAATCCTCTTCCAGAGTTCTCGTAAAATGAGAGTAAAGTAAAGGTATCAGCCTGTTGTTAAAGGCCTTGGAATGGAGAGGTATACAGTGAGCAAAATCATTCCAAATAAGACCAGTGACGATGAGATCAAAGAGCCATCGGAGATCGCATCAGAAGATGCTCGCGATGCTGAGATCCGTGGCGATAAGCCGCCGCATCACGGTTAACCGGTACTAGTCGACGATTGGCTTTGTTGCTGATTGCGGCGGATTACTCGGCGTTGCAGTTGGAGCACTTGCTCGTGAATCAGTCTTGTAGAAACCAGAGCCCTTAAAGACGACCCCAACGTTGTTATAGACCTTGCGAACTTCACCCTGGCACTGAGGGCAGATAGAGATAGCCTCATCAGAGAAGGATTGGACTACTTCGAACTCGTGTCCGCAGGCTGTGCAGGCATATTCATAGGTAGGCATACCCCAGAGTCTAAAGTGGTGAGAGAATTAGTTCTAATCGAGGCACTACTAGGGGAGCGACTGTGAAGAAGATGCAGATTCTGCGTGGATTGATGGCAGTGGCATCAGCGGGAATCGTGGCGACCTTGATGACTGCCTCACCTGCCTCGGCCAATATTCTCACCGGCTCATCGCCAGCCGCCGGTGCAGTCCTCGCCGTCGCACCAAATGCCATCTCAGTCACCGGCAATTCTCCTCTCTCAGAACAAGGTTCGACTCTCTCAGTCACTGATCCAACGGGATTACAGGTTGATGATGGGTCACTCACTATTAATGAGAGCACAGCGGTAATTGGTTTAAAACCTTTGACGGCTGCTGGTGTCTACACCGTTACTTATAACTTGGTATCAGCGACAGATGCACCGCTCATGGGTTCATATACATTTCTTTTTAATGCTCCTGCGGCGATCTCATCACCAACACCAACTCCAGCACAAAGTTCAGCAGCCCCGTCGACAAAGGTGAATCACACAGTCGATATCTTCGTCATCATCTTGATGGTTGCCGCAGTATTTGTTGGGCTCTTCTTGCTCTGGTACGCACGAATGTTGATTCGTGAACAGCAAGAGAATAAGCGTCGGGCTCGATCTCGTTCGAAGAAAGTGAGTCGCCCCGCTCGTACTAAGAATACAGATGAGGATTAAGGGTGCACTTTTTCTCTGAAGTTCATACCTTCTCAAATAATCCAGTCGTCACCACTGCTTTAACCATCACAAAAGGTCTCTACCTTCTTGCAGCGTTGACCTCCTTTGGATTGATCTTTGCGATCGCATTCTTTATTCGCGAAGAGCGTGGAGTTCTTACGACAGAAGCCCAGCGAGTGAAGAAGTTGGCGCACCTATCTACTTTTGTCACTCTCGTAACAATTGTCGGGGGAACCTTCACTGAGCTCGCCAATTTAATTGGCGGATCACTTCTCGATGCCTTTGATGGCACCACGCTTCGCTCCTTTATCGCTCAAACCGCCGTTGGTCGGGACTTCCTTGTTCAAGCGATTGCCGCGATTGTCGTCATGGCCTTCTTGCAGCGCGCTAGAAAAGTGGGCTCGATCTATTGGGCTCTGGCCTTTTCGGTGGTTGGTCTTCTCACACCAATCTTTCATAGCCATGCGAGTAGCGCTGGTAATCATGGGACGGCGATTGGTTCCCTGCTATTCCATGTTTTGTTTATTGCGATCTGGGTAGGCGGAGTAATTGGTCTGATTGTCATTAACCCGCAGGAGCGCGCTGCCTCGCTCTCACGATTTAGCGCAATCGCTTTCTGGTGCGCCATCATCGTCGCCGTTAGCGGAACTGTGAATGCATGGACACGGCTTAATTTCCTCGCCGGGTGGAACAGCATCTATGGATTACTTATTGGGCTGAAGATTCTCTTGATGGCGATCTTGATCGGATTTGGTGCATTGCATCGTCGATACCTTGCCGCCAAGGGAAATGAGCTCAAGTCTTACTCACTGTTGATCAATGAAGTTCTCGTCATGGTCATCACAGTTGCTATCGGTGCCTGGCTTTCGACAACTGCTCCACCAGTAAACCCAGCGCTTGCATCACAGGCTGCTGATCCGGTGATCTCATTAACGGGCATACCGATGCAGTCTCAACCAACCGTATGGCGCATCCTCTCTGGATATATTCCCGATGGCACCTTCCTTGGACTGCTTCTACTTGCGACTGCTCTCTATGCAAAGGGCGTCGTCGTCCTGGCTCGCCGTGGTGATAAGTGGCCGGTCGGCCGCACCGTTGCCTTTGCGCTCGGTATCGCTTTTGCGGACTTTGCGACATCTGGCGGTCTTGGTATTTATTCACATCTCGCATTTTCGTATCACATGATTGCTCATATGGTTTTGGGAATGATCGCCCCGATCGGTTTCGTGTTAAGTGCACCAATTACCTTGGCGCTACGCGCTCTTCCCGCTGGTCGAACTCCAGAGGAGCGCGGTCTACGTGGATCGCTCATCACACTCATTCACTCGCGATACTCAATCTTTATCACCAACCCTGTTACCGCCCTGGCGATCTTTGATGGTTCACTCTTTGGCCTATATTTAACGCCAGCATTTGGCTCGCTGATGCGAAGTCACAGTGGCCATCTCTTGATGGATATTCACTTCGTACTTGCTGGCTATCTCTTCTTCTATGTAATTATCGGAGTGGATGTAAATCCACGGAAGATTCCGCATATCGTCCGCATCATCGTTCTCTTTGCGGCGATGAGTATTCATGCCTTCTTCTCAATAACGCTCCTATCGACCTCATCACTCGTCGACGGAGGCTACTTCGCACTTCTCAATCGGCCATGGAACCAAGATCTCTTAGCCGATCAACATACGGGTGGCGCGATTGGTTGGGCGATGGGGGAGATTCCTATTCTTTTGGCGCTGGTTGCAACATTTATTCAATGGGTTCGCGCTGATGGGCGAGAGGCGAAGCGAATCGACCGCGCTGCCGATCGAGCAGCGGCTATGGGAGAAGATGATGAACTTGCTCAGTACAACCGCTATCTGAGCGAATTACAGCGACGAGAACCGGGCGATTAAATCTGGAGTTGCGGCAGCGTTCACCTTTTGATCGTGTTCATCGACAGGAAGTGGATCGCTCGTTAATTCACCATGATGGACGAGTGCGATCTTCCAGCATCTGAGTTTGGAAAGTGCGCGATCATAAGAACCGCCGCCCTGACCCAATCGATTTCCTGAGCGATCAATATGAAGCGCCGGAACAATCACAACGTCGATGGAATCCACATCAGTGAAGGCGAAGCCGTGCGGCTCAAGGACTTTGCCATTCGCAGCAAGTGAGTTCTCATTTCCATCCCAACGAACCCATTCAAGATCATTATCTGCAAGCAGTTTTGGTAGCAAGACTGTGACCCCACGTTTGATGAGCTCCTGGTTGATATCGGATGTACCAGGTTCATCACCATAGGAGTAATAGCTGGCAACAATCTTCACGTCGGCGAATTCTCGAGCTCCGAGAATGTGAAGCCACGATTCCTCCATAAATCGGTCGTGACGTTCTCTGCGATATTGCTGGCGAAGGAGTGATTTAGGTGATCCACTCGACTCTGACTTACGCATGGCAATACCTTAGTAGAGCCGATCTTCAAAGTATGGTTGAACCATGGAGCGTGAAATTTCTGTCAGCGAGTTCTCTGCTGCCCTACTCGCGATCGCGCAGCCACTTGCCGCTTTCGATATGCCGCTCCTTGATGCTCATGGTGCAACCCTTGCCGAGAATATTTATGCCGGCGAGCGCCTTGTGCTCAAATCTGGCTCTCGAATTCGCTCGACTCAGATCGGCTTGGCAGCATCAATTGGGTTAAATCGCCTTCCAACTCGACCCCATCCTCGAGTTGTTGTTATCTCTGCCGGTGATGATTTAGTTGAACCAGGACAGAAGTTACGTGATCACGAAGATGAGTTTGAGACAAATTCCTGGATGCTCACGACTGCTGTCAAAGAGGCAGGAGCGATGGGCTATCGCGTTCACACCATCCCTGAGAATTCTGAACAACTTCGCCTCATTATCGAAGATCAACTTGTTCGTGCTGATCTGATCGTCATTAGCGGTGAGAGCCATGATGAGTCTTTTGATCTGATTACATCGACTCTTCAGGGCCTTGGCGAAGTCGAATCAGTTATTCCAAAGCTCACTGATGCCGGCCGCCATAACTTCGGAACGATCGGACCAGATAAGACTCCAGTCATTACCTTGCCGGGAGATCCCATCGCCGCCTACCTCTCAGCCGAGATCTTTGTTCGTCCCATGATTAGAACGATGCTGGGTGCAGCGAATATTCATCGCAATATTCTGCAAGCACCATTGACATCACCTGTTGAATCAAAGGCTGGTTACACATCCTTAATCCGAGCCACCCTCACCTCTGGTGCACAATTGACCGTCACACCTTTGCCTGAGCAAGAGCTGCTCTCCACGCTCTCAGATGCGCAAGGACTTATTGCCCTTCCGGCAGATTCGACCGGGGCAAAGGCTGGCGATCTCGTCGATGTCATGGTTCTCGAGCGAAATCACTAATGTCGCCCGTTATTAAGAGCGGGGAGATCACGCTCAAGCCGCTTCGCATGCGAGATCGATCTGCGTGGGAGGAAGTTCGCCGAGCAAACCGCGAGTGGCTCAGTCCTTGGGAGGCCACCAGACCGCAGGTAGATGGCGAGCCACCGCTGCCTTCTTATTTTGCGATGGTTCGGCAGGCTCACCGGGATGCGAGAGAACTGCGCTCGCTCTCCCTGGGAATCTGGATAACTGACGAAGGCAAGAAGCGTTTTGTAGGGCAGATAACCCTTGGCGGCTTATCTTTTGGGGCCTATCGCGGCGGCTATATCGGTTATTGGATCGATCGCCGGGTAGCAAATCGTGGGATCGTTACAAGAGCTGTCATAGCCCTCACTCAGTACGGGTTTCAGGAGCTGCTTCTCCATCGCATCGAAATCAATATGAGACCGGAAAATTCGGCATCGCAACGAGTAGCTGAAAAAGCTGGATACACCTATGAAGGGCTGCGCCACCGTTTCCTTCATATCGATGGCGATTGGCGAGACCACCTGATTTTCGTGAAAGAGAACCCAGAAATTCGTTAAAAAAGAAATTCGGACACATCACCCCATACACGCCTAAATGCACCAAATAGGGGGTGAGTGGAATTACGATTTCATTCCATGGCGTCCAGCATTATCTACCTCATCATCTTGGTGATGTGGGGCGCGTATTTCCTTCCGCGGTGGATTCATCGCCACGAAGAATCTTCACCAAAAGCGGGCGAACGTTATAAGAGCGCCATCCGCTCAATCTCTGATGCCAAGACTCGTGCATCATTCTCACCAGAATTTATGGACCCAGCAGCGAAACAACAGTTGATCAACCAACGCCGCACTATTTTCTCTGGTCTAATTTTTCTTATCGCTGCAAGTGCAGTTGCTGCAACAATTGGAATGATGGCTTGGTCAATTCTCGCGATTCCAGTGACTGGGTTAGCAATTTATATTGTTGCCGTGCGACGTCAGATTGTTTCTCAGCAAATTAAGGCTCGTCGCTTAAATACCTTGCAGAAGATCATGACTGCAGAGATCAAGCTTGATCCAACTGTTCGTATTTCGTTAAATTCACAAGCAGAATCAACTGAACACTGGATTCCACTTGCTGAGCGTGAAGATCCATCTGGCGTTGTTGTGATTCCAAAGGATCGCACCAGCTGGAATCCGATCACAGTTCCTAAGCCAACGTATGCAACCGCACCAAAGGCGATCACACCAAAGCGCGTCATTGACCTTACTGTCCCTGGCCAATGGAGTGCAGAACAAGAACTTCTTAACCAACTCAAAGTTACTCAGCGAGAAGATCTCTTCGATCAGACACTTCTCGAAGAGGCGGCAGAGCCTCATATCGACTCTGAAGCTATTTAATCCGCGCTTAATTCGCTAGATCCACGAAGGAATCCACATATGGTGGAGCCAATCTGAGTATGTGATCGTCACTCCAAAGTAGAGCGGTGAGAAGTAGATAAAACAGAGAACAATTAACCCTAAATAACCGTAGACGATCCGCGTGCGGATCCTTCGATCTTCATCTTTTTCTAAGAACTTTGAGATGACGTAACAGATGATCAAGATAATAAATGGCTCAAAGGCGATGGAGTAGAAAGAGAACATCGTTCGCTTTTGAAAGGTAAACCACGGAAGATACCCGGCAGCGACGCCCAGGAGTAATAAGCCACTCTGCCATTCACGGCGAGCGATCCAATAGCCAAATGTGATAGCAATCGCGATCACTCCACTCCACCAAAGGAATGGCGTACCGAGTGCAAGCACTTCTTGTGAGCAACTAGAACTTCCACACCCTTTCGGTGTTGCGTAGAAGAACGATGTTGGACGACCCATCACGAGCCAACTCCATGGGTTAGCAGAGTATGAATGCTTCTCAACTAAATTAGTATGGAAATTTAAAATCTCGGCGTGGTAATGCCAGAAGTTTCTTATGACATTTTTAGACCACGAGCGATCCCAACCATTGTTCGTTACAAACCATCCGGCCCACGATGCAATGTAGGTAATAACTGGAAGAAATCCATAGTGAAGGATCCGCTTAAGAAGAGAGTTCCGAAGAGTAAATCGAAGAGCAGAGGGTTCTTCCATTGCCTGCGCTTGACGATAATCGGCATAGACCATAAAGCAGAAGAAAGCGATGAAGTAATAGAGACCGCTCCACTTAACGCCTGCTGCCAACCCCAGTGAGATTCCCGCCAACCAATGTCGAGAATCCAAAAGGAAATAGAAGCCGAGCAAGATGAAGAACATCAAGAAGATATCGAGTAGAGCCGTGCGTGAATGGACGAGATGAAGTCCATCAGCAAGAGTGAGGATTGCAGCGCAGGAGCTGATAAGAGTGCTCTTAAATAATTTCTGAGCAACGAAATAGATCAATACGATAGAGAGTGAACCGATAACTGCTGAGCTGAAACGCCACCCGAATTCATGAAAGCCAAAGGCCTTGATACCTATTGCAATCAGCCATTTTCCGACGGGTGGATGGACGATGAAATCTGCCATTCCCTTGGAATTGAGTTCGACACCATGGAGCGCAAGTGAGTGAGCATTCTGTGCGTAGTAGACCTCATCGAAGATAAAGCCCTTTGGAGAGCCCAAGTGCCACAAGCCCATTGCCAGGCCAATAACGCCAAAAGCGAGAGCATTAATCCGCTGGGCAAACCTGGCGTAGATCTCTCGCATCGCTTCCATAGTGAAAGAGTAAACGGTGAAAGTCACCTTTATGCAAAAGTTTCGGTAAATACTCGTGAACCTGAGAGGATTAGCGCATGTTAATCCTCGCCGCTATTCCATTAGGTAATCCCGGGGATGCATCTGCGAGATTAAAGGAGGCGATTACCTCAGCTGATTTTATCGCCGCTGAGGACTCCCGGCGCTTTGGCCGACTCTGTGCTGAACTTGGGATCACCTATGAAGCGAAGATCTTCTCCTTCTTTGAAGGAAATGAGAATGAACGCCTTGAACCACTATTAGAAATATTAGCGACGGGTAAAGATCTTCTTGTTGTGACAGATGCAGGAATGCCTGGAATCAGCGACCCCGGCTATCGCTTGACTCGTGAAGCAATTGCTCGTGATATTCCAATCCGCGTTCTTCCTGGTCCTAGTGCAGTCACAACTGCTCTACTTTTCTCTGGATTACCTACTGATCGATTCTGCTTCGAAGGATTCCTTCCGCGAACTTCTGGTGCACGAATTACCGCACTTGAAAAATTGCGAAATGAAGAACGAACGATGATCTTCTTTGAAGCGCCTCATCGACTTCTCGAATCACTTCGGGATGCCGTTACTGTCCTTGGATCAGATCGACGCGCAGCGATCTGCCGTGAGATGACGAAGACATATGAGGAGACGATTCGTGGAACGCTGAGCGAACTTGTTGATTGGGCATCGAGTCGAGAGATTCTTGGCGAGATCAGCCTCGTTCTCGCCGGCTTCGATCCATCAGGTCGAATCTTTAGCCCAGAGGATCTTGCCGATATGGTCCTTGCCCGAGAGTCCCAGGGGGAGAGCAGAAAAGAGGCGATCGCCGAGGTTGCCAAGGCTACTGGGATCGCTAAGCGAGAAGTTTTTGATGTCATGGTTGCCCATAAGGGCGCAGGTAGGATGGGCGAGTGAGCGAGAAATCTTTCTATCTAACGACGCCTATCTACTATGTAAATGATGCGCCGCATATCGGCCATGCCTATACAACTGTGGCGGGCGATGTCCTGACTCGTTGGCACCGTCAGCGTGGAGAATCAGTCTGGTTCCTCACAGGTACAGATGAGCACGGCCAGAAGGTTCTCAATACTGCTGAGAAGAATGGCGTAGCGCCTCAGGATTGGTGCGACAAGCTCGTTGAAGATGCCTGGAAGCCAGTCTGGAAAGCTCTCAATATCGCCAATGATGATTTCATTCGTACTACTGAACCACGCCACATGGAGCGTGTACAGAAGTTCTTATCTGGTTTAAAAGATGAAGGCCACATCTACTCCGGTAAGTATGAAGGTCCTTATTGCATCGGTTGCGAAGAGTTTAAACTTCCTGGTGATTTATTAGATGGTGGACTCTGTCCGATCCACTCAAAGCCATGTGAAATTCTGAGCGAAGAGAACTGGTTCTTCCGACTCTCTGCCTTTGTGCCAGCACTTCTCGAGCATTACAAAAATAACCCATCTGCCTGCGAACCGGCATCAGCTCGTAATGAAGTTGTTGCATTCCTTGAAGGTGAGGTTCAAGATCTCTCAATCTCGCGCTCTACCTTTGACTGGGGTATCCCAGTTCCGTGGGATACCAAGCAAGTTATCTATGTCTGGTTTGACGCACTTTTGAATTACGTAACGGCAGTTGGCCTTGGCGATCCAACTGGATCTGAAGGTGCAGCTAAGTTTGCAAGGACATGGCCGGCAGATGTTCACCTTGTCGGAAAAGATATTCTCCGATTCCACGCAGTTATTTGGCCGGCGATGTTAATGGCAGCCGGTTTGCCACTTCCTAAAAAGGTCTTTGCACACGGTTGGTTGCTTGTTGGCGGCGAGAAGATGTCGAAATCAAAGCTCACCGGTATTGCTCCTTCAGACATTACCGATCACTTTGGTGTCGATGCCTTCCGTTATTACTTCTTACGCGCGATCCCATTTGGTTCTGATGGCTCATTCTCTTGGGAAGATATGAGCGCTCGTTACACCAGCGAACTCGCAAATGACTTTGGAAACCTGGCATCACGACTTATTGCCATGATCGAGAAGTACTGCGAAGGCGCGATCCCTGCTGTTGCGCGCGATGCGGGCCTTGAAACAGCACTTGCGGAGACGGTCGCGAAGGCTGATTCAGCGATGGTGGCGCTTGATTTCCAAGGTGGAATCAATGCCATTATGGAATTCTGTAAGCGAGTCAATGGCTATGTCACCGAGAAAGAGCCATGGATCGTGGCAAAAGATGAGAGTCGCACGAGTGAACTCATGGAGATCCTTTATAACACTGCAGACTCGATTCGCGCTCTTGCAGTACTACTTCACCCTGTTATGCCAGCGACCTGTGAAACTCTCTGGGCAGCTTTGGGAATGCAATCTAATATTTCTGCTGAGAAGATCTCTGATGTTGCAACCTGGGGTCAGATCAAACCTGGCTCACGCGTAACAAAGGGAGCGGTGCTCTTCCCACGTCTTGAAGAGCCAGCGGCTAAGTAAGGCGCGCCATTGAGTTCTGAACGATTTGGATTAGAGAAAGAACGCCTCCCTGCGCCACTTCCCGAAAAACTGAATCGTCCCTGCGTTGATGTCCATGCGCATATTGAATTAGTAACAGAGTCTGAGCCAGATTCAGATTTGGTGAGAGATGTCCTCGACCAAGCAGCGAGCGTTGGTATCGATCGCGTTGTTCAAGTTGGCTACTCGGCTTCTCAATCTGAGTGGGGCGTCAAAATGGCCCATGCATTTCCCGGTCGAGTCCTTGCGGCAGTCGCTCTCCATCCCAATGAAGCACCGGTAGTTGATGATCTCGAAGCGCACCTGGCGCGAATCGAAAAGCTGGCAACCGATCCACGCGTTCGAGGAATCGGTGAAACGGGTTTAGATTTCTTCAGAACCGCACCAGAGTTACAAGAGAAACAAAAATATTCATTCCGGCGTCATATCGCTTTAGCGAAGAGCGTTAATAAGGCGCTCATCATTCATGATCGCGATGCGCATCGTGCTGTTCTTGATACCTTGGTTGAAGAGGGCGCTCCCGACATCACCATCTTCCATTGTTACTCCGGCGATGCCGAGATGGCTCGGGAGTGCATTGAGAAGGGCTATATCCTCTCTTTTGCCGGCACTGTTACCTTTAAGAACGCTCCTGCCTTGCGTGAAGCGGTAAAGCTTGTCCCTATTGAACAATTGCTGGTCGAGACCGATTCACCCTTTCTGACCCCCACTCCGCATCGTGGATTGATGAATACACCTGCTCAGATTCCAACAATTCTCCGCCTCATCGCTGATGAGCGAGACCAGGATCTTGATGAACTCTGTGATGCAATATCGGCAAATGCAGAGCGCCTCTTTGGGTCATTCGCTTAATGTCAGGCCTACTCGGAGCAGCTGAAATTCGCGAGATTGCGGCGCGAATTGGCGTCAATCCCACGAAGAAGCTTGGTCAGAACTTTGTCGTCGATGCCAATACCTGTCGACGAATCGTTAAGAGTGCTGATGTAGTTGAGAGCGATGTTGCTCTTGAGATCGGTCCTGGGCTTGGTTCGTTAACACTTGCACTCTTAGAGATTGCGAAAGAAGTTGTTGTTGTTGAAATTGATGAACGGTTGGCAGCCGAACTTCCGCAGACAGTAGTGCGCCATGACTTTGATCTGAACCGACTTACTGTTGTTACTCAAGATGCTATGACAGTTGATTCTCTTCCGCTCGCACCAACAGTGCTCGTTGCAAATCTTCCGTACAACATCTCGGTTCCGGTTCTCCTTCGATTTATGGAGAAATTCCCAACTCTTCGTTCTGGAGTTGTTATGGTGCAAAGCGAAGTGGCGGATCGATTAGTCGCAACGCCAGGTAGCAAAAATTATGGTTCACCTTCCGTGAAGGCAACGTGGTGGGCCGATATGTCACCAGCTGGAACTGTCGGTCGATCGATCTTCTGGCCAGTTCCTAATGTTGACTCATCACTTGTTCGTTTCGTCCGCCATGAAGCTGCGGGGAATGAGGAGCTGCGTCTCAAGACCTTTGAGGTAATCGATGCCGCATTCGCCCAACGTCGAAAGATGTTGCGCGGTGCACTCTCCGAACTCTGCGGCGGAAGCGCAGCCGCCTCCGAGATCATTACGGCAGCGGGCGTCGACCCAACAACAAGGGGCGAGGCGCTCTTACTTCCGGATTTCATCAAAATAGCGAGCCAACTTTCACTATAGGCTAGCGAGCATGAGGCAGAGCGGCGTTGTAATCCGAGTACCTGGAAAGGTAAATCTCGGGCTCTCGGTCGGCCCCCTTGATAGCGATGGTTATCACGAGTTAGTGACGGTCTTTCAAGCAATCTCGCTCTATGACGATGTCACTGTGAAATTCGGTGAAGCTGGCGCTGGAATAACGTTGAGCGCATCTGGATCGACCGCAACAGGTGTTCCACTCGATTCCACCAATCTTGCCTACCGCGCTGCAGATCTGATGGTTGCGCGATATCAACTCGACAGCGATATCGATATTCACCTGCAGAAGGAGATTCCAGTCGCCGGTGGAATGGCTGGCGGTAGCGCAGATGCTGCAGGAGTCATCGTCGGTATCGATGCCCTCTTTGAACTCGGACTCTCACGTGATGAGTTGCAGAAGATTGGCGCAGAACTTGGAAGTGACGTTCCCTTTGGCATTGCTGGCGGAACTGCGATTGGTCGCGGACGTGGTGATCAACTCACGCCAGTTCTTGCCCAGGGGAGTTATCAATGGGTCTTAGCCTTATCTAATAGCGGGCTCTCCACGCCATCTGTTTATGGTGAGTGTGACCGGTTGCGTGAAGGTTTAACGATTTCAAAGCCAACAGCAAATGATGCATTACTCCAAGCGCTCCGCGCAGGTGATGCAAAAGAACTCGGCCGTGCGTTAAGCAATGATTTGCAAAGTGCTGCATGCTCTTTGCGCCCAGCACTTCGATTAGTTCTTGATGTTGGGCACGATTATGGTGCACTTGGTTGCATCGTCTCTGGATCTGGACCAACAGTTGCCTTTCTCGTTGAAGATGAAGAGAAGGCACTCGACCTCACCGTCGCACTCAGCGCAAGTGGAGTTGTTGCTGGAGTTGCGCGAGCTAGCGGTCCAACACATGGTGCACGAAGGATCAGCAGTTTCTAGAGATGGGTCTATCCATGAAAACAACACTTGATAGCAGCGGAAGTACGCCATTCGGTGAGAGTTATTTGAAAGCAGAAGCGCTTTCACTGATTTCATTTGCACAAGGTTCGAAACTTGCCACGGGTGGATTTGGATATCTCGATAGCGCCGGGAAGGTAGATCCCGCCAAGCCGCTAGAAGCCTGGATTAACTGCCGAATGACGCAGGTCTTTGGCCTGGCCGAGCTCACCGGGTTGGCCTCGGGTCGTTCCTATGTCGAGCATGGCGTCAATGGTTTGCTCGATCTCTTTGAAGACAAAGTCCATGGCGGCTTCTTCAATGCTGTAGAAAGTTCTGGTAACCCGGCGAATGGCGAGAAGCTCGCCTACGATCACGTCTTTGTCATGCTCGCCGCGGCAACAGCGCTAAAAGTTGGAGTGCCCCGTGCTGAGGAACTCTTTGCGAAGATCGACCGAATCATTGATGAGAAGTTTTGGGACTCCAACTTCCAGATGATGCATAACAACTGGAACCAAGATTTCTCGATCCTTGATACCTATCACGGAATCAATTCCAATATGCACGCAGTAGAGGCTCTGGTGGCTGCATATGAAGTTACCCTGGATGAGAAATACCGGGACCGGGCCTTTGCTATCTGCAAGCGCGCAGTTGATCAATTTGCAAAAAGCCATGACTGGCTGCTCCCAGAACATTTTGATGAGAAGTGGGTCGTTGAAGCCGAGTACAACAAAGAACATCCGGCAGATCCCTTTAAGCCATATGGCGTAACAATCGGACATCTCTTTGAGTGGTCGCGGCTAGCGTTGCAATTAAAGTTAATTGCCCGCGAAGGTGAAGATCTTGCATGGATTGATGAAGGTGCTGCTGCCCTCTACGGCGTTGCAAAGAGATTTGGCTGGGGCGCCGATGGAAGTGATGGCTTTATCTACACCATGGATTGGCAGAAGCAGCCAGTAGTTACGGCGCGAATGCATTGGGTGGCAGCCGAGGCAGTCATGACGGCTTACACGCTCTGGCACTTCACTCATGAGAGTCGTTATATGGATGATTACAACGCATGGTGGAGCTATATCGATCTGCATGTACTCGATAAAAAGTCTGGGTCATGGAAACACGAACTCGACTCGCACCAGCAGGTTGTGACGGCAACGTGGCCAGGAAAGCCCGATGTGTATCATGCATTTAATGCCTGCCTCTTGGGGATGTATGCGATGACCGCCAGTTTTGTAGGGCTGGCTGGGCAGGGGAGATAACCGGCCTAGTTTTGGTGATCTGGGCTCTGATGAGGGAGAATTCAGGTTCCGCCATTGTGTAGTGGCTAGCACATGGGCCTTTGAAGCCCAGGGTCCAGGATCGATACCTGGTGGCGGAGCCAATCCGCAGTAAATAGACTCACCCCAGAAGGCCGCATTTCAGACTCTTCAGCATTGATGGGAGGAACGTGAACAACCCAGATGTTGTGATCGTCCTCGCCGCTGGTGAAGGCACGCGCATGAAGTCCTCAATCTCGAAGGTTCTTCACCCGATTGCTGGCCGCACCATTCTCGGCCACGTCCTCGAAGCATTAAAGCCACTTCAG
>Ga0208872_1001031_pt1 | contig 18130 bp, 8 predicted proteins | sample CryBogCBH12Aug08_FD_185508 | JGI IMG/M metagenome (GOLD analysis project Ga0208872, IMG submission 185508) | Freshwater microbial communities from Crystal Bog, Wisconsin, USA - CBH12Aug08 (SPAdes) | ecosystem: Environmental > Aquatic > Freshwater > Lake | place: Crystal Bog, Wisconsin, USA...
ATCACGTTTTTGGATTTCAGTTTCCCCTTAGGGACTCCCCTGGCCAGACCTTAAAAAAAAGTCACAAGGGGGGACGTGTCACTTTTTTAACGAACATAATAGGTACATACCAACTGGTCAAAAGTATCGGTTCTGTTTGAATTAAAAAAAACCCACCATGGATTCCCCTGCTCCCTTGTTTGTGCCCAACCAGGTGGTGAACTGGCCCCTGATTGAATCTGTCCATCCCAGATCTCCCCTGCTTTTAGGCGTCTGGCGGAAGTTCCTTGACGAGTGCAATAAGTTGAGCGTTCAAGTCAGAAAGGTGGAGATCTCTGTCATTCGTGACAATGTGTTCATCACTGCTGAAGTGGAGCGTGTGGGCGAGTCCTACGGGCCTGTGTTTTGGCATGGCTATGCAGATGAGACAGACTCGTGGGGCAATGGTCGGGACTCTGATGGGGAGGATATGCCCGAAGAGGACAGGAGTGTGGCCTCCACTGGGTCAGCCTACAGCGACCGTGGGCAGGACAAGGTTGGTTGGTTCCAAGTGGTTGCCTCAGTGAAAGAAAACAATTCCATGCCAGTACCGAAAATTCATGTGTTCACTGGTGTGGTAGAGGACCATGAGCCCTACAACGAAGTGGGCTTCGCCTATGGTGGTGCACTAGTTGGTGCCTCTGGTGGCCAGTGTCTCGAGTGCATCCTTCGCCAGCCGGGCCCAGGCACCCTTGCATACGAGTGGATGGGCACGCAAAACCCCAGGTGGCATTAAGTATCAGAACGCTGCTATATTTATGAGGCTGGAGCAATGGACAGGCCCATGCTTGCCTTCGAGCCCATGTCCTGCGCCATCCTGTGCGCTCTGTGCAGGCCCAAGTATTTGGCCACAGCCCCCAGGATGAGGGTCTGGCTGAGGAGAAGCTCTGAGTCGGTGAGGGAGGCGCTAAGGAGTATACTGCCCTGTGGCAGGATCCCCATGCTGACCAAGGCCTCCTGTTTGTGTCCGTGGCTCTCCTGGCCCTACTTGCAGCGATGCACTTCAGGGGGAGGCTGGGTTTATTACATCGGCGTAATACATCCCAAGCGATAAACATTTTTAAAACGGATTAAACTTGGGAGTGCTTGAGCGCCCACGTGTCCTCCTTGTACCGCTTGCCCCCCGCCATGAGCAGGCTGTCAGTGAGGGTCTTTTTCAGGGACCTGCTGAACATGCCCATGACACAGGCCAGCCTGTGCTGCTGCAGGACCCTAGGGATGACGACCATGTCGGAGAGCATGGGGGCGACCCCCTCCAGCTTCCACCCGTGGTCCTCCCCTGGGGTGTAGGTGCTCACGCTGCAGTGGTACTCCAGGAGCCTGTAGGACTTGGACACCTCAGACGACTCCGCCTTTTTCGCCTCGCATCCCAGTCGCTCCAAGTGGTCGTAGGGCTCCGTGGGGATTTTGTGGATGTCTCCGTTGACCCTGGCGTAGGAGTCCAGGCTGATGCTCTGGGCCCAATCCCCAGTGACCAGCACGAGGACGGGGTGGGACTTGAACGTCTCGACGTTGCTCCTCCTGATGCGTTGGACCTCCCTCAGGCTGTCAAGGCGCAGGGACGGCAGGAATTCCTTGGTCACTGTGGTGTGCCTGGCGTGGCTGAACTGGAACTTGTCCCTGTTGGTTGGTCTGGTGTAGACGGCCTGCTGCCACGGGACGCTGTGCATTCTGTATCCAGGAGCAAATTGTTTTTATCCGGTCTGATTTGAATTTGACTCAAAGCCGGCTCCAGGGCCGTGTGCAGCTCCGTGTTGACATGGACGGGCATCTGGAGCATGGACTTGCTGTAGTAGTCGCTGTCGATCTGCAGGTTGTTGATGACCGTGACCAAGGAGTGGACGCGGAATGCGTCGTGGGAGACGGACGGGCTCAGGGGGTACTTGAAGTGGATGTGCAGGTGGTACACGCTGGGTGGGTAGTGTATGTAGGCCATAACCTGGTCGGGGTCCACGCCCGTCTCTGCCTTGATGGTCTGGCAGGCCTGCACGTAGAGCCTGGTGAGCATGGGCACGTGGCACCCCCTCAGGTCCCTAAGCGTCCTGAGCCGCACATCCGTGACCACTGCCAGCCAATGGAAGGACGGGTGGAGCCTCCTAGTGCGCCATTTCAACGGCTTTGAGAGATTATAGGCGCCGTAATCGCTGTTGTATATGGCCTTGCAGCTGTTACCCCATGTTTGGAGCTGGCTGTGAAAGGTGTCCACATCGGGCAGGAGGACAAAGTCGTTCGTGCGCAGCTTGACCCTGTCTGCCTCCCTCTTGTGCGACAGGACATCATGTATCCACTGCTTGCAGGGGCGCGCCACCTCTTTGCTAATGTAGGACTGCATGGAGTGACTGGTGTGCATCTCAGGGGTCTCTAGGACCAGCCGCCTCTCTCGCATGTGTGTGTTTGTATGTGTTTGTATATGTACATACTGGATTATATACTGGACGCGTACGGACCCGATGTTATTTGGCCTGTTTTGGCTTTGCACAATTTATATATCACATGATGGCGTGGGAGGGAGCATCTGCTGGAGCAGCAGGCTCAACCTTTTCAGCCTTTGCAACCTTTTCAGCCTTTTCAGCCTTTTCAGCCTTTTCTGCCTTTTCTGCCTTCTCAACACCTTCAACGCTGCCAACCTCCTCCTTATCCAGCATCTCCTCGTCCCGGTAGTGCTTCTCCTTCACGTAGCCATCCACGTGACGCTCGGCATCCGCTATCTGGGTCTTGGCATGGTCCAGGCGCTTCTGGAGCTTTGTGATGCGCGAGTCAATGGTCTCAAGGTCGAGCCGGCGGTGTGGCCGGGCCGGGGTCCGCTTTCCCTTGGTGGCTGCTTTGTTGGTGGAGGTCATCTTTGTTGGTTGGATGTTTGGGGTTCCAGCCCACAGCATCCGCGAGTTTCGATTTCTTTTTTGTGTTTTAAATTTTTAAATTTTAATTTTTTTAGTAGTGAGTGACTGATCTAAATTTGTTTTTTTAGTAGTGAGTGACTGGTCTACACAAGTGTTTCGATTGAGGTTGGTTGCTTGGATGGAATGTAGTCATCCGGGAGATCTATGGGGTCATAATGAGGCTCTCTGTCGGCTGCTGCCTCGATGTAACTCAGGTGAACTGTGGGTACACTGGTTTTGTCTGGATGTATGTAGGACAGGTAGAGGCGAGCTGTATCCGACGAGTCCACTATCCACAGGACGATATTGATGTTGAAAATCTTTGCTATGGCGATTACCTCAGATCCATTTGCGTACATCCCCCTTGGCGTACACATCTTCCTGGCATAGACAGCCCATGCGCGTTCAAATTCTTGGTATGAAAAATGAAAGATTGGGTTTGTTTCCTCAGTGTCGATGACCATATATGGTACTAGATGTGCATATGCTGGGTCGTCCCCTATGTGCTGGTTCAGGATATGTATTTTTCTCAGGCAGGGGTAGGTGTCAATGTACTCCACAGCCAGCCTGCGGAGGATGGCTGTCACAGGCAGCCTGCGGAGGATGGCTGTGTCTATGGTCAGATTTAGAAGCATCTTTATGGAGGTGAAGAAGCAATCCCCGTCTGGGGTGGCCTGGTAGACTGAGAAGAACCTTCCATCTTCGCCTAACCCTGGATCAGCTATGAATACCTTGTGTCCAGTCCCAGATGGGCTGTTGATGGAAAGATCCCTTGATCGTATGGATTCTGCAGCAGTCTCCTGCCATCTCGCGACGTCCATTGATTTAACCCTCTCATTTGCCAGCCTTTCTTTCCAGTCTGCTGTATTGATCACTGCTTGCCTTGCTGCAATTCTCTCTGCCATAGTGGGAATGTGGGGTGGAGTTGGGGCTTGGGCTGGGGCTGGGATTGGGACTGGGATTGGGGCTTGGGCTGGGATTGGGACTGGGATTGGGGCTGGGATTGGGACTGGGATTGGGGCTGGAGGATTTAGAAGGCCTGGAGGTTGGTCTTCCTTTGGAGGGATGGAAGGATTAAATATGCTTGGAATATATGTGTACGGGATATCAGTGGGTTCGTGGTTACACAAGTGGAGAGTTAATGCATCAGTGCCAACCACCTCAGAAGATTCAACATCTGCATCGCTGGTGCCATGAGCATTCCATGATATTATGTTGACGTGAAATATCTTTGCTGTTGCTGCAATCTCTGAACTCCCTGCTGCCATATCAGATTTCAGTCTGGTTTCATACAATTTCCATAATTGGTCGAAATACTCCACAGAGAACAAAAAATCTCCAGAGTCGATTTTCATCTCCTTGGACTGAATTTCTTTTAGAAACATGTTGTCCTTGGAGGTGTGCTCATTAAGAATCTTAATTCTGTCAAGATAACCATAGGAAAGCTCATACGAATATATCAATTCACGCAATTGATGGACAGTCATTCGCAGATTCAATAGTATTATCACGGACACGAAAAAGCTGTTTGAGTTCCTGGGAGTTTCAAAGACCTTGAAATTTCCATTTGAAGAGTAGACCAGATCCGAATCAGCTCGCAAGTGGATTAGATGAAATTCGCCTACTGGAAGCGTTCGTTTAAAAATACTTTTCTTAACTGCCCTTTGCTCTGCCTTGATGTCAAGAGGTGTAACTTTTTCAACTCTTAAACGATCCCCCCATTTCCTGTTGTTGACCTGTATTTCTGTTTTTTTCCTGCGTTCTTCTGGCGTTAGGGCTTTCGTTGCTTCAACATCTTCCTCTGTTTTCCTTGATTTTCTCAACAATCTTTCGGCATAATCTGCTTCTCTCTTTTTTTGTTGCTCCTCTTCGAGTTCCCTGGCCTCTGTTTCTCTCTCCATCTTCTCAAGGGCCTCTTGATATTCTTTTTCAGTTCTCTCTTCCGCTGCCACTCTTTCTCTCTCCTTACGGGCCTCCCTGTCCTCGTCCTCTTCATCGCTGGAAGTATGTTCAGGATCGTCATCATTGCGCGTATTTCCTCTGTTTTCCCGAAGATCAGCGCTGTGCAGATAGCTACTCTCTTCATCAATTGCTAAAGGGCCAGATGGTATAAAGTAATCCTGCATCTCAATCTCTGGGACTGGACGGAAAGTGCTGTTGAAGAATTGCTTGAACGAATGATTTAATTTCCTCGCCTCTGCCCAGTGCTCTGCAACAACACTGCCAGTCTGTTGATTTACTGGTTTATAGGGGAAATTGAGGGGTCCGAATATTTCAGGGCATTTGTGGAGGATCTCTTGTTGTGTTCCATTTTCTGAAAGGAAATCAGCATAACTGTGCCCAAACTTCACTTTGAAGACCTTCCAGAACAGCCTTCTAGTCTCCAATTGTCTACTGCTTCTGACCATTGACACTTTAGAGTAGTCTTGGTAAGTGCACCATAATCCATAGTCAGTGGAGTCCTCTCCCTGCTTCTCATCCTCTGGGCGTAATGCTTCTCTAAAGGGTTCTTTTTTAATCATAGCGTGTGCAAAGTACACTCCTATTTTGGCATAGTAGTCATAGTAACGCGCCCTGGCTTCATCTGTTGCGTTCCACAAGGCGTTGTTATAGACATTGCCTACCTGCTCTACTGTTTGGGACGTGTAGTGACTGAAGCCCTCGTTCTTCAATCTGATGCTCAGTTGTTCTGGTAGGCGCATATTCAACGAGGCCCAGCCATTACTGGCGTGTCTCCTATCTCGAATGAACGTTTCGAACGCCTTGGTGTACTCCTCAGTTCGAATGCACAGTAAAGTGGGGTCCAAGGCTACAAGCTCTTGTACAGTATAATAACCATTGCCTGCGGAGACGTCAACTGTATCGGCAGAGAAGCAAAAGACGTAAAATTTTCTTGTATCCTCATCCCAGTACCAGTTGATTGGGTTAGTTACATACTTGTAAAAGAGATCAACGCGGCTCCTGTACAGTTTTCTTTTGTCTGTGACATACGCATCATGATCCTTGCTGCTGATTTTGACCATCTTGGGTTTGAACTCTTCCAGAGCGTTATTGTACCCCCAGTAGCGCTCAAACATGCAGCCATGCTGGCCTGTGGGATTGGTGCGTATATCATTGCTTCCCTGGTGGAGCGCTGCCCTCCTAATAACCAGCGTTTCCTTGCTTGGGTGTGCCAGCTGCATGATCCACGCCTGCCTAAATGTGATCACGGGGTTCTCATATTCCTGTAGAGGCATTCCCTCAGATCCAAATGCCACATTGATCTGCCCTGGAAGCCCATGCACAATGAAGAAGAATCGAAGTGCCTCGAATGAACTTTCGTAGGGGGATAGGTAGTTATAATTTCCATCACTAGTGACATATTCCTTCTTGGCATTCTCCTGCCTCTGGTAAGCAGGTGTGGTCTTCTTGTCCACACGACTGGACCTAACGTTGAGACGTCCACTTTCCTGTTCGAAATCCTCTGTTTCAGAAACCCGCTGAACCCTCTGGTATTGCGTGGGATTGGTACAGCTGATTTCCACGTTTGCAGAGTAGAGCTCTTCTGTACTTGTCTTGGATTGCACTTTAAACTCGAGTCCATGTATGAGCTTAATGCAATCTGGGGCTAGGGAGAACGCATGTCTGCCTATACCAATCTTATCAGAGAGCGTGATTGCCAGGCCCTCTAAGGTAGTATTTTCGTTTACTTCTATGTAAAGTGCACAATTGGAGCTGGTTGGTACCCACTTGCTCCGTTCCTGATCTGATGGGTCAAATGACCACACCTGTCTACAGTAATCCTGCCAGTAGTATTCTCTGTTAGTGGGGTTGAACCAGACATCAGGATCATCAAATCCATCGGACCATAAGGGAAAGGACACAGTTCTGTGTTTCCACAGAGAACTGCGCCTGACTTCGTCCAAAGTGCAAGATGCCTTTCTGTCAACTGGTAGGATGTATGACTGGTCGTTACTGTGCAGAAGAAGGTGGTAAAGGTCTCCTTTTCTTTGCAGTACACCCTGTGGCGGTCTGTTGAATTGAAGGGTTTTTGTATTGTGTTCAATGATAGTGTCCTGGTGCTGGATTTTTTCAGTGATTTGCACTATATCTCTCATAAACTTGTCTCGTCTATTAAAAAAGAAGCGTTCTGTGAGTTCATTTGTCGATTTTGTATTGTACTGTGGCAGGGCTGTTTCAGCTGATAATGACTTGTATGGCGAGACTCTTGAGAATTCCTTTGTTGGGAACTCTGTTTGTGTGTACTGTACTACAGTCCCTTGTAGTACACGCAATAAGAAACGTGCCAGATCGTCAACTGCCTTGTTTAAATCAGACTTTGCTGCACCAAGAAGTTTTTCCAATCTATCCCTCTCCTTGGTGGCGTCTGTGAGCAAATTTAAATGCACAGTATCCTCTGCATTTCCACTTACAAAAATTTCGTGCTCTTCGTTCCATATCTTTGCATGTTCTTTGATAAAAGAATCGCGCTGGGCATTCTGTAGTGGCCTTAATGCGTTTAGGCGATCTGAACGTTCCTGGCCAGTGAGGGATTCGTCATCTGTAATTAAGGCAGCTTCGTTACTTAGGCTGGCTGCAAATGCATGGTATTCCTCAAATTCATCAAACATCCTAAACGCTCCCTCGAAGAAAAAAGGAAAGTTTAAGTTGATTGGGACGCTGGTCCCATTTTTTACAGTGTAGTCCACATTTCGTTCACTGTCCCAGTACCCTGCCAATCGCTGGTGGATGCGCATGCTGGCTATTCTCCTGAATTCAGCCGGTACATTGTATCTGCACTGTGCCCTGACAAAATAACGCTTCTCTATATTGGTTGAATTGAACCGCTCACACACCTCAAAATGCCTGTCAGCCATCCCTGACAACTGTGACCTGACCAGGCTGTGCAGATTCCTGCTGTAATCTCCTGCTGCCTTCCTCATCCAAGACGCATGGACTTCTGCCACTTTGTTTTCGAATGCATCGTCATACGTGTACGGAACAAAGCGCTTGTCGTTGTTTGGGGCGATTTGTTCACAGCGGGTTTTTAATTCTTCCCTGAACTGTGGATAGCACGCGATTAGCTTTTGATCAAACTGGTTCATAGTGAAGGCGGCAAGTACTCTCAAAGGGGGTATGTTATCCTCTAGGTGTCCCTTCAAAGCAACAATAGTGGCATCAACTGCATTGACGAGCTGGTGTCTAAAAGTGAGGAGGTTTTCCGAAAACGTGACAAATTCTGTGAAATTGGTTCTAACGTTGATCAGTCCGCTGTCCTCGTCCTTTCCTTCAAATGCAGGCAGCTGTAGCTTGTTCTTGAAGATGCTTGACCACAGATCTGGCTGAGGAGCATCATCAACCTTTAGGTTTATATCCATCCCGTTGATATTCACTGTCTTCGTTTTTACATTGATTGGTATATGCATGTAGATCATCAACTGTCTCAACTGATCAAGTGCAAGTACTCTCGATTCAACTTGCCTCTTGATTGAATCGTAAAATGCCCTGTATCTACTTGCCCACTCCCCTGACTGTGTTGGGTCCACCTGCTTGAATTTCCTGGGCATGATGCGAGTGGGGGCTCCATTAACCACCAGGTAGTAAACTGTGTTGAGGTGAGTGATTCCGGTTCTGTAGTCAAACACATTTGATATGCTGAGACCTTCAGATTTCACCTTGATGAACTCGAATATGCGCGCCTTGGCAGACTGTGCCATTTCTTGTAGCCCCATTCTAGGCTCAACAACAGCAAACCTGGGGGTGATGATGTCAGTAGGTTCCCATTTTCTGAATTGGGTGATGGGAACTCGGTTCTCGGAGCTTTTATCTGCATGCATCCATTTGTAGGCCTTTGGGCCTTCATTCGGTGCTGTGGGGACCAGGAGAGTGTAGACGTCCTGTTCCTTGGTTGATTTGAGTGTGTAGTAAACATTCTCATCTTCAACCCCAGCGTTGAAATTCATGATCACAGCTGGCTCATATATTCTCAGGATTGTCAATACCATGGCGCTCTTTTCGAATATCACGAGACGGAGTTTTTGCTCAGTAGCGATTTTCCCCATGTCCCTGTACTTTGCCATCAACTCTTGTGCCTGCGCAGGGGTGGCGTCTTTGAACCTAGCAGTATCTGTTAGTTTTTTGAATTCGATTTTTTGTACAGGATGTCGTCTAACCCAGGCAGGCAGCGTGGTATCCTGTATATCTGCCTCTGTGTACGTCCTGAAGGTTTTTTGGGTAACCCTGTGCTCCTTTCTGCCTACAGTGAATACTTCTCTGGTGGTTTCAACATCGTTGATGTAATCAGGTCGAATGAGTTCAGGCTCTGAATCATGTTGAATCTCTAGACAGGCCATGATTGCCTCCCCTTCTGCCAGGATTCCACTTGGGCAGCTACGCCCCGACTTAGACCCAACACTCTTCAAGAGAGTCAAGGTAGTACCCTGAAGCAAAAAGACAGCCACTCTGGATAGAAGATGTGCATCGCGGAGGAGCTGAAGCTTTTCAAATGTCCTGTTCGTGTATTCACCCATATAGAGCGCTTCAGACGGCTCTGTTTTCTCATCTGGGAGTTTTTTTCCTTGGAGACTGAAGGCCAAGGACAGCCCTCTGGGGTCACTTGTGAGGACTATCTCCAACATCCCTGGGAGGGCTGAGTGTGTTTCGCGCACCACTATGAAATTAGGAGACGGAATGGGCCTATAGAGGAAATTTTCAGTCCCGTTCTCATTTTGGCTGCAGTAAGTTCTGCTGATCAAGTGAAGAGTCTCCATAGTGAGCGGCGTCTCATCTGACACGGACGGATCGATGAAATAGGCCTGGGCAAGGCGTTGGAAGACAGTCTTCTTGTAAATATGGTATCCCCTCATTTTGCTGATGCTTCCAATGCTCTCTCCCAAGTGAAAGGAGGAGTCACAGACTGAACCCAGCTTGTGGCACACGTCCCCCTTGACAAACCCCAGAGTGGAGATACAAGTGTAGATAGCTGTGTTTCTTGGATGTTGGTAGCGACTTGTGAGGAAGTCTCTCTCCTCAGGGGTCTCCTGGGCAGTTTTGATCCTCCTCTCCCTTCTGGTTGGTTGTTGAGAGTCCTCCCCTCCTGCCTTTTCCATGCTTTCGTCAGTTCCATCAGTATTGTCCCTTCCTTCTTTGCCTCCCTCCTCCTCATCATAATAGTGTGGGATGGTGGCATTATCAACACACATGCCCACCAGTTCGTTCTCCATCCATATTGTTTCCACTCCTAGACGCATATAACGAGCAAAGAAGCAATTTATGAAGTGTTCCCTCTTGGAGTACGCCTCGTTGCGCATGAGATTGTGGTGCACTCGGACAACTGTGTTCACCAGCTCTGAAGCCATCTTTTCTGCTTTGTCTTGTGTCAGGGTGTGTTTTGTCTTGAGAAAGACAGCCACGTCGCTGATGAAATTGATGATCAGGCAGTTAAATGCGACGTGAGAATTCCACTCGTAATCGCTGCCCTGGTCCCATCCAGCTCTTACCTCGTTGATAATAGTGTCTAGCAGCTGGATTTTGTCAAGGCTCTTGGACTCTATCAAGTACTTATGATCTGACTCGTCCTTTTTCTTAAATTGTAAAAGAGTTCTGTGGAGCTCTATCAGACCGTCCACGCCTCTCCTCTTCTTCTTAATATCTGGGTATTGATACCCCGCTGGCCTGTCTACTGCATCGTCAAATGTGAAGAAGCATTCCTCTCGTCGATTAAAACGCAACACGTCATCATGAGGGAGGGGTAAATGGGTTCCTTGCTGTACGGGGATGTCCAGAGGGAATGCATAAATCGCCTCCAATAGCTCCCCATGCATCTCCTGAAAGTATGACACCTGGGGAAACTTGTAGACGTCTGTGACAAACTTGTGTTTGTTCTCAATAGCTCGTGCGCCCCCCTCTGATGCATGGATGATTTGCAGGTCTTGGGTTTTTTGAATTAGCATCACCTCCTCAGCTGGCTGGATTTTCCTTTTGATGTCATTGTTCGTAATTGATTGGGCTGATGGTGCTGTGTATACAGGAGCTATGTAGTGTGGATTGTATACTGTAAGAGGGACTGCTGGGGCTGCTGGAACTGCAGGGATCGCTGGGACTTCTGGCTCAGTAGGGATCGCTGGGACTTCTGGCTCAGTAGGGATCTCTGGGACTTCTGGCTCAGTAGGGATAGCTAGGACTGGAGTTTCAGGGGTTGGCTGGCCATTTACGCCCAGTAGGAGGGATTGGTATTCCCTAGAGTACCATTGAGGATGCTTTTCGCCCTGCACCCAAGGGAGATGCTCGTAATTGTGGTCTTCGTTGTTTTCCAGGTAGGCCAGGAAATGGGAGTCCAGTGCATCCATGTCGTCGTTAGGATCATAATCTTCTATAACCACATCATCTCCATCAGTGGGGTGTTTATTTCCTGGATCAACAGGATCGTCAACCTTCTTGATATCTGGAGTTGTTTTATCACTGCCAGTAACTTCCAACTTTTCATCTTCTTCCTTTTCTTTTTCAGCAACAGCTTTATCATCCCTAACAACTGATTTTTCAAAATCCTCCTTCCTGTTTTCCACTTTAGCAACCCCCAATAGATGGTAGAAGTCCCCTGTGGGCTTGCCTCTTGTCAAGTGTATGTTATGGGTGTTTACGTCATACGAAGTGAACTGGATCAATGGCACCACCACCCCATTGTCCTGCGCTGGATCTGGATGCTGTTTCAGGATGTTCTTATTTCCGTAGACGTTTTCCTTTTTGAATCGGAAACTGAGATTCTGCTCATCTGCCAGGTAGAATAGCAGATTCAGGTTGCTATACTCAGCCTTCAAATTGGGAAGGTTATTCATGGTGGTGCAAGCCTTCAAAGGTATGCCCACAATGCTCAGGATCCAAAATTGCTCCTTTGTCAGTACAGGGTTTTCCCCCGTCTCCATTGCCTTTGTGAGAGGAACGACCAATTTCTCTTTGATAACAGCAACACTCCCCTTGACGTTCTTAGTGTGCTCGCCAAAGCTGACTTCATTGCTGGCGCACAGCAGAACCAGAACAGGTTGTGGTGGATTAAGGAGATGCTTGAACCATTCCTTGATGAAGAAGTGGATGCTGGGTACATTCTCAATTTTCAGCTTGAGGTGGTGTGCTGCAGCTAAAAGACAGCAAAAGTAAAATCCATAATTGTTCCATGGCACTTCAACCACAGCCATTGATGTAATGGGTAGATTTCCCTGAAATTCCCTGACCAGATTGCCTGATTGGTCCTGAATGATATCCACCTTGTCAGGGGCTTTGGCGGGAGCTTCCTTTTTCTTCACATCTGCGTCCTCCACATAGGTCTCTGCAAACTTACTGGAGTGCTTGTCTTGTTGCCAGTCTCCATGGTAGTACGTCACAAGCTCTGATGTCACCAAATCATCACAGTCAACGATAACATAGAAACTGTCATGGCCGTCCACTGTGGTCTGTACTAGCCTGATGAGAGGCCCCTCATTGAAGTTTTCAAGGAACATCTGGTGGAGCACAGGATTTCTTACCCCCTGCTTTACGTCCTTAAAGAATTGTACAGAGAGTCCTGCTATTTTTGTCAGTATCAAAGCCTCCATTATCGTTTCCCTGAACGACTGAATCTCGGACATTTGTCTCGCCCAATCTTGTTCTATGATTAGGGATTGGTAATAGGACGGGTTTTCTTCGTATTCTGCAACCATATCATCCATAAACACAGCCCTATTTGTCTCATCATTTTCGTCTGTACAGTAATCAAGGACAGTTTTGGGCAGAGTCAGCCTTGCCCCAAGATTTGTCTGGACATCAGCGAAGATCTTGAGGCAATTGGCGAGCCCCAAGCCAGTTTGGGTCCAGTCTTTGGGGTATAGTCTGTAAACTTTCTTGTATTTCTGTTTCTCTGGTATGCTTGCTATGAGCTGATCTGATGGTTTGAGATGATCCAATAAGCCAGTATCATACAGGTTAATCAGGGTTCTCCACTCCTTTACATCACCCACAGTTGAAGGGCAGCTAAACCCACCACTGTTGTGCTCCACAACTGCCTCTTCTACCTGATCTTTCATATCTGGCTTTATAGGTCTCCGTTTCGTGTCGCTGCCATAATCATCCGATTTGGCCTTCCTGTTTGTACCACCATCTCTTTTCTTCCCTTTGACACCTTCTTCATCCATTGCAAGGAACCGACTTATCAGCACTTGCTCAGATAGTGAGTTAAGTTGTCCAGATGCATTATAAGACTGTAGCACTGGCTGTCCCTCTGTCTGCTCAGGTGTTGTGGTGGGCTGTTCTGGTGCTGCTGGCTGCTCAGGTGCTGCTGACTGCTCAGGGGCTGCTGGCTGCCCTTGTGGCACGATGGGCTGGCCTGATGGCACTGTTGGTCGTCCTGGAGAAGGTATGATTGGTTGGGCTGGCATGATAATATGTATACGATCTGCTGCCCTCTGTCTTGCTTTCAGTCGATCCATTATTGCCTTGTCCATGACAGAGGTATCCACGTGAGGCTTGGGTGAGAGTTTGAATCCAATACTTGATGCTATTTCTTCGTCAATGGGGAACACCATCTTACCCAATAGGGAAAGGTACACGTCCTCAAATCGACCCGTCTTTTTCCAGTTCTGTGATATGAAATTCATATACTGTAACGGATCTGACTCGTGGTTAGCAAGAACATACTCTGCACCAGTCAGAACCTTCCTGCTCTGTCTCAGGCTCTGCATCCTCTTTCCCATCTCTGCTGCTTGCCTCATGATTTCCTGATTCACTCTATCCATGGCCCTCTTCCTCATTTTCTCAAAGGCCAATCTTGGCCTCATTTCTGCAGTATCAACACGTGACCAAGGTTTTGTGAGCCCTGTGGTTGACCACTTCAAGCCAGTTGAGCACTCTTGGTATGTTATCCAAAAATTTCCTTCTCCAATGTATTTGATATCAACTCGCGAAGTGACCTTTGCATTCCAGATGTTCACAAAAGGGCAGGGGAGGATCCTCTCTATCAATGGTTGCATGTTTACTGTGGGGCGTACGACAGTCTCCCACCCTCTGGAGGGTTTTAGATATGCCTCCTTTCGTTTTGCGCTCTGTTCTTCAGCCCACTTCTCTTTTTCTGCTTTTACTGCTGCCCTTCTTTTCTCCTTGACCCGCTGTGCTTCGGCCCACTGTTCTATTTCTGCTTGTGCTGCAGCCCTTTTTTCTTCCTGGGCCTTGATCATCTGCTTTAATCGTTCTTCCTCTCGCAACTCGAAAGCATCTTTTCTCCTATTGTCCTTGCGCCTCTCCCAGTCTGTCTTGCTAATAGGTGCTTTCCTGCTGCTCATCTGGGGCACCTTGCGCTTGTAGCAGGATAAATGGAATATGTTGGTGCCGTCCACAACCAGCTTTTGGTAACCAAACATTTCTTTCGTGCAGATGGGACACACCCCCTTTGAACGATGATCTTGTTTGCGACCACCAATAACGTAAGGCACTCCCAGGAAGAATATGTCATCCCCATGGAACTGCTGTAGCAAAGGCTCTGCGTCTAAATCGCCTAAGCCTTGTCCCTGGTCTGTCCCCAAGTCTGATTTCAGATCTGACTCCAACTCTGGATCCGTTGGGACTAGCTCTAAAGGTTGCGAATATTGTGAATGTTGTTCCATTTCCAAATTTTCCAAGTGCTGCAAGTGCTGCTCCATATCCCAATGCTCCATCTCCAAATGCTGTAGATGCTGAAAGTGTTGGCACTGTGAATGTAAGGAATGTTCTATAGCATGTTTCAGATTTTCCATCTCTTGTGCATCCAATACCCCTAGATGATCCACTTCTTCCCCCCAATATTGGGATTCTGTGTTTAAATCAGATTCATCAGGGGCGTCAGTGTCTGTCTCGTTTAAATCAGGTTCATCAGGGGCTGAGTTTTCTGTCTGGTTTAAATTAGATTCATCAGGAGCGTTGCTCTGTTCTGTACTTGCATTTTCCATTGCCTTTTTTTTCTCTATCCTGGCCTGTCGCCTTATTTCCCTTTTCCTTTCTGCCTCTTCCTTGGCTTTTGCTTTTGCCTGTCTAGATTCTTCTGATTGGCTCTTAAACCCTGGCTTTTCTGGCTTTTTGGATGGAGGATTTTCCCATGTGTTTGGCGTGCTTGTTTTATCCTGTTTAGCATCCTGTATAGTATCTTGTTTAGTATCCTTGTCAGTATTTTCAGGGTCAATGTTCATTGCTTTTCTCCTTTCGCTTTCTAAGCTCTCTTCATACTCTCTTTCTGCCTTCTCTTCTGCTTCCCTTCGCTTGACAGCCTCTCTTTGAGATATTACTGACTCTTCCTCCCTTTTGGGCCTGTTGTCAATAATTTTATGCTCTTCTTCCACTGCTTCAGCCTGTTGCTTGTGAAGTTCATCGAATTCCTTCCTAGGCTGCATTCTGGGCACCCATTTCCCATTTCTATCCTTGTCCCACACAACCTTGCTGTAAACCAAACTTGGATCGAATTCCAATACTGCCTCAAATTTCGTCCCTCCTTCGTAATTCTTGATTTTGGGTGTCTCTGACACAAATACCCACTGGAAGATATCAAGATCAGTGTATAATACCTGTATACCATAATTATCCAACACAGCCTGCTCACCATCTGGATTTGATTCAGTTGGAGGAACTGCCTGCTTCTTTACTTTGTTCTTTGGCTGTACTGTATAAATTAAATTTTGCATTGCAGTCACAGCCAGAAAGAAATCTTGGCCAATTTTGACTGCATTCTCAACATGTTCGTCTGCAGCTCTTATGGGTTCCAACACATGCATAAACTTCACTAGTAAGCCAGTTTTTTTGGTAATGTCATACCCTTTGGCCAGCCCTATCTTAAGATGCTGGGTCATGTCTTCTAGGTGCCTCTTCACCATTGGGAATTCCTTTTTATGATGGCGTGTAATATCTTGTAACATGTGTTTCTCCAACGTTGCTGACTTGCTGAGAATACCAACAACATCCTGCATAGGTTTGAACGTCCTATTCAGATCCTCCATATATTCATCGTATTTTCTTTTTAGTTCCTCATAGTCCCTCCCGTGGACCATCTTGTACAGACCAAGTGTTATGGGGTCTCTCCACCAAAAAAATCCATTCACAAACTCGACATTGCTTCTGTAGAATTCACCTATCCCATCGATTCTATTCAACGGCCCCCATCCAGGATCTTTCTTCTCTATTGGCAGCCATCGGTTTTTCACTGACCAGAAGAGGATAATGTTGAGCTCCTTGTCCCTCAGAAATATTCTATTATGGAGGGCGTCTTTCACGTCGTTCAGGCGGCGCACCCTTGAATCAGGTCGCTGGAACGGGCTTGATGGAACTGCAGGCTGCCACTCTGCGCTGTACGGAGGGCCGTCACTGGGTTTTCCACCTTGTGGTACGACGTACATGCAGACAAGGTGTCTATACCTGATCATCACATGCCTTTGATCTCTGGCAATTAGCATCTGGCATTTTCTGGGACCCAGTGGATTGCGTACTTTTACCTTGGTCCCGTCCTTTCGTTTAACCTGTCCTATATTAAACTCAAACCACTCGTATCCACTCCAAGACTGTTCAGAAGGAGCAAAGTATGGCCAATCATCTCTGAAGAGCTTCCAATCAATTTCAGTTCCGATTGTGTAAGCCTCCAAGTTTTGATATGTGTAATAAACACACTTGGTCACTTCATTCCAGATAACATAGATTCGACGAACAGGGTCGTAGAATGGGGCACAGAGACGCAGACGAGATTCTTCTTTTTCATCTATGTATAACACAATGTACCAGTTAAACCTGTCCACATATTGTGGCCTATGAGGATGAGGAGTGTAGTGGAATTTCTTCTCTGCTATAATTTCATATTTTCCTGGACGTTTGTGCACCACCTGTAACGGTTGCGTAGCTTTTGCTTCTTGGGTTTCCCCTTCTTCTGGGACACCCTCCTTTTGAGGGACTTGATCCGGCATTTCCGGTATCGTCTCCATAAAACAATTCACACAGCCTTCTTGTGTGGCTTAAATACAACAGCAATGCATCTATTCTTTTTATCTCAAACCACATTATCTCAAACCACATTATCTCAAACCACATTATCTCAAACCACAGTAAACACCCCATGCGCCCAGACGACCCCCCTGCCCCCCGCTAGGAACGGGAGGACCGCCCTTTGGGACACGATGTGGGTCATCCTGGTGTCGTGCATGCAGTACGCGCCCAGCTCCTCCCACTGCCCCGTCTTGGCCAGGTGGACGGCGTGGAGGCCCGAGCCCGTCTTGTTCTCCAGGCCGTTGGCGGAGAGGAGCCGGTCGAGCGAGAAGGTCCTGCCCAGGCCCAGCTTGCACGCCTCGAAGACGTCCACCGTCTTGCGCACCCACGCCCCCGCCTGGGACGCTGGCAGCCCCCAGCTCCTCGCCAGGAAGGGGATGTCGAAGCGGATGCCGTTGAAGGCGCACAGCCTGGGGGCGGCGTCCAGGTGCATGACAACCTCTTTCCTGAGGTTCAGGTCCTCCTCTTCGACCTCCCCTTTGAACAGGAAGGTCTTGGATATCCCCTGGCCGTACAGGCACACGCAGGTGACCCTCACCCGCTGGCCGTTTTCATACCCCTCCGGGTTCAGCCCCGTGGTCTCAATGTCGAATGCCAGAGGGGTCGCAGGGCTCGCAGGGGCCTGGTTCATTGGGTTGGCTGAGGCGCAGCGCACAGGCCCTCAAATAGTGCTCCACCTCCAGGTTCTTTCTTGTCTCTATCAGTTGCAGGCTGGCTGTCAGGGAGTGGGGGTGCCCGGAGTTGGGGTTGGGTAACTTGGGCTCGCCTAGGAGATGGGAGGTCTTTATGAGGTGCCCCAGCTCCAACGGGACCTGCATTTGTATTCTGAGCTGGGGTGCCTGGTTAGCACGCATGAGATTTTTATTTTTTTATTTTCACGGTCTGTGTGGAGTATTTAAGCAGGGGGGGCGGGATTGACATGATAACACTTTTTAATGAGTTCAATTCACGATATTACTGAAATTCAGGTTGCTGCACGCTCAGAATCCAGCTTTGACGCAGAAGAGCTCTCAGTGTGCTCTGAGTATGAGGATGAACAGCAAGATCCTCCCATCGTTGCACAGATGGCCAATAATGAGATTTCAAGGGCTGTGGAGCTGCTTGAAGATGCCAAGCGGACAAATGATGTTCTTAATCAGAAGGTGCTCACCCAGGACGAGCATATAAAGCGTTTAACAGCGGAGAACCTGCGTCTCACACAACAGCTTGATGGAATGAATGGCATACAAAAGAAT
>Ga0208872_1001032_pt1 | contig 18126 bp, 9 predicted proteins | sample CryBogCBH12Aug08_FD_185508 | JGI IMG/M metagenome (GOLD analysis project Ga0208872, IMG submission 185508) | Freshwater microbial communities from Crystal Bog, Wisconsin, USA - CBH12Aug08 (SPAdes) | ecosystem: Environmental > Aquatic > Freshwater > Lake | place: Crystal Bog, Wisconsin, USA...
ATGGCGGCAGCGTCATACGCCGGAATACGGCATCTGGGCCGGCAGTTTCTCCGGCATGCCGCTACGGGAGCAGATGCAGCTATTGCTGGAATTGTTTCCCAACAGCGCGGATGCGACGAATCTGACTGAAACCATCACCGAAAACGTGGTGCACAATCGCCGGTCGGTGCCAACTGACCCGCGCTATCTCCAGCCAGCAATCAAACCCGCAGCTAAACCTGAAATGACAGTGGTGGTTCCATTGGAGAATTCCAGCGAACCGCCAGATGCAGAAGCAAAGCGGCAGGCCTTTATTTCGCTGCTTTACCAAAACCAGATGGATCAGGCGGCAGTGCAGTATTCCCAACTGGCGCACGCACACGTCAGGTTGCCATACTACGAAACCGAGCGTTTCCTGCAGACAATGTTGCAACGCACTCCGGTGCCGGAGAATTTCATCCGAGAGTTGGAATCGATCATTGAAACGCCGGACGTGCCGGGCGAAACCCGATTTCCGGCCGCCTACCAACTGGCAGTGCACGATTACAAACAGGCCGATTATTTCCACGCCTCCGAACTGCTACGGAACCTGATGGCCGATGAGGCCTCCTCCAGAATGATTGTCGCCCGGGGCGGGAGCAAGGGGAGCACCAGCATCTGCGACCAAGCTTATGATTTACTAAAGCACCTGCGCTTGATCGGCGATGGCGAACTGGACTTTCGCCTGTGCTGTGGAAAACCTCAACCGGTGTCGGTGGCCGATCCAACTGCACTGGATGCGCTGGGAAAATTATTTCAGGAACGAACGGCTCTGACTATAAGCTATGGCCGGCCGACGCCTGAGAAATTGGATCATACCCGGAAGGAAATGCGGCGGGTGGAAGAAGCCATGCTCAACCAACACCGCACCGCCTTGCCAGCATTTCTCCAATGCAAGATCAAGGCATCCGGACCGGAACCGGAAACCATGGGGCTGTGCGCGCAGTTGGGGACGAATGCCTTACCGCTGCTGCCGGAAATCGTTTCGGGAGTCTTTCAACACGACAACCGTTCCACACAATGCAATGCGTTGTGGGCCTTAGGCAACATGGGTCATTCTGCCGCCGAGGCCCTGCCCGTGGTAATTCTGGCGTTGGAATCAGACGATGCCACCATGGTTCGCCCCGCCGCCCGTCAGGCGTTAAAAAAACTGGGTGCCGCGCCTCCCCAAGCGATGCCTTATTTGGCCCGATTGCTGTATCACGCCAACGCCGTGGTCGCTTTGAATGCCGCGAAGGCTGTGTTGGCTGCCGCCGCCTTACCTGCAAATTTTCGAGCGGGACTGGACGATGATGAGTTTGTCCTGAAAATCCAAACCTGATGGGAAAATACCGGCTCCTGGCAGGCGTGGGTGGCCAAGCTCGACAAGCCACGGCCTGCCGGAAGTTGAGAGAGGAATTACTATGCGAATTAAACTATTGGTTGGGTTGGTTGGGTTAATGATGGCGGCGCAGATTCACGCGGCGACGCGGGTGGCGCTGGTGAGTTTATGCCATGATGAGGCATCAGAGAACCTGTCGGCGTTGTCGGCGGTGCTGGTGAGCCAAGAACCGGGGTTGGTGGTGGTGGAGCGGCGGGATATTGAGAAAGTGCTCGGCGAACAGCAAAAAGGGGCCTGCGGTCTGATGGACAGCCGGCAGGCGGTCACCGTGGGGAAGCTGCTTGGAGTGGAGTTGTTCGCGGTGTTGGAAAGCTCACTAAATCCGAAGGAAGGCGGTTCGTTGGTGGTCTTTGAAGCCGGCACCGGCGTGCGGTTGCTGGATGAAATGTTGCCGGTGGGCAAAGTTGAAACGGTGGCGGCGGCGGTGGTGGCGGGCGTGCATCGGAGTGAGACGAAGCGGCTCCAGCGGGTGGGCGGGATGCTGACGCTGGGGCTGGCGGCGGTGCGCAACGCCGATCTGCCATCCGAATTGAACAGTTGGTGTTCGTCGGTGGGGTTGCTGGTGGAACGGCAGATGGTCCATGCAACCAACCTGGCAGTGTTGGAACGCAAACGGCTGGAGAACGTCAACCAGGAACGGAATTTGCCGACCACTCAAGCCAGTCAACAACTGCTGGCCTCGCTGGTGACGCTGGAATTGGAATTTGGCAAAGACCCGGAAGCCGTCAGCGGCAAGGGCGTGGTGGCAAAAGCGCTGTTAACCGATGCCGCCGGTAAACGACTGGCGACGTTGAGCGCGACAGGGACAAAAGAAAGTGGCGCGCAGCTGGCGAAGCAACTGTCGGATCAGATTTTAAAGACGCTGAACGGGGGCGAAGTGCAAGTGACCGCCGGGGACGTGAAACTGGAAGCGCAGCGGTTTCTGCGGGAGACCTCATTCTTGGACGATCAGAACGACCCGGAAGGGGCATTGCAGGCGTCGGAGGCAGCGGGGGCCTTAGACCCGAAAAATGTCAATATCATTAGGGATCTCACCCTGCGACTGGCCAAATGGGCGGCGTTGCATCAGCGGACTGCAGCTGACTTGGACCAGACAATCGGGGTGGCGCGGCGCGCCCACGAACTTTGGAGTGAGCGGGGGGAAGTATTGCTTTTGAGCGCGTTTAAGGAGCACCTCGACTTCTTCAGCAACCCCACGGAAATGCAATTGATCAACGGCTATTTGTGGGGGCAGGTCTGGCCCCTGTGTGAAAAAGGCGACGCAAAGGCGTTGCGTGTTTTTCAAGAGTTTCAACAAGAATTACGGGAGAATCAGCTCAAGATGATGTGCTGGACCTTTGAAAGGAATCTGGTCGCAGATACGGATACGGCGAGTGAGCCAGCGGCGAAAGAGAAAGGAAAACATCTCAAAAAAACCAGTTCGTGGTATATGGACAGCAACGAGACCTGCTGTGGGCTGGTGAAATATAGTTTGTATACAAGTTCATCCCGGCAGTGGACGGAAGATGTGATTCAAGTCCTGCGGCTGTATCTGCTGGGCTTGGAACACAATCCGGTTTTTGATGACTGGTCGGCTTACAGCGTGCGGATGCTGATGCATCTGGCAATGCAGGCCAGCGGGCAGGCTCCGATTGACCATCTCGGACGCTGGCAACTGCAACCGCCAGACCTTGGTAAATTGCGCGAGTTGTTTGAGGAAATGACGCACAACGCGGATCCGGTCGCACAATGCTACGGCCGCATCGGCCTATTCGGGCTGACACTGCGCGGGCAAACAGGGCCGCTGGATGGTGCTGGCCAGCGCCGGTATGAAGAACTGCGCGAGTTCATCCGTCAGACGATTGCCAACCCCTACCGCCCGGATTTTCCTGATAAACATTCGAAAGATATGGCGGTGCGTAACGCTTACTATGCCGCGCGGGACGCGATTGATCTGGTGCCGGATATGGAATTTCAGAAGCGCGAACATCTGGCGCTATTTGATTGGATGTTGCAGCGCAATGACGTTGATGGCGGGACCGCCCTGGTGGTCTGCATCGCAAAGGTGAACCGGTTCTTTAATTACGGAAGGCGACTGGAAGCCTATGAAGGCGGCGGGATAAATAATAATGATTTTGAATTTCCGCAGCAGGATGTCCGGTTCACTGAGGCGGAACAACGGCAGAAGCTTGCCAACATTGAGCGGGCGCTGGCCGTGTTTAAACAGCCGAACCGCCGATTCACGGCAAAAATTGGCTCCGATGGCGGAAAATTTGACATGCAAATGGCCATCCTGCGCCAAACCCTCCTCAAAATGTTTCCGGACGCGGTTGCGCAACGAGCGGCTCCTTGGACCAATAAAAAATTGTTATATGAAGCTGGCAACTTTGCGTATTTGGGGGGAGGCCGGGTATTTGAAAACGCGGCCTATGCGTTACAGTTCGGACGGGGCCTGAGCGTTGTGAGGATTTCGCTCAATGGCACCGGCTCCGAGATTATCGGCTCCACGCCGAAGACTCCAACAAAGCTCAGCAGCCTGAACGTCAACGACGGTCAGTGTTGCCTCGGCACGGGCGATGGCCTGTATGTTTTTCCGGTGAACGGTGGCGAGAGCACCCTCATCACGCAGGCCGATGGATTGCCCACGACGAGCGTGACCGGAGGAACCTATGTCGGCGGTAACGTATTTGCCGGCCTCGAGGGCGGCTATCTTGTGCGTTACAATCTGGCCTCCAAAAACTGCACCGTGCTGGCCTCGGCCCGTCGACGCGATAAGCAAAGCCCGCTCGACGACATCACCCCGGCCTATAAAGTAACCCAGATGCTAAACGATCCGGCGCGTCACCGGGTCTTGTTCTTGGTCAATTTCCCGAGCGGCACATATAATGTCCCGCCGATGGGTTTGTGGCAACTCGACACCGGCACCGGCGCGATTCAGCAACTGTATCAATTTTACATGCATCCGAGTTGGATGCATTTTCAGGGCGATGGCCGGTTGCTCATCCATTTTGAAAGTGAAGAGGGTTTATCGCTTCACGACGATCCAAAACACACTCCGTGGATGGGCGTGGTGCGACTGGATTGTGCCACCGACCAAGCCGAAGTCATCCTCTCTTGGAGCGGCCGCGATGCGGGGCCGAACCTGCCCTGTCCCAAGGCAGCGGCCACAAAAAAAGTTCACTTATCCTATCCTCTGCTCCTGACGGGCGACTGGCTTTGGTGCCTCGACAGCGATGTATGGCAATTTGGCCGCCTATCGTTGACGTCCAAAACCATGGAATATCTGCCCATGATGGACCAGCGCCGTTCTGATGAGTTGGTTTCGGGATGGCATGCGGTCGGATGGCACCCGATTATCGGCACGCAGCAAGTGGTTGCCTTCGATAATAAAAAAGTCTGGCTACTGACACTGCCACCTACGACCAATTAAGTATCTGGCCTGACAACGATGACAGGTTCGTCATGAAAATTGAAATCTGGTTGGAAAATACCGGTTCCTAGCAGGCAGGGAAATAGTGAGCCAAAATTTAGTATGAAAAAACAAGCCCGAGTTGCCCCCCGACCAAAGTCATGGCATAGCCTGCCCTGGCTGTGCTGGTTGTTTTTCTGGCTGGCGCTGGCTTGTTCCATCAGCGTGATCCAAGCTGCTGACACCGTGGCTGTGCTGAATTTTTCCGTGCTGACGGCGGAAAGCAACCGGTGGAGCTGGGCGGAGGACGGCTTGGCCGATTTGCTGCAAATCGAACTGCAACGGCAGGGGGTGGTTCTGCTCGATCGCGACGCGATTCATGCCGTGTTGAACGAGCAAAGGCTGACAGCCAACGGCCAGATTACCACGGATCGTCTGACCATTGCGAATCTACTGAACGCGCAATATTTAATCACTGGAAAAGTTGTTCCCCTGGATGGTGGACGCTTCCGTATCGAGGCTGGCGCGTTTTCCGTGGAGTCCGTTGAAACCGGATTGACCGCATCAGGTGAAGGCGATTTCCCCAAAGAATTGTCCCGGGTGGTGCAGGATGTGGCGAAGCAAATCGCCAAAAAACTTCCAACCCACAGCAGTGGGCTCACTGACAAAACGCAAACGATCACCCGCGCGCCGAAACCAGAATCACTGATCATGTTTTATCGCGGGCTGAACGCCTGCGCCAGCGGGCAACCGGGATGGGGTGCGGCCTATTTCATGAACGCCGCCAGTTTGGATTCAGATTTTACGGTTCCCGTGCTTTGGGAAATCAAGGCCTACGAAATGGAGAGACTCCCGGAACTGGCGGCCATTCGGCGCGAAGAAATGGCGGATGTTCTTAAGCATCTTGGCGTGGAAACAGCAGGGCGGACGAATCTGCTCACGCTTTCGTCCAAGCCGGTGCTGGCGGTGCTCAATCCCGTCGTGACCACCGGAACCGGAATTGAGGCAACTTCGCTGGCTGCAGACCTGACTCATGCCCTGCTGGCGACGGATCAGGTTCGTGTGTTTGCCTTCGAGGGCATTGGTAGTGCCATTGCGGAGCAGGACTTAAGGTTAAGCTCTTTTTTTGCCAACCAGAGAGCACCGCGTTATGGCCGATGGCTTGCTTCCGACGGCCTGGTTCTCGGTCGTGTCAGTCCGGCGAAAAGGAACTTGGTGTCGTTGGTATTGTCCTTGGTCAATCCTGTGAACGCCTCCGTCATGGCACGTGTCCAGCGCACCGGGTCGCCCACCGTGTTGCCCACACAGATTCCCGCAATTGTCGGCGAATTGCTGACCACTTGGACGAATCGTCTGGTGATAGCCAACACGTCAATGGAAACGCCAGAGACCTCAACTAATCAGTCAAACAATGTAAACACAGATCTGCGGCCGATATATCGGGGACTGGTCGCCGCGCTGGCACAAGTCCGGCGTGAGCCGGGCAAGAGTGATTCACACCGCGCTCTGGCAAATGCGTTTGCCGCCACCGGTCGGACACGGCTAGCGGCCTATGAAATCGAACAATGCCTGAAAACACTCGACATCCATGCGCCCCATGCGGACACAACGTATCTTGGCACGCATCGGTGGCTATTCTGGGAACCATCGCCCGCGAGCGGGGCGGTGGGGTTGGTGGACCAGCGCTTGATTGATCATTTAATTGACCAGTTGCTGACCACATACCCCGACTCTCTGGCCGCCGGCTGCATGAGATATAATCTGGCCGTGACTGCGTGGAAGGCGGAGAATTGGCGTGAGGCGGCCACGCAGGCGGAACAATCCCGCCAGATTATGCAACCGATTATTGCGCAGTATGATCGCAAAAATACGACCGTCAACGGGGGTGAGTTGGACTGCGAAATTGCTGCGGCAACTTATTTCCTCGAAGGGGCCAGTCTGGGCAAACTTAGCAAGCCGGAAGAAGCCGGGTTGGTTTTTCATCAGGGGCTGGATTTCATGGAGACATTCAAGGTGCGGGATTTCTGTCTTCCGATGGGACCATTTATCGGTGACTTCTTTGGCACTGAAAGGGTTTATGGTTACGGCGGCGACTCGCCGGGCATAAGAACCAGGCTGGAACAAGCGCTCTCCTCGTTCCATGACAATTCCACGCGCCTGACGGGCGAAGATTTGATCACTCAGGCCCGGGAAACAGTGGCTGCAACAAAAAAACTGGCAAGCCACTTGAATGCCGCCGGTTCAATCGACGGCCCGTCGAGCATTCAGGCGGCATGGCTACAGTCTGCCAAAAAAATCAGCGATCTGCTGGAACAAGTGCCGCCGGCAGATAATACGGATTTATGTGCCCTTTTGACAGAGGCGCAATACTGTATCTCTGCCGCGTATGGTGCCCCGGCGGCATCTAAGCGCCCGATTGTTGAGAAATGCGTGGCCACCTTCTTGAAAAAGCGGGGCACAAATGCAGCGGATACCAATTCACTTCCCTCACTTGCGAAAACCAGCGACACCATTGTTCGCATTTATTGCCTCTATCTTGCTTCTCATTCGCGTCGGGACTATGAAGATGCCGGCTGGGAAGAAGATGCCTGGTCCGAAGTGAAGCCCCTGTTCCTTGCGCGCCCAACCGTTGACGACCGAGTAAAACTTCTCCAGCTTCTGGTCGCGGAAGGAACACCCCATCACTTCAAATTCGATCAAGCTTCAAAATCCCTATTGGACGGGATTGCGAATGTCTCCGGCGTAAAGCAGCCCGGTGTGAAGGAAACCGCATTGGGTGACGTTTATTTCCAAAACCACCGTTATCAGGACGCGCTTGACTGCTATTCAAAAGCCGTCGCCCAAGGTGCCACCGTGGCGCAATGTTCTGGTTTGGGCACCGCCCTCCTCGAAGTGGCCTTGGAAAAGAACAGGGACCAACCGGGCAAGGAAATTGAAACTTTGCGCCGACAGCTCGGCTTTCCGCCCGTTGAGGCTTCCTGGGTGGACTGGTTCACGGCCGGCCGCAAATACCAGACCAGTCACCAATATGACATTCAAAAAGCCGCCGCCTGTTACCGTGGTGCCTTGAATTTTTTGGAACATCCAGAACAGATGGGAATTTACCATCTGGAGAAGCAACCCAAGTGCGACCACATTGCTTTGCGTTGGGGACCGAGCTTGAGCGAAGTGGATTTGCTGTGGTCGGAAAACTATAACAAACGCTGGTGTAACGCGGCTTATTATTTGGCCCACTGTCTGATTGAGTTGGATCAAAAAGAGGAAGCCGCCCAATGGCTCCGGCAAATTGCGATCAAGGAAGGTGGCGATACCATCTTCCTATTAACCACTGGCAATTGGAATGGGGGTTCCGGACAAGAAGTCCAACTCGGAGTCCGGGCGGCGGAACTGCTCAAGCAACTTCACCAAGAGACCGGATTGCCGAAGTTTGGTGAAACTGACGGGCCATACAAAAGGCCGGGTTATGGGATTAAAGCCCGATCATTTTCCGAACTGCCATCACCAGCGGCACCCAACCCAGACATTTTGCATGCACTGACAAACCTGCTCGCAAAAGCGGCATACAATTCCCGCGACGAAAAAAATCCAAATCCGCAGTTGCAGGCCTTTTTGCAGCACTATGGCCACGACGCTGTGCCAGCCCTCCTGTCATTGCTTCCCCGTGCCGGAGAACTTTGGGACGAACCGACACTGGGATGGTTGCTGGGTCAAACCGCCACTTCCGCCGAAGCACCTTATGTCGTTGCTGCCTGCAAACAACATTGGGGCTTGATTGCTGGTGCAAAGAAGCTGGATTTTGATGCTACCGCCGAAGTGCTGGCCGAAGAGTGGCGGTCGCAGTCGGAATCGGGCTTTGTCCATTTCAAATTCATCTTTGCCATCCTCGACGCTCGTCTGCGGCCCCTCTATCCGCTAGTGATTGACCACATCGCGGAAAAGAAAGCCAACCACCATTCAGTCATTTTTCGCATGGACGAAGTGGTTCGAGAAGAGAAGTCGGACGAATTGGAATCCGCCTTTCGAGAGGCGTTAAGCCAGTGCCTGAAGCTCAAATTAATGCAGAACGAAAATTATGAAATGCCGCGCATTTCAAAAATTGCCCTCCGACATGGCGTGTCGGAAGCGATTGATGGATTTCTGGTTTGCGATGGTTCATCCCCGGAAAAACTCCGGGCTGATCTCGGTTCTGTTCTTGACCTGCCTGCAAACGACAATGAAGTCATCACTTTTCTGCGCGCCAACAGCTCACGCTGGGCTTGGCATTCTGACCGTAATAAATTCGAGCCGGCGGTGCCGGCTAACTTTTGATGCAATCCTCCATTCAGATTTTTCTAACCGGCTTTATACGCCAGTTGCTATACCGCGCACTGACGGTTGTGCTTTGCCTGCAATCGCTGCGGACCGCTGTCGCTGCGACAGCTTCAACCAACGCCGTCGCGGGCCAGTCTGTCGCCGTCGCCGACTTTGAAATTCCGGATGCCACGGCGGCAAACAAGGACTGGGCCTACGGACTGGCGGACGTGCTGGCGGTGGAATTGCAGCAGCGGGGCGTCACTTTGTTCGAGCGCCAACAAATCCGGGTGGTGCTTGGCGAACGGAGAATCTCGGCTTCCGGGCTGATACAGTTGCGGGGCAATCCGGCGCAAGACATCCCGGAATTGTCATTCCTCGTGACGGGCAACATTAGGGAATTGGCAAGCGGGCAGTTTCACCTTGAATCGGCGCTGGTTGCAGCGCGGACAGGTCGAGACATGGCGAGCTTCGCCCGCGAGGGTCATTACCCAAAAGACATTCCGGCGGCATTGTCGGCGCTGGCGGATGAACTCGTGGCCCGTTTGAAGGCAGAGAACCATTTCGTCCTGCTCCCGCCGCCGGCCAGCGCCGGTTCCGGGGCCATCCCGGAAGTGAACCTCCTTTTTTACAAGGGCGTGGATTATTGTCTGGCCGGAAAACCGGAACTGGGCGTGACCTGGTTCATTGACTTGCAAAAAACCGCGCCGAATTTTCTGCCCGCACGGGTCTGGACGATGCGGGCATTTGAGATGGTCGGCCTGCCGGATTTTGCGGCCATCGCGCGCAAACGGCTACGGGAAGCGCCCGGTGGCCAGGGCGTTCTCAACTGCCTCAGCCAGTCGCGTTTTCTCAACCGGCAACTGGTGACGGTGGCCGTGCTGGCGGATCCGCAAATGGACGCCGCCGGCTGGAAATTTCAGGCCGCGCTCAAGACGGGCCTGGGCCGTTGCCCCGGACTCTTTGTCGCCGACCCGGCCAACATCCGTTCGCTCGCAGCGGAAATGGATTTGCAGCTCACCGAAAACGGCAGTCACGATTTGGAACTGGACAGCGTCCTGTGGTCGGCGGTGGATGTGCTGGCGCTGATCCGGCCGGCGGCGGATGCCGGCGGAAAATCCTGTTTGGTGGAGTTGCGCGATGCGTTGTCCGGCGAGGTGTTGTTCCACGGTCAAGCACCGGAAGCTGCGGCTGAAATGGATGACTATTGTCGGAAGCTGGCCACCCAGATCCGCGAGCAAGGCAAACTTTCCGAGACGGGCAGTCTCGCGGGCCAGGCCCAAGCCCGCGCAGTGAAACCGGCCCAGGTCAGCAACACGGATCGCAATGAGTTTGCCGGGCTGCTGAAATACTTGTCGGAAAATCCTTCCGACCGGGATGCCTGGATGCGGCTCGCGCTGTTTTTTCCCTGGCTGGACGCGCCCTATGATCGCGCCTGTTTCGACCGGGTGTTGGCGGCCACTGATTATTCGGAGCCGGACGCGGCACACTGGATTTCAGAAGCCATCTGGCACAGGCGCAGTTATGAAGGCGCTTCGCGCGGTTATGGCACCGCTCCCTCCATCGCCGTGGAAGCGACTCCCTTGTTTGAACATTTTCCCGACAGCCCGGAAGCGCAATATGCCCGCAGCGCGCTGGCGCTGGAATACATTGACCAGAAAAATTACGCCGCCGCCGCGCCAATTTTGTTGAAGCTGGCCGAGGACCTGCCGCGTCTCGCCGGCAAGGTGGACATCGGGCCGGATTATTGGGCGAACTTTTACTTTTTCACGGCGGCGACCTTGCACGAAACCGGCGATGATGTCCGCGCCCGACATTTTCTGGCCCGAGCCGCCGCCGTGCTGAAAAAAAATCCATATATGACCATTAACGGGGGTTGGAATGGCGACAGCTACGGTGTCTGGGAAAATCATTTTCCGGTGGGACATCCGCTCTTCGGTGAGAATCAGGAATTGCGCCAAGCCGTAACCGTCTGGCAGAAACAACTTAACCCGACCCCGAAAAACGCCGAACAGACAACCGTCTCGTTAGATCATCTAGAAGCGCTGCTGAACGATGCCCAGCAACACTACCAGGCGGACGCGGAAGTGAAATTCTTTGAATTCCTGCGCCAGTTGGCGGAGCATGAGCGGCGGCACCCCGAACTGTATCAAGGCCGGATCACAGAACAGGACTACCGCCAACCCTGGAGGCAAATCCGGTTCTACAAAGGCGGAATAAACGGTTATTACACCCTGATTGGCCAGTTCATGGTGGAGGCTCCGGGCATCCTGCAACAACTGGCCGAGGGGGGTTCCACCAACCGGCTGGCCGAGGTGCGGAATCTGGCTCACGAACTGGCCGAATCGCTGATCCCCGAAATCGCCGCCAATTTTTACGAGGCATCCGGTGAATACGAACTGGCCCTCCAGAAAGTCGAAGCATCCATTAGCCATCCCGCACCCTACACCGACGCGCCCTCACAACCCTCGAATATTACCGCCACGCAGGCCGCCACGCGGGCTTGGAATCCCATCTTTCTGCGCCGGCAAAAAATCCGGCTGCTCCAGGAACTCGGTAAAAAGGCGGAGGCAGCAGCGTATGCGGAGTCACAAATTCCCGCGCAGAGTGAATTGAATGCCTGCCGGGATGCAGCGGACGCCTATGCGGCCATCGGCCGACTGGACGAGGCGTGCCGCATCTTTGCACAGTTTGCCAAGAAAACCGGGCCGGATGATAAAATGGATGCCCACGGAGCGACCGTTCGGCTGTATTGGGCGGATTATGAAACAGATCGCGGAAATTATTTTGCGGCGGCGGACATTCTCCGCACCGTGGTGCGGCTAAGTGATGGCAAGGGCTGGGATGGCAATCTGCGCAACGGCTATGCCAAGACATACGATGCGGCCGTGTCCCGGCTGGCCAAGGTCAGGGCGCGGGCGCAGCAGATACCCGCTGCTTCGACCGATTGGGAACATCCGCCGCAAACGGCCGATACTGTCCCGTTGGCCACCAATGCCCTGACCACTGAAATGGAACATGCCTTGGCGGACATTTTGCACGGCAAAAGCACCGGCCCCAATCAAACCTCCTACGGTTATGGCGTAGATGATTTCATCAAAAAATATGGCAGCAACGCGGTGCCCGTCGTGCTGGCGGCGGCTGGGCAGGGTGATTTTCCGGCGCATTTGATCGCGCAATTCCGGTTGCTGGACCGCATCGCCACACCGGCGGATGCACCTGCTGTTTTGGAGGTGTTCAAACGCACGCCTCGGCTGGCGCAGACAGCTTTCCGGCTGGATGCCACCAACGCGACGGCAATTCTCGCTGAACGCTTTGCCATCTTTGCCAAAGGCGGTGAAATCCCGCCTGAGCTTCTGGATATAATCGGCAAATATCGTCTCAAGGATGAATACCCGGTGCTAATCGCCAATCTGTCCGTAAAGGAATTGAACGGAAATCTGGCTCCGGACGCCGCTGCTGTTGACCGCGCTCTTCGGCACGGTGCCACGCCGGCACAGAGAGATTCATTCCGGGCTGTGCTATCTTCCATGTTGGAGAAACAACTGCTTACAACATATCGCTACGGTCTGGACAGCCTAGCTGAGACCGCTCTGCGCAACGGCGTTCCGGAGGGAATCGAGGCGCGGTTGCGGTGTGACAACCCGGTTTCCACCAACAGCCTTGTCTGTCTGAGGAAATACATGGATCTCCCAATAGACGGCGAACAGGCCTTGGCGGCAGTTCAGGCTGGCTTGGGCCGGTGGCGCTGGGACTCCAAAAACAATAAATTTGTGATGAGTGAAACCGCCGCCCATCCTTCAGCCCCGGCATCAAGTCGAAGTGAAACCATGAATTGATTGAACGATACTCCACTACAAATTAACCCCTAAACAAAAACACGAACATAAAGACAGCATTCTGCACCTTCATTCTCAATCTGCTCAATCATAAGTATGTTTTGCAGGCAAGACTGAAAATTGTCTGACGAAGTTTTGGCGAGCGTGCCCAGCGTGCCGAAGGATTGGAAGAATTTCGCGCAACGGAGAGATTTCAGCCGAAAGCCATTGCCGGAGATTTCATCGCCGGCTCCCGTCGTCTGGACGCCTCACAAGCCTCCCAAACAAGCATGCGCAAATCCCATAGCCGTCGGTCAGGGGATTTCAACATGGATTGAATATGCTGCTCGTCCTGTGGTCGGCTGGGAAGCCCCAGCGCTTCACTCTCGCCGCCGCGCCAAAAGGCATCAGGGTCTGCGGGAAATTTTAGGCTTGTCCCCGGGGAGACCGGAGCGGGTCAAAATTTCCCTCCTCGCAGCAAGTCACGAAACCTTCCGTAACCGATTTCAACTCCTCCCACCGCGCGCGAATCTGTTCCGATTCGGCGCGGGTGATTCGGTTGTCGGCCGCCGCGGTGGCGACGACGGCGAGCAGGTCGGCAAATTCCTGAACGATTTGGTTGGTGGCTGGAATGAGGAAATGCGGATGCGCCGCGTTCTTCGGGTTCGCAATGAAAAACCCGCCGGCGCGCTGGCAGATCCATTGGACGAGGCGCTGGTCGCCGGTGCTTTGGATTAGTGCTTCAATGCGGTCAAGCGGGTTGCCGATGTTGGCATCCGGCTGCGCCCATTTGTAAACCATCGAGGTTGAAAGCGAGAGGTCAGCGGAAATTTCCTTTGGCCCTTTTTTCTCGAAAACCTCCCGTAACAGTTCATGTGATTCCATGTCGGAACGATGGAAAAGCGCGCCGGCGTTGGCAAGCGGGAAGCGATTCCAATCTTCATCAAAAATTATCAATGCCACCGGCGGCGCTTTCTGGTTGGATGGGGCAGGTGGCAAAAGGACGTAAAATCGGTTCCTTCTGGCTTGCCTTGCCGGCTAGTTCGGGAGTCTAATGTGTGCGGCAGTTTAACTGGAGCGGGCTTATGATTATTTATACAATCTGTCTGGTGTTCGGTTTGATGTTCACGCTGGTCAGCGTCTTCTTCGGCCATCTCTTCGGCGGGCACGATGCCGTGGGCACGGGCGGTCATGCGGACGGCGGGTTTGGTTCGGACGGCGTGCCGGGCATTTCATTTTTCAGCCCCACGATTTTAGCAGTGTTCACCACGGCGTTCGGAGCGTTCGGCATAATTCTGTCGGAAATTTCCGTGACCAGCAGTCTGTGGGTCAGCGCGCCGGGAGCGTTTGGCAGCGCCTTGGGCGTGGCCTGGGGCGTTTTATGGGGCATGAACGCCGCCTTCCGCAAGATGCAGGGTTCCAGCGAGGCCCGCGTGGGCCAACTCGTCGGCACCACGGCGTCGCTGGCCTCGCCGATTCCCGAAAACGGTGTCGGGGAAATTTCCTATGTCTATGGCGGCTCGCGTTACAGTGCGCCGGCGCGTTCGGAAAACGGCCACGCCATCGCCACCGGCAAGCTGGTGAAGATCACCCGCATCGTGGGCACGCAGTATTTCGTCGAAGCCACCAATTAAATCATTCTCAACTACCAACACACCATCCTCACAAACATTATGAACCTCACTCCCATTCTGGCAGATCTATTACCCATCGTCGGCGTCATCGGCGCGGTGATTTTTGTCATCTTCGCCTTCGTGCTCATCTGGGCCAGCCGCTACACCAAAGCCGGCCCGAATCAGGTGCTAATTATTTCCGGCAGCAAACGCCGGCTCACCGATCCCGACGGCAATGTTCGCGAAGTCGGCTTCCGCGTGGTCAAGGGCGGCGGCACCTTTGTCATCCCGGTGAAGGAGAAAGTGGACGTGCTGTCGCTGGAACTGCTGACGATTGATGTGCAGACGCCGGAGGTTTACACCAGCAAAGGCGTGCCGGTGAAGGTGGACGGCGTGGCGCAGATCAAGGTCAAGGGTGACGACATTTCCATCGCGACCGCCGCCGAACAGTTTTTGAGCAAGAGCGTAGAGGACATCAAGAACATCGCCATGCAGACGCTCGAAGGTCACTTGCGCGCGATTCTCGGCACGATGACGGTGGAGGAAATTTACCAGAACCGCGATGCGTTCGCCTCCAAGGTGCAGGAAGTGGCCGCCGGCGACATGGCGAACATGGGTCTCGGCATCGTGAGCTTCACCATCCGCGACATCCGCGATACGCAGGGATATCTGGATGCCCTCGGCAAGCCGCGCATCGCGCAGGTCAAGCGTGACGCCATCATCGCGCAGGCCGAGGCTGACCGCGATTCCGTAATCCGTTCGGCACAGGCAAACCAAGCCGGGCAGGAGGCGAAGTTTCAGGCCGACACGAAAGTCGCCGAAGCCCAACGCGATTACCAGAGCAACGTCGCGCAGTATCAGGCAACGGTGAACGTGCAAAAGGCGCAGGCTGATTTGGCGTATGATTTGCAACGTTTCAAAACCGGTCAGTTGGTGAAGGCTGAAGAGGTGCAGGTAAGTATTGTCGAGAAACAAAAACAGATTGAACTGCAACAGCAGGAAATTCTCCGCAAGCAGCGCGAGCTGGAAGCCACCGTGCAAAAGCCCGCCGACGCCGAGCGCTACAAAGTCGAGACGCTGGCGAACGCGAAGAAATTCCAGTTGGAGACAGAAGCCGCCGGTGCCGCGTCTGCGACCAAGGCCACGGGTTTTGCCAGCGCCGACGTTGTAAAAGCCACGGGCTTGGCCGAAGCCGATGCCAACAAGGCGCGCGGTCTCGCCGAGGCGTCCGTCATCGAAGCGCAGGGCAAAGCCACCGCCGAAGCGATGCGCGTGAAGGCGGAGAGCTTTAAGCAATACAACGAGGCGGCGGTCATCGAAATGATTACGCGCATTCTGCCGGAAGTCGCCGGCAAGATCAGCGAGCCGCTGTCCAAGACCGAAAAGATGGTCATCATCAATGCCGGCAACGGCCCCGGCGGCGGCGCGAGCAAGCTCACCGGCGACGTGACCACCATTATCAGCCAGTTGCCGCCCATCATCGAGAGCCTCACTGGCGTGAAGTTCGAGAAACTGCTCGAACAGGTGCCCGCGCTCAAGAAAGCGATGGCGAAGGATGATGCTGGAGAAACGAAATAAATTATGGCTCAATCAGCAACCCCTTTGGTGGCCTTCTTGCCATTCCTGATTTTAATTCCGCTGTTTTTAATCGGCTTGGCGGTGATGGCGTTCTGGATCTGGATGCTGGTGGACTGCGCCACCAAGGAGCCAAGCACGGGCAACGACAAGATCATCTGGATCCTCGTCATCATCTTCACGAGTTGGATTGGTGCGCTGATTTATTTTTTCGTGCGCCGGCCGGAACGGAAGCGGCAACTGGGTGTGTGATTCATGCGCCTCTTCGAAGCCATCATTGACGCGAACCACCGAGCCGTGGCTGGTGACGCGAGCGCCGGTCTGCATCCGGCGGAATTTGCGGACGCACTGCCGGTCATCGCGTTGACGTGCATTGATCCGCGTCTGAATGCTTTTTTCCCAAATGCGCTGGCGTTGCCCGCCGAGGATTTTATCTGGCTCCGCAACGCGGGCAACATCATCACCGGCACGTTGAGCAGCACCATGCGGTCGCTCGCGCTGGCTTGCGCGGTCAAGGGTGGACGCGAAATCGCCATCATCGGCCACACGGATTGCCACGTCTGCCAGACCACGACGACGGTGCTGCTGGACAAACTCAAAGTCCTCGGCGTGGAGCGCAGCCGGTTGCCGGAAAACGTGAACGACTACTTCGGCATGTTCGGCAGCGAACGGCAAAACGTCATCAAGGCCTGCGGTTTTGCACGCAGCAGTCCACTCATCGGCCCGAAAATTCCCGTGCACGGCCTGTTGATTGATGTCGAGAGCGGTCGGCTCGAATGGGTGGTGAACGGCTACGAGACGTTGCCGGCAAACCCGCTGGCACAGATGCCCAAGACGCAATTCGCGTCCATCGGCGAACTCGGCTCGTTCAAGGATTTTGAAATGGGCGAGATGAAATTTCCTGACATGAAAATCGGCGACGCGGCCTTGCCGGAAGCACCGGCACCACCGGTTGTTGTTTCACCGCCACCACCGGTGGCAACGCTGCCGCCCAAAAAGTATCCCAGCAAAGTTCCCGTGCCGCCGCCAATCAAACCGCGGCCAACTTTTTCGAGTCGGCGTAATTAATCTGATTCACCGGTGGTTCAATCCAGCACCAGCCGATAGCGCGACCGGCAAAAAGTTGAGGAAAAAATTCTCCACTTGGATGGCCGCCACCGGTCTGCTTAAATTCGCCGGTCGAAAATGAGCGAAGACAATCCATTTACCAAACCCGTGGCCAAGAGCCGTCACGGTGTGGATAATCCCGAGCCTGGCTGGATCGTCATCGGCATTTTGGTGGCGCTGCTGATTGCGGTATTGCTTCTTTGGGCGACCGCGGCAGGCAAACTACGCGGCCTCGCATCGGTCCAGTCCAAATTGGACGAAGCCAACGCCAGCCTGGCCAGTGCCCTCGACCAAAGCCAGAAGGACAAAGACCAGATTGCCGCCTTGCAAACCGAGGTGACCGATCTGGAAAAGGAGAAAGCGGATGCCGCCCAGATGGCGAAAGGGTTGGAGGATGAAATGCGCTCCGACCTTGAATCAAAGGACGTCACCATCTCCAATCTGCAGGGCAAGTTGACCGTAAACATCCTCGACCGCGTCATGTTTGATTCCGGCGAGGCAGTTTTGAAACCGGATGGAGAATCCGTGATGCATAAGATTGCCGTCCTGTTGGCCGGGCATCCGGAATTGAAAATTCATGTCGTCGGTCACACGGATAATGTGCCCATCCGCAGCCGGTTTCCTAGCAACTGGGAATTGTCCACCGCCCGCGCCTTAGCGGCGGTGCATTTCCTCACGGAGAAGGCGGGCGTTGATCCGCGTCGGGTGGGAGCCGTGGGTTACGGTGAATTTCGTCCCATCGCCGACAATGCCACCGCCGAGGGCCGGGCCAAGAACCGCCGGATTGCCATTATCATCTTGCCTAACGAACTCGCCGGAGCGGACACCGGGACGGTGGCCAAACCAAAGCCCACGGTCGTCCCGCAAGAATTGCCACCGGTAAATTAAACCGCCCTCACGGCGAGGACGACGATTCCAGTTCCCGCAACGGTTGGC
>Ga0208872_1001034_pt1 | contig 18123 bp, 6 predicted proteins | sample CryBogCBH12Aug08_FD_185508 | JGI IMG/M metagenome (GOLD analysis project Ga0208872, IMG submission 185508) | Freshwater microbial communities from Crystal Bog, Wisconsin, USA - CBH12Aug08 (SPAdes) | ecosystem: Environmental > Aquatic > Freshwater > Lake | place: Crystal Bog, Wisconsin, USA...
CTGCTAGCAACGAGTTGCTACTAGGCACTTCACATCGCCAGGCACCTGTAAAAAATATAGTCAAAGAAGTTCGCGCTGGACTAGTTTCACTCTTTAATCTGCCAGAGGGATATGAAGTAATAGTTGGTAATGGTGGATCTACCGCCTTCTGGGATATCGCCACATTTAATTTGATTGAAAAGAAATCACAACATCTAGTCTTTGGCGAGTTCTCCTCTAAATTTGCTGCGGCTGCGAAAGAGGCGCCGTTCTTAGATGATCCCACGGTCATCAAATCTGAGCCTGGTACTCACCCAGTCGCAGTTGCAGAAGCTGGTGTTGATGTTTATGCCCTCACTCACAATGAGACAAGCACAGGTGTTTCCGCTCCCATCGTTCGCCCCGCTGGAACCGATGGCGCACTGGTGTTAGTTGACGCTACAAGCGCGGCTGGCGGACTTGATGTTGATCTCAACCAATGCGATGTTTATTACTTTGCACCTCAAAAGTCTTTTGCATCCGACGGCGGACTTTGGATCGCAATAATGAGCCCGGCCGCGATTGCTCGCGTTGAAAAAATCAAGGCATCTGGACGCTGGATCCCAGCTTTCTTCGACCTCACTATTGCAATTGAGAACTCCCGTCTCGAGCAGACCTATAACACCCCAGCTCTAGCGACCTTGATCCTGCTCAATGAGCAGATCAAATGGATGAACGCTGGCGGAGGACTTTCGTTTGCCGCGGGTCGCAGCAGTGAATCCTCTGCGCACCTATACCAGTGGGCGGAAGCAACCAGCTATACGACTCCATTTGTTGAAGATCCAGCCGCAAGATCAAAGGTGGTTGGAACCATTAACTTTGATGAATCTATCGATGCGATTGCGGTGGCAAAAGCCCTTCGCGCAAATGGAATTGTGGATACTGAGCCTTATCGCAAACTGGGCAAGAATCAGTTGCGTATTGCCATGTTCCCCGCTGTTGATCCAGATGATATTCGCGCACTCACCGCATGCATTGATTATGTGGTGGTGGAGTTAACCAAATGATGAGTGCCAAGATGAGACGCCGAGTCACCATCGGCGTGCTTATGTTGCTCTTTTTGCTAGCCGTCTTAGGCAGCGTTGGAGTCATTAAGTAACTTTAGAGCTGTCCCCAAATTTCTGAACGCCTGTTCTTTGCAAAGGCTGCCTGTGTATGTGCGGCATCCTTCGGCTTAGCTGGACCAAAATACTTAAAGCCAACTATGGATTGCGGCAAAATTGCATTGAGCATTTCTGCGATGCGTATAGAGCGGTGTCGTGAAAGCACCTGGTTATCTACACCTGTTTGAATATCTGTATAACCGTAGATCCAAATCTTCTTGTAACCGTTGGCTTGAATTGTTTTAAAGACGGAGGCCAGTTTTACAATATTTGCAGGTGTTAACAGGCTGACATCCACGTCATAGTAAATGGTGCCAAGATGCACCAATCCACCAGTTGGCTTATTAATTACTTTTAGCCCCACAGCTGCAGTTCGAGTCTTGTCATCATATGAAGTACCTTCAACTTGCATGACGTGGTCACCAAGGGTCGTGGCAGCAGAGACAGGGAAGGTCGTGGAGAAGTTGCCATCAGAACCGACCAAGGCCTGACCTAAGAAAATACCTGTGGAGTACAGATATACACGTGCAATCGTTCCCGGTTTGAAACCAGAACCACTTGTTGTGGCATTAACTCCACGGATCAAATAGATCTGAAGACTCGAAGGTAACGCGATTCCATACACAGACTTCTTGTCACTGGCAATCTGAATCTTCCAATCCTTGCCAGAAAGTTCCACACCATTTCCCGTTGGAAGCAAGCTCTCCGTGACCGGATCGTTTCCGCCATCAACTATCGATTTAACATCCGTAGTTCCCTCTTTGACGATTGGAGCTGAGGTAGGTGCAGGTGAGGGCGAGTTCGTTGGAGTATCCGACGGGACAGGGGTTGGAGTTGGCGAAGGCGATGGTTTTGAAGTTGGCGTAGGTGATGGTTTTGAAGTTGGCGTAGGGGTAGGGGTTCCGTGTGGTTTTGGATCTGTGGTCGTTGCATCAGCCGCAAAAGTAACGCTTATAGCGTGACCGGCGGTGATGTTGGTGAATGAGTAAGAGTTAACGGTTCCAATTGAATTTCCATCTAATTGAACATTAAGAACGTGGTAACCACTGTTAGGTCTCATGACTACTTGCAAAGCAGAACCATAATTCACGGTTGTTGAACCGCTGGGAGTAATGCTTCCGTTAGGCCCCGCAGAGGAGATGATAATAAATGTAGTCGTAATGAATTTTGCACTAAAGAGTAAATCCGACTTGATGTTGTTATCGATTCTTGTGGGATTGGTGCTTCCATCACTCCAAGAGTCAAACTTGCTTCCCTTATCTGCCACCGCAGTTACCTGGGTCGTATTTCCACCGTCAGCCACGCTCTGTTCAGATGCTCCCGAGATCGATCCAGCACCACTCGCAACATATGAAACGGTATGAGTCGCTGCTGCATTCGCTGCAAATGAGGCAACGACAATATGGCTAGTCGAAATGGATTGGAAGTTGATACTGGTTATGGATCCACGACTGGTTCCATCAACCAACACATCAGCAATATGGAAACCAGAGGCTGGCGAGATAACAACGCTGCGGGATTGACCTAGGTTTACCGTTACAGAGCCGTTAGGTGTAACGGAACCCCCCGTACCGGCGGTCGCGGTGATCGTAAAGGTGATTGGGGTAAAGGTAACTTGAATTGAGTGCCCGGCAGATATATTTGAAAATGTATAAGCAGATGGGACTCCAACACTATTTCCATCTACTAACACAGAGCTAATTTGGTAGCCAAAACTTGGCGTAATTGTGTAGGTAATACTGTCGTTGAAATGTGCAACCGTGGTTCCTGGTTGGGTGATAGAACCATTTGCACCAGCAATCGCTAGAACATTATAAGTATTTGGAATAAAGGTAGCGGTAAAACTCAAATTTGAGGTGACGTTAGTTTCACTGCGAGAGCTGGAGGTTGAACCATCGCTCCATGATCCAAAGTGGTATCCGAAATTCGCTACCGCGCTCACGCTTGTTCCGCTATCGCCGTAGTTTACGGATTGGGAAGCCGTGCCTGAAATTGATCCGTTTGGACCTGCTAGATAAGTAACCGTTTGAGCACTGAGTGCAAAATTTGCGGTGACTGATTTGTCTGCAACAACTCCCAACTCCTGGCGTGAGGCTGTTGTGACTCCATCGCTCCAATTGACAAAGTAGTAGCCAGAATTTGCAATCGCGGTTACGTTAGAACCGGCCGTTCCGGAGGGAACAGCCTGACTTAACGATCCGGTAACTGTTCCGCCCGTTCCAGCGGTATAAGTCAAGGTGTAAAGATCTGGCACGAAAGAAGCCGTGATCGTTGCCGAAACCACTACTCCCGTATCGATCCGCGAAGCAGTGGTACTTCCATCGCTCCAGTGACTGAAGCGATATCCCGGATTGCCAGTAGCCGTAACGAGAGTGCCGCTCCCGTTGTAATTAATCGTCTGAGGTGCGGTGTTAGAAAGGTGACCATTGGGTCCTGCGGTATACGTCAAGGTAACTTGAGTAATTGCAAAGTTCGCAGAAACAGTGATGTTTGAATGAACAGCCAAGTCGGTTCGAGAAGCGGTATGAACTCCATCGCTCCAACTACTAAAGAGATATCCAGTAGCAGGCGTTGCCGTGACTGTAGTTCCGTTTGAATTATAGTTAATGGTTTGAGTCGTGGTTCCAGAGAGCGTTCCATTTGAATTTGCTGTGTAGGTCAACGTATATGTGTTAATCGCAAAGGTTGCGCTCAAGGTGTGGGGAGCCTGGTAGTTCGTGAATTGATAGGACGTTATAGGTCCTTGACTTACAGAATCAACCAGAACATCAAGTACGTGATAACCAGTACTTGGAGTAATCGTCACGGTTGGGCTCGAGCCCTGATTTTGAGCAGTCACACCCGACGGAGTAACCGATCCATTGCTTCCGGCACTTGTGGTTAAAGTGAAAGTTGTAGCGGCAAAGGAAGCCGTGTAGGTGACTGTTGCGGTGACGCTCGGTTCAAATCTCACTGGATTTGTATTCGAGTCGTTCCATGAGACAAAATGGAAACCTGCATTTGGGGTTGCGGTGACTGAAGTGCTGGGCGAGCCATAAGAAATTCCATTTTGTGTGGCTGTTCCAGATATGTAGCCACCACTACCGGCTACATACGTAACATTGTAAGTATGAATTCCAAAAACTACATCAATCGTATGGTTCCCCTGGATATTTGAGAAGGTGTATGTAGATAGCGCTCCTAGATTTGATCCATCAACAGTTACTGAAGTGATGAAGTGGCCGGCGCTTGCTGAGATCGTATAACCCTGGGTGGATCCATAATTTTCGGTCTTAGCGCCGATCGGAGAAACAGAGCCTCCACTAGTTGCAGTGGAGGTGATGGTGAATGTATCCACGGCAAATGATGCAGTTACAGATAAATTAGCGGTGATATTGAGATCAGTTCGAGATGCGCTGTGACTGCCATCGCTCCAGGTGGTGAAGTGATAACCAGTGTCTGCTTGAGCTGTGATCAAAGGTCCGTTGGTGCCCCAATTTACCGTCGTCGGAGTAGTACCTGAGATAGTTCCGTGAGTATTAGCGGTATAGGTCAATATGTATGTATTGATGGCATAGGAAACATCAATCGTATGATCCGCCGAGATCGCGCTAAATGTGTATGTATTGGGAGTACCAATGCTGGTCCCATCAATCTTTACATCAGCGATGTGGTACCCCGTGTGCGGAGCAAATGTATAGGTCTGGGCGTAACCATAATTCTCTGATGAAGTCCCAAGCGGGGTAATTGAACCATTTGTATCCGTCGTGGAAACCACGGAGTAAACGTTGATTGCAAAACGAGCGCTGTAGGTATGGTTTGCATAAATACCGGAGTCGGTACGCGATGGGGTGGAAACGCCATCACTCCATGAAGTAAAGCTATAACCAGTTTGTGGACTAGCCGTAACAAGTGTTCCGCTACCCCCGTAACCCACCGATTGTGTCGCGTGGCCGAGAATGGTGCCGTACCCATTTGTCGAATAGGTGAGAGAAAATGTGGCTGGTGCGAAGCTCACCGAAATCGAATGATCAGCCTGAATATTTGTAAAGGTATAAGAGGTTGGCGATCCGATATTTGTAGAATCGATCGTCACGCTCGATATTTGATATCCAACATTTGGAGTAATCGTGTAGCCGGCGGAATCGCCATAATTCTTGGTGGACCCACCAGGCGATGAGATAGTTCCATTGGAACCAGCTGAAGCAGTTACGGTAAAGGTCTGTGGGACAAAATTCGCACTGACAGAAATATTAGCCGTTACATTTACATCGGTGCGTGGGGCAGTTGTGCTTCCATCGCTCCATGAGGAGAAACGATAACCGGCGGCAGGAACTACACCTATGGTCGGACCACTGGCACCGTAATTAACTGTTTGACTAGTTGTTCCAGAGACTGCGCCATTGCTATTTGCGCTGTAATTCAAGGTGTACGTGTTGATGGCAAATGAAACCGTAATACTGTGATTTCCGGTGACATTCGAGAAGCTATAACTTGAGGCTCCACCAAGTGTGGTCGAGTCCACAAGGATCTGCGAGACGTGGTAGCCCGCTGACGGAGTAAAAGTAAATCCTTGAGTTTGTCCATAAGTTACCGATACTGAGCCAGGTGGAGTAATTGTTCCGTTGGCGTTTGCACTCGCGGTGATCGTGAAAGTGTCTATCGCAAATAGTGCTGTGACTGCCAGATCGTGGCTAACTCCTTGTTCAATTCTTGGATTAGCGGTACTTCCATCGCTCCAAGCAACAAAGTGATAACCGGTATCAGGTACAGGAGTAACCGCGCTTCCATTATTTCCAAATAAGACGCTCTGCGATGTAGAACCGGTAAGTGAACCGTTGCTGCTTGCCGAGTAGGTCAAGGTGTAGCTGTTAGCGGTAAAGGTGGCAGAAACGGTGTGATCTTGAGAGATGTTGCTAAAGAACCAACTGGCTTGTGGCCCTTTGCTAACGTTATCTACTAAGACATCTAAAACTTGGTAACCCACATCAGGGATGATGTAGACGCCGGCAATATCTCCAGTGTTCCAGACCTTTGCACCAGTCGGAGAGACCGACCCATGAACTCCACTTGAGGAAGTAACTGTGTAAGTCGAACCAGCTGGCAAATCCGCAGCAAAATTGGCAGTGTAAGTGATGTTGCCCAAAACTCCAGAATCCGTTCGAGCCGCCGTACTTACTCCATCGCTCCATGAGGTGAAATGGAATCCAGAATCGGCACTTGCACTGACTGCGGAGCCACTGCCTCCACTGACAACTACTTGCGGAGTTGAACCCGAGATATGTCCGTGAGAACCGTTGGCCAGGTAGGTGAGGGTGTACGAGTCCGGCAAAAAGTTAGCGGTCACAGTCAAATCGGCGGCGATAGAGGTGTCAGTTCGGGTGGCGGTCAAAATGCCATCGCTCCATTGATCAAAGTGATATCCACTGATGGCTACTGCAGTTACCGAACCGCCATCTGCCCCAGAGTTCACCGTCTGCGAAGTAGCTCCACTCACAGATCCACCAGTGCCAGATAGATAACTCAAGTTGTAGGTTGTCGAACTATTAGGAGCAAACTCCGCGCTGACAGTTATGTCGGCGGACACACCACTATCTGTGCGGGCGGCGGTTCCGACTCCATCGCTCCAGCCAAAGAAGTGATAGCCATTTGCGGCAACCGCGGTTACCTGCGATCCCGAGCTTCCGTAAGCCACTAACTGCGAAGTTGTACCCGTGAGAGAGCCATGAGCATTTGCCAGGTAAGTCAGGGTGTATGAATTGATGACAAAGGTTGCAGAAATTGTGTGATCCGTTTGAACATTGCTGAAGGTATAACTAGAAATAGCTCCGAGGTGAGTGGTGTTATCAACAATTACATCAGAAACACTATAACCAGCATCGGGAAGGATGGAGAAAGAGGCGATATCCCCTTGATGCCATTGCAGGGCACCGTTGGGAACGATAGATCCGTGCGTTCCGGCTGATGATGTAATGGTCAGAGTAGAACCGGAGTATCCACCTCCACCGGTTGTATCAAAATTCGCGGTATAGGTAGCGCCATAGCTCACATTTACATCGGTACGTGGATTGTCAGTTCTACCATCACTCCATGCTCTAAAAATATGGGTTCCATCTGCCTGCGCGCTTACTGCCGTTGTAGAACCACCCTGAGCAATATTTTGAGAGGCCGTTCCAGAAATGGTTCCACCCGAGTTAGCTGCATAAATTATCGTCACTGTATTTTGAGCAAAGGTGGCGGTTAGAGAGAGATCTGAAGCCCCCGCAATATCAGAGCGAGTAGCACTTGTACTGTTATCACTCCATTGTACGAAGTGATATCCGGCGGCAGGTGAGGCAGTTACAGCGGTTCCGGAAGCCCCTTGATTGACGGTCTGCAAAGTTGCCCCAGTAACAGACCCATTTGCTCCCGCGATGTAGATCAGGTTTGAAGTTGTCGTATTAAGTGGCGCAAATTGCGCACTCACACTCACATTTGCAGTGACGCTAGTATCCGTACGCGGGTTAGCTGTACTTCCATCACTCCAAGAAGTGAATTTGTAACCCGTTACCGGAACGGCATTAACACTGGTTCCACTCCCATTAGCTGCCACACTTTGCGAAGTTGTTCCAGTCACAGAACCGTGGCTGTTAGCCGTGTACGTTAAAGTGAAGTTTCCGGGATTTGCCGCGAAGGTAACGTTAATAATGTGATCGAGCACGATGCCATTGATCGTGTAGCTGGCGATCGCACCTTGTGAGACCCCATTATCTTTCACATCACTGATGTGATAACCCGCATTTGGGTGGAACGTTGCTAGGACTATATCGCCGCTATTCCAAATGGTGTAGACACCTGGGGTGATCGACCCTCCACCTGTGCTGGTGTAACTCACCGAGTAAGTCACTGGAACCAAAGCGCTCAAAATGAAGTTAGCGGTAAATGTCTGGCTTACCTTCACATTTGAATCTGTGCGAGTTGGATTAACATTTCCATCGCTCCACGCCGTAAAACGATAATTGGTGGCTGGGACAGCTGTCACAGATGTACCTGAACCGCCGTAACTCAAACCTTGCGAGACGCTTCCGGTTAACGATCCATTTGCACCATTTACTGCGTAGGTCAAAGTTACCGCGCTGGCTGCAAAGCTCGCAGCGATGGTGTGATTCGCGGTTATATTCGTAAATGAATAAGTGGAGACAACTCCGACGCTAGACCCATCTACAAGAACGTCAGATATGTAATAGCCCGTCGCTGGAACGATCACTATATTTTGTGAATAGCCGTAGTTCTCGGAGTTTGTTCCGCTTGGAGATATTGATCCATTACTTCCAGCTGTTGCCGTAATCGTAAATGTGTCGATCGCGAAGTTCGCAACATAACTTCTACTAGAAGTTATGTTCAGATCTGTGCGCGTAGTTGAAGAACCACCATCACTCCATGACACAAAGTGATATCCAGTATCGGCCGCAACAGCTACCGCCGAACCATTCCCGCCATAACTTAATAATTGGCTCGCCGAGCCCGCAGTGATAGTTCCGTGAGCACCCGCGGTATAGGTAAGTGTGTAGGTGTTCGCTGCAAAACTTGCGATGATCGAGCTATCTGCAGAGATATTTGAATAGGCGTAACTTGATACAGGTCCCTTGCTTACACCGTCTACCTGGACATCAACAATGTGATAGCCGGAGGCTGGCGTAATCGTGATCGAAAGGGAAGCCCCACTCTGAACAACAGTTGCGCCGTTTGGCGAGATAGTTCCGCCGCTTCCTGCAGAGGCGGTTATGGTATTGGTGTTATGAGCAAAATTTGCGCTAACAAAAGTATCGCTCGTAACTGCGGTATCCGTTCTGGAAGCGGTCGTTACACCATCGCTCCAGTTAACGAAGTGATAGCCAGAATTCGCTACTGCCGTAACCAATGTGGCATCGGTTCCAGAAGGAATCGTCTGCACCGAAGATCCGCCAGAGATCGAACCGTTGCTTCCCGCGCTATATGTAATAGTGACCGTATTTATTGCGAAAGTGGCTACCAACGTGTGATCAGCAGCAATACTAGAGAACAAATAACTTGTTACAGCTCCGACGCTGACACCGTCTACCTTGACATCGTATACGTGATAACCCGAAGAGGGGGTGATCACAACCTCTTGTGTATCGCCATAACCTTCGGCCGTCGCTCCATTAGGAGTTACGGTTCCATTACTACCAGCCGATGAGGTTAAGGTAAATGTATTAATAGCGAAACGAGCAGTTACAGTTAAGTTGGCCACGACTGCAAGATCTGTTCGTGTAGCGGATGTAATGCCATCGCTCCACGAGGTGAAGTGGTAACCGGCATCTGGAACCGCCATTACAGGGGCACCATCGGTCATCCAATTGACGATCTGTCCCGTGGCTGGAGAAACCGATCCATAGGAACCTGCTAAATAGGTAAGGGTGTAGGTATTTATCGCGAAGGTCGCAGCTACGGTGTGATTGGCAATATCGTTTGAGAAGGTAACTGTTGTGACAGCACTTGGGATTGCGCCATCGACCGATACACCGGCAACGTGGTACCCGGTATCCGGCGTTATTGTGATTACTTGAGTACCGCCGTAGGTAGCCGTCGAAGTGCCTGAAGGGGAAATAGAACCATTTGCTCCAGCCGTTGTGGTGGTAACCGGGTCGATGGTCAAAGTTGCAGCCACATAGTTGATGTTGTAATTAGCGGAGCTACCTACTCCGAAGGATGCGGCTGACGGGGTAATCGAGTAAGTGCCTGGATTTGTTCCAGGAACCCGGGTGAAAGTTACGCTCGTGATGGTGTCGGGTGAAACTAAGCCGCCTGAATTTACGGAGAAGCTGTTTGTAGGGTCGGCGCCACCAAAGGCGGTTGACTGATTAAATGCGGTGATCGTCAAGGGTTTTGGAAGAACGGTAATCGGTTGCTGGACCGGGGTGGCAGCCGCGTAATTTGAATTTCCATTTTGGTTTGCGGTTATGCTGCAAGAACCGGCGGCGATAAAGTGCACGACAGATGACGAGACAGTACAAACACTTGTGGTTGTACTCGTATAAGTGATTGCGTTTCCTGAACCTCCACCAGTTGCAGTGGGGGTATAGGTACCGCCATATGTTGGAGTAGTCGGTGTCGAGGTGATGGTGATCGATTGAGGCTCCGCGGTACTCGTAAAGAGTGAAGGCCCAGTTGCAAAGGCGGAATTAATAAAGACCTTTACATTCACCAACCCCGTGCCCATTCCAGAGGCGGTCGTTCCAGTGATAGTTGTTGAATTAACGACCGTAAACGGATTAAGAGCAATGCCGTTTACCGTAGCGCTTGTTGCATTAGTGAAATTCGTTCCAGTGATTGTCACTGCGGTACCGCCAACGGCAGTTCCCGTCGAGGGGGTAATTCCAGTGACGGTCATCCACTGAGCATTTAAGGTTAAATCTGATGTAAATGGGTAGTTCGTTTGATCCGCATATGAAACGCCGGTTCCATCCGCAAGGGTGTTCCACCCTAGAAATAGCGCATTTGCCAGAGTGAAAGCGTTGGGGTTGAGATTAGCTGCAACGCCAGATGACTGTGGCGCCATCGTCCCCGATCCCCCATTAGCTAGATACGTAACCTTCGTCTGATACGTAAAGGCGCCGTAACCAGTCACATCTCCCGAAGGGGTACTGACTACGACATCTGCCGCTCCAATTGATGATCCTGCTGGAGTTGTGATTGTGATCGATGTCGATGAATTAACTGTGAAGTTGGTGACGGGAGTTCCGCCGACCGTAACTGCGGTACTGCCACTAAAACTAACACCCGTGATAGTCGCCGAGGTCCCACCCGCAAGAGTTCCAACGGCTGGAGTAATTGAGGTGAAAGAAGGTGGCGCTATCGTGCTGAAGCTTTGCACGGGGCCATACCCGACATACGGGGTGATAGCTGAATCATTTGGAGTGCTCGTGGCCTGCACTTGATAGTAATAGGTAGTGCTGGGTGAAAGAGGGGTTAATAGCGCCGTGAAACTTTGCTCGCTTGCACTTGCTGAGAGGACAGTGTTATTCGATATACAGATCGCACTCGTCAGTAGTCCATATCCAAACCCCAGAACTGAAGAGACATTTCCAGTTGTGTTGTAGCAAATCTTTGCGTTGCTCTCTGTTCCGAGAGGATTGACGGGGAATGCGTTTGTGGTCAACTTGCCTGTGATGTTTGCAGATGTGGCAGTAATGGAATTGATTACCGGCAACGAGGTCATCTGTGGTCCAAAAGGTGCAGGAGCCGTCTTGCAATTAGCTCCATCGAAGTTTCCTGCGCCAGTGAGGGTGGTTTCTGTAACCAGGTGCATGGCAATGGTCGAACTCAAACCGGTGATATCTGCCGCAGATATTTCATACAAAGCCTTGGTTGGAGGGCTGGAAGCGGGCGTAGTCTCTGAATCCCAAGCATAAAGATTGCCCTGCGAATCAACCCATTGGGCGTCAAAACTTCCTGACAACCCAGAGGGGAGACCAGAAACATTTTTTGTAGTGGTTGTTGCAGTTGTAGGAGAAGTTGAATTGAGCGAAAAAATCGTAAGGCTTGTGCCGCTCAAGGCATACGCCTGAGAAACCCCACCACTGCCTGGATAGACGGCTATATCTGATGCGCCGGTATATGAAGTACCGGGCAACGAAACATTTGTAATCGAAGTGCTTGTAACGGCCGTTGAAGTGCGGTGCAGTGTTATTAATTGCAGCGTTGGGTTGGTTGCCGAAACCGCGAGCATTTGATCATTAGATAGGAAGTCAGCACCATCTTTATTCGTTAGACCGCTAATACTGGCGGCAGCTATTGAAGTTCCATCGTTCGCAAATTCTTGCAAGGTTGTGCCATTGACTATTCCATATAAGTAATTGTCCGCCGGGTTCAATCCGATTCCATCTAAACCTGCAACTGTCGGTGCAGAACCCACTTGCGAGAAGGTGTTAGATGCAGGGTTTAGCTTAAATAAAGTTCCGCCCGACAACTGGTAGAGCGATGCATCGCAAGCAAAAGGCGAACCAAATGCAAATGCACTTGGTGTGAAATTAATAGCGATGATTGGCAGAAGTGATACAACTATAAATAACCTTAATAAGCGTAGGGAATTCTTTTTGAAAACTCCTACGCTCATAGCTCTGAATTCCAATCAGATAGTTGCGCATGCTAGGCAGCCCGCGCGTGCAAAGTAAGTGCGCATGCTATCCAAGTGAGTCCTAGGCAATTAATTTAAATAGGTAAAAAATTCAAGGCAATAAATAAATCAATAATCTAGACAGAATAATTATATTTCGCCAGATGCCTCTTAGTTAGCAGCGAGATGAAGATCGCTCCTAGAGTTGTAATCGCACCACAGACCGCAATAGTTTCTCGAACTCCGATGACGTCAGCTAACCAACCAATGAAAGGAGATCCCACCGGAGTGGCTCCGAGAAATACCAAGATATAAAAACCCATCACGCGTCCGCGTAGTTCATGCGGAGTTGTTGTTTGCACATAAGTGTTTGCTGAAATCATCGTGGTCAATGCGAGGAAACCACAAAGTGGTAAGAGCAAGGCAAATGTTCCATAGCTTGGCATATATGCCTGAAAGATAAGCACGACTCCAAAGATTGCGGAACAGATCATAATGAAGGGAGGTCTGCGTTTTTGATCTAGCCGAGTTGAGACCAGCGCTGCCGTGAGTGAGCCGATTGCAAGCACGCTTCCAAGCAATCCAAAAGCCCCTGCATCTTTGTGAAATATCTTGGTAGAGATAAGCGCATTAAAAATCTGAAAGTTCAAGCCAAAGGTAGATGCAAAGAATACGGTAGCAATAATCGCAATCAAATCAATCCGACCACGGATATACCGCAACCCTTCCACAATCTTGCGATCCTTATCGTCCTTCGGCAATCGATTAAGTTCATCAGGTCGCATCAGGATCAATGCTGTAATAACGAAAAGGAAGGAGCCGGCGTTGAGTAAGAAGGATGGGCCGGTATGAAAGTACTTGATTAAGATTCCCGAGACAGCTGGGCCAATAAGGCGACCCATATTGAAATTGGCGGAGTTAAGGCTCACCGCATTTGCAATATCTTTCTTGCCCACCAATTCTGAGGTGAATGCCTGGCGCACGGGAGTATCGAGAGCTCCAAAAACCCCTAGAGAAAAAGCGAGCACAAAAACTTCTGTCATCGTGACCTTATGGGCAATGATTAACCAACCCAGTATGGCCGCCGTAACTCCCCCACCCGTATTAGTAAGGATTAAGAGTTTTCGCTTATCAAGACGATCGGCGAGTGAGCCGGCATACAAACTAAATAAGAGCATCGGCAGGAATTGCAGGCCTGTTACAACTCCAAGCGCAGATCCACCCTTATGAAGATCGGTAACAACGAGCCAATCTTGCGCAACGCGTTGCGCCCATGTGCCGATATTGGAAACCATATTGGCAGCAAAGAAGAGTCGGAAGTTGCGATGTTTGAAGGAACGGAGCGATCCTTCAGCGGATGACATAGTTGAAGTCTACAAGTGATGAGGGAGGTGAGAAGAAGTATGCTCGCCTGGTGAGACAGACGCTTCCAATAGTCATCGCTGGAACTTCGGCTTGGTTCATCGCACTCGTAATCGAATTAGCGATGAACGCACAGAGTTCAACGATCTGGATTTCACTCGTTGGAATCGGTTTAGGGGTATTGGGTACCGCCTACATTCTGCGTGGCTTACGGCGCAGCAAGAAGCGCGGGTAACTGACGTAAAGCCGTCAGCAAAGGTAATTAACCTTCGATCTGACCAGCAATTCCACGTAGTACCTTGCCAAGGCGCTCTGCCTCAACTGCGGTTGGATAACGACCATGACGCAATCCATTTCCAACTTTGTCTAACATCTTGATGCTATCTTCGATAATCGTTGCGAGATCATCAGCATTGATTCGAGTATTTGCGACAACCGATGCTGGCTCTTCAATGATACGAACTGAGAGCGCCTGAGGACCGCGACGACCTTCGGCAACTCCAAACTCCAACTTGGTGCCCGGCTTTACACTTGGGGTTCCGGTTGGCAGAGCAGAGGCAGCCAGATAGACATCCTCTCCCTCTTCAGATGAGATAAAACCAAATCCCTTTTCGAGGCTAAACCACTTAACGCGACCAATAGGCATTGGCTTCTCCCTTCTTAATAATTGCTTTAGTTTATCGGATTCAGTGCATCAGCCGCACTGAGCTGATTTACTCTGGAACGATCAAGGCTTGCGAGTGAGCGCCACAGCCGTGATCTACCGAGACCACGCGGGCATCTTCCGGAGATAAGGCATTTGCACAGACACCAAAGGCTGAGCGCAAAGAGCCTGCTATCGGAATGAAGAATCCGCAGCTATTGCAGGGTAGCGGGGCATATTGAGCGATTGGAGTGTTTGGTCCACGATCACTCTCATACCATCGCTTGCTGGCGGCATCTCGACCCACGATCGAGAGGACTCGGGCGCGACCTAACCCAAATTCAAATTGTTCAGCAAGATCGAGCGCATCATCTCCTGGCAAGGCATCATTAATAGGTACTAAGCGAAGATCATCTGCGGAGGTTGGGACGATATCCCCCACACCAACATCGCCTGGCTCAATTCGCTCTTTATAAGGAATCCACTCAGGTGCAAGCAGGGCTTCTGCTCCTGGTAGTAGTACGACATCAGCGATAGTAGCCTCGGCATCGTCATCGACTTTAATGATGGTAACTGCCCAACGCCAACCTGAATATCCAGGTAGCGCCGATTCAAAGAGGTAGCTCGCTATGCGCTCATCTTCTTGATCAATAGAAACTAAATCGCCAACAAACTTTGCGTCACCAGAATCTTCGATCGCAGCTAAGCGAGCGACTTCTAGCGCATTAAATTTATCGGTCATGTGCTTAGGGTAATGCGAAACGGCCCCCCAAGAAAATTGGGAGGCCGTTTTCAGCGTTAATTAGCTATTAGAAGTCCATATCAGCGGCTGGATTGTTAGCTCCAACTGCCTTTGGCTCTGGCTTATCGGTAACAACTGCCTCAGTAGTGATAAAGAGAGCAGCGATTGATGCAGCATTTTGAAGAGCTGAACGAGTGACCTTAGCTGGATCAATGATTCCTGCTTTGATCATATCTACGTACTCACCTGTTGCTGCGTTCAATCCGAAACCTGACTCCAAGTGACGAACCTTCTCAACAACAACTCCGCCTTCAAGTCCAGCGTTAATTGCAATCTGCTTGAGAGGTGCTTCGATACCAAACTCAACGATGCGAGCACCTGTTGCCTCATCACCTTCGAGCTTCAAGTTTGCGAGAGCGATCTTTCCAGCTTGAAGAAGTGCTACTCCTCCACCGGCAACAATTCCCTCTTCAACAGCGGCCTTAGCGTTACGCACTGCATCTTCAATGCGGTGCTTGCGCTCTTTAAGTTCTACCTCTGTAGCTGCGCCAGCCTTAATGACCGCAACGCCACCAGCAAGTTTTGCAAGACGCTCCTGCAACTTCTCACGATCGTAATCTGAATCGCTCTTCTCGATCTCAGCTCGGATCTGATTTACGCGACCTTTGATCTGCTCAGCATCTCCAAGACCTTCGACAATGGTGGTCTCTTCCTTGGCAATTACTACCTTGCGAGCGCGACCAAGAAGTTCGATGGTTGCAGCCTCAAGCTTGAGACCAACTTCTTCAGAGATAACTGTTCCACCTGTAAGAAGCGAAATATCTTGCAACATCGCCTTGCGACGATCTCCAAATCCTGGAGCCTTTACAGCTGCTGAACGGAATGTGCCGCGAATCTTGTTAACAACGAGAGTTGCAAGTGCTTCACCTTCAACATCTTCAGCAAGAATCAAGAGAGGCTTTCCAGATTGCATTACCTTCTCAAGAATTGGAAGTAGGTCCTTGATATTTGAAATCTTTGAGTTAGCGATAAGGATGTATGGATCTTCTAGAACTGCTTCCATGCGATCTGAATCAGTTGTGAAGTATGGAGAGATGTAACCCTTATCAAAGCGCATTCCTTCAGTGAGCTCGAGCTCAAGTCCAAAGGTGTTGCTCTCTTCGACAGTTATAACGCCCTCTTTGCCGACCTTATCCATCGCCTCTGCGATCATCTCACCGATAGTTGTGTCAGCTGCAGAGATAGATGCAGTTGCAGCAATCTGCTCTTTAGTATCAACATTCTTAGCCATCTTGCTAAGTTCTGCAGAGATTGCATCAACTGCTTTTTCAATTCCACGCTTGAGCGCCATTGGATTTGATCCAGCGGCTACATTGCGAAGTCCTTCACGAACGAGTGCTTGAGCTAAAACGGTTGCGGTGGTTGTTCCATCACCGGCGACATCATCTGTCTTCTTAGCAACTTCTTTGACCAGCTCAGCGCCGATCTTCTCCCATGGATCATCGAGATCGATCTCTTTAGCAATTGAGACGCCATCGTTGGTGATTGTTGGGGCGCCCCACTTCTTCTCCAGGACAACGTTTCGACCGCGTGGTCCAAGGGTTACTTTTACGGCGTCGGCGAGCGCGTTCATTCCTCGCTCCAAGCCGCGGCGTGCCTCTTCATTGAAGGCGATCATCTTTGCCATATCTGTTATCTCCCTTTAAGAATCTTTATCACTCACCCCTGGTGAGTGCTAACCAAACTCTAGCGAAAGGCGCAAAAGCCTTCCAATCCAAAGCCCAGGGCGCTATTTCCAGGTTGGCTGGGCGAGCGGAACGGTGGATAAAGTGGGAAATCCAACCGTGCTTGGGGCTATTCCTGCGCTGACCGCCAGTGAGGTCATAGCCGCCACCATCGCCCCATTGTCGGTACAGAGAGCCACCGGCGGGGTTCGAAGTTCCACTCGGGCAACCTGGCAGCGTTCGGCGGCCTGTGCCCGTAGCCGAGAATTGGCAGCAACTCCCCCGGCGATGATCAGTGCCTCAATTCCAGTATCGCGGCAGGCGCGAAGCGCTTTCTCCAGAAGTACATCGACGACCGCCTCTTGAAAGGATGCGGCAACATCAGCCCGATGAGCAGTAGGCACCTCTTTGAGGTAGCGAGAGACCGCGGTTTTAAGTCCACTAAATGAGAAGTTGTAGTCGGAGTTAGCTAGACCCCTAGGAAAATCTATTGCGCCGGGATCGCCCTCTTTAGCTAGACGATCGATCGCTGGGCCGCCTGGAAAATCAAGTTCCAAAATACGAGCAATCTTGTCAAAGGCCTCACCTGCAGCATCATCAATCGTCTCTCCAAGGACTTTGACCGATCTAGCCATATCGCTCATCTCAATAATCGAGCTGTGTCCTCCGCTTACTAGCAATCCGATTGCGGGAGTGAGTGGACGAGATTCATCTAGCGCATCAACCGCTAAATGCGATGAGAGATGATTAACGCCGTAGAGCGGCTTATCCAGTGCAAGTGCAATCCCATGTGCTGCACTTGTCCCCACCAAGAGCGCACCGATTAATCCAGGTCCCGCTGTAACACCAATCGCATCAAGATCTTCAAGAGAAACTCGTGCAACCTTAAGTGCTTCTTGTACTACTGAGGGCATCGCCTCTAAATGTGCTCGGCTTGCAATCTCTGGTACCACGCCACCAAATCGCGCATGCTCCTCAACGCTTGAGGCAATGACATTTGCAAGCAAGGTTCTTCCGCGAACAATCCCAACCGCCGTCTCATCGCAAGAGGTTTCTATTCCAAGCACAAGTGGTCGGCTACTCATTTTCCCAACTCTTTTCGCATAACAACCGCGGTAATACCTGGCCCGTAATAATCTGCCCGCTCAGAAATCTTCCGAAATCCATTGGCAAGATAGAGCGGCTCAGCTTCAATATTTCCAAGGCGCATCTCAAGCATCATCGCATCAACTTTTTGGTTGCGCGACCAATCAACCATTCGCTTCAGTAACTCTCGTGCAATTCCCCGTCTGCGAAAATCAGGTGCCACGGTGAGAGTCAAAATATCTGTGACATCTCCCGCCACCATGATTCCGGAATATCCAACAATCTTTCCTTCATGCTCAGCGACTAGGTACTGCCTGGACTTTCCGAGAAACTCCTCTTTGAATTGATCC
>Ga0208872_1001035_pt1 | contig 18119 bp, 9 predicted proteins | sample CryBogCBH12Aug08_FD_185508 | JGI IMG/M metagenome (GOLD analysis project Ga0208872, IMG submission 185508) | Freshwater microbial communities from Crystal Bog, Wisconsin, USA - CBH12Aug08 (SPAdes) | ecosystem: Environmental > Aquatic > Freshwater > Lake | place: Crystal Bog, Wisconsin, USA...
CCAGCCCTGATGCGCCGCGCTGGCCAGCCCGAAAAATGCCGCCGCCAGCCACGGACTGCTCACATACGGCGCGGCAATCACCGGCAACGTGCAACACGCACAAATAAAGGTCGCCGTCTTGCGCGAGCGGTTCAGCGGCCAGCCGCGTTTCAGGAAAAACGCGCTCAAGCTCCCGCCGCCGATGCTGCCCAGCGCCGCCGACAACGCGACGAACGCGAGCGGCAGGCCGAAATGTTTCAGGTCGAGATGAAATTGTTTGTTAAAAAAATCTGGCAGCCAGAAACCGTAAAACCACCAGACCGGGCCGAGGATGCACGTTGAAAAATACGCCCACGATTCACGGTAGCCCATGAGTTTCAGCCACGGCAATTTTTTCTCCGCCGTCGGCGCGACGCCTTCGTGGATGAGCGAAAACTCCTCGGCGTTCACGCGCTTTGATTTGTCCGGCGCGTCGTAAAATTTTAGCCAGAACATCAGCCACACCAAATCTACGCAGCCGAGCGCGATGAACGCCGCCTGCCAGCCGCCAAAATATCCCACGATGAGCGGCACCAGCAGCGGCGCAAAGATCGCGCCCATGTTCGAGCCAGTGTTGAAAATGCCTGTGGCCACGGAGCGTTCCTTCGGCGGGAACCATTCGGTCACGACGCGGATGGCGGCGGGGAAATTTCCCGATTCGCCCAACCCAAGTGCCAATCGCGCGCCGCAGAAACCGCCGACGGTGCGGCACAGCGCGTGGGACATTGCCGACAAACTCCAAAACAAAACCGACAGCGCATACGAGCTTTTCACGCCGATCCAGTTCATAAACGAGCCGAAGCCCAACTGCCCGATGGCGTAAGCGAACTGGAAAAAGATCGCCATCAGCGCGTATTCCGTTTCCGTCCAGCCGAAGGTTCTCGACAGGTCGGGCTTGAGCAGGCCGAGCACCTGCCGATCCATGTAGTTCACCGTGCAGACGAAAAACAGCAGCGTGCAGATGACCCAGCGATATTTGGTCGGGCGGTTCATTTCACCAAATCCAGCTTGGAGTTTTTTACGCGCACCGTTTTGAGCGGCTCGCCGGCCTCATTTTCCACGCGAACGTTTTCAAAAGTAATATTTTCCGCGTCGGTCACGGAAACACCCTTCTGCGCCGTGATAGAAACATTTTTCAACGTGATGTTGTCGAGCGGCATTTCCGGCAGGCCTTGCAGCACGATGGCGTTTTGCGCGCCCCGGCAAATTACGTTCTCGATGTGGATGTCCTTGAACGCCGGCGTTTCTTCCGTCACCGGCGGCAGCTTGGCTTCCGCGCCGCCGGTTTCGTCGAGCGGCGACTTATTTTCGTAATACAAATTGAAATTGATCGCATCGCCGGGAATGTTTTCCATGCGAATGTCGGAAATAAAAATTTTCTCCACCACGCCGCCGCGAGCGCGTGTGCTCTTGAAACGTAGGCCAATGTCCGTGCCAATGAAGGTGCAATTGCGCACGATGAAATTGCGCACGCCGCCAGACATTTCGCTGCCGATGGTGAAGCCGCCGTGCGCGTGATAGACCGTGCAGCCCTCGACCAGCACATCCTCGCAAGCCACGCCAATGCGGCGACCGGCGGCGTCCTTGCCGGACTTGATGCAGATGCCGTCGTCGCCGGTGTCGAACGTGCAGCCGCGAATCACCGCACGGCGGCAGGATTCGAGGTCCAGCGCATCGCTGTTCTGCGCGGTGGGCAGATTGTGGACTTGGACATTCAAAATGGAAACGTCCTCGCACAGCACCGGATTCATCGTCCAGTTCGGCGGGTTTTGGAACGTGACGCCTTGCAGCAAAACTTTTTTGCAGCCGATGAGCCGCAGCATTTTTGGGCGGAGAAATTGATGCGCCGGTTCGTAATTCGCGAGCGTGACGGAATTATCTTTCCGCAATTTTTCCACAATCTTTGCGCCGTTCATCACTTCGCGGCTCGGATACCAAGTGTCGCCTTTTTCATTCAGCACGCCGCCGGATTTCACCAGTGCCTTCCAATCGCGGGCGCCAAGCTTGTCGCTTTTCAATGGTCGCCACGCGTCGCCGCCGCCGTCAATAATGCCTTCGCCGGTGATGGCGACATTTTCCAGATTCTGGCCGGAAATCGGCGAGGTGGAATCCACTTCCTGCTCGCCTTTCAAATCAATCACGGTGAGCGGATATAATTTATAGTCGCGGGAAAACTGGATGAGCGCGCCACGTTCGAGGTGCAGGTTGATATGACTGCGCAGTTTGATTGGCCCGGTGAGCCAGAGGCCCGGCGGCACGTCGAGTTCGCCGCCGTCTTTTTCGGCGAGCGCGGCGAGGGCTTTTTCAAATGCCCCTGTGTTCAGCGTCTTGCCGTCGCCGACACCGCCGCAGTCCGCGAGGCTGATTGTGGCGCTGGGAAACACCGGCACGGCCGGTGCCGGCGGCATTTCATTTCCGTGGGCATAACCGGCGAGGCTGGCGATGACGGCCAGCTTCCAGAATTTCATTTGCCAGCGGGTCGGCCTGACCGGCGGTTTTGATGGGTGATGCACGATGAAAGCTTATCTTTTCCTGCGACCGGATGAATTGCGATTTTCTGTAAATAACCGTGAAAAAAATGAGTCGCGGTGGAACGAGTTATGATTGGAGCGTCGCGTCATGCGAATCTTCAAGGGTAAACCAGTCGCAAAAATACGGAGCCGTTCGTCGGGCTGATGCCGACGCTGGCGCTGCTGGCGTTGGTGGAATTCGGCACGGTCGCCCAGTTGGTCGAGAGTCCCTGACTTAAATTGTTGGTCTGGATTTGCAGCCGCCAGCCAAGGTGATCCGGCGGCCAGGAGAGTTGCAACTGGTTGCCGACAATCTGGGAAACAATATTCGTCGGCTGTCCGGACGGCAGCGGAACGGCGTTGGCCTGCAATGAATTCGTGCTTTCGCCGCCGGCACCGACGGCGGTGACGACGTAAAAATAATTGCCGGTGTTGGTCACGTTCGCGTCGGCGTAATTGGTCGCAGTCAACCCGCTGAACACCGTCGGATAAGTGCCACTGACCGTGCCGCGCTTCAAATTATAGCTCGTCGCGCCGGCGACGGCATTCCATTTCAGATTAATGAGCAGGTTGGTGGCCTTCGCCACGAGATTGGTCGGCGGCAACAGCGCCACGTTGAGCATTAGAAAGGGGGCGGCCGATCCGAGAAACAGCGAACAATTATAATTTGCCGGCGACGCGCCCAGCACCGGCAAGGTGCCGCTCTCCGTCCCGGTCATGGTGGCCAGTGTGTAGGTGCCGTTCGTAAAGCCGGCGCCGGCGTAAATGTTGTTCGTGCCGCCGAGCGCGAGGTTGCCCACGATGGCGAGCCTCGTCGTGTTCGTGCCGAGTGTGAAATTCAAAATGGTCGGCGGGTGCAGTGCCAGATTGTTACTGACCGTGAAGGTGCTGGCCGACAGCGTGAGCGGGCTGCCATCCAAGGCGTTGGTGTTTTTCAACGTGCCGAGGGCATTGTAAAATTGCAGCGTGTTGCCGTAGCCGTTGGTGGTCAGGCCGTCGAACGTGAACAGCGTGTTCGTCGGCGCGCTGTTGGTGATGATGGCGGTGGCGTTGTAAAGCAGGATGCTGCTTTGGCCGGCGGAGGTTTTCAGGTTGCAATCAATGAACTGCGCACCGCTGACATTGTAGACATCAAAGCTCTCGTCGCCGGTGAGGTTGACCTTGTTGAAAACGATGTTGGTGGCGGGCATTTCCGTGCGCGCCCAGATGATGCCGATGGGGTAACCGCTGACCGAAGTGCCGGTGATGTTGCTGAAAGTGATGTTGCGATAAACCGGCGTGAGGCTCGTGACCGTGGCCGGATTGGTGCTGGCGGCGATGGCCGGCGAGATGCTGTCGGGCGTGCCATACCAATGATAATAGCCGTAAACTTGGATGGGGAAATTCACGTTCGTCATGCCGACGTTGAAATAATTGATGTTTTGCACAATGCCGCTGCGGTCGTTGTCCGACTTGATGCGGATGCCATTCTGCGTGCCGTTGAAAGTGCAGTTGATGACCATGATGTTGGAAACGCCCTGCGTGTAGCTGCCGATGCTCACGCCGTGGCCGTCGCCATAGGTGTTGTTGGTGAGGAGCACGTCGGACGTGCCGCCGCCACAGGTAAAATCATCGTCGCCAGTGCTGATGTTGCAATTCTGCACCAGCACGTTCGTGCCGCTGACATCGCAGGCATCGGTGTTGTGCGAGGGCGGGCTGCCGGTGGACGAATCCGGTGCGCGCACGGTGACGTTCGACACGGTGATGCTGCCGCGGCTGTTGCTGAAGGCCATGTGGAACATCGGCGAATTGGAGAGCGTGACATTTTGAACCAGTTGGTAGGTGCAATGATCAAACGCAATCATGCTCGGACGGCTGTTTGTCTTGTAACCCGGCCACCACGGTGCGCCCTGACCGTCAATCGCCCCGCTGCCACTGATTTCAATATTTGTCACATATGAGCCGGCGATGAAATCCGGCGGATTGATGATGCCGCCCGGATAGGAATTGTAGGGTAGCATTCGCAAAATCGCGCCAGCGTCGATTTGCAGATTTACATTGTTCGCCAACTGCAACGGCCCGCACAAATAAGCATTCGTTCCCGCCGGAATCCTGACCGTGCCGCCCCAACCGTTAGTGTAGCCACCTTTGGCCGCCGCCACGATGGCGTTGGAGATGAACAGCGTATTATCCGTCGAATTGTCGCCCTTGGCACCGTAGGTCAGGTTGGTGACAACAATAATGTTGTTGGTGTTAATCTGCAGCGCCCAAGGCGAAATGCCTTTCGCAACCGTTGCCCAAAAGAGGAGCAACAGCCAGACGGCGTGCCGCCGGCAGAATCGGATTTTATTGGGATTGAACATTGGCTTAAAAAAAGCGGGGAGTCCGAAGACGCCCCGCTTTGATGTTTAAGGCTGTTGATTAAATATACTACAGCGATTTATTACTGCAACTTGACTTGCCACAGTGATTGGTGGTGCAGGTCTAGGTCTCCACAATCAATTATTGGTGCTGCTCAATATATAAAACTGTAGTCCGACACCGGCGCTGATGACATTGGTGCCGGTGAAGGTGAAGGTGCTGCTGGTTCCACTGGCGGCAACGATATTTGTTGCCAAGGGAATCCATTGGCTCAACGGCTTCGCCACATTGGTGGAGCCCAACAGATAATAGGTTCCGCCAGTCACGCCGTTCGTCGCTGTTATGACGATGTTGTTGCCCGTCAGGCTGAAGCTGCCGATGTGCGGCGGCACAGTTGGAATGATAGTCGAGTTGACGGCCGTGAGGTTGGTCACGGTGTTGTTTGCCGGGCTTGAATCCAGCGCGGAACTGATCACGCTCACAATGTTCGTGGCGGTGCCGCCGGTTGGTGTGCTGACGATCAGCGTGAAATTCGTCGCGGTGTTGGGCAGCAGGTTGAAGCCGTTCCAGACAACCTGTCCCGCGTTCGCATTGGTCGTTCCGCTGCCGGTGGCGCTGACGAATTTGACGATGGACGGGAGCGAACCAGTGACGACCAGATTGTAGGCGGTGCCTGGCCCGATGTTCGTCACGGTGATGACGTTGGTAATGTTGACTCCCAACTGCACGCTGGCGGGCACGGAGGTTTGGACGGCCACATCCGGCGACGCCACCACCACAATGGTGCCATTCGCAGCGAGTTTATTGGTCCAAGCGACGTTTCCGCCGATGACGGTCAACGTTGCGCCGCCGGTCACAGTAGCACCGTTGAAGGGCGAGAACGCGTCGCCAATTTGAAGTGTGGCACCCACGTTGGTGACGTTGATGATGCCGTTGCCAACGTTGACAACTGAACTGGCAGCAACTTTGTCGCTCAAGGGTGAACCTCCGTTGCGGTTCACGCGGAAGAATCCGCCGCCGTTGGTCAAAGTCAGGCTGCTGCTGATGGTAAGCGTGCCGATGCCGCTGGCATCACCACCGCCAATGGACGCGTTGGTGGTAACCACCACTGATACGGGAATGGTGGTTGTGCCGGCGAGCACGCCCGCGGTGTTGGTTACTGGGCCGGAGGCAGAGTAGGTTCCGTCCAGATACAACGCGCCAGTGCCGGACTTGATCAAGCCGTATCCTTGGCCATTGTCGGTGATTGTGCCGGTAATAGTGGTGGCGGCGGCATTGGTCACTTGGATGGTGCGGGCGGTGATGGTGTTGGTGGTAATGTTATCATTGCCGTTCAAACTAAATGTGCCGGCCAGCATCAGATTATTCGTTCCGCCAACAATCAGGGTCAGGTTATTAGTCCCGGTCGGATATTGAATGGAATTACCCAGCGTCCGTGCTCCGCCAGAAGCAAAGATTTCGCCGCTGCCGGTGGTGGCGCTGGTGGAGTCAATCATCAGGAGCAGCGGGCCGGTGCCAATGGGGCCGGAAGTCACCGCGCCATCGGTTCCGCCGCTGGAATTAATACCCAGACCCACCGCACCTTGGGCAAGATTCATGCCGCCTGAATATTGATTGGCGCCATTGAAGTAAGTTATGGTGCCTTTATTCATCATCGCGCCGGAGCCGGAGATGATGCCGTTGTAAGTCTGGCTGCCGCTGGATTGATACGGCGCAAACATAATGGAGGGGTCGTTCAGACTTAGATAGGCATTGCAAACCGTGTTGGTGCCATAGACTCGAATACGGTTTTGTGACGAGGTGACAGCCGGAGTTAATGTCAAGGTTTTACCCGACGTGCCGGCAAGATTGCCCAAAAAGACGCCGGCATACGATCCAGCTAGGTCAAACTGGATAGTGAAATCATCCTGCACGATGACATCGCCACCGATGCCGCTGGAGGCACTTCCGGTTTTTGTAATTTCTAGTTTTCCGCTGGTGGCGAGGGCGAGGGTCAATGGGCCGGTTCCCAACGCGCTACCGCTGTTGCCCAGCACGACAGTGGCACTGGCGTTGCTGATGATGGTTCCGCCGGTGTGGTTGTTCGCGTTGTTGATGGTGATGAATCCGCTCCCCTTGTCAATCAAGGTGCCCGGCCCGGCAAACCCGGCGCTACCGGAAAAAGTATAACCCGTGGTGCCGTCAATGGTGAACGACGAGGCGCTCAAATAGCCGCTCGGCAAATTGGTCAAATTCACCGCCGCATTGGCCGCACCGGTGTCGTTGAAGGTCACGGCGTCGCCGAAATTAAAGGTCGTGGCCGATACGCCATTTAGCCAGTTGGCGGTTTTGTTCAAATCCCAATCCGTGCCGACGCCGGCCCAGACGAGCGTTCTTGCGCTGGTCGAAGTCAGCGAGTTGGTCGTGGTGTTGGTGCTCAAATTTCCCGCGCCGGTCACGGTGCAATAATAGCCGCTGGCACCGGACAGATAGTCGCCGGTTCCCACCGGGGAAACAATCAGTTCGCTCGAAGTGGCACCGGAGATAGTGCCGCCGTTCAGCAGGTTGGTGCCGTTCCGATGCCACTGGTAGGTCAAACTGATGCCGGTCGCGGCGACATCGAAGGCGCACGAGGCACCGCTGGGAACCGCCTCGGCAAACGGTTGCTGGGTGATGAGCGGCGGAGCTGCCGGCGGGGTGACCGAGCCGGTGACTTGGATGGACGCGATGTCCACCATATTAGATGTATCGCCAACTTTCTTATACCAGCCGATTGCCAGCGCATCAAAACCGCCAGCGATGTAATTGGCATTGGTGGCGATGCCGCCAAATTGCACCAACTGCGCGCCACTGGTGGTCGGGCCATTGTAAAGCGTGTTGGTAATGGCTTCGCTGCTGGAGCCGTTGAGGGTGATGGTGAGAACTTCGGTGTAAACGGAGCCATTGGTCAAAATGACCGCTGGCGTGGTGGTGGCAGAATACAAGTTGGCACCACCCAGAAAGCTTGAACCTGAGCTGCCGCCGGGGTTAATCAAATCTTGGTTACGATTGTCCGCACTGTCCGCCTGCGCGGACTGGTCGGGGCGAGTCGTAATGCTGGATTTATAGCTGTTGGCATTGCCATTGCCGCTGCCGGCGACGATGCCGACATAACCCTGCCAAGTCTTCACGCCATAGCCGTTTCCAACGGTGCCGACGTAGTTGCTGCCAGAAGTCAGGTTTCCGTTCATGCCGCCGGCAATCGGATACACTTGGGGATTGCCGCTGTTATACAACCCAAAGCCCACATAATCATTGCTGGTCAAAATGCCCGCCGCGTTGGTGAAAGTCACAGTCAGCTGGAGATAGTCGCCCACTTGGGTCAGCGCGATGGCGTTGGTGGAAAACAAGGCCTGAATTTCCGCGATGCCACCCGAGGACGAGCCAATGCCGAATCGGAGATCCCTGGCCGCGATGGCAGGCGTGGGAGCCCAGCCTTTGTTCGCCACCGTTTGGTAGCTGGTGGCGTTGTTCGTGGGTTTGGCCGGGGTCGCCGAGTTGATGGTGCTGCTGTTGGTGAACCCGTCGCTGAAAAATGTCGTTTGCGCATTGGCTCCGGACAACCCGGCGGCCAGCAGCAACGCGATGAGCGGCTTGGTAAGGGGATGGTGTTTCATGACTATTTTATAGTTCTTGTAGTGGGGTTTTAATGGCCGAATCGAATTGAAAAATCTCAGGGCTGCCACGAATACATGAGATAGCGGATGTCAGTCTGATCTTCGGCTTTCCAAACGCCGTTCGGATCAAAGAGGGTAGGATTCTGGCTGGCTTCCTGCCAGCGGACATGGCCGTCACCAAAAACCACGTTCAATCCCGCCGCTCCTTGGGATTTCTTGTGATAAAGCACGCTGTAGCCGTTCATCATATTATCTGAGGCAATGGCTTTTGACGGGTCAACCGCAGTATCCTTGTAATCTTGACACACGTCCCAACCGCTGATGGCGGTGTTGGCACCCTGATCGCCTTTGCCAGTGCTCGTGTTTTTGGCATTGATCGTGGGTAAATATGAAGCGACGCCAGCGTTAAGGATAGCTACAGTGACATTTCCCAGTGTCTTGTTTTGTGGGAAGTAACTATAACCCGAGCGCACATAGCCCGGATTGGGTTGCCCCGAGGCAAGACCGCCGTATGGAAATGAGCCAGTGGAATTTTGATAGTAGAGGAGAGTGTTATTGTCGGTAAGGCTCTGTGGCGCACTGGCACAATAAAAAATGGCAGGAGAGTTGAGCAGCTTGGTGGCATACAGCAGCCCCAAATTTTCCCACCCATAATCTGGGTTAGCAGTAGCCGTCACGAACCGGGCCATCTCATGCGGATACCAAAAGTTGGCATTGGCGACCGTGTTCCATTTCAAATAGGGAAATTTGCCGCTATTGTCCCCTGTGTAAATCTGGAGGGCGATGCCAATCTGCTTGAGGCTGTTCACGCACTGGATGCGCTTAGCCCGCTCCTTGGCACTCGCCAGTGCCGGCAACAGCATCGCCGCCAGAATGGCAATGATGGCGATGACCACCAGCAGCTCAATGAGGGTGAATCCGGCGGTTCGTTGAAATGAGCCAAAACGATGGCTACGATTAGTCGTTGCGTTTCTTGTGTCCATAAGGGGTTATAAACACACTAGCGCAACGCGAAAATTTTAGCATTGTCAGTTTCGCCAAAAAAGATTGAAAAATCTCCACTGACGCCGCCCGGCCAAATCAGCGGGGCAACGGTTCAAAGCTGCCGGTGCGGGCCTCGATGCAGAACTGCTTTTGATATTGCTTGGGCGAAATGCCGGTGGCCTGCCGGAACGCCACCCAGAAACTGTTCGCGCTCTGGTAGCCGGATTGCTCGGCGATTTCTTCCAGCTTCATCTTGGTCTGGGTGAGCAGCTTCTTGGCGCTTTCGATGCGCACGCGGTGCAGTTCGGTGCCCGGCGGCCGGCCGATGTGCTCGATAAACGCCTGATGCAATCCGCTCCGAGACATCGCCGCCACGCGGGCCAGGTCGTCCACGCTGATGGGGTTGTGGCAGTTGTCCCACAAAAAGCGGAGGCAACGTGCCACACCCGGATGATTAACCGCGAGCAGGTCGCTACTCTTGCGGGTGATTAATCCTTTTGGCGGTATGCGGATGGGTTCCGCCGGCGGGCGGCCGCCATGCATCAACTGATCCAGCAGTTCCGCGCCACGATAACCCATGATTTCAAAATTTTGATCCACGCTGGAAATCGGAATCCGCATGGCGTCCACGGCGGCCAGAGAATTGTCCACGCCAATTACGGCCACCGTTTCCGGCACGGCCAGCCCGATGGTCTCGCAGGTCTCGATGACTTCCAGCGCCTGATCGTCGTCGGCGGCGAACAAGGCCAGCGGCTTGGGCGCATTTTTCAAATACGTCGCCAGCCAGCGGCGCTTGTGTTTCCACTGCAAATGGCCGGTCGTGAAGGCCGGCGACTGATGCCACCGGATCCAAGTGCAATCGTGACCAGCCTGTTTGACCATGCGAGAGAACGCCTCGCCGCCCTCGTTGGAAGACCAGTGCTCCCGCACGCTGTAAAACATGAAGTGCGTGAAGCCGCGCGTGAGAAAATGTTCGGCCGCCAGCCGCGCCGCCGCCGTATGATCCGCCAGCACCCGGGGATAAGGCAGTTGCGGCCGGCGATGGCTGAAGTCCACCGTCGGCAATTTGGCCTGCACCACAAAATCCGCCAGATCGTCGCCCGCGCCCAGCCAGGCGAGGATGCCGTCGCCTTCCCAGCCCCACGGGATGACTTTTTCCTTGGCCACGTCGTTGCAAAGATGCCAACCGGCCTTGAGCGCATAACTGGCAATGCCTTGATGCACGCGCTGGTCATACCAGCCCATCGCCAGCAATACCCTAGGATATCTTTTGCGCATAAGTCACTTTGCTCTCGCGCGCGGCGGCTGGCAAGTCCTTTCAAAAGGCGGCTGGAGAATTTTCAATGTTTTTTGGACAAACGCCAAATTGTTGCGGGCGCGGTTGGGGTTAAGATAATGACAATCATTAACCCCGCCTATCAACGCGATTGCCATGCCTTGCGCCTATATTTGATTCATAACCCGGAAATGCAGCCGGGAGTAGTGTTATATTAACAGTAGCCACCATCCAAACCCAAACAACCCCGCCAATAAGCCCATGAAAAAACTGACCATGCTTGCAACCTTTGTTGCCACCCTCGCCGTCCCGCTGGTGTTAAAAAGCCAGACGACCGTGTTCCAAGACACCTTTGCTGGCAGCTCGGTGAGCACCTTTAACCCCACGGCAGCCAGTCCGGGAACATTGAACGCGACCAATACGGCCTACTGCGTGGCCGCATCCAAAGACGCCCGTGGCTCGACCATCGGCTCTGGGGCTTTCAATTTGACTACGGTTGCCACCAGTTCAGGATATATCGAAGCCCAAGCGCGGTTCACCAATGCGCCGATTGTTCTGAATGCGGCCGGCCAATACGTCGAAATCTTTTACACCATGACGGCCAACCCGGGAATTTTCAATGGTCAGGCCAGCACAAATATGCAGCTCAACATCGGCCTGTTTAACACCGGCCAGAGCGGCCCGACCAACGGTGGCTTTCTTTGGAATGCCGGCTTGTCCGCCAGTTCCAATCAGGTGCCGACGGGTGCCTGCCAAAACTGGCTCGGATATATCGGACAAATTGCTTTCACCACCAACACGGGGCCGGTGCAAAGCTCGTCATTGGCCTATCGTCCGCCGCAAATTGGGGCAAATAATCTGAATCAGGGGCTTGGCCTCAGTTCAGGAGCTGCTGGTTTAAATTCATTCACCACTTATGCCGGCATCAGTTCAGGGTCAGGTCCCGTGCTCACGAATGGCAGCCAATATACGGTGGACTTGAAAATCCAGTATGTGACCGCCACGCAGATTGCCGTCACCAACACGCTCTACTTCGGGGCCGGCAACGGCGGCACGATTTATTCCTCTGGCGGATGGACTGGACAATTTGGCGGCATTGCCACGAACCTCACCACCACTTTTGACGGGTTTGAAATCGGGCTTCGCCCAACCGGGCCAAAGAGTGGGGCTGTGTCTGTGACCAATAAAATAACCGGGGTCACGGTCATCAGCTACATCCCCACTGCGCCAACCATTGCGGGTCTGACGAATCAAACCGTCATTCAAGGCAACAACACCACCTTGAGCGCGACCATCACCGGTGTGCCGACGCCCGCCTACCAATGGCAGACCAATGGCGTCAACATTGGCGGCGCAACCAGTCCGACGCTCGCCTTGAGCAATGTGCAGTATGCCCAGAACGGCTGGACTTATTCGCTCGTCGCCAGCAATTTCGTCGGCAGCATCACTAACAGCATGACGCTCTCCGTCATCGTCCCGCCGAGCATCGCCGGTTTGTCCGACCAAGCTGTCTCCAGCGGCAACACCGCCAGCCTGAACCCCACCGTTTCCGGTGTGCCGACGCCAACCCTCCAATGGCGATATAACGGCGCGAATCTCACAGACGGTTTGACGGTCAACGGTTCGACCATTGCCGGCAGCACCAGCAATCCTCTCACGATCACCGGCGCGCAATCCGGCGACAGCGGCACCTACTCGCTCGTGGCCAGCAACAGCGCGGGCATGGTGACCAACAGTATGTATCTGACCGTTGGCTCCGGCAATGTAGCTCCCATATTGACCGGCCCGACCAATATCACTGTCATTCAGGGCAACAACGGAACTTTCAGCGCGACGGTTTCCGGCTTGCCTGTCCCCACGCTGCAATGGCTGAATCAGACCGGCACACCCATCACTAGTGCGACGAACAACACGCTGGTTTTGAGCAGCGTTCTCTATTCGCAGAACGGCTACGTTTATTCGCTCGTTGCCAGCAACTCCGTCGGCAGCGTCACCAACAGCGCCACGCTCACGGTCATCGTGCCGCCGGCCATCACCAGCCAGCCTTCCAGTCTTACTGTGACGAACACGCAATCCGCCTCGTTCACTGTCGCGGCGACGGGCGTGCCGAGCCCGACCTACCAGTGGTATAAAAACGCCAGCCCATTTCGAGCGGCTCCAATGCCAGCGCCACCAACGCCACGCTCAACCTCGCCACCACCGCGCCGGCAGATTCGGGCAGCACTTATTATGTGCAGATTTCCAACGCTGCCGGTTCCACGAATAGCGCGACCGTGACGCTTACGGTCAACTCGACCATGTCCGCAGCATCGCTCTTGCCAGCCAACAGCGCCACCGGCGTCTGCTACGACACGCCGCTTTACCTCACGTTCAGCCAGACGCCGACGTTAAAAAACACCGGCACCATCAAGATTTACAATGTGAACAATTCCACCACGCCGGTGGACACGATTGACCTGAGCTTGAGCATCACCTACAACGCGACCTACGCGAAAAATATTCAGGCCTACAACATCGGCGGTGATACGTTCACCAACTTCCCGGTCATCATCACGGGCAATCAGGCGGCGATTTATCCGCATCACGGCGTGCTGACTTCCAACCAAGTCTATTACGTCACCTTGGACACCGGCACTTTTGCGGATGCCGCCGGGGCGAATTTCGCCGGCATCACCGCGACGAACACTTGGAAGTTCACCACCAAGGTGGGTGGTCCGGCCAATGCCACAAACATTTTGGTGGCCCAAGATAACAGTGGTGACTTTGTCACGGTCCAAGGCGCGGTGGATTCACTGGTTTCAGGAAATACGACGCCGACCCTCATTACAGTAAACAACGGAAACTACGTTGAAGTCGTGAACATCAAAACTAAACACAACCTCACGCTGCGTGGCCAGTCCCGTAATGGCGCAATCGTAGGCTACTGGAATAATGCAAATCTCCAAGGCAGCACCCACTACCGCATGGCGATGAAGATCAACGCCAACGACATCGCGCTCGACAACCTCACGGTGACCAACCGCACGCCCGCCGGCGGCGGTCAGGCGGAAGCGGTCATGTTGGAATCGAATGCCAAGCGCTTTATCTTTAATAATTCCACCATGGCCAGCTTTCAGGACACATTCCTCGGAAACGGTGGTGGTCAGGCGCAGGCCTACCTGAATAATAGTCTCGTCATCGGCCAGTTCGACTATATGTGGGGTGGTGCCGTAGTTTTCGTCACCAACTGTGAAATGCGCACCGTCTATGGCACCGGCTCCTCATGGAACTTGATTGCCACGCGCACCGACGCCTCTGCCACTGGCACCTGGCCGGGCTACAATGGCCTTTCATCCAGCAACGGCTTCTCCTTTGTGAACTGCTTCCTCAACAAGGTCACCGGCGCGGGCATCGGCAACCCGACCCTTGCGGATAGCAACGGCACCAGCAACGGCGTCGCTGCTTGGATCAACTGCACAATCCAGAAAGATTATGTGGTTCCGGCGGCCGGCGTGCTCAACAGCGAACTGCTCTGGGAATACGGCAACACCACCAACGGCGTTGCTGTCAGCTATGGCTTGGGGGTGAACCAAAGCGCTCCGGAAATTACTTCCACCAGCGATGCCCGGTACCTCGCCGCGTCGAGTGCCACCAACTGGCTCTACGGCTGGCAGCCGTCACTCGCGCCGAACATCCTGACGAATCCCATCGGCCAGACGGTCAACTACGCCTCACCCGCCACGTTTAGCGTGGTCGCCACCGGCGTGCCCGATCCGACGTATCAATGGCAGCACGCTGGCACCAATTTGTCCGGCGCGACCAGTTCCACGCTGACCATCGCCAGCGCGACATTGAATGATGGCGGTGCCTATGCGGTGGTCGTCACCACCTCCGCCGGCAGCGTCACCAGCAGCAGCGCGACGCTCACTGTGAATCCGCCGCCGAACACCGCGCCGACTTTCACCGCGCCGATTTCCGGCACGAACATCACCATCAACGTGGGCGTCAATCTCGCGGTCAGTTGCACCGCGACGGATTCCGACATCCCCGCACAGACGCTGACCTACTCGCTGCTCACCGGTCCGACGAACGCAGCAGTGAATTCCAGCACTGGCAATTTCACTTGGCGGCCCACTCTGGCGCAGTCGAATTCCATGAACACCGTCTCGGTCGCGGTGACGGACAACGGCACGCCGAATTTGAGCGCGACCAACACCTTCACCGTCACGGTGAATCCGGTGACCGCGCCGTCCACTGCGTCGGTCACGTATGCCGGCGGGCAATTCAGCGTGAGCATCAGCGGACAGGTCGGGCCTGATTATTATTTGCAGGCGAACACGAATCTGATCGGCGGTTCGTGGTTGACGGTGGCCTCAACCAACTCGCCGGCCACGCTGCCGGCCATCCTCACGGATCCAGGTGCCGGCTCCCAACCGATGCAATTTTACCGCATCGTCGTTGGTCCGCCGGCTCCGTGATGCCGTAAATAATCGAACAAAAAAATCGCGGCGGGTGCATAACCCGCCGCGATTTTCTTTTGGGAGCCGGCGGCGACGTTCACTTGGCGATTTACTTGAGCGACTGGATGTGGCCCTGTCTCGATTTTGTAGGCTACCAAAGTCCATGTCTGCATCCATCAACCCGAATGAATTACACCGTCGTTTTGGCATTGCGCAACCGCGAATCCGCTGTTCAAATCTCGCGGCGAAAATATGAAGCTACTTTGTTTGGGATGCGCCCCTGTTTTGATTCCTGATCCGCCGGCGAAAAAATGCCGGAACCGCCGGATTTTTTGGGTGGTGATGGCGAACCGGCAATAACTGTTTCGCCATGGCCCACATCCACGAAAAAATAGATTTCACCGTCGCGATTTTCATCGTTCACGACGAAAAAATTCTGCTCATCCATCATCGCAAGCTCGCCAAGTGGCTGCCGCTCGGCGGCCACATCGAGCTGGACGAAGACCCGGAGCAAGCCGCGTTGCGCGAGGCGAAGGAAGAAAGCGGACTCGACGTGGAGTTGCTCGGCGAACGTCCGCCCACAACTTCGCCCGGCACCCGCGCGCTCATCGCGCCGCGTTTTCTCGACATCCACCGCATCAACGAAACGCACGAACACATCGGCATGATCTATTGGGCGCGGCCTAAAAATTCCGCCGATGTAAAACTCGCCGCCGCCGAACATCACGACATCCGCTGGTGTTCGCGGGAAGACTTGGAAAAACTCTCGCCGCCGATGACCGACGCGGTGAAATGGTATTGCCACACCGCCCTCGCCGAAATTCCCCGCCACTCGTGAACGCCCGCCGCCAACATCAGATTCTCTGCTACACGATCGAAGGTCTCAACTCCTTCGGCACCGTGCTGTATTTCACCTATCTCTATTTCCTGCTGCACGAAAAATTCGGCTTTCGCGACATGACGAACCTCGCGGTTGCCGCGCTGCTCGGCCTTGTTTATGCGTTCGCCGCGTGGCAGGGCGGAAAATTCGGCCAGCGCCACGGCAACTTCGCCGCGCTCAAGCTCGGCTTTGGTCTCATGGCCGTCAGCTATCTCGTCGCGTCGCAGCTCGGCACCGCTGCCGGGCAGATTGCCGGCGCAGCATTTGTCTCGCTGGGAATGTGCTTCACCTGGCCGGTGCTGGAGGCGCTCATCAGCGAAAATGAAACGCCCGAACGCGTGCCGCACGCCGTCGGCATCTACAACATCACTTGGGCCGCGACCAATGCCGGCGCGCTTTTCATCGGCGGCACCATTGTCGAAAAATTCGGTTACGCCAGCATCTACTGGTTGCCGCTCGCCATCGTTGTGACGCAGCTCGTCCTGACGTTCTGGCTGGAAAAAATCAAACTGCCAGCCGGCGAAAAAAATTCCGCGCCGGCATTCGACGCCAACCGCCCGTCGCCCGCCCGCGCCAAAAATTTTCTGCGCATGGCGTGGCTCGCGAATCCGTTCGCCTACATCGCCATCAACACGCTCATCGCCGTGCTGCCGGGCGTCGCGGCGAAATTCCACCTCACGCCGATGTTCGCCGGCTTCGCTTGCTCGCTGTGGGGATTTGCGCGGCTCGCGACTTTTGTCGTGCTGTGGCGCTGGGACAGCTGGCATTACCGGTTCCGCTGGCTGGTGACGGCGTTTGCGCTGCTCGTCATTTCTTTCGCGGCAATTTTGATTGTGCCCAGCCTCGCGGCGGTGCTGGCGGCGCAAATCTTTTTCGGCGCGGCCATCGGGCTGATTTATTATTCGTCGCTGTTTTATTCGATGGACGCGAGCGACACAAAAAGTGAACACGGCGGCATCCACGAGGCGGCCATTGGCGTCGGCAACTGCCTCGGTCCGGCGGCGGGCGCGACGGCGCTGTGGCTCGCGCCGCAAAATCCCAGCACCGGCGCGTGGGCTGTAACCGGTCTGCTGACGCTCGGTTTCGGCGGGCTGCTGTGGCTGCGGAAATCGCGCTGAACTGAATTGGCTTAATTTTTTCCCGCCACCGGCCTAGACTGCGGCTATGAAAGCTGTGCCTTTGCCTGCCGCGCTGTTCACGCTGAACCGCGAACGCCTGATCCAGAAATTGCCGCCGCGTTCGCTCGCCGTGCTGAACGCCAACGACATCATGCCCACCAACGCCGACGGCGCGATGGGCCATCTGCAAAACGCCGATTTGTTTTACCTCACCGGCGTGCATCAGGAAGAAACGATTTTGCTGCTCGCACCGGACGCGTTCGATCCGAACCAGCGCGAGATTTTGTTCGTGCGCCAGCCGAACGAGCATCTGGCGATTTGGGAAGGCCACAAGCTGACGAAGGAACAAGCCACGGCGGTTTCCGGCATCAAGAATGTGAAGTGGCTCGCGGAATTTCCGACCGTGTTCCGCTCGCTGATGTGCGAGCTGGAAAATGTTTTCCTCAATAGCAACGAGCACCAGCGCGCCGACGTGACGGTGGAGACGCGGGATGCGCGCTTCGTCCGCGACGTGCAGAAAAAATTTCCGCTCCACAAATACCACCGCCTCGCGCCGCTGCTGCACGAGCTGCGCGTGGTTAAATCGCAATACGAAATTAACGCCATCCAAGCCGCGTGCGACCTGACCGGCAAAGGGTTCAAGCGCGTCTGCAAATTTCTCAAGCCCGGCGTGAACGAGGCCGAAGTCGAGGCGGAGTTCGCGCATGAATTCATCCGCGCGAAAGGACAATTCGCTTATCCGCCCATCATCGCGGGCGGCGTGAACAATAATATTTTGCATTACACGCAGAACGATCAGGTTTGCAAAAACGGCGATTTGCTCCTGCTTGATGTGGCCGCCGGTTTGGGCAATTTCATGAGCGATTTAACGCGGACGATTCCGGTCAGCGGAAAATTTTCACGACGGCAGAAGCAGGTT
>Ga0208872_1001037_pt1 | contig 18117 bp, 20 predicted proteins | sample CryBogCBH12Aug08_FD_185508 | JGI IMG/M metagenome (GOLD analysis project Ga0208872, IMG submission 185508) | Freshwater microbial communities from Crystal Bog, Wisconsin, USA - CBH12Aug08 (SPAdes) | ecosystem: Environmental > Aquatic > Freshwater > Lake | place: Crystal Bog, Wisconsin, USA...
ATGATGAGGGAGGCTGATGAGCGGCTGAATTATGGCATTGCGTTCACCGGTTGTTCGATGTTATTGGCGGCTGCGTCGGCTATCGGGAATTCGTGCATGGTGAAGATGAATCCGGATTGGCTGGAGGGTGTGACGTTATGGATGGTGTTGGTGGGCGATCCGGGGACGGGAAAGGGCCATGCTTTGAAACGGGTGCTGAAGGAGATTGAACTGCAGGATGCCGCCCGATATAAGGTGTGGGTGGAGGATATGAAGAGGTATAAGCAAGCGTTGGCGAAGTTTGAAAAGGATAAGAAAAAAGAGTTGGTCAGTGATGGTGATGAACCGGAAATGCCGGTGTTTAAGAAAACAATTTTGTCGGATGTGACGCCGGAGAAGATGGGTCGGGTTCATGCTGATAATCTCCGTGGAATTTGCCTGCATGTGGATGAGCTTGCCGGATGGTTGCAAACGTTTAACCGTTACAATGCCGGTAATGCTCAGAAGAATTATAACACGGCCTGGAGCCGGAGCCCGCTGATTAATGACCGGGTAGCGGCTGGTTCGATCAGGATTGAGGTGCCGTGCATTATGGTTGGTGGAACGATTCAGCCGAAAATTTTGCCGGATCTGATGGCGGAAAGTCGGGGTGACGACGGGTTTACGCATCGGTTGCTTTTTTGTTTTCCAGATGCGGAGGCAAAACCCTGGAACCGGGAAGATTACGACAGAAGTATTTTCAGTCGCTGGGATGGTGTTATGCGAACTTTGTTGGCACTCCCCTACGAGGTTGGTGATGTTGTTCTTCCGCAGGTGCTGACATTCCGACCTGATGCGAAAACTTTGCTGCATGATTGGCAGGGTATTTTGACAAAAGAGGCCAACCATTGCCGCAGCGGCTATACCAAGGGTGTGTATGCCAAGATTGGGCAGTATGCCATTCGTCTCTCTCTGATTATGCAGATGGTCCGGTATGCCTGCCGGGAGGGCAGCAAAGAGGAGATCAGTATCGAATCGGTCAACAGTGCGATTCGGTTGGCGGAGTATTTCAAGGCGAGCCATCTTCAAATTTACGAGGAGATGGAGAGCCGTTCGCCTCTGGATGATCTGCCGGATGACAAGATAACGCTGTACCATGCCCTGCCGGAGCTGTTCAAGAAATCGGATGGCTTGGCCATTGCAACAACGATGAAGATGAAGAAAAGGACGTTCGACCGGTTTGTGGGAAACAAGACGTTTTTCAGAAAAAAGCAGTGGGGTGAGTATGAGAAACAGCTTTAACGATGATACCCATGGCGAAACTGGCGAAAGTGGCGTAGAAATTGGGAGGTTGTTGCTTTGCATAGCGTTGCGGGGATTGGTTTTCGCCACAGTTTCGCCACTTTCGCCACTATGTCGCCACAGGATAGATTTGTGGAACGTGTTTATTGTCAAGGTGTTACAGGGGATTTCGCCGGTTTCGCCACTTTCGCCACGACAGGTAATGTTTTGAAGGGATGAGCGGTTTATGCGATGGCGAAAGCCGGTTAGATGGGCGTGTACTGGTGTCGTTCAGTCAGCGACAGGCTGAGGGGTTCAGGGCGGAACGAATTCTTTTTGACCGGGTTGAGGGGATGGTGCGGTTCAGGGGGAATTATTCGGCGACGGCGTTCAGGGATGGGTATCGGGATGGGAATCATGCGTTGCCGGGTCAGGAGTTGGTTATTCTGGATTTTGATGATCGGTATTCGATTGGCGAGGCGATGGTGGATTTTGCTGAGTATGTGGGGGTGATTGCGACGACGAGAAATCACATGAAGGAGAAGCATGGGGTTTTGGCTGAGCGGTTCAGGGTGATTTTGCCGACGGATAAGCCGATTATGCTGGATCGTGAGGCGTTCAAGTTGATGATGGCGGAGGTGATGCGTCGGTTTGTTCATGCGGATCCGGCGTGCAAGAATATTGACCGAATGTATTTCGGCTTCCCTGATGCGGAGGTTTTTTATCTGGAGGGGTCGCTGTTGTTTGCATGGGAGGGTTTTTATCGGGCGGCAATAGTGAGGCAGAGTGAGAGAAATCTGCAACGAAAAGAACGGGTACGATGTCTGGACAGTGAGGCGTCATGCCAAAAAAGCTATATGACATTTTTCCAGAAATGGTTTGTACCGGGGAACAGAAATAACGCGTTGTTTCAGCTTGCCTGCTGGATGCGGGACGATGGCATTGTTGAGCTTGAGCGGTTGTTACTGGAGATGAACAGCGGGTCGGGGTGTCCGCTTGAGGAGGATGAGGTACAGCGGATTCTCCGGCGAATGCAGTGAGGTAGACGGGTTATTGGCCGACTCTTTTTTTGAGGGTGTCGAGAAGTTTGTTGAGTTCGAGGAGTTGTTTGTTCATTTCGATGGCTGCGGTTTGGAGCTGCTGGATTTTTTGGGTGCAGTCGATGAGGATGAGGGTCAGGGCTGCGTCAGGCGGCGTTGGCGGAAGCTGCGGAGTGCCTTTTTTGCCGTAGAGGATGTAGTTGACGTCGATGCCGACGGCTTCGAGTTTTTCGCGAAGGATGTTGCCAATACGGTTTTTACCGGTGACGTAGGCGGTGATGTAGGAGGCGTCTTTAGCACCGATAGCCTGGCAGAGGGCTACCTGGGTTTTGAACTTCTTTTTGATCTCTGCCCTGAGGCGTTTGGCTTCGTCGGTGTACGCTCCTGATATAGGCATATATTTATATTTTATTCAATATTTTGCGTACATTTAACAGATAATTATACCTAAAAACAGGAATAAAAGCAAACGAAGAGCAGGAAAGATAGGAAATGATAAGGATAAAGAAGAGGATGAAGGGGCTGGAAAAATGGATAGTTCTTTCTCTATTTCCCCATTTCCCCATATAAAAAGGGTGATGTGATGCCTGCGGCGAAGATTACGGAAGAGATTACCGGGTGCATTGTTGATGCGCTGGGTGCGGGTCATTACCGGGAGGTGGCTTGCAAGCTTGCGGGGATTGACCGGAAGACGCTATTGAACTGGCTGAAACGGGGTGAGCGGGAGCGGTCGGGGGTGTATCGGGATTTGTACCTGGCGGTTGAGCAGGCTGAGGCTAAAGCGGAGGTGTTTCACCTGAAGAATATTGAGACGGCTTCGGCGAAGAGCTGGTTTGCGTCGGCGTGGTTTCTGGAGCGGAAGCATCCTGAGCGGTGGGGTAAGCGTGAGGCTCCTCCGGGGGATGATCGGGAGAGAGATGAGGTTGTGGTGATTGGGTAGCGATTGCTGCTGTATGGTTCAGGGTTGTTACGAAAATGAACAACATTTTCAGTATAGTTTAACATTGCCATCACCGGCACCGGAGCGCGTAGATTTACGAAGCCCGGTTGATGGAATTGTTAGAACACTATCCACCAATTGCTTCCCGAAAAAAACGCATTAGCTTTATCGCATATGCGCCGGGGACTTGGGCGATTAGCCCATAAGTTAACGATACGATGCCAACCACCCAAGGATCAGAGAATTGCCACACCAGAGCGATAAGAGCCACGACCCCAATCAGCACTCCTGAAAGGGCGGCCTGCGCTTGGGGAACGCCGATAATGTGATTTTGTGGAACCCTGAACTGGAGTTTTACCCCTTTTTGGGTTACAGCCAGCCATATGCGGGGCGAATCGACACTCTTGGAAGAATTTAAGTAGGTCAATCGAATTGCTTGTCCTCTGTTCATGATAGGCACGATATATTCGCGTTGCCCCTGGTAGACAGCCCATTGTGCATCTGATGGGTGCGCGCCTGCTTCAACATGCAACTCCTTCTTGTACCCCTCCGACCATTGCAAAATGTTGGGGGTATCGATTATCTGACTTTGCTCAGTAAGTATGCGGGTGTCGTCTGTGTAAGCGCGAACAACCACGTTCTCGTAGTCGTTCATGCTTTCATTCTTCAACTCAATGGTTGATAGGTACAGATTGGAGACTGGGCTTCCGTTCCAAGTAACCGCCACCGTTCCGAAGATGGCATCTGCCGTAGACATGCCAACTCGCTGATGATTTACGAAATAGGTAAATATTCCACGCTTATTCAGAACTCTCTGTGTGAACCAAGTTGTAACAACACCGCCAATACCACCGGCAATAGCGAAGATGTATTCCTGTGGGATAGTCTGTAGGAGGTTCATGGTTGTATGCTAACAATAATTAGATGATCCGCCTACACTGCGGATTTTTGGATTGCAACCCACATAAGAAACTAAATACTCACGTTTTAAGACGCTGCTAATTCCATATATGAAAGATAGTTAGTCAATTGAATCAACTGTATTTTTAAGTCTTATACTGAGCGCATAATAACACTCATCCCTACCTCTGGTGCGGGGTGCGTAAGAAGATAATGTACTCAGGGATATTGAGTAATCCATTGTAGATGATGTTTTTATTTAGTGGTGGGCGGAGCGGAGGGCGTCATAGGGGGGCTGGATTATTGGTGGGGCCGGAGGGTTTGGGCACGGGGGCGGATTCGGCGGTGGAGAGCGGGAGTGTAGAGCTACGATGTTTCATGGTTTCGGGTGCCTTGGTTGAGCAATATGGCTTTTCAGCCATTCCCCGGGGGGACAAGGGCTTCCCTGATGCCCGGGCAAACTTTTTGTGCAAGGGAGGAAGTGAGCTGCACAAGGTACTCCGCGGAAGCGAACGGCCCTTGCGCAAAAAGGCAAACTGGCATATCTTCAGCCCGTCCCACGGGGAATGTTTTTTTGTCCGCGTAGCGGTTGCCTTCTGGCAGCAGGGGCGGTACTCCGGCCTTGCTGCTCTTTTGCAAGCAAGGGGGTTGGGCCGAAACGAATACAGGGAGCCCGACATAAAACCGTTGAGGCCCAACCTCCTTGCTTTGCGTGCCTTCGTTCGGGCTGGCGGGGCGCTTGCTGTTTTTTTGCAAGCGGCATGACAGACCGGGTATGTCGCTGTGATTGATGGTGGCAAGGCTTTGGCGGGCTGCTTGCTGTTTTTCCCTGGCAAGCAGCATGACAAAGCCGCTGGCAAGATGGCAGCCGTTGCCTGACTGCCCCGCTCCGGTCTGGTCTCTGTCTGGTGGATGGGTGTTTTTTTATGATTGGTTTGAGGCAGAAAGCAGGAACATGGCGGAGCCCGCGCCGGAGCGGTATAGAGGGGGCCCTACCCTTTCGCGGAGGCGCGGGCGACTATGTGAATATTCGCCTTGCCGGTACTCCGGCAGGGCGATTTGCCGCTTTTCCGTGAGCTACGGTTTACCCCTGAGCGCCTGCTTGCAAGGAGCGGAGGGCTGGCGCGGCACGCTCTTTTTGCTTGCAAAAAGCGTGACAGCCCGGAGCGAACGCAAGCTGGTGCGGTTGATCGGGCTTTGGGAATACTGGAGGACGAGGGGCGGCAGTCGGCAGCGAGCGGAGTCTGTCGGAGCGTGGCTGTCCGACTGCCTTGCCCCGTGCTGGGCTGGATGGAGGGGACGCCAAAGGGAAGGTGGCCCGCCATAACTTGACTTTACATAACGGAGAATTATACAACACGGTACCCCGTGTAGGCGCGGGGCTGCTAACTTCAATATTTGCATACAGATATCCCACCACGCGCCGGGTGTATAATTCCTGTTATGTAATGCTGGCCGGCCCTGGCCGGCCACGGGTACCAGCCGCCAGATGTTTTGTTTTGACGCCAGCAAGCGAAGCGCGCAGATGGATTTTCATGCTGCATGCTGTACTCAGCTTGCTGCTTGCCTGTGAGCCGGAGTAAGGGGTTTTTGCAAGCGGAGGCTATGTGCGCTTTTTGCATAGCCGTAGCTTTCAAAAAACCTTTGCGGAGGCCATGGTTCTTCTCTTTGTTTGCGCGGTACCGGGCTGGAGGCGAGCCGTGACGGAGCGGTAGTGTCATTGGCGCTTCCCTGGCTGTGTCGATGGCGCCAATGACGCAGAGCGGAGGTGACGGACGCTGGAAGCACAGGGCGCAAGCTTGCTTTCTGGTGGCGCTCTTGTAGTCAAGTGCGCCATGCTGTCGGGAACTGCGGGGCTGGGAGGAGCGAAGGCGGTAGTCCGCTTTCGATCCTGCAGGTAGGTTTTGGATAGGAGGAATGGGAGATATAGGACTTATGGTAATGTTGAGGGGCGGACGGTGTAGTCCGATGGAGTTTGGTTGGCTGGATGCCTCTGGTTTGCTGGCAAGCCGTAGGCGCGCAGATGGGTTTTTGTGCGCCTTGTCGGTACTCCGATCAGGGCGCTTTGCTTTTGCTCATGGTACTGTCGGATTTTTGATACAGCGCTCCGCACCTTCTGGAGCCGTAGCGGGTCGCTTCATGAAGCTGCGTGGAGCGTACTCGCGGAGCGGCGGCGGAATGAAGCGAGTTCTTCCCGCGAAGGTGGAGGAAGGCTTGCAGTGCGCTGTTGGGTTGATTTTGGGGTCGGGCGTTGCGGGAAATGAGGGCAGTGCGGGCCAGCGTCAGTTGGCCCGCGCGCCCGGCATGGTTGCGCAAACGGAGCGAAGCGGAGAGCAGCGCCTATGAGGGTTCATTTCCGCTGAACAGCGCTCATCGACTGAGCGGAATGAAAGCGTAACGAAGTGAAGCGAATGGAGCGAATGGAGCGATTGGCGGGCGCTGTTGAGCGGTTTGTTTGTGGTTCTGGTGGTCAGGTTGAGGTGAGCAAGTGCTGGGCTGTACTCGGCCCTGCATTTGCGGGTATGGGGCGGGAGCTGGGTGGTTGGGGTGAGGTCGGGGTCAGAATCAGGCAGTGCGGGGCGTTGTCGGTTGGGCTTGGGCGTTGGGTGGGTTGCGCAAACGGAGCGAAGCGGAGAGCTGCGCTTGTGAGGTTGGGTGGGTCGGGTTGGCTATGAGCAAAGGCGGTAGAGCGAGAACAGCGCGCTCAGGGTGGGCTTTTTGTACTGGTGGATTGGGCTTTTCCCGGTTGACAATGAGGCTCTGGACTGTTTCCGGAGCCTTTTTGTTTTTGGGGGGTTATGGTTTGGGTTGGATGAGTTGGGTGGCTACTTGGTGAGCGAGGGCTGGCGACATGCAGGCTGGGTCGGTTGACCTGCGCGCCCGGCGGGTTGCGCAAACGGAGCGGAGCGGAGTGCAGCGCCTCTGTGGGTTTTTTCAGATTGATCTCTCTTTACATCCAAATTAAAATCAAGAATATCTTTCCCCAGTGCCACTTCAAATTCAGCAATAGTTTTTAAGGTTGGATTCGACCAACCTGCCAAAATCCTGCTGACGTAGGACTCTTTTTTTCCCAGCTTTTCAGCCAGCTCGCGCTGAGTCATACCTGTTGATTCAAGTAACTCACTAAGCTTAACGGCAAATTCACCCTGCCGTTCTACATATTTTTTTGTAAAGGGCGGGATCTGCTCAACGAACTTTTGAAAAAATGATGTATTCATAGTCTATCCTCCAATGAAAATATAAGGTTACCCCTCATGCTCCCGTTATTGTGATCTATTACGATGTCACCTGACCTCTGGCGCATCATAATCAGCTTATCAAGCTCCTGGAGTTCAGGAACAATATGGCGAAGGGCCATATCTTTCTGATACGTTTGAGCTGTTTTAAGGCCTCCAGTGCCAACAATCAACAAACTCGAAGACCAACGCAAGCAGTACAATCGAATGCGTCCTCTCTTCAGGGCGGCCACAGAATCTGTCCGCAACCCTTCGTTCATTTCAAAAAATTGCTCTCTGTATCCCAAACTATCGGTCATGCTGGAAATACGCTGAACAATTTCATTAAAACCTTTTTCCTTATGCAATAGCTCGTTGAGAAGAAACTTTTCGAGCTCCGTTTCTTTCTCTCCGGCAAAACGGACCGAATAGAGCGTACCGCCTGAACCTTGATCTACAAGCACTATTTCAACTCTTTTCTTCACTTATAAGTTAAGCTTTTGTGCGAGAAATAAAATAAATAAACACATTTTTAAACCCTTATTAAAGGCATTTATGCCTTCACTTCCATTACAATGAGAAGCGGTTATCATTATAATGGTCTTTTTTTATAGAACGATATTGGCACGAAAACCTCATTTGATACCGGCTGCTCTACAAATAAAAAGTGGTGACTCCCCTTCATTGCAATACCTCTCTCTGGATTCTCAGTATGGCTAATGCTTCGGCGATTTTACGGCCGTTGGTTTCGATGATGTCGAGAAGATCTTCGGGGTTGCGCAAACGGAGCGTAGCGGAGTGCGATGCCTGTGCGGGTTCTTTTTTCCGCTTAACAGCGCTTACCGACGGAGCGGAATGAAAGCGTAACGAAGTGAAGCGAATGGAGCGATTGGCGGGCGCTGTTGAGCGGTTTGTTTGTTGCACTGCTGGTCGGCTTGAGGTGAGCAAGTGCAGGGCTGTACTCGGCACTGCATTTGCGGGTGTGGGTTGGAGCTGGGTGGTTGGGGTGATGACGGGTCAGGCAGTGCGGGGCGGCATCGGTTGGGCTTGGGCGTCCGGCAGGCTGCGCAAACGAAGCGGAGCGGAGTGCGGCGCTTGAGAGGAGGGTGGTCGTCTGAAGTGAAGATTATTTACTCTATAGAATAACAATGTTTTGGTGAGTGTTTATTGACCCAGCTTGAAAATGGCTCTACACCTTTTTCCTTTGCCTCTTCCAAGACATCATTCATGAATTTACGAGTGTCAGAAATCTGGACAACCTCATACGGCTTATCGGCCGTAATCAATTCGATTAAGTTCAAAGCTTGCTTTGCTCCTTTTTGTTCAGCTTGCTTTTTGTCAAGAATTATCTTTTGTTCCCTTTTGCTGTTTTGTTCACAAAAACCATAAAGCTTATTTAAGCAATCGTAAAGACTTATCGTTTTCGAAATATTCTCTGACAATGTTGATCCGCTGGCATTGAGGTTCAAAATATGACCGCAGTGTATTGAGCCATTACCTCCAATAAAATCAAGACGAATTTCAGGCAACAATATTTCTGTTTGCAATTCTGCGGAATCAAGCTTGTAATCAACATTCAGATAGTGTTGAAAATCAACACTCTTTCTGGCCATTTTGTGAAAATCTGTTGCAAGAGCATTGCCTCTTGATACTCTTCTTCTTCCCTCTTGTTTGTCAGCTATCAACTTATGATACAACCTGTCAAAGCGCTGCTCAAGAAGGTCGTCGGCAGATTCGTCAGGGTTATCATGAGCTATGACCAGCGGCTTTGGTGTTGCGTAGCGAATGACACCGTTTTCGTATACGGAAAGATATTCGAGGTGTTTGACGTCAAGATGCTCATGGCTCTTTGCAAGACCTTCTGCCTGGCGCATTGCGCTCTCAAGAAGTGAGGATTTTTCTATATCAAGGGCACGATTAATGCGAGTCACTCGCTCCCGCGAGAAACGTGCTTTTACTGCACCGCTCTCAGGGCTAACCATGATTAGTCCGATGCCAAAGTACTCCTCTCGATCAGGATTCGGCGCGTATTTTACGGTTGTAAACCAGGTTTTCATGGTATCTTAATCTTTGCATCCACTAAAAGCTGTTGATAGAAACCGCGAACCAAATTTTTTCGGGGTAACAGGTAGTGTTTTATAATTGACTCTTTTTCTGTGTCTTTGACTTCCCACTCATCCGGGATGACGTTTACTATGCCACGAAGTTGTTCTTCCGTTGTGCTCTCTATCCGGCCAAGAACTCTCTCTACTTCGTCAGAGGAAAAAAGGCCAAGAAAGTCATGTATGCCTTGATAGAGAGGGTGACTAATCAGTGACTCTTCAATCGTTGGCGAACTGTTGCTTCCGCTACCCACTGCAAGAGCACTGTGCTCCCTTTCTTCAAAGATCATGGCATGATCAATTGCTACAAGGCGGAAACTTTTTTTATCGATTTCCTCTACAAGAACATTCGGGTTGCGTGGCGCACGGTCTGTATTGTAAACCCAGATATCAAACAAAACAATCCCTATCAAGGCCTGAGGAGCGCCAAATTTACGAATTTCCTGCCCGTTATACAAATCACCCCTATCGAGTGACATGGATTGTCCCTTTAGTTGCCTTGAGCCGAATGCCACGCCTTGAGGTGGTTTGCGGCCGAACGTTTCGCCTTCAATGGTTTCCGCTATAACCTCGACAAGGGCAATGTCGGGCGCTGGAACTTCCAGCAATTGCACGAGGCCCGCGCCTATAAGCTCATTGATAACATGCCTTCGATTATTGCCGATATGCTTGATAAAGTAGGTTTCACCATCGCTGCATTCGAACTTGCATGGCAAGCTACCTGTGCTGAGCTGCTCGATAAACCTCTCTGTTTTGACTCTCATCATAGGCTATCTTGTTCTTGCAGTGAATTGGACGCTCCCCTTTTGCCATTGGAATACTTTTTGAGTTGATCAAGGGCGTTTCGGGTGAAAGCGTCAATATCGGAATCAGCAATTATTGCGAGAATGTCTGCCCAGGTAATGGTGTTATTGCCCGTGCCTTTGACTTCCAACCTGGCTTGGGCAAGCTTCCGCTGTTGGAATTCTGGTATAAGTTGCTTCCACAAGTCAACAATCAACTCCTGAATTTCATACTGTTTATAACCGGTTTCATCTTTTCGGCCTTCGCCAGATTCGAGTTTGGCTTCGATAACCAGCATTGTTTTTGGGGAGACCAGTAGAATGTCCGGCTTGGCGTTGAAAGCCCAGCGCACCTCTTTAAGTTTTTCCAGGCCAGCATTTTTCAGTTCTTCTATGCCCCAATGGCTCGGACACCAGAGCTTCTTTTTATTCGGGGATGTCCAGAAGAGGTCGTGTTTGTCAAGCATTCCCGGATCAACTTCACGAATTTTTAAAATCTGTTCCAGAACAGTTCTTCTCCGGTCATGGGTCTGGTCTGAATATACAGAAGGATTACCAAGGTCGTTCCAGTAATCTCGAAGCGCAGCGACTTCCACATAGACCTCAAGTTCATCAGGATCAAGCGCCAGCTCCATATCACACTTCTCCTTCGCCAATTCGGCAAAGCCGACTCTGACGGAGCGCGACGACAAGAGCGCATGTGCAAAGAGAAAGCAGAAGAACCGCTCTTCCCTGTTTACTTTCCAATATGGTTCAGCGTTGAACATGAAGGCTCCTTGGCTTTAAAATACGTCATCCATCGTTTTTGCTTGTTCAAGACGCGCTTTTGAGGTGTACCGGGAAGCTTGCAGGGCTTTTACTCTGCCGTTGGTCACGAGTTCTAATGGCTTAATTGGCAGGGCTGGTTCGGAGAAGTTCAAGACATATTTTGCTGTGTCTTGCCACTGTTCTATTGACGAGACAGGTGCGATATGAGTAATTGCCGATATGGGTGCAACTCTATATACTGCGACATATTTGATTTTGGGAATCATACTGCTATGGATTCTTACATGATGCCATCGCTGTTCGGCGATGAATACGTCATTAAATCCGTCTTCTCTTGCAGGAACAACAATCGTATCAATATCAGAGGGATCTATCTTTATTGTCTCTGATTTATCCGTCGTCGAAACAGAGTTGTTTGCCGTTAAATCTGCGAGGAATGGCTCAAACCGGAATATGTGCTCATCTTGTGGCCCCTTAAACCTTTCGAGGGTAATGATTTCAACAGGAAACTTGAATCGGCTTATCAGCACTTTCTCCAGTTCTTCATAAAGGTTATCAATAATCACAAGAGCATTGAAAGCATTTCGTCCATATATCATCCGTTCAAGGAGAACATCAATATTTTCGAACCCATGCTGCAATACATAAGTGCTGCACTGCGCTATAGCTTGCGGCATTGCTCTGACAGCGTCCTTAACAATCTGCTTCACCAGATTTGGCGAGCTTTCAAATGAAAGGGAAAATTGAAGTATTTGAACGGCAATGTGCCTGAGGGGGTCATGTGCCGCCAGTTCATTTTCAACCATATATAATTTAGGCTCACGGTTACTGGTGAGATCGATGAGATAACCGTCTGGTATGTTTCGGATTTGACCTCGACCACCCATTAGTCGCTTTGTGTCGAGATACATGCGATTTTCTCCGAAAAGGGCAGGCGCGACCGTCAATATGGCGTCTTCCAGATCTCGTTCCTTCAGAAATGGGTCTTCACGATAAATGGTGCCGGGTGTCCAAAGCATAGTTATTCTGTTTCCTTATCATTAACGAGCGTCATATACCTTATTCCAGATTGCCAAGCGGTAAGGAAGCCAAGCCGAGTTCTTTGAGAAATTGGTTGTGTTTGTTAGTGGCATTTACAATACGCTCTTCGATATTGACCAAGTCAGCATGTACTGCCATGAGGTCGATTTCTTCTTCTGCGGTGGCAGTGCTGATGTATCGGGAGATGTTGAGGTTGTAGCCGTTGGTTTCGATTTCATCCATTGAGACGCGTCGGGAGTAGCGCTCTTCCTCTTTACGGAATTGATAGGTCTCAACAATTTTCTCAATATCATCCTCCCTCAGACGGTTCTGGCGTTTGCCTTTTTCGAAGTGTTCGCTGGCGTTGATGAAGAGTACGTCGTCGGGCTTCTTGCATTTTTTGAGCACGAGAATGCAGACCGGAATACCGGTGGAGAAAAAGAGGTTGACGGGCAGGCCGATAACGGTATCGATATGGCCGTCTTTGAGGAGTTTGGTGCGGATGCGCTCCTCTACACCGCCACGGAACAGGACGCCATGGGGGAGGATGATGGCCATGGTGCCCTCTTTGGCGAGGTATTGTAAGCCGTGGAGCAGGAAGGCGAAGTCGGCGGCGGATTTAGGGGCGAGACCGTAGTTCTTGAAGCGGACGTCGTCGCCCAAGGCGTCGGTGAGTTCCCAGCGGTAGCTGAAGGGTGGATTGGCCACCACCGCATCAAACAGTTTCTTTTTCGCGGGGTTGGCTTCGCGCAGCATATCCCAGTCGTTGAGGAGGGTATCGCCGTGGAAAATCTCAAACTCGGAATCTTTCACCCCATGCAGCAGCATGTTCATGCGTGCGAGGTTGTAGGTGGTGATATTGGACTCTTGCCCATAGATTTTTCCAATGCCATACTGCCCCATTTTCTTGCGCACATTGAGCAGCAGCGAGCCGGAACCGCAGGCAAAATCGAGCACACTGATCAGATATTTTTTCTTGCCACTGGATGGTTCCTGACTGTCGAGCGTGACAATGGCGGAGAGAATGCTGGATATCTGCTGCGGGGTGTAGAACTCGCCCGCTTTCTTGCCGGAACCGGCGGCAAACTGACCGATCAGATATTCGTAGGCATCGCCAAGGGTGTCGCTGTCTGTTGAAAAGCCTGCCAGCCCTTCGGCAATTTTGGTAATGATGGTGCAGAGCTTGGCGTTGCGATCGGTATAGTGCTTGCCAAGTTTTTCAGAGCTCAGGTTGATTTCGGAGAAGAGGCCCTGAAAGGTGCTGGCAAATGATTCGTTCTCAATGTAATCAAAGGCTTTTTGCAGGGTGTGCAGTAACTCCCCGTCCTGCGTGCGGGCCATTTCGGCAATGCTGCCCCAGAGATATTGCGGCTGGATGACATAGTGCACCTTGAGGCGCATCTGTTTTTCAAATTCAGCACTATCGCCGGGATTGTTGTTGTACCAGAGTTGCAGCGGCGTGGTGCCGGGCTGCTCCCGGTTATCAGGGAAATCCATGCCCAGCTCTTTTTTTGCGGCGGCTTCGTAGTTGTCGGAGAGGTAGCGCAAAAAGAGGAAGGAGAGCATGTAGTCGCGGAAGTCGTCGGCGTTCATGGCTCCGCGAAGTTGGTCGGCAATGCCCCAGAGGGTAGTGCCCATTTGTTTCTGATTTTGTTCGGTCATGATTGATTTTTAGTGTGCTCCATTGCTTTTCCGGCTGACCTCTTCGACACTCTCCTCTTGCTCCATGCTCTCTCGCCACTGGGTATAGTCAAAAGACTCTCGTTGAATCAGCGCGATAAAACGCTCCATTTCAATATCACCGAAATATTGTGCAAGAATTTGAATGCCTTTGACCCTGATTTCTGTGTCGGTCATCATGCTTATCATTTATTTCATGGTCAAGCCACATCAGTTCCATCCTTCCCGGCTGCTTGCGATATACTCGTCAATCATTTGTCGGGATTGATGAGCTACTCCATAATAACTGCGCGGGTTAAAGGTCTCCGCCGGTGCTGGTGTTTGCCGGGCAGAGATACCCTCTTCCTTTGTCAATTGGAGTGTTTCGAGCTTTTGGATTTGTTCGGTCATGACTCTTTTGCTTCCTCAGATGCCTGGCGGCGCAGTTCATCCGCTGAAATCCGCACCAATTTTCCATCTTTCTCAATCACGATACTGGTATTCGTCTGAATAGCGGTTTCACGAGCTAATGCAGCGGCTCGTTGCAGAGCGGCCAATGAAGCACGCTGGTCAGGGTTTTTAGCCTTTGTAATATCTGTTGCGTTCACAGGTTTTCTCCCCATTCTAATAAGACCGGTCTCTCTCCGGAGTTGTTGTATTTGGTCCAATCATCTACCTCAGCTTTGTAGTGTTGCTCAAAGTTACGCAATCCCGCTATAAAACGGCGGCGGATTACTGGTTCAGGAATATTATGCCCTCCCTGGCGAACACGCTCCGCTACACGGGCAATGGCCGCTTCGACATTGGGTAACGCCAGAAAATAGATGCTAACCAAATAGCCATGAGCGCGCCATTGCTGGATATGCCTCAAATAACCAAGACCGGACAAGGTGGTTTCAAATGCGAAACTTTCTTCACGTCGCACACAGGCGGTAATCTCTTCCAACATGACGCGTCCGGCTTTGATGGCAGCCACCTCAGGGGCAAAGGGTGACAGCCCGGCGGCAATGAGATCGGCATTGATGAAGCGCAGGCATTGAGCTTCTTTTGGCAGAAACGAGCGGGCAAAAGAGGTTTTTCCTGCACCATTGGGTCCGGCGATAATGATGATTTTTTTGTCCATCAGCTTGATACCTCCTCAAGCGTCGGGAAAAGCTGCTGCATCAGAGCTTTTTTATGGGTTTTGAGCGTGCTGAGCTTTTGGGTTTGTGCGGCGATCAGCCCGTCTATGGATGAAAGGCAGCCAGAGATTCTTTGTTGTTCATTAATACTCGGAAAAGAGATTTGAAAATCATTAATCTGTTTAGCGCTTATATGAGGAATTCCTGAGCTGGTATTAATTCGATCTACATAAGCATGGAATTTATTTGAATTAATCTGCTGGAAAATAAATTGAATTGAAGTTACACAATCTGATCTTAATCGGGCTACACGCTGAACAAGTAATGCACCAATATCCGATGAAGTAATTAAGGCAACGTTTTTCCCAACTTTTGAACCATCCATGCCGATGACTAAATCATTTTTCTTAAGATTATATTTTTCAAGCCCACCAGTATCTGCAAAATAGTATCTGTCAATGTCTTTACTATGACGGATTCTTCCTTCTGTAATGTTTATCCCTCTGAGTAATCTGGTGCCACAAGAATTTTCGGATATGTCTATTCCATCAAATGGGTAACCAGATAGCAAATCTACTTTTTTTCCAATTGGGAGTGGTTCCCACTCCCCTGCATCCCGAAACTCCGGAAACCGCAGCTTGGGGAGGGTTTCGCCTTCTGCCGGGAAAAGCTGCTGCATCAGCCCTTTTTTGTGGGTCTTGAGCGTGGCGAGCTTTTGGGTTTGGGCGGTAATCAGGTCATCGATGGATGAAAGACAGTCGGCGATTTTTTGTTGTTCTTTTTTGTGGGGATATGAAACAGGTAAAAGCTTAATGATTTCTGCATTCAGGTTTTGCACACCACTACCAGCCGAATTATCTGAAAAATACGTTTGACTGTCAGAAGTCATCATCAAATAGTAGAGATAGTCTCTATCAAGACTTTTAATAATTTCAGACACAGCAATCCATCCGTCATGGATACAGGTTTGAATTTTCAAAATATAAGGACGGCCAAAACTCATTGAGTTTGATAGTATCAAATCTCCGGGGTTGACCACACGCGTTTTAGTCAACGCGGCAGGAATAACTTTTTCCTGTGTGCTTGTGACAAATTTTGATTCTTTGTCAATGTCGCCGATTTTTAACCAATTGAGGCCATTGGTATCTTTGGTTACGTATTCATCAATCGGACGGGGTGATCCACCTCGAACAATTGTTGCGAAGTCATCCAATCGCTTCTCCTCCCACTCCCCTGCATCCCGAAATTCAGGAAACCTTAGCCTGGGCTTTAATTCGCGTTTTGTCGGTTGTGTCATATTTGTTGCATTCTCTTTATTGCTCATACGCCTCCAGACCTGAAATTTCGCGCCCTTGCGCAAGTTTGTGCAGGACGGGGATCAGCTCTTCCATCAGGGTCAGCTCTTTTTGTCTTCTCGATTTCCAGTTGAGCCCGAGCGGGGCGAGCAGATCGGTCAGGTGTTCGCCGTCAAAGATCATGCGCTGCATGATGGTGTCTACAAAAGCTTGAAGCGCAGAGGTTTCGAGCCCGTGTTTTCCGGCAATTTCGGCTAATTGTTGAGCACTCTTTTCTGCCTTGAAGGTTTCGTAGCCCTGACGGATATCACTCTCTTTCAATCCTTCGCCTGACTTGAGGGTGCCGATATAGTCGGCAATATCTTCGCGCACTTCAAGGAGGTTGGCCTCGGAGTCGATGAGGCCGATAAGCTCGGTGCGGCTCATTTTCTGTTTGCCGGGCAATTGCTGCGAGTAGCTTGCAATCAGGGTCATGATGTAGTCGTAATCAATCATGGCGGAGGCAAAGAGCACGAATTCAAAGTCGAGCTGCTCTGCTTCCGCGCCGTCGCTGCCTTTTTTCTGTTTTTCTTTCAGGCGCTGGGCGGTTTCGAGATAGACGCCACGGAAGGCTTGCAACTGCTCTGTTGGGAGTACCTGCTCGATGCTGAGGGCATGTTCCGGGGTCAGGTCGGTGTATTGGTCGAGCTGGGTTTTGAAGCGCTGTACCTCTTTGAAGAGGTTGATGAACTGGCCGCGTGCGGCGTCGCCCTTGAGATTCGTCACCTCCTGCGGGACACTTTCGAGCCCCTGGGAGTGCATGAATTCACCCAGTTTTTTCATGGCGGTTTCAAGCTTGCCGATAACAACCGGCGCTTTGTCAACCAGCCAGATATCTTTGGCGCGGTCGGTTTTCTCGCCGGAAAAGAGGGTAATAGCTGCGTCAACCGCCATCTTCTGCTGGCGGAAGTCGAGGATGTTGCCGCAGGGCTTGGTGCCGTTCAAGACGCGATTGGTGCGTGAGAAAGCCTGAATGAGCCCGTGGTACTTGAGGTTTTTATCGACGTAGATGGTATTCAGGAACTTGGAGTCGAAGCCGGTGAGAAGCATATCGACCACGATGACGATGTCGATCTTCTGCGCATGCGGCAAGTCCTGATTGGGGTATTGCTGATCTTTGATGCGCTTTTGCACTTCTGAATAGTAGAGGTCGAATTCGTCGATGCGGTGGTTGGTGCCGTAGCGGGCGTTGTAGTCGGCAATGATGGCTTTGAGGGCCGCCTTTTTTTTGTCCGGCTCTACCTCGTTGTCGACCTTTTCCTGCGGCAGATCTTCCTGGAGCTGCCGGATGTCGGCCACATTCTTTTCGTTTCGATTCCCGCCATCACCCGGAGTGGCCTGTGCAGGCGGAGAAAAGACGCAGGCGATGTTCAGGGGCTGGAAAGTTTCATCTTTGACCTGCTTTTCCGTCTGAATGGTTTTGAAGAGGTCGTGATAGGCTATGGCGTCATTGATGGAGGCGGTGGCCAGAAGGGCGTTGAACTTGCGCCCGTAGGTGGCGGTATCATGTTTTTGAAGGATGGCTTCGACAATAGCTTTTTTGGCCAGCGTTTCACCCGGCTTGGGCGTCTGTTTGCCCTCGGGCTTGTAATAATCTATATGAAAGCGCAGGACGTTGCGGTCTTCGATGGCGTGCGTAATGGTGTAGGCGTGCAGTTGCTGCTGGAAGATCTCTTCGGTGGTTTTCCAGGTAGCTTGCTGCCCTTCAATCTGCTGGTAACTGGCGTTTTCCGGGAAAATCGGCGTGCCGGTGAAGCCGAAGAGCTGGGCGTTGGGGAAAAACTCTTTGATGGCCTTATGGTTCTCGCCGAATTGGGAGCGGTGGCATTCGTCGAAGATGAAGACCATACGTTTTTTGCGCAGTGGTTCAAGCCGTTCCTTGTAGTTGCGTTTGTTGCTGCCGTCGAGGGCGAGGCCGAGCTTCTGGATGGTGGTGACGATAACTTTATTGGCATAGTCGTCGGAGAGCAGGCGCTGCACCAGGGTTTCGGTGTTGG
>Ga0208872_1001038_pt1 | contig 18114 bp, 21 predicted proteins | sample CryBogCBH12Aug08_FD_185508 | JGI IMG/M metagenome (GOLD analysis project Ga0208872, IMG submission 185508) | Freshwater microbial communities from Crystal Bog, Wisconsin, USA - CBH12Aug08 (SPAdes) | ecosystem: Environmental > Aquatic > Freshwater > Lake | place: Crystal Bog, Wisconsin, USA...
GGCGTGAAGCGGATGCGTTTTTGAGAATTGTTGTTTTGCTCGTTCATACCCGTTGCAGTTTGGTCATGCCGCTGGTAGCACTCATCGGCACGCCGTATTTCGCCAACATGACTTGCGCGACCTGGGACAGCACCGGCCGGCGATCGGTCTTGTCGTAGCCGGTTTGCGTGCCGCCGACGTTTTGATACTTGAGGCCTTCGCCGGCGGGCGCCGCCGTGCGGTCGGCAATCAATAGCTCGCGTGCCATTTCGCACGTCGCCTGAATCACCGCCTTCGGCACACTGTCATAACGGACAAAATCCGAAGGTATCGGCAGCAGCACTTGCAGCGGAACGTGAATGGCATCCGGCTCGGGACACCGGGCACGCGGCCATTGCATGCCTTGCACGGCGTTGGTCCGCGTGCCGTTGAATTGAAACTCGGCATCTATCAGTCGCGAGGCCATGACCAGCGCCACGGCCTTTTGATCATCGCTCGCGCCGGTCCACGCCGTCGCATACAAGTGACCGTCGTGGTAGGCATTGCCATCGTCCACGTCGGCGTAACTATTGGCATCCACCAGCCCCGCGCCGGTTTCTTTGATGAGGGTGAGGGGCATTAACTTTAGCTAAGATTGAAATACAAACCATACTCGTTGGAATAGCCGGACGCCCCGGCGCTATTAACCGCCTGCACCCGATAGACATAGTAATGGCCGGTGGCGACGGTGGTATCCATCGCGGTAGCAACACTGGCGTCCACCGTTAGCCAGTTTTGAAAATCACCACCTTCATCCTTGCGTTGAATGATTTGGGAAACCGCCGGGATGCTCGCCCGGACCCAGTTGAGTTGGAAGCCGGTGCCCAGATCGGTCACGGTCAAGTTCTGCGGTGCATCTGGCGGCGGCAGCGGGGCATCGTCGGGGCGTACCGCGTTGCTGCGCCCGGTGATTTCCGTACCGGCAGCATCCACGCCGACGATGAAATAGAACTCGCTGCCGCCATCCGGCGCGAACTCGCGGAGGTCGCCATCTTCCCAATAACCGTTTGCGAGGAAATATGTCCCGCCGTGGTCGAGACTCTGCCAGATGTTCCAGCGCACCGGATTGGTGTAATCCCAATCCCACCGCAGCAGGGAGGGATAAGCCGGGCGCAACACCGGCGCGGGAAATAATTTCCGGGACCGGCGCCGTGCGTTGGCCAGCCAGGCGCGGCGTTGCAGCGGCGTCCACGATCCACTACTGCGGTTCGGTTGGGGCAGGGCTTGGGGCATTATCAGGTGACATGGTTTTTTTGCGAGGCGCCGGCGGCGTTACCACCGCCGGTTGCACCGGTTCAGCCGAGGACCGGCCGCAATGCGGGCAGACCGTCGGCAAGGTTTCCATCGGCAGCAACGACTTGCGCTGCCGGCGGATGTGAGGAAGTAAGCGGTCCATATTGGCAGGTGCGGCTTGCGCCCTTAAATGGCGTTCGCGCCAATCGCGATTTGTTTCCAGTTTGTGCCGTCGCTGATGGCGAGGCACGGAACCGAGCCCGTGCCCCCCGCCGACAGATAGATGATGCGGCGTGGAAATTTCGCCGCCGTGACTCCCGCCGCGACCGCCGCCGCGACGTTGGTAAAGATTGTCGGCTGGATTTGCTCCCCCGAACGAATCCGCTCGAAACTGCGAGGTAAAAGTTTGCCCATAATTTATTGTTTTGGTTTTGCCACCGAGGCTCAGAGGACACAGAGCAAATAAAGCTCTGTGCCTCTGTGCCTGTGGGGTTAGATGTTGTGCGTCACGGCCACGACCGGGACGTTTTTGTTTTCCCACACGCGCACCCAGTTGGCGGCGGTGGCGAGTTCAGCGTTGGTCGGGTTTACGAACGTCACACTCGCGGCCCTTTCGCTACAGCGCGCACGCGGCGTGCGTCGCAGGTTCGCGAACGGTTTCAGCGCGATCCAACCATTCAGGTTGGCGGATGATTTAGCGCGCTGTCAGGCATTGAAACCTCGTCGCTAACGCTCCTCGTCCAGCAACCGCTTCGTTCGCTCGCCGGCAGGCATCCGTCGCGCCAGTCGCCTCGCCGACTCAGCGCCTGTCACGCCGGCTGCACCTCTGCCGTCGAGCTGCCACTTCGCTTCGGACAAAGGCAATGTTAGTGGGACGAGCCTCGCGGACTATCCACGGTTTTCGTCGCGCGGTGTCTCTAGTGCCTGCCGGTGTCCTGTCTGGCTGTTCGTGGCTGCTCAATGAATTGTGATGAGCAGCCACTTCACATCCAGCCAGGCCACGCGCGCGTGGCATTGCCTATCCCTTACAACCGATGGTGGGAAGACCGAAGCGATGTTTCGATAGCCCGGGCGGCTCGCACAAAAAAGTTATGCGGCTTCGCCGTTGGCTTGCCGCGCAGGCAGCATTTTTTCTGGTGCTACGCGCACCAGACCGCGCCAAAGGTTTCACACCTCAGGATACAGTCATTTTCAACGCCCTGAAAACTCACGTTAGCTTTTGTATGAAGCCTCGATAGCAAAAGAAACTTAGTGAAAAAAGGGGAAATGCAACAAACAATATACTGGCAAATATGTTTGGTTCCTCGAACATAGAGTCGGAGCCGCTTTCCCAAATTTTTTGTTCAGCTGGATGTTCTTCGCAAAAATATTTTTTCCAAATATGGCCGTATTTGTCCTTATAATCAACCTGTTGACCTTGCCGCATGCACAAAAAATGAGAGCAAACAAATGTCCTTGAATCATTCAAGTTGTAGATGTCTCCCAGTGCTATACGGAAACCCATAAAAAACCACAATAGGGCGAAACAACCGAGAAAAACTTTAACCAAAAGACCTCTTTTAGGTTTGTCATTATTCATTGGTTTAACTTTTATATATTTTTTGGAAACAGACGCAATTTCTTTTTATTTAAATAAAAAACTTAGATGCTTTGCACTCAAAGTCCTCTTAATCGCATCACCTTGATAGTTCGGGCCTTCGTCTTCACCAGATATGGCGGCGCATCCGCAGCGAATACAGCCAGAACCACATCCGCGCCAAAACCATCAAAGACCGCCCTAACAAACACGCCGACACCAACGAGCGCACCTACCGCTTGAACTACAACATCTGCGAAAGTAAGACCGTGGCGCTTTTCTAAAAATTGCGTGGCTTTGCCGGTTGGCTCCCCGAGATTTTTTTATCGTGGATTGCGCATCGCACAAAAAAATCGCACGGCTTCGCCGTTGGCTCGCCGCGCAGGCATATTTTAAGGTGTTACGAACACTAGACCGCGCCAAATGGAAAAGCTCCCTGGATTTCTCAAAGCGCATGTTGACAGTTGGAACATTGTGTTGCATTCTGTTGCAATGAATCCAGCCATGATGCTTGAACAGGCCAAAACCGAACCGCAAAAGCAGGGTTTGGAGGCTTATTTGGAAACCATTTGGGAGCTTCGCGGAAAAGGCAATACTTACCGGCAAATTGCCGAATTCTTGAAGGATAGGGGGATTAAAACCGATCACACGGCCGTCTATCGCTTGATTGAGGAGGAGAAACCAGAATCTTATTTCAACGACTGTGTTCTCATCGGCGATATCCCTTACGAAGTTCGGGAAGGTCGTCCTATGCGTGTATTCAGTGCCGGCTTGTTTATCACAATCAAGGAGCGACTTAAAATATTACCGCTTGAGCGTGCTGAATCAATCGCTCCTATTTGGTGCGAGGCGCAATTTGTTCTCAATGCGTCGCCAAATCACAGCTGGCTCAAAAAATTGCGCCAATGTTTGGACATGAATTGGAATCCCAAAGCTCCGTGGCACATGCGGGGAAGATTTGACACCGAATTAAAGTTTGAAGGCGACTTGCTGGCGCTGATTTGCCCGATCTACAACCTTGAGAAGGAAATTAAAAAGCTGACTGCCGGCATATCTATTGCCAGCAATTATTTCTCACAGAACAAGGCGTTGTACGCCCGCATGCGTAAATTAGTTGCCGAACGTGATGAAAAAATCATCCCCAACATTGCCATAGAGCCAGGCAAGTCCGTCAGAGAGGCGGTGGGTGAAGTTTTGGAATGGCAACAGGAATACGCAAAAAAACTCACCGAACAATTTCATTCCATATCCCTGATGCCAATTCACTCACCTAACTAGCGTTTCTAGGTGGTGAACAATTCAATGAAACGCAATAACCAACCAATAAAAAACATGAGTGCATACGATGATGATCGTGGCGGCAGTTCACCTGACCGCTCCCCAAATGATGACCGCAGCGACGTGATGAATCCTAACAATGATGCCTACGACGCCGACCAAGCGAATCGGGCCTCCCAGGACGACGATTGAGTAGTTTTAATTCTGAACAGAGGCGGGTAAGTCGCCGCCTCTGTTCTCACAACCCCCGCAGCTTCCGCTGCGTCACCGCCCGCGATTTCGTCGCCACCAGATACCGCAACGCATCGGCCGCGTCATCGCCGCCGCTGCCATCCTCGTCGGCATCCACCTTCAAGACATCTTCGGGCCGGTTCGGATCGTGTTGCAACATCGGCAATGTTTCCACCAGCCGCTTGCAGCGCTGGTGAATAAATAATTTCGGCGCGATGCCGGCATCGGGATCGCCCAGCCCTTGCAAAATTTCCGCCCAGCCGTTGACGCGGTCCATGTTGGCCGCACGCAAAGTCATGCCGTGCTTCGCATATTGCGCCGCAATCGTTGTCCCGTCCGATTGCCGGCTGAAAACATCCGCACCGGCCACCAGCCGTTTCAATTCGCCGACCTTGTGCCGGGCGAGCATCGCCTTGTCCGAACGGAATGTTTTCGTGTTTGAATGGAACATGCCTTGGCATTTGTCCGGCCTCTCCTTTCGCGGACCATTCACGGTGATTTTTATCAATCGCCTTCATCCACCGACTCGGCGCTTGTTCACGCTGGCCCATGAGTTTGCCCATGTGATTTTTCATCTTGGACGCGAGGTTTTCGAGCCGGATGCCGCTGGCCGGGTGCTGGTCGTCTTGTAAGCAACGACCTCTACAACCTTCGTCGCAAGAAATCGCTTTCGGAACCGTCGTCCGCGCAAACGCTCCCACCAATAGTCAAAAGTTTCGCCGCTTGGCAGATGCACCAATGAACTCATTCGCCGCCTCCCAGCCACGCACAGTTCTGGCAGTAAGCATCCGTCTTGTGGATCTGACGAAATTCACGCGCAACCGGTGAATCTAAAACCTCAGTTATGTTACCGTCCCGAACATGCCCAAATTTTTTTGGGTGGAACATGTTGCACGGTGTTACATGACCATCAAACTGGATGCAGGTCTCTCGTTTAAGCGCAGGGCAAGTGGAACGTGTGCCATTCGACTGAACCGCACTGGATAACTCGAGGGCCACGCCTTGAATCTGATCTGGAATTAGGCAAGGCAAGCCCTTGTCTTTAAGCAGTTGGCCAGCCGCCTTGAACTGCTCACGAATCGCCGGTAAATCTGAAAGGACTTGGTTCAGCAACCGGTAGTCTGGCAAATCGCTGCGGACGACGTTGTAAATCAAACCGAACTGATAAACCTCCGCCAGCCGTGCCATGTCCAGGAGCCGGTGAATGTTTTCCGGTTGAATGGTAAAAATATAAAATGGCCGTGGCTCATGTCCGGCAAGCATTCGCAAATTACTTTCAACGTATTCCCACTTGGCACCTTTCCGAATTCGAGCCAACTCATCGGCATCCGGAGAGTCAATCGAGATGAAAAGTTGGACACCACATGAACGGAGTAATTCCACCCGGCTGGTGTCCTTGATGTTCAAATTGGTAAACAGTTGAAGTGCCGCTGATGGCCAATGCGCCCGGATTCTTTGAAGATAATCAGGAAACTTTGGATGAATGGTGCTCTCGCCTCGACCGTTCAGCCGCACGACCGCCGGTGCATGGGTGAACGCCGCCATGACCTGTTCAAGCGTTTGTTCGGTCATGAAATATTCTGGCCGATTACGCTCCTTAACAAAGCCGCACATGATGCAAGACAAGTTGCAGTTATGGCTGAGCTCTAGGATCAACTCACTTGGCTGCATGATGATCATTATTTTTCTGATTACATTTCAGCACCTTGCACGGCAGGTTACATTGCCGCATGGCGGTCTGCACTGAATCCATGTAATGACTAGAAAGCATTTGTAGCATTGGCATTGAACGTAGATTTCCCAACGCAGACTGGCAATTTGGAATCCATGATTGCTGGAAGCAAGTGAAGACGTCGCCATTGGGCATAATAGATAAATTCCGGCCAGCCGCATGGCACGGCTCATGGTCGGGAATTTTCTTTTCCGCCGATGGCAGCGCCGTCCATTCACCATTAAATCCTTCCGCCATGTAATCTTGAATGCTGTGATGGACGCCCAGTTCTTCGCAGAGTAATTGAACCCCCGCCAGATGGTCTTTCGTCTCCTGTGCCAGAACTGATTGCACGCTGAGCTGATCCGGTCGCAGTAGCTTCCGTGCCTGCCGCAGATTATTCAGAACCTGTTCCCAGGTATCACGGCCCCGAACAAACTGCCAGTGTTCTCGGTCAACGGTGTCAATTGAGACGACGAGGTGAATATTCAACTTCGCCACCAACGCCACAAAGGTTAAATCCAGCAAGACACCGTTCGTGATCAAAACAGTTCGACAGGGATGATCCGCGATGGATTTCAGAATTTGAATAATCCGCTCCCGAAAAAGGAGCGGTTCACCGCCGACAATGCAAATCTCTTCGAGCCATGGCATGGCATTCACTGCCTCTGCAATCAGGCTGGCATCAATCGGCTTGGGTGGTGGACGGACAGCCCAATGATGGCATTTCGTGCAACGTTCATTGCAAGCCAACGAAATTAAATAATACAGATGCGTTGGCTCGCTTGTCCGCAATTTTAGACCTGATGGCTGTGTGCGTGGCATATCATTGCCGGTGCTGGTTTGGCCAAGGCACTCGAGCCCAATCGCTAGTCAAGTGGCCGTCTAGCGTGGTTCTTGAAAACTGGAAACTGCAAGTCGTGCGCTGGCAATCAGCCGGGCTGGCCGGATTCCAAGTCATAGAGCATCCGCCAGACACGATCCAGTTCGCCACGTTCCACGAGTTGCAATGGCGTCGAACCGTCAAAGGCGGGATTGGGGGATTTGATCCAACGGCCAATCTGGGCCGGCTGCATCACGCGCGAAAGCCCATCGAGCAGACGATCCATTTCCACCAGCGCCTTTTCCTGCTTTGGCGACGGCGGAACACCCTCGCTCCACTTGGCCACGGAACGGGGCGAGAAACCGGTCAAGCGCACGACGACCGGCTGCGGCATGTTGAACGTGGTGCGGTAATGCTGGAGCAAACCGGCATAATCCTTCGCGCCCCGGTGGCTGAATCGGAAAGCGGTGAGCGCCGGATGCGTCGTCTTGGTCTTTTTAGCAAGAATTGCCATAACTTTATGCCTGCACAATAACCTGCACTTTTGCAGGTGTCAAGCCTTCATCCGCACACCCAGCTTTTCCAGCTTGTCGGCTTCCACGACCGCCAGACGGTCGCCACGACAGGCACCGGGAAACACCACGACGTTGTCGCCACGGCGAACGGTGGCGGAACGGGCGATCAAGCCGCTGCCACCGGCCGCCGCCACGGCCCGACCCAAGGCTTGGGTGAAACTTTCCTTTCCGGCAGCCAGCAGCTTGCGCCAGTCTTCCGCCGCAAGCTCGGTCAACGTCACGTCCAGTTCACGCCGAAGATCAGAATTGGTCAGGTCCAGCACGCGGGTCAAACGCGCCTCAATGGCGACCACCAGTCGCGGGCTTCGGGTTTCAACGCCGTAATATCGGTCGTTCGCCTTGGATTCCTCCAATGCCGTGGTGTCGGTGGTGCTGCCGTAGAGAGTGGCGATGCCGGGCGGATTCCAACGACCGCCGTGGGTGCGCGCGCCGTCCCCGCTGAGCACGTCCTTGGCGGTGGGAAAATCCACGGTTTGAAAACGGAAAAAGGTGCCGGTCCATGGGGTGAACCATTCCGAATGCGCGCGAAACTCGTCACGCAACTCGGCGAAACGTGGATGGCGATGGAAACTGGTGCTCATGCTGGCAGACGGCTTAACCCTTCTGCCGCCGTCGGCTCTAGGATTTCGCTGTGGCGCGGTTGCATGATTCGAGTCTAGGGAATTCAAACAGCGAAGCAAGCGGCGGATGGTGCGGAATAAAGCTGAATACAAAATGCAAAATTATTACGCTGATAGCGATGAAAGCTGAGCTGGCGAAAAAGTGGCTAGGAAAGCTGACGAAGCTGAACGCGGCGACGGGCAGCGGGAAGTGTCGCGGCAAAGCTCCGCACAAACCGCTGCTCCTGCTCTGCCTGCTGGATATGGCCGAGGCCGGCGAACTGGCCGGCCGCACGTTTACGCGAACCGCCGGACTGGTGCTGCGCTTCAAATCCTACGGCGCGCTGGTTTCCGAACGCTGGCCAACGCGGCTGGATACCCGCGAGGTGGCAGCATGAATCCCGCAGTTGACATTTCCGCCGTCGGCTGACACTTCACATATATGAGCGAGTCCGCCTACATCATTTTTTGCGACGAGTCCGATGACCGGGGAAAATTTTACTCCAATTTTTACGGCGGCGTGCTGGTCGGCGCGTCGCAATACGACCGCATCACCGCCCGGTTGAACGCGGAAAAGCAGCGGCTCAATCTGTTCGGGGAGGTTAAATGGTCCAAGGTGTCCGCTCCGTATCTGACCAAGTATCAGGAATTGATGCGGGTGTTTTTTGAGGAGGTCCGGGCCAACCATGTCCGGGTGCGCATCATGTTCCGCCAAAATGCCCATGTGCCCGTCGGCCTTTCGCATGACCAGATTCAAGGCGCCTATTTCCGGCTCTATTACCAGTTTATCAAGCACGCCTTCGGCCTGTCCCACCATCCGCGCACCGGGCAGCCGGTGGCTTTGAAACTTTATTTCGATGAGTTTCCCGAAACCCATGAGGCGGTCACGCAGTTCAAAGGCTACATTCTGGGCTTGAAGGATTATCCGAAAATTCGGCAAGCCGGCTTCACCATCGCGCCGGAGGACATCGCCGAAATTCGTTCCCATGATCATGTGCTGGCGCAATGCCTGGACATTGTGCTGGGCGCAATGGCGTTTCGCCTCAACGACAAGCATCTGGAAATTCCGAAGGGTGAAAAACGGCGCGGCAAGAAAACCGTCGCCAAGGAAACGCTCTACAAAACCATTTTGGCGGAAATCTGTCGCATCAAATCCCATTTCAACATTGGCATCTCGACCGGACTGTCGCCGGAAGAACGGTGGTCGGCACCGTATCGGCACTGGCGGTTTATGCCGGCGGAGGTGGAATATCGTGAGGAATTAACCAAACCCAAAAAAAGAGGCGGCCCCACCCAACCTACATGAATCTCTGACGCAAAACGTCAGGCTTCGGTTGAAGCAGAGCCAAGAAGACTATCGGGTGTAATACAAAAATTGACAAGTTGAAAATGAAGTTTTTTTTCAAAAACAGGAAAAATGACCGCCCCGGCTACTCTTGCGAGAGAACCCCATGGGTTCTTGTCACCGGGGCGGAACCTTTGAAAAGAAAGCGCCGAATTGAACCTTGCGGTTCAACGCCGGGCTTGGAAAGCCCAGCTATCCGTCGCTGCCATCAATTTTGGCCGACACGCCCGCGTCTGTCAACCGTCCCGTCTTCTCCCTCTCCGCGTTGCGGAGCAATGGGGAGAGGTCCTTCTCCGCTCCGGGGAGAAGGTGGCCGCAGGCCGGATGAGGTGCCGCGCCCAAATTATCGTAGAGCACGGGGGTGAGGCGCAATCGTCATTCGTAAATCGCCAATCGTAAATCATAAATTTTTATGCCCAACCTTGGAACCGAATCCGTCACCGTCCAGCACCCGCTCACGCGCTACGCCCGCGAAGCCGGTTGGACCCTCGTATCCCAGGGCGACGCCACCACGTTCCGGCGCGGTGAGTCCGGCCTGTTTTTTTACGACCTCCTGAAGCAGAAACTTCAAGACCTCAATCCCGGCGTCGTCACGCCGGAACTGGCGGATGAAGTGATCCGCAAGCTGGAATCCGTCCGCAACAACATCGAGGGCAATTCGGAAATTCTCGCGTGGCTGCGCGGCGAGCGCTCGCTGTATATCGAATCGGAAAAACGCTCGCGCAACATCACGCTGATTGATTTCAAGGACGCGGCCAAGAACGATTTCCACGTCACCGAAGAATGGCAATACACCAACGGCAACCACACCAACCGGGCGGATGATGTTTTCCTGATTAACGGCCTACCGTTCGTGCAGGGCAAAAAGATGGTCGAAGTCGCCGACCGCCTCATCAAAGTCCGCACCCCATGAAGCGCAAAGGCCCATCACCGGTGGCAGTCACTGCCTTCAAGGCCCAGGTCACGCAATGGGCCGAGCGCATCCGTGTCCGCCCGCGCCAGTTGCGCTTGCAGCCGATGCGGCGCAAATGGGCATCGTGCTCGACGCGCGGCACGGTGTCATTCAGCACAGAAGTATTGGCGCAGCCGGCGGCGTTCCGCGAATACGTCATCGTCCACGAGTTGCTGCACCTGAAAGTCCCGAACCACGGCAAGCTGTTCAAAACCCTACTGCGGGCATACCTGCCAGATTACGACTCAAGCAGACTTCCAATAATTTACTACAATAAAACTGATTTTCGTGAAAACGAATCCCAATACAACCGGTAAATATCACGCCCAAAAAGCGTTCTCGGAAAAAAATCAGTTGGTTTGTGTTTTTTGCGGTGCTCCACTTTGCAAATTTCGCCAAACTGAAATGGGGCCAGCTTGTGCCGAATGTTTCTTTAAGAAATTGGGTGCAGGTATAGAAGAAATTCCTATTGCCTCTCAAAAAACGCGGCGCCGCTAAATACAAAAAGTAGAATTTTAAGCCATCAGCCAGAGGATAAAGCAAAAACTTATCACAGCCGGATAGAAGACTGAATACTCTCAATCCCCATGATGGTTAACAATAGTTCGTCTGGTTCCATTTGATTAAACTTGGAAAATTCAGACCGACGCAAAATCATTCTGGCTTGCATATTTGAAGATGCCAAGGCGCGAAGTTTATGTAATGTGCAAAATGATGAATTACGGGTTGCTGGACTTCCAGTCTCCAAAAGGTTGGAGGCATAGCAGGTGGGGCAGATAGGATGAATTACGCAATCTTCACAACGGGTATCTAATAATTGGCCGAGATCAGAAAAATCGAAATTCGCAAAGGCGGGCGTCTTTCTGCCAGAGGCAAACGGCAAAAATAAGTGGCACGGATATTCTGTTCCATCAACGTCAACGGCGAATAACTCGGTGCCGATTCCGCACCATTTTTTTGAATGTCTTTCTTCCGACATCGCCAAATCTTCCCCTTCGGGTGAACCCATCATTCCAACCACGCTTAGCTCCATGTTTATGAAACTGCATGGCGTTATTGCAGGGTTTAGTAAATAGTAATCTGCTAATTTCTCGAGCTGTGCGGCGAGAATTTCCAATGTTTTTTTGCTAGACCAATCCAAGCCATAAGCAAAACCACCTTCAATTTTAAATCCCAGTTGGTGCAAGTAAATGATGCCCTCAGCAACATTTGGGAGAGTTAAATCTGACACTGTCATTTTTACAGCTTGTTCAGGCCATGTTTTCTGGAAAAATTTGAGGTCAATTCGATTAAATGAATTCGAGCGGTTCGTATTGTGCATCTCCTCTGTCCCATCAAGACTTAAACCGAGGCAGAACCGGTCCTTGTTCCGCGCCGCCCAATTCTGAATTTCACCGTGGGCCAGCGTTCCATTCGTCGTCGCATAAATAATGAATGGCTTGGACCAAGACTGGCTCCACATCCATTCACACAGACTGCGAATGGTGTCAAATTGCAGAAGCGGTTCTCCACCATGGAAAGAGATTTCAATTTCATCGAAAGCCTCCGAGTTTTTGAAATGCTTTTCGATGGTATTCCTAGCAACAGAGACCGGCATTACCGAGCGGGATTTATTCACCTCGTAACAATACCGGCACGACAGGTTGCATTCGTGGGTCAGTGTCAGCATTAAGGTTTTTCGCCTGTTGCGCGTCGGGTCTTTCATAACGTGGCATAATTCAACAAAATTTATTCGATGAATGAGAATTTCTAACCCAGTAAAGTTAGGACAACTTCACAAAGGAAACCCAGTTTCCCCTCAATTGAGAAGGTGCCGGTTATCTTCCACGCTGCCCTGAACAGCTGCCAGCACAATCACCACTACAGGTTCCAGAACAGCCGCCACTACAACTTCCCGAACACGACATCATGCAACCTCCGCTGCAAGTGAAGGGACAGTTGTAAACTACCATGCGGTTCAAGCCATAAGGATGATTAGTCTTGCCACGCCGAGAACGAAGGGATGAGCGTAATGAGGATAACTCACTTTTGGTGTCAGTATCCAGTTGAAAAAGGTTCAACATGAAAAAAGTTTCACTGAGCCAGATTGAAAAAGCAACACCTAAATAAAATTAGATGATGCCGTGGTATAAGCGTTGCCGACACTTTCATCTTTCGCCCAGGACGGAATCAATCCCCAGCGCATCATCTTTACCGCCGGCTGATGGCGTTCATGGAAAATCACCGGCGCGAGCTGCGTCGGCGTGATGTTGTAGCGCGGCCCGAAAAAAGGCACCCGCGCCATCACGACGCCGACCAGTTTGATCAGCTCGCTGAAATCTTTCGCCGCTGTGTATCGCCCGCACATGAGACCAGATTATCACACGCCCTGGACAATGCCTGTCCATCCGAAAATTTTTTTCTTCGGATTTTCGTATTGTCCAGGCACCGGCGGATTCAACTAACGCGTTTTCACAATTCTCAGATCAGTTGGTCGGAAAAAATCCAGTTCGCCTTTCCACTGGAAGATAAGACTCATTTCTGTCTTGGCACAATCCCGAGGATAAACACGAATGTTGAGTAGGTAAAACCCCGGACGATCCAAACAATCTTGCCAATAAATTCGCCCACCCCGTCGTCGAGCTATCATAATGTCAAACAATTTGAATCCATCCCGGAAAGTAATGAGATCAGCATACCTGAATGTGCGTGGCTGGAGATCACGAGGCTTTCCATGTGAAAAAGCCCAGTTTAATGGATGCGGATCATTGGCAAGAATTGTCCAAGGGTCAGTTTGCTGACTTCGATAAGACAAACCAACCAAGTCCACACTGATTTGACCAAGGTGAAGTTGCGAATTGTTAAATGCACGGATTCGCAAATAAACCTCGCGGACGCCAGTGCGAGGATTTTGGTGGTGAAAAACACAACCCTTGCCAAAAGCATCCATTGGGTCATACGTTAATGAAATATTACCCAATGCAGTTTGGGATTTTGATTCTTTAGATTTCGCTGTTGCTCTTTCAACCGGCCCGAACGGTGTCGTTTTGCCGCCACACAATTCAAGCCACAACTTTTTTTCATCCACCACACCGTTCGCAACTAGAACGGGATATTCAGTTAAAAAAATATCAGATTTGAAGCGCCTTAACCTTGCCAGGCTTTTGACTGTCTCTGGCTTGATTCGGGAATTATTATGGATGCGTTCAAGCAGCTTTCTGGCTGCGGATTCTTTCCCTTGACCATGGTTTTCTAGGGCTTCAGCTAAATCCGACGCAAGGTCGTCAGAAATCTTGACGCCATCCTCGACATATCCAACAAATGAAAACCATGCCCATAATTTTTTAAGGCCTCCGGTGCGTAATTTTTTTCCGAAGTTGGACATGATCGCAAATTCAAATCAAAACGTCCTGAAAACGTCCTGAATACGTCCGTTGATGGCGTGAATCATAATGATAATGTTCACATGGCTACGCGGTATCAGTTGCTCAAATGGGCAACCCGCGAAGGGTAGCCAGAAACGACCGAGCGAGAAAGAAAATACAATGAGCGAGCCAAACAGCCTTAGCGACTTTGATACCCTTCGGGGATCAAGCGAAAATCCATCGAGCGGGAGTTGTCGCGGGGACGACTGGGACTTACGCGACCGGGGAAGCAGTTCCACAATGGAAGCTACGAACACGACCACCGGGGAAACAAAGACGATTGATCGTGATTAAGAATGGCACACGCCTGAGTCGTGCCAACGATTCAGGCGTCTTTTTTGGTCTCGTCCAGGCATCAATGCCGCCAAACGATTCGGCATCCGGCTTTCCTTATAGACAAAAAAATCGTTCCGCTTTCAGATTTCCGCTTTCCGAGTTTCAGCCTTTGCCCGCCGGCACGAGGCTAAACCAAGCCTTCGCCGAATCCGGCCGCACCAGCTCGCGGTAATGCTGGAAAATCATTTGCGGCGAATTGCCCGCTTCCAGCGCCACTTGCGCCACGTTCTGCGTGTCGGCCACGCGGTAACTGATATACGAATGCCGCATCGCGTTGCGCTTCCATGCGAACGCCGCCGTCGGATCCTTCTCCTTCAATTTTGCGTCCACCACCACCGCCAGCTTGTCAATTTGGTTGGACGTGTTGACGTAGTCGCAAATGTGTCCGCTCGCCTTGCGGTAGGGTTTCAGCCAGCGCCGCAAGTTGTCTTGAATCGGCACCAGCCGCCGGCTGGCGGTCTTGGCCTTGTTCGCCTTCACCTCGATGAAGCCGTCATCCATCCGCACTTCCGCCCAATCCAGCCGTTGCAGTTCCGCATGACGCAGACCGGCAAACGCGCCGATAGCTAGAAACGGAATCAGGCGCTCGTCGGCGATCTTCAACACCGCCGCCATTTCTTCCGGTCGGAAAATTTCAATCTCGCCGTTTTCTTCCCGCGCCTGGGCGACATCCTCGATTTCCACCGTGCCCTTCACCAGATAGCCGCGTGACACTGCGAAATTGATCAGCGTGCCGATGGCCCGCCGGAAATTGTTTCGGGACCGGCCCGTGACCGGCAGCGCCTTGCCATTCTCGTCCGGCTCCCCCTTCAACCCGCGCAGGAAATCCCCAATCTCCGCGCTCGTCACAAAGGTGATGGACCCCGGAAACTTTTCGGCAAATCGCCCCAGCCGCCATTTCAAATCAGAAGTGTAATACTTGCTCACCCCGTCCGCCGTCTTGGCGGCAATCATTTCCTCGACCACTTTCGGCACCAGCATCTTGGGCATCTGGGGCGGATTGCGTTTAACATAATACCGCGCCGCTTCCACCAGCGAACCGCCCTGCAACAGCGCGTGCGCTTCGGCAAACTGCATTGCGGCCATCTCCAGCGGCACACCCGTCGGCTTCAAAGCCTCGATGGCGCGGATGTAGGAAAGCCGGTCGCCGCTCGTCAGCGTCAGGACGTTGACCTCGCCCGTGGAAAGCTTGTTGGCGACCGTTTCGGCTTCCGTCGTTGCCAGCCCGAGATCGGCGAAAGTCTTCCGCACGCGCTTGTCGCCAAGGTAGTAGGAAACCGTGTAGGCATCGCATCCCCGTGAGGGTGTGCGGTAGATTTTGACGATGGTATGACCCCGTTTAACCGTGATTGGAAACTTCGGCTTTGACATAAGCCGATTGTGTCAGGAATCTGTCAGGAGTTCAAGAAAAACCTTCAAAAAGCCCAATAAAACATGGAGCGGGTGAAGGGAATCGAACCCTCGTTTCCATCTCCGCACTTTTCGCTTTGTTAGATTTTTCGCATAAAACGCACATTTACACTGTGGATAAAGGCGATTTGCATTTCTAAGAATTCCACTGAAACCAGCTTGACCGGAGGAGTCTTTTATGCAAATTTTATGCATCGCATCCGCGCTCGGCCTTGAGTTGGCTGTGAGTGAAGGGTGCGCAACCCTACACTCAAAAACGTATGGCAAGCATCCATCGACAATCCGGCCGGTCCTATTGGTATGCGTCTTTCCGGGACGCCACGGGGAAATACCACTTCTGCTCCACCAAAATCCAGCATACGCCGGACGGCGCGACCGCCAAGGATCGTGCCACCAACGCCGCCAACAATCGCCGCCTCGCCCAGGATATGGCGACCCGGCTGGAGGAAGCCGAGGTGGGCAATGCCACCGAGGCCCACCTGCGCAAGCTGCTGGCCGACGTGTCCGAGCGCGTGAACCAGAGCCGGCTGGAGTTCAAGACCGTGGATACCTTCCTCAATGACTGGCTGGGGCGCGCGGAGAAAACGAAGTCTGCGGGGACGCATGAGCGTTACGGCGGCATCGTGAAAAATTTCCTGAAATCGCTCGGGGCGAAGGCCAAGGCGAAGCTGGCCGACATCACCGTGCGGGATGTCCAGAAGTTCATCGAGTTCCGGCTGGAGGGTGGACGCAATCCCAGCACGGTGCGGACGGATTGCAAAATTCTGAACGCGCCCTTCGCGCTGGCGCTGCGGCAAGGGTTGACCTTGGCGAACCCGGTCGCGGCGGCGGAAATTCCCGAAGGCGCGAAGGAGAGCCGCACGCCGTTCACCAGCGAGCAGGTCGGTGATTTGCTCAAGGCGTGCGACAAGCTGGCGAAGGAAAAGCCCAAAGAGGAGAAACAGTGGAAAGAATGGAAGACGGCGATCCTGATCGGGTTTTACACCGGGGTGCGCCTCGGCGACGCGATCGGCATGACGTTGTCGGCATTTGACACGGAAAAGCATCTGCTCAAGGTGCGCCCGCAAAAAACCAGCCGGAAGAAACGCGATCTTCTTATCCCGCTGCATCCGCAATTGGAACAGCACGTCCTCGACACGCCCATGGAGGAAAAGCAGGAACTACTGTGCCCGACGCTGGCGAAGCGCAAGGTGAGCGGCAAGTATGGGTTGAGCATCCAGTTTCATGTCATCCTGGCGAAGGCGAACATCAAACAGGAAACCATTGCGGCGGGCGGCGATGCCGGTCGCGAATTCAACAAATACACGTTCCACAGTCTGCGGCACAGCTTCGTGTCGGAGCTCGCGAACGCGGGCATTGCGCCCGACGTGCGCCAACTGCTCGCTGGCCACTCGGACGACCGGAGCCATGCGGTTTACACGCACACGCAAATTGATACCCTGCGGGCGGCAGTGAAGAAGCTGCCGACGATTGCGCTATGAGTAAGCCAAAAGAGAAACCGGTCGTAGCAGTGGCAAAAACGGACGATGACGAAAAGCTGTCGCTCTACGAGCGACGCTTGCAAGACGCTGGTCTGCCGATCAAGCCGGTGGCCGCGACGCGCCAGTCCCCAACCGCCGAATGGCTGCGCGGCTGACGACCTCAAGGGGCGTCAGCCGCGAAAAAAATTTTTGGGCCGCCGTTGGGGTCAACGGCGGCTCAATGGATGTCCGGCGGGCTACGCGGTGCGGAGCGGGTGGAACGGGGCGGTGACTTCCTCAAACCACGGGTGGAGCTGGATAGCCTCCGCCAATTTCTTGATGCGGAAATAAACGGTGCTGCGTCCGATCTGGTGGCGGTCGGCGTAGGCATGAATCCGGTCTAACATGCCAGGCTCGCGGACGGCGAGCATGAGGCTGTAAAGCTCGCGCTCGGTGTCGGGTATCATGGCGGCGATGGCGCGAAGGGCATCACGGCGGGCGGCGGCTTCATCGGGGGTGATGCGGCCAGAGTCCGGCAGACTGCTGGCGCGGATGCTGCCGGGGGTGTCGTCGTCGTGGTCGGTGTCCGCCTCGTGAATGGCCAAGTCGGTCATGTGGCGCTGCTGCTCCTTGCCGGCCATGAAGGACAAGACAGCGTGTGAAATCTGCTGCTGATTGAACTGGGGCTTGCCGCTCTGGTTGAAATATCTGGCCGACTGGCCAAGCTCCTTGTTGATGAGATAATCAATCGCCTCGTCAACGGTGGCTGTGCTGCTGCCCAAACCAAAGCGGTCTAGGGCACGGGAAACACGGGCGCGCAAGGCGTCGTTCTGGTGAATGCCTGCCTCGAAGGAAAGCCAAGCGTCATGTGCGCGGGCGGTGATGATCTCGCCGTCATGCTTGCGGGTGGCGGGCTGGGTGGAAGTATCGGAAAGAGAAGTCATAAAAAAAGGTGGGGCACGCTGTCACCGTGCCCCGTGTGGGTTAGTTGGTGGTGACGGCGGCGGGCTGGTAGGACTGATACTTCTCGTGGGGGTCGCCTGCGCTGCTCAAGCGGAACTGGCCGCACGGGTGCTGCCACGCCTGCCGCGTGCGGTTCCAGTGGAAGCCAAGCTGCGCCAATGTCTGCCGCACGGTGGGCGCGGGAGACTCACTGAACGAAA
>Ga0208872_1001040_pt1 | contig 18114 bp, 20 predicted proteins | sample CryBogCBH12Aug08_FD_185508 | JGI IMG/M metagenome (GOLD analysis project Ga0208872, IMG submission 185508) | Freshwater microbial communities from Crystal Bog, Wisconsin, USA - CBH12Aug08 (SPAdes) | ecosystem: Environmental > Aquatic > Freshwater > Lake | place: Crystal Bog, Wisconsin, USA...
CGATGGTCAGTTGAGTGCCAGTAACAGTCAATAGCAAAAGGCTGTTGTAGGGTGCAATAAGCGTAGCGCATTGCACCGAATTGAAGCTTCATGCGGCGCAATGCCCGTTGTTTATTGCGCCCTACGCGGGCTGCCGTATTACCCGTTGGAGGCACCCCCACGATGCGTGCTACGACCTTGCGATGTAAGGTAAGCTCAATCAACTGTCCAGTTTGGGCTTGAACCACATATTGTGACAAATGAGCCTTTAATTCACGCATTGACACCCGCATTTGAAACCTTTTTTATGAATTTAATGAGTTAATTGTGGACTTATTTGTGTCGGGCAGTCAACGACGTTTCAGGAAATCCAGTTTCGCACAAGAGAATTGAATAGGAAAAATCAATGACAGCTACCCGCCACGATGCGGTCATTCAAGGTATGATTCGTCTTGAATTTTGACAGGCCGTGACCGGCCATTTGCGGCCAAAACAACTGGCCGGTTTCAGGCAAGCAATTTACGAACACTGAATACGGCTCAGTGCCGCGTTAATCTGCCAACAGAGACTGCCACCACTACGTTGGCACTGATAAATGATCCGTTTAACTGAGTTCGTCCTTGTCCGTTACTCGATCAAAGACTTCTTTGGATAACATGAATGCGGAATGGCCGGTAAGCACGACTTCCATGTCTCATTTTCTTTGGTGTCTAATTGAATAGAGTAGAATGCTTTGATGTGAGGAGAGATTTAGAAAATATAATAATAAATATCTAGGGAGTCTCGTTATGAATAGAATCTGGTTTTCTGTAGCATCTTTGTTGTTGACTCTATCTGGTTGCGGTGGTGGCGGTGGCGGTGGTAGTGGAAGTACGGCTACTTCTGGTTCTCAAAGTACCGCATCGACTTTTCCCGTTACCAATGCGATAAGTGCCTTTCTCCAGGCTGCACATAGTTACACAATGACAGGCGTAAGCGGATCAACAACTATTACGCTTCAATACAGCATTACGCCTGGAACTGCTACTACGTTCGAAGGTCAACAAGCTTCTACATTTACATCGAATATAGTCGTTACTTCCAGCAACGGAACAAGCGCTGCATCACAAATAAATTACTACAGTGCAAGTCCCTTCTACCAGATTGGCACGTTAAACACTAGCACCGTGGCCAGTAACAACGGTGCCGGTCAATATACCGTTTACACCAGAACCGGCGCTTTTCCATTGTCAAATGTAAGTGTTGGTTATGACTGGAATCCGGATTCATCCATTACTTATACCGATAGTACAAAATCTACTGTGTATGCAACGGACGTAGATCAATGGACTTTATATGCAAGCAAGATACCATTCACAGTTGTTCCTGATTCATCCGGATATGCATGGGTATGCGATGCTGATTCCACAACATTACATCCTGCCGGAACAAGTTCATCTGTTTCAACATGTTTTAAGATGGATACAACAGGCAATGTGTCCGCCATGTCAGTAGTCATGTTAATCAATGGTGGACAAGTTGTTTTTCAATAAATAGCGCTACTTTCGCAAAAAGTCAGCCGATTTAAACTTGGGATCAGATGGACGTTTAACTGTCAAAGTAAACCATCCATTAAAGTTATAACTAGGTTTTCCTAAGGACACCATGAACTATTATGCAGAACTCGCCCTAGCAAAACAGGCATTTGAAAGCCTTCTCTTGATGTGCGAACCGAACGATGTGCCGACATGGAATCCGTCAGATGAAGAGCGGAGCATGTACGTTAAACTCGCTGAACGCGCACTTGATAGCCTCGACAAGGTTTCGCGACTCGAAAACCGCCAACTACTCAACGAAAGCCACCTTCAAAGCTTCATTCCAGAGTCAATGCTCATGTTCGTTAGAGAGCAAATGAAACCTCGTGTCAATTCACTTCGTGCTGCCCTCGATCATTTCGATCCAAACGGTAAGTTTTTCCGTGATGCCATGGAAGAAATGGGACGCACAAGTGGAATCAACGGTCTGGTAAAGAGCACCTTCGAGACCGGTTTACAGCAGATCTATGAATTGATTGATCGTAATCCTGACATTGATTACAAACTTTTTCCCGACGCTGCCTATGAGGTTTTCGATTCAAAACTAATCGATTTCAAACCGGATGATTGGCTTGATCGAGTGGGTGAACTTCTACCTATCAGAACGAACAAGAGCAACGTCACACTGCCTGGTCATATGCGTCTACGCCTCGAAGAACTATATCGCGCATACGTTTTCGGCTGTTGGCTCTCTGTGCTTGGTCTGTCGCGGGCAATCCTCGAATACGCGGTTCTCGACAACCTTCACAAGTTCCGCATTGATCCGTCATGGCCTGAGGATCGCAATAGAAAACGAAAAGATAAGAAGCTTTCAGATTTGATCGACGAACTCGTTGAATATCTTCCTCAGTACAAAGAACCAATGGAGCGACTACGCGACTACGGAAACAAGTATATTCACCCAAAGACATCAAAAGTGAGCAAGGAGTCTCTGTTTCAACGACAGCCTGCTGCAAAGGAAGTGGTGTCAACACTCGCCGAAGTCGTAGAAGGCATCTACCTTGCGCCCAAGGTAACCTAGGACTGCATCGCAATGAATGGGTGTCCAGCACTTTTGCTAATTGGATAGATAAAAAATGAGCTATCAAAATTCAGCGGAGCACCCTGCATTACCTCAGCCGGAGGATAGCGAATCTTTGGTTTGGCGTTACATGGATCTGCCAAAACTTATTGCTCTTCTTGGTCAACGTGCTTTATTTTTTTCTCGGCTAGATAAACTTGGAGATCCTTATGAAGGCTCGATCACAGCCCCTCTTAAAGAGCGTCTTGATCTCGCTAGTCATGAGACTGCGGAGCGCTTCGCAGCCTTTAGGAAACAATACCGGATGAAGACCTTTGTGAATTGCTGGCGGCGAGGACAGAATGAATCAGAAGCGATGTGGCGACTTTATTGTGGCATGCAGGGAGTGGTTATTCAAACGACTTATGCCAAGTTAAAGGCCTCTATTAAGCAATGGAACAATCCAAGCATTGGGATTGGATTGGTAACATACCGAGACTATGTCGCTGATGATATTAGAAGCCAGAATTTCTTCATTCCCTTAATGAGTAAGCGTGTTGCCTTCAACCATGAAAATGAAGTACGTATTGTTTGGTCAATGGTCGGCCAGAACTATCCTAAAGAAAATACTGTCTGGGAAAATGGAGTAGAGGGTAGGCCAGAGCCGGTTGGGATGCTTCTGCCATGGAATCCGGATGATTTCGTCGAGAATATCTACATCAGCCCTTATGCCGATCCTTGGTATGGTGATGTTATTAAAACGACAGTAGAAAAGTTCTTTCCTCGCTTAGCTGCCAACATTTCTTGGTCTCCGATGCGATCTGATCCCTATTATTGATAATTTTTTACTGAAGGTCAGGTATGGGGCGATTTTGTGAATTGGCCAATGTCCGGTATCGGGAAACGAAAATTCATAGCTGACCGTCGCTTTTGGGTGAGCTACTGACGTATGAGAATGTTGAAATCGAGTGACCGTTACAAACTCGACAAGAGACGTTTACCGAGTACCTCAGCCTCCGCGTGCGGGGATATTATCGCCCTACACCAGTGCGCCTTACTTAGGTTTTGAAGCAAGTTCAAACCGAAGCCATATTACTCCCCCGAACTCATCCCCCATTTTCGCAACTCGGCACGCCGTTTTGCATAATCCGGGCAAACTGATTCCACCACCGCCCAGAACGCCGCCGAATGATTCATTTCACGCAAGTGGGCAAGTTCATGCACCACGACATAATCCACCAGATGCAGGGGCATTTTGATGAGTTGCCAATTCAGCCGCACCGTGCCGCGCGTGGTGCAACTTCCCCATTGGGTACGCGCCGAGGAAATTTTAATTTCACCGGGATTCACCTTCATCAGCGGGGCAAAATGTCCGATGCATTCGGTGAACAATTGCAGTGCCTGATGCCGGTACCAGCGCATCAATATTTTTTCGATCAACGCCGGATTGTCTATTTCTGAAACATGCACAATCAACTGCGTGCCGTGAAGTTGCGGCGGTGCATCGAACAAACTGGGAATGATGCGGAGCGTGAAGTGTTCTCCGCGATATAAAATCGTTTCACCGTCTGTCCAATTTTGCTGTGACGGCTTTCTCGCCTGCCAACTTTCAAGTTTTTCCACCACCCACGCGGCTTTTTCTTCCAATACGCTGCGCAACCATTTTTCTGAAGCTCGCAAGGGCATATTCACCGTGAGGCCACGGTCATCAATGCGCAAGCCGATGCTACGCCGCCTGCTAGTTCGTTTAAGTGTGTAGGTAACCGGTTTGCCCGCCAACTGGATGCTGCGTTGTTCGACAACGGCAGGAGGCATCAGTCGGCGCAACATTTTGAGCATCAGCCCAGACGCTCCACTTCAGCTTCAATCCAGGCTTCGACGCGCTGGTTGATTTCATCGGCTTTGAGCCCTGCAGTTTGTACCGGTACTCCTATGCTCATGGTAATCACGCCGGGACGCTTGAGGAATGAATTTCTTCCCCAAAGTTTACCTGCATTGTGCGCTACGGGTACTGCAGGTGCACCGCTGGATGCCGCCAGCATAGCCCCGCCAATTTTGTATTTGCTGCGCTGACCGTAAGGAATGCGCGTACCTTCCGGGAAAATGACCACGCAGAATCCCATCTTCAGCCGTTCCTTACCTTGTTTAAGCAATTGTTTCATCGCCTCCCGTCCATCACTGCGTTCTATCGCGATAGGACTCGTCATAGCCAGCCCCCAACCAAAAAAAGGCAGCCAAAGCAATTCACGCTTGAGTACCCAAACTTGCGGCGGAAATACTTTTTGAAGAGCAATGGTCTCCCAGGCAGATTGATGTTTGCACAGCACAATGCAAGGTTCCTTGGGAATATTTTCCCAGCCCCGCACTTCCATGCGGATACCACACAGGACACGTAATAACCATAGAACAGTCAGTGCCCAGCCGGAAATTATACGGTAACGGGTGATGGGCTTAAGCGGGAAAGACAGTAACGCAATCAACGTAAACAGCGGCGTGATGAGGATTTGCAGCAGCAGGAAAATCAACGAGCGAAGAAATACCATATTAAGGGAGCCTCTATTAATTCAAATTTCTAAGCCAGACAAGGCGCGATTAAAAAATTGCGACGACGCATATGTCTGATATGTTAGGAGCATTTTTTATGAGCAACGCAGTATGGCAACGAAGTGGGGTAAGCAGGCAAGCCGCGAAGCGGATGCTCGCAAATTTTAATTAACAGAGGTTCCCTTAAACCAGTGTCGCCACTGCCGTAGCAAGATCAGGGAAGGTTAAGGTGCCATTTGGCAGTCCGCCTTTAGCCTGAGTTTTCACACCCTTTCCGGTCAGTACCAGCATGGGCTGCGCACCAATTTTCGCGGCGGATTCCAAATCGCGGAGCGAATCCCCCACCACAGGCACGCCCTGCAAATTGACGTTGTAACGCGCCGCAATATCTTCCAACATTCCGGGTTTCGGCTTGCGGCAATGGCAATCGGATTCTGCCGTGTGCGGGCAATAAAAAATGGCATCAATCCGCCCTCCCGCAATAGAGACCGCCTTGTGCATCTTGTCGTGAATCGCGTTGAGCGTATGCATATCAAAAAAGCCGCGCCCGATGCCCGACTGATTGGTTGCAACCACCACACGGTAATCCGCTTGACAAAGACGTGCTATGGCCTCAATACTTCCGGGAATGGGTTTCCATTCTTCCGGAGTCTTGATAAATTGATCTGAGTCGTGATTAATCACGCCGTCGCGGTCCAGAATAATCAGCTTCATACAGCTAGCCTCGAAATATCGGCAACACGGTTCATTGCCTGCTGCAAGATAGCCAGCAACGCGAGGCGATTTGTACGCAAGGCAAGATCATCTGCATTGACCATTACGTTGTCAAAGAAAGCATCCACTGTCTCCCGCAGCCCTGCCAATAACTGCAAAGAAGCGGTGTAATCTCCGGCAGCAAAGGCCGTATCCGCCCTGGGTGAAATCTCGTCCAATGCTTGATAAAGCTTCTGCTCGGCTTCTTCCTTTAACAGCCCGACATCCACTTTGCCGCTGGCGCCACTTTCAACCTTTTTCAATATATTGCCCACGCGCTTGTTGGCAGCGGCCAGCGCCGCAGCCTCAGGAAGTAATGCAAAAGCGTGTACCGCTTGAAGCTGCTTCGGCACCAGATAAATTTGGCACGGTTTCATACACAAGACTGCTTCCACCTCGTTGGTCGAATAGCCTTGCTCGCGCATCATTCCGCCCAAACGATCAAATACAAAAGTCTCAACGTCAGCCTGCGCGTCGGCCAGTTGATTGGGTGGAAAACCGGAAAAAGCAATGGCAATCAATTCCGAAAGATTCAATGGCAAATTTTTCTCAATTAATATGCGTAAAATGCCCAGCGCATGGCGCCGTAACGCAAAAGGATCTTTGTCACCGGTCGGAATCTGCCCGATGCCAAACATGCCCACCAGCGTTTCCAGTTTATCCGCCAGCGCAACGCACACTCCAACCGGGTTACGCGGCAATTCATCCCCCGCAAAACGGGGTTTGTAGTGATCTTCAATGGCAAAAGCAATCTCGTCGCCCAGTCCGTCATGCTGAGCGTAATAGCGTCCCATAATGCCCTGAAGCTCAGGAAATTCGCCCACCATATCGGTAAGCAGATCGGCCTTTGACAGTAGCGCCGCCTGTTCGGCTTGTAACGCGAGACCGTCGCCGCCGAGTTGTTGGCCGATGGACTTGGCGATGGCGCAGACGCGCTGCACACGCTCGCCTTGTGTTCCAAGCTTGTTGTGGTAAACCACTTTGGCGAGACTCAGCACGCGCGATTCGAGTGTCTTTTTGCGATCCTGATCAAAGAAAAATTTCGCGTCAGCCAATCGCGGACGAACCACGCGCTCATTCCCACCGATCACCGCAGTGGCATCCTCGGGGCGAATGTTGGAGACCACCAAAAATTTATTGGTGAGTTTCCCCTCACCATCCAGCAACGGAAAATATTTCTGGTTCGCCTTCATGGTCAAAATCAGGCATTCCTGCGGCACTTCAAGAAATTGTGTTTCAAACTGGCAGATCAACACATTGGGACGCTCAACCAACCCGGTCACCTCATCCAGCAAGGCCTCATCCACAATAGGAACCACCCCGCCACCGACTTTTGCAGCAGCCTCCGCCAACTGGCACACAATATTGGCACGGCGCTTTTCAAAACCCGGAATCACCGCGCCTTCGTTTTCCAGCTGCGCTTCGTAGCTATCTGCATCGCGAATATCCAACGTGGCACTGGAGGCTTCAAAGCGGTGGCCTTGAGTGGTGCGTCCCGCCTGCAAACCCAATATCGAAATTGGCACCATCTCTGCGCCGTGCAGCGCCACCAGTCGGTGTGCGGGGCGCACGAACTGTACGCTGTCCCAACCGTTGGCAAGTTGATAGGTCATCACTTTGGGGATAGGCAGCTTTGCCAACGTTTCCTGCAAGGCTAGTTGCAGGCCCTCCACCAGAGAGGCACCGGATTGCTTGCTATCGTAAATGACTGACTCCGCTTTGCCTTCACCTTCCCGGCGCAATTGTGTGACCACTTCAGCCCCTGCGCTTAAAGCCGCCAATCTTTTAAGTAATGCGGGTGTCGCCTGACCGGCCGCATCCAACCCGACCGACACGGGCATCAATTTTTGCGCTACTTGTTTATCATCCGCTTTAGTAGCTACATTATTAACGTGTACCGCCAAACGTCGGGGCGAAGCAAACGAGGTGACTTCGGCTGATTTGGACGCCAGTCCTTGAACTTTTAAGTTATCCGCCAGAACACTGGCAAAACTCTCACCCAACTTCTTCAAGGATTTCGGCGGCAATTCTTCGACGAAGAGTTCAACCAATAAATTCTTTGTCGTCATGTTTATGCTGCTTTCTTTTCTATTTGTGCCAGCACTTCGTCCGCCCACGCGCGCGGTGCCATCGGGAAGCCCAGACGGGCACGACTTTCCAGATAGCTTTGCGCCACACTTCTGGCGAGGTTGCGGATACGCCCAATATAAGCGGCACGCTCGGTCACTGAAATCGCGCCGCGTGCATCCAGCAGGTTAAACGTGTGTGCGGCTTTTAACACTTGCTCGTAGGCAGGCAAAGCGAGTTGTTGTTCCATCAGATGCTTTGCCTGCTTCTCATGGCTGCCAAACGCACCGAGCAAAAACTCCACATCGCTGTGCTCAAAATTATAAGTGGACTGTTCCACTTCGTTCTGGTGATACACATCACGATAAGTGAGCCCTTCTGCCCAAGTCAGATCAAATACATTGTCCACGCCCTGCAAATACATGGCGAGACGTTCCAGTCCATAGGTGATTTCACCGGTGATGGGTTTACAGTTGATTCCACCGACTTGCTGGAAATAGGTGAATTGGGTCACTTCCATGCCGTTCAGCCAAACCTCCCAGCCCAGCCCCCAAGCACCCAGCGTCGGATTTTCCCAATCGTCTTCGACAAAACGAATATCATTTTTCTTGAGATCAAAACCTAGTGCTTCGAGCGAACCCAGATACAGTTCGAGTATATTTTCCGGCGCCGGTTTGAGCACCACCTGATACTGGTAATAATGCTGCAAGCGATTGGGATTCTCGCCATAACGACCATCCTTGGGTCGGCGCGAAGGTTGCACGTAAGCCGCTTTCCACGGTTCCGGCCCGATGGCCCGCAGGAAAGTTGCGGTGTGGGAGGTGCCGGCACCCACTTCCATGTCATAGGGTTGCAGCAGTGCGCAGCCTTGCTTGTCCCAGAAGTTTTGTAGCGTCAGAATGATTTGCTGAAAGGTCAACATCGTTAAATTCGGCCCAATTTCAAAGTGTGCATTTTACTAGCTTTCGCTAGTTAGCGCAGAACGAATCGGTCAGCTCCAATTTCCCGGATCGCGGCAATGCCTTAATTTCCATCTCGCGTTTCAAGGCACTCGATTTGTCGGCACAGGTTTCGAAATAGACCACCGTCACCGGCGTGCGGCCACGCGTGTATTTCGCTCCCTCCCCGGCATTGTGTGCAGCCAGCCGCTTATCCAGATCATTGGTAATCCCGCAATACAAGGTTCCGTCCACACAGCGCAACAAATAGCATATCCAAATCATTTTTTTGCCCGCCCCCAGGCAACACCAACGCCCAGCATCGCTCCCAGCAAGATCAGCACTGCTGCATTCCCCCAGCGAACGTAAGGAGTGCTGCCGGTATAACCCTGCACCTCTGCGGTGAGCATGCCTTCCTGATGCTGCGGCAACATTGCCAAAATGCGACCACTGCGCCCGATAATCGAAGTCACACCGGTGTTGGTGGCGCGCAGCATCATCCGTCCGGTTTCCAGCGCACGCATTTGAGAAAGCTGGTTGTGTTGCATCGACGCGTGAGAGTTGCCGTACCAGGCATCATTACTCACGTTCACCAGTAAGGTTGCTTCGGGAAGCGGGCGAATAATTTCTTCACCAAACGCATCTTCGTAGCAAATATTGACAGCCACTTTCTGGCCCGCCACATTGAGTGGTGGCTGTGCCACACCTCCGCGTGCCAAGTCGCCCATCGGGATATTCAAGACTTCATTGATGAACCAGCCGAGCACCGGACGCAGTGGAATAAATTCGCCCAAAGGAACCAGATGATTTTTGCGGTAGCTCTGGCTGGGGGCGATACCCAGCGTAAACACGCTATTGAAATATTGATTTTGGTCATTTTCGAAAGCACCAATGATAATGTCGCCGCCATTCTTGCGTGCCTGGTCACGCAAAAGTCCGGCGTAATTTTCCGGCACCTCTTGACGCTGCAAAGGCAATGCGGTTTCCGGCAAAACGATCAAACGTGCATCGCTTTGCTGTACCAACTTGCGATAAGTCTCCAGAGTTCCGACCAGCGACTCTTCGCGAAACTTCATTTCTTGCGGAATGTTGCCTTGTGCCAGACTCACCTTGATTGGCTGACCCTGCGGTTGCGTCCACTCCACTTCACGCAGTATCACACCCGTTATCCAAAGCATGGCAACTGCCGCCCAGGCAATTTGTCCCTGGCGGCTCCAACGCACCTGCCACAGCAAGGCAAACAACCCCGCGCTCACCGCCACGAGCAGCGAAACCCCATACACCCCCAGCACAGGCGCATAGCCCGCCAAGGGACTGGCTGCAGCCTGTGAATAGCCGAAAGTCAGCCAAGGGAATCCGGTAAAAATCATCCCGCGTACCCACTCAACCAGCACCCACAGAGCAGGCATAATCAAGGCCAGACGCACCCAAATTGGGGACTTCAGTTTCGCTTGTACGTAGCCGACCGTTGCCGGAAACAGCGCCAGGAAAGCGACAAACAAAGCGGTTCCCGGGAATGCCAGAATAAACTGCATCTCACCATAATCGTGCAGTGCAATATAAATCCAGCCTACGCCTGCACCAAACAAACCTAAACCGAATGCCCATCCGATGCGTGTTGCTGTACGGGCATTTTCCGCACGCAACCATTGCGTGAACAGCATGGCCAGGGACAATACTGTTAGAGGAAAAACACCAAATGGGGCGAAGCTGAACACCGCGAGTAAACCGGCAACCAATGACACGATATAATTTTTAAGGTTCAGGGATTTCACGTAAGGTCTCAAATAATTTGTTGGGCAATTATACGTGGCGCACGATGCTCGGAAAACATATCAATTTTCGAATAGCTACCGGTAACCCATTACCCTCTCGGATGATGTTCTGCATGCAACTTCTTGAGCCGTTCCCGTGCCACATGGGTATAAATCTGTGTCGTGGAAATATCGGCATGACCCAATAACATTTGCACCACGCGCAAGTCTGCTCCGTGATTCAGCAAATGAGTCGCAAAAGCGTGGCGCAGGGTATGCGGGGAAAGTGATTTGTTGAGCCCGCAGTGCCGGGAGTGCTTTTTGATCAGGTACCAGAACATTTGCCGGGTCATCGCTTCAGCGCGGTGAGTGACGAATAGCGCATCACTCACTTTACCCATCAGCAACAGCGGACGCCCTTCTGCAAGATAGCGCCTGATCCAATCCAGCGCTTCCTCACCCAACGGCACCAGGCGCTCTTTGCTACCCTTGCCCATCACTCGCACCACGCCCATATCGAGACTGACTTGCACGGCACTCAGCGTGACCAATTCGGATACACGCAAGCCGGTGGCGTAGAGCACTTCAAGCATGGTGCGGTCACGCATTCCTAGAGGCGTTTGTACGTCCGGCGCATTGATCAGTATTTCCACATCTTGTTCGGTCAGGCTCTTGGGCAGACTGCGGGGAAGCTTGGGCGGGGCGATTTGCAGCGTTGGGTCGGTGGCAATTTTGTTTTGCCGGAGCAGATAGCGAAACAGTCGCTTGAGACTGGAAATAGCACGAGAGGTGCTGGTGGCTTTGGCATGTTGCTGAGTGAACAGATGGGCGAGGAATCCCTGAAGGTCGGCGTGCGTAGTTTCTGGCAGTTCCACACCGCGCTGACCTTCCAGCCAGTCGGCAAATTTATTCAAATCACGGCGATAGCTTTCAAGCGTATTGCGTGACAGACCGTCCTCCAGCCACAGGCTGTCACTGAATTCGTCCAGGATATCTTGAGTGCTGCTCATACCCCACCGTTTGACAGGGTAGAAAGAACTCCCTCGTGCGCCAGCAACCAGTGCTTAATGTCCAATGCGTATCCGCCGTTGTGGTGCATGAAGCCTCCAAGACTGGCTTTACCCACAATGCGATGACAGGGAATTATAACGGGAATGGGGTTGTTGCCACAGGCCTGCCCCACTGCGCGGGGGCTGGAGCCGATACGCGCAGCTACCTCACCATAAGTGAGCACTTGCCCGCGCGGAATAGCCTGCATGATTTGCCATACTTTGTTTTGGTGCAGGGTACCGCCAATTTTGAGTGGAAGGTCAAAATGAAAATCCGCATTGGCAAAGTATGCCAACAGTTGCTCGCAAACGGTTTGCGCAAAAGCATTGTGCGGCACTTGCGACTTGGCTCCCGGCGCAAGGAATTCGATGCCTGTCAACGATTCATTCGTGCAGCGAATGCCAATCACACCGAAAGGAGATTTAAATTTTGCCTGATAGTCCATTATGGAATGATAGCGCAAAAAAACAGGGAGGCGTCTGCCTCCCTGTTTTATTGTGGCCACCCGAGCTTACGCTGCTGCTTTTGGCGCGCGGGCTGCCAGTTTTTCTTTGATACGTGCCGACTTGCCGGAACGGTCGCGCAGGTAGTAAAGCTTGGCGCGGCGCACGTCGCCACGGCGCTTCACTTCAATACTGGCGATGCTGGGTGAGTAAGACTGGAATGTACGTTCCACGCCTTCACCGGCGGAAACCTTGCGCACAATGAATGAGGAGTTGAGGCCCTTGTTACGTTTGGCAATCACCACGCCTTCGTAAGCCTGTACGCGTTTGCGCTCGCCTTCGACCACATTCACGTTGACGATCACGGTGTCGCCGGGGGCGAAATTCGGAATTGTTTTACCCAGACGGGCAATTTCTTCCTGCTCAAGTATTGCGATCAGATTCATTTTTCTTCCTTTTGTTGTACGGACGCTTGTTCCTGCTGGTACTCTGCCAGTAGCCGAGCTTCCTGTTTTGTTAACTGGCGTTGTGCCAGCAATTCCGGGCGACGTTCCGCAGTTCTGCCTAATGACTGCTTCAATCGCCACTTCTCTATCTCGGCGTGGTGCCCGGACGTTAATACCTCCGGAATACCCTCGCCGTTATAAAACTCAGGCCGCGTGTAGTGGGGACAATCCAGCAGTCCTGTTACAAAGGAGTCCTGCTGCGCGGATGCGTCATCGCCCAACACACCGGGAATTTGCCGCACCACACTGTCCATCAACACCATCGATGCCAACTCTCCACCGGATAACACGTAGTCACCGATGGAAAGCTCTTCATTCACTTGCTGTCTGATCAGCCGTTCGTCCACACCTTCGTAACGGCTTGCCAACAAAATCAGTCCTTCGTCTCGTGCCAGCAACTCCATTACCACTTCATGGGTAAGCGGCCTGCCTTGCGGCGACAGGTGAATCACACAACTCTTCAAAATACCGGCTTGCGCCTGGCTTTGTCTGGCGGCACTAATTGATTTCTCCAGAGGTTCCGCCAGCATCACCATTCCGGGTCCGCCGCCATATGGGCGGTCATCCACGGTACGGTAATTATCAGTCGTAAAATCACGCGGATTCCACGTCTGTAACACGAACTTGCCCTGCTCTGAAGCCCGTCGCGTTATACCGTATTGGGTAATCGCGGCGAACATTTCCGGAAACAGCGTAATGACATCAAAGCGCATCTAAAGGGGCTTCCATAAATCCAGATTTCTAAAAGCCCCTTACAATCAGTGCTTTTTAGCCCAATCGGCAGACCAATCTACACGAATCATTTTTTCCGTCAAACTCACCTGCTTGATGGCACTGGCGATGAACGGAACTAAAATTTCGCCGCTCGCCCCCCGTACGCACAGCACCTGATTGGCTCCGGTATCCATCAAATTGTCTACCGTACCCAAACTTTCGCCGACCAGATTGACAACATCAAGGCCGATCAAGTCGGTCCAATAATATTCATCTTCAGCTTGCTGCGGCAGGCTGCTACGCGGCACAGCCACCAACAGGCCTTTATACTGCTCAGCCGTGGTTCGGTCATTGCACCCGGGAAACTTCGCAATCAGACCTTTGCTTTGTACAGCAAAATTTTCCACTGGCATCTCGCGCCAGGGATGTATGTCATTCCCCAGCCACCAGACTGGAAAATCGGCAAGGCTATCCGCAAACTCGGTGTAAGTTTTAAGCTTCACCCAGCCTAGAATTCCCTGCGCACCCGCCACATGCCCCATGATAACCATGGGGTCTGCTGAATCAGGCTTGGGCTGCGGCACCAGCGCGCTTAACCAGCTTGGCAACGGCTTCGCTCAATTGCGCGCCCTTTTCCTGCCAGTGAGCCACGCGATCCAACTGGATACGCATGCCATCAGCACCTTCAGGAGCAACCGGATTGTAAAAACCGATGCGCTCGATGAAACGGCCATCACGACGATTGCGCGAATCCGCTACTACCACATTAAAAAATGGACGGTTCTTTGAACCGCCGCGTGAAAATCGAATAACAACCATAATTAACCTACTCTTCGTTAGCAAATGCCAAAGGGCGCGAATTCTACGACATTTTACAGGGACATGGCAATAAGAAAATGCGGACGACCATAAAAATACCAGCAAAGCGTATTTGAAATTACGCGCTATGAAGTTTCAACATGGCCGCTTCGAGCTTGCCTTCAACAATAAGCGGCGCAACTTCCTGTGCACGTTGCATAGCATGCACGATTAATTCGGACTCTTCGCGGCGAGGTTCATTCAGTACATAATTCGACACCTCAGATCGTTCACCGGGGTGCCCGATGCCGATTCGCAACCGCCAGAAATCACGGGTGCCAAGATGGGCGATAATATCTTTCAAGCCATTATGCCCTCCATGCCCTCCACCAAGTTTTAACTTGGCACTTCCGGGGGGTAAATCGAGTTCGTCATGCACCACCAGAATATTTTCCGGAAATATCTTGTAAAACTGCGACATAGCGCCCACTGCGCGCCCGCTGACGTTCATGAAGGTCTGCGGCTTGAGCAAGAACAACTCGCGGCCTTGCACATTCCCGCGCGCCGTTACGCCATGGAATTTGCTCTCTGCTTTGAAAACACATTGCTGGCCCTCCGCAAAGTCATCCAGCCACCAGAACCCGGCATTATGGCGGGTAGACTCGTATTCCCTTCCGGGATTGCCTAATCCGACAATTAATTTAATTTCGCTCATAATGAAAAAACCCGCCATGCAATCCGTGGAAGCATGGCGGGTTAATAGTAACGTTGAAGCGGGTTATTTAGCTGCCGGTTTTGCGGCTGGTTTTGCAGCAGCGGCAGCTGGTTTTGCAGCGGAGGCAGGAGCCGCCGCATCAACTTCTGCTGTTGCAGCGGCTTCAACTGCGCCGCGAGGTATTTGTACGGTGGCAACCACGGCTTCGGAAACATGTCCGCCATGACCCGCGACTTCAATACCCTTGGGTAGCTTGATATCTGCCACATGGATGGAATGGCCGATTGCCAAGCTGGACAAATCTACTTCAATAAACTCAGGCAGATCAGCCGGCAAACAGGCGATATTCAAATCATTCAATACGTGGCTAACAATTCCGCCGCTCAATTTTACGCCAGGTGAAACCTCGGCATTGACAAAGTGCAATGGCACTTTCATGTGGATCTTCTTGTTTTTCGACACGCGCTGAAAATCGATATGCTGAACTTGTTGACGGAACGGATGCATGACAAAGTCGCGTAACAGCACTTGTTGCTTTGTACCATCCAGATCAAGAGTGAGTACTGACGCGTGGAAAGTTTCCTTGCGCAGGCTGTGGAACAGGGTATTGTGATCGATATCGATCAGCGTTGGCTCACTCACACCTTCACCTTCGCCATAAATAATGCCGGGGACACGTCCTGCCTTGCGCAGACGGCGGCTCGCACCCGTTCCTTGCGCCTTGCGGGTTGTTGCAGCTATTTCAGTTGTCATTTTACTTCTCCATTTCAATTTAAACCACCCGCGACCAGGTAATTTAAGGTTATCGACCACCAAACGGTGGTCGATTTTAATCAATAAACAGCGAGCTGACCGATTCTTCCGCATTAATGCGGCGCATGGTTTCAGCCATCAGTTCTGCCACACTTAATTGGCGTATGCGTTTGCAGGATTTGGCTTCTTCGCGCAAAGGGATGGTATCGGTTACGACCAACTCATCCAGCGCAGAATTCTCGATTCGTCCGATTGCAGGCCCTGATAATACCGGATGAGTACAGTATGCAATCACTTTCTCCGCACCCTTTTCTTTCAAAGCTGCCGCCGCTTCGCACAAAGTGTTCGCGGTATCCACCATATCGTCCATGATGAGGCAGGTACGCCCCGTCACCTCGCCGATTATATTCATCACTTTGGCCACATTCGGTTTGGGGCGGCGCTTATCAATAATCGCCAAATCCGCATCCATTTGTTTCGCCAATGCGCGAGCCCGCACTACGCCGCCTATGTCCGGTGAAACCACGACCAGATTTTTGTAATTACATTTCCAGACATCGGAAAGCAAAATCGGACTGGCGTAAATATTATCCACCGGAATCGCGAAAAATCCCTGAATCTGGTCTGCGTGCAAATCCATGGTCAGCACACGATCCACGCCCACCCCGGTCAGCATATCAGCCACCACTTTGGCAGTAATCGCCACACGGGCAGAACGCGGGCGGCGATCCTGTCTTGCGTAGCCCATGTAGGGCAACGCGGCAGTAATACGACCGGCTGAAGCGCGTTTAAGCGCATCCACCATCACCAGCACTTCCATCAAGGTATCATTTGCCGGTGCACAGGTGGATTGCAGCACGAACACATCCTTGCCGCGCACATGCTCAAGTATTTCCACCATCACTTCACCATCGGAGAATCTTCCGACGGTGGCTCGACCCAGACGGGTGCCCAAATGCCGGGCAACCTCTTCTGCGAGCTTGGGATTGGCATTACCGGTGAATACCATCAAACTGTCGTGGGACACGTTAACCCCTAAGGTTTAGAATGAGCCGAACTCCCCATCCATCCCCCGCAAGAGGTAGAGTGGGACAAGGCTCGCTTCGCGAGTTTCACATCAAAAACTGGCTGGGGAGGTAGGGATCGAACCTACGAATGCCGGAATCAAAATCCGGTGCCTTACCACTTGGCGACTCCCCAATAAAATCGAATTACAACTGCCTAAAAATTCCGTAACGGATGCTGCATCAAACCTCGTGCCACAACACCCCGCATATCCGCAGGTAACTGTTTTAAAACCGATTGCGCTTGTTCTTCGCTGGCAAATTCAGCAAATACACATGCACCGGAACCGGTCATCCATGCCTGCGCAAATTGCCCCAGAGAAACCAGATGCCGAGCCACTTCAGGATACAAATTACATACCACCGGCTGCAAGTCATTATGCAAATGCGCCATTGGAAGGGCGCGAATTGTGAGGGAAATCGTATCCCGTGTCAATTCCGGACGTGCAAAAATCTCTGCCGTGGCAACATGCACAGGAGGAAATAGTAAGATATACCAAGCTTCCGGCAAGTAATAGGCCTGTAATTGTTCGCCTATTCCTTCAGCAAATGCATTCTCTCCGAACACGAATACCGGGACATCTGCACCCAGCGAAAGTCCCATTTGCATCAAGCGTTCACGCGATAATCCCAAATTCCACAAGCGGTTAAGCGCCAGCAGCGTAGTGGCCGCGTCCGAACTCCCACCGCCCAGGCCGCCGCCCATCGGAATACGCTTTTCGACCGCAATATCCGCGCCCAACGGACATCCGCATTCCCGTTGCAGCAGACGAGCTGCGCGGACGCACAGATCATGCTCCTGCGGCACACCTTCCAGGTCATTGCTCCGGCACACTCTGCCGTCCTGACGCAGTGTAAAATGCAATGTATCGCTCAAATCAATAAAGCGAAACAGCGTTTGCAGCAGATGGTAACCGTCTGCCCGCCTGCCAACCACGTGCAGGAACAGGTTAAGTTTGGCCGGTGCCGGACAGCTTAGGGTATTGAGTGTATTTCCCATTGGTCAATGACTAATTGTAGCTCCAACCCTTCACGTTGGGCCGTAATTCTTACCGGCAGACTATCGGGAGCGGGTGCGGCATAGCGGGTGTAATGAATTTTCCATCCATCCTGTTGAATGAAGCTTGTCTGCCCGAGCGCATCATGCTCGATTATTGCCTTGCCGTCCGGCTCAGGCAGTGCCAATACCCAATAGCGCAAACCCGCCAGCGGCAAATACCAGCCCAGCACATTTTCCGTTAACTCCCCGGTGTTGTGTGCCGTGTAATGTTTATCGGCCGTGTCGAGTATAACTAACTGCGTATCGCTTCGAATACGGGCCACAGTATAGCCAAGGGGAGCCATGAGCAGGATCTCATCCGCCTCAGCATGGTGCGTCCAGCGAATATTGGCCGAGGAGCGCCCGCCGTCATGCCTGATAGAAATCCGGCCATTCAGCACAAAAAGTTTCTGTTCAGCCGAA
>Ga0208872_1001041_pt1 | contig 18102 bp, 21 predicted proteins | sample CryBogCBH12Aug08_FD_185508 | JGI IMG/M metagenome (GOLD analysis project Ga0208872, IMG submission 185508) | Freshwater microbial communities from Crystal Bog, Wisconsin, USA - CBH12Aug08 (SPAdes) | ecosystem: Environmental > Aquatic > Freshwater > Lake | place: Crystal Bog, Wisconsin, USA...
GACTGCCGCCCATCATGGAAAACGTGTGCAGGCACTCGGCGGTGCAAAAAATCATGCCATCGTGTTGCCCGATGCCGAGCTTGATTTTACAGCCGATGCAATCATGGGGGCTGCCTATGGATCCGCCGGGGAGCGCTGCATGGCAATCTCTGTCGTGGTTGCCGTGGGAAATGTGGCGGATTCTCTGGTAGGAAAGCTGCAAGAAAGAGCCGAAAAACTGGTGATTGGATCGGGCGACAAAAAGGGAGTGGATATGGGGCCGGTGATTTCTGCGCCTCATCGGGACAAGATTATTGGTTACATTGATAGTGGTGTGGCACAAGGGGCTAAATTGGTTATAGACGGACGAGGAATCAAAGTTCCCGGCTATGAGCATGGATTCTTTGTCGGACCCACTCTGTTCGATCAGGTAAAGACCGATATGACTATTTATCGCGAGGAGATTTTCGGGCCGGTGCTGATTGTAGTCCGTGTGAATACTCTTGATGAAGCGATCACTTTGGTCAACAGTAATGCTTATGCCAACGGTACCGCGATTTTCACAGGGTCGGGGGCTGCTGCGCGTCGTTTCCAGAATGAAATCGAAGTGGGTATGGTCGGTATTAATGTGCCGATTCCCGTGCCGATGGCTTTCTTCTCTTTTGGGGGGTGGAAATCCTCCTTGTTCGGCGACCTGCATATGCACGGTATGGAAGGAATCTATTTTTATACCCGAACCAAAGCAGTGACCACAAGATGGCCTGAGGTGGCAGAGCGTAGCGCTGCTTCGCTGACGATGCCGACTTTGGGCTAAGGAGAAATATTATGACACTTAATGTCGGATTTATCGGCCCCGGCATCATGGGGCGTCCCATGGCGCTCAATCTGATCAAGGGCGGTTACAAACTATTGGCCTACGCCCGACGCCCTGAAACGCTGCAACCTTTGACAGAGGCGGGTGCGATTGCTTGTGCTACGGTAAGTGACGTGGCTGCTCAATGCGATGTGATTTTTACCATTGTGTCCGATACACCGGATGTGGAAGCGGTGATCTTTGGCGAACAGGGAGTGGCAAGTCGTGCACGCCGTGGCAGCATTATCGTGGACATGAGCACCATCTCACCTACGGCAACCAAAGTATTTGCCGAGCGTTTGGAAAAACTCGGGTTGGAGATGCTGGATGCCCCGGTTTCCGGCGGAGAAAGCGGGGCGATCAATGCCACGCTTTCAATTATGGTGGGCGGCAAATCCACTGTGTTCGAGCGTGTCAAACCGCTGTTTGAATGCATGGGAAAAAACATCGTCCACATCGGTGGCAACGGAGCCGGGCAAGTTGCCAAAGCGTGCAATCAGATCGTGGTGGCAGTAACCATTGAAGCCGTGGCAGAAGCGCTGACTTTCGCACGCAAAAATGGTGCTGATCCTGTCAAGGTGCGTGAAGCCTTGATGGGCGGGTTTGCCGGAAGCAAAATCCTGGAAGTGCATGGCAAGCGCATGCTGGACAACGATTTTAAACCCGGCTTCAAGGTCGGGCTGCACCAGAAGGATATGCGTATTGTGATGGAAACAGCGCATCAGTTGGGCGTGGCTTTGCCTGCAGCAGCGATGGTTACCCAGCATTTGAATGCGTTGATGGGAACCGGCGATACCAATCTGGATTCAGCCGCCATCGTTAAAGTGATTGCCCGAATGTCGGGGATGGAAGAAAACTAAGCACCTCATGCATAAGTTCGTTTTTCTCGACCGGGCCAGCGTCATTGCCGATATTCGTTCCCCTGCATTGGTGCATCAGTGGGAAGAGTACCCGGCGACCACTCCGGAGCAAACTGTAGAGCGTTTGCGGAATGCTACTATCGCTATCACCAACAAAGTGCAATTGCACCGTGACGTGCTGGAGCAACTCCCTCAGTTAAAAATGATTGCAGTCGCTGCCACGGGTGTCAACAACATCGATGTCGAGTGCTGCCGTCAACGCGGAATTACGGTGTCGAACATTCGCAATTACTCGGTCGATACCGTGCCCGAGCATGTGTTCATGTTGATGCTTGCACTCCGCCGTAACTTGGTGGCATTTCGAACCGATTTGCAAAATGGCGAATGGCAGCGTGCCGACCAATTTTGTCTGTTTACCCATCCGGTAAGAGATCTGCATGGCAGTACGCTGGGAATCATCGGGCATGGAGCCATAGGCAAAGCAGTCGAAAAAATCGCGCTGGCGTTTGGTATGAAGGTATTGATTTCAGAACGCAAGGGGGCTGTCGAAATACGTCCGGGCTACACCCCATTTGAGCAGGTGTTGGTGCAAAGCGATGTGATCAGCTTACACCTCGCCATGACCCAACAAACCCGCCACCTGATCAGCACGGCAGAATTCGCGCTCATGCAACCCGGAGCGCTTTTGATTAATACCGCTCGCGGAGGACTGGTGGATGAGGCCGCGCTACTGGAAGCGTTGCAAGGCGGACGTATCGGCGGGGCCGGGTTTGACGTGCTGGAAAAAGAACCGCCGAGGGAGGGACACCCTTTGCTGGATTTGAATTTGCCTAACTTCATCCTGACTCCCCATGTCGCATGGACGTCAAGACAGGCGATGCAAATATTAGCCGATCAACTGATCGACAATATTGAGGCATTCGTGGCTGGCAGGCCTCAATATTGTGTGGTTTGAATCTTCAGTATCAGGCAGCGACAGTCAGATCCATCAGCGCATTTATCGGAAGATCAAGCCGGGTGATGTTTTGCTCTTTGAGGAAGCGCGCTTCGTTTTTGGTTAGCTCGCCCTGTATCAGTGCCCAGTGATGATCCGAGGACCGTTTCATGATCTGCTTGGCAAAAATGCGGTCAAGCTGGTAACGGAAGCGACAGCCGATGAAAAGAAAGTTTTTACCGACCCTGCGTTGTTGAAATAATTCCGGGATCGGCGTTTGGATATCAATTTCGGTCAGAATTTCAACGTAGTCTGAATCCGATACGATATAGTTGTTGGCCGGACTTGCCGATCCCAGCGGGCGATAAAGCAGCGTCTGCCAGTTTGCCGCCGCCGCTGCATCGGTCAACTCGCCTTGAGCAGTATAGTAGCGTACCCATTCTCCGTGATGTTCAGCTTGACTCACTCCTTGAACTTGGCCCCAATTCGGATGATTTGCCAGGGCGAGTTGCATTGCATTGTCATACCATGCATCGACTACCAGCGGGAGCTTATGCAATGATGCTATAAATTCGTGAATCCCGGAGGGGGAGGACTTACCTTCAAAGGCTGCCTTCATCAAACCGACCAAAGTCTTGCGATGCTTGAAGTTCTCGATATATTGAGCCGCTCCGGTCAGATTCTTGCGCAGTTTATGCGAAACGGTGACTTTCTCGGTCAACTTGGCAACCAGTTGCAGATGGTCGGTGGGATGGGCGGGCGGCGTAGCCGCTGTTGCCCATACTCCGCAGCCCAGATAAGGGACAACTTGACCCGCTTCAAGTCCCGCCAGAATTTCATTGATCGCTTTGCTGTCCGACATGGCGGCTCCTAGGTTGATGGATAAATTGCAAAATTAATGACTAAAGAGATTTCCTAAAACCCGGACGAGAACCCCAATAGCTCGACACTGATGTTCTCGTTGCCCAACAGCACCTGACAGGCAAGACGGGATTTCGAACCAATACCAATCAAACTATCCAGTTTTTCATGTTCGGTACGTTGTATTTTGGATACGCTCTTGCGACCTTCCTGAATATAAATGTGGCAACTGCCGCATTGGGCCTGACCGTCACATTTGTGCTGAATAGTTTCACCGCTATTTTTTAATACGTCGAGCAGGCGGGCACCTTCGGCAGCTTCAATGGATTTTCCGGAAGGATGTATGGATACGACTGGCATGATTACTCCTGTGGGTTAAAATTCTTAAAAAATTACTAATAAATTGCTGCACCTGCACCGACATTGATCGAAGCATCTTTGGCCGTTTTGACGATGAAGGCGACTTGATCTTCGGTCAGGTGGGTATGAAAGGGCAGGGCAATAGCGCGATCGGCCACTTTCTCTGTTACAAAGCAGATTCCCTTGCGCCAACCCCGATCAATGTAATAGCGCTCCAGATACAGCGGATGGCTATACAGTTCTGCTTCAACCTCGGCAGTCTGCATGTCCTCGACGATGGTGCGACAGCTGCTATGGGAGAAGCGTGTACCCAGATGCACGGTGTACAGAAACCAGTTCACTTCATCCACATCCGGTGCAAGATAAGGCGGCTTGATTCCCTCGAAAGATTTAATGTGATCCTCGTACCACAGCGACACTTGCTTGCGCTTTGAGATAATGTCGTCCACCCGTTTAAGCTGCGCGATACCGAGTGCCGCAGTCATTTCGCTGATGCGTGCGTTCAGAGGCAACAGGCAAGAGATGCTGACAGAATAACGTTGCTCCGGTTGGCGGTCGCGCAAATAGCGTAGTGTGCGATACAGATCAAGATTGTCGGTGACGATCATGGAGCCTTCGCCGCAACACAGTGCAGAGGGCTGAGAAAAATCAAATATCGAGCAATCACCCAAGGTACCGACCTTCTGTCCTGCATACCGCGACCCGATCGATTCGGTGCAATCTTCAATCAGGAATAAGCTGTGCTGAGCAGCCAGTTCACGCAACCCTTTCCAGTCTGCCGGATGCCCATTGACATTGCATGCCAGAATAGCTCTGGTTTTGTCAGTGATTTTTTCCGCTGCTTTAATAGGAGCAAGTGTACCGGCCCAATAATCGATATCGGCAAAAACGGGTGAGGCACCGGCAAGCGAAATGCCTCGTGCAATCTGGTGCCATGAATGCGCGGAAGTAATAACTTCGCTGCCTGTGCTAATTTCCTTTGCCTGCAGGCAGAGCCATAGGGCCAGCGTTGAGCCGGAAACGGCCACTGCATATTTGCGCCCCAGCCATGCGGCGAATGACTTCTCAAACGCATCGACCAAAGCGCCTTGGCTTAACCGGGGTGAGCACAGAGCCGCCTCCACCATTTCCAGTTCTGCTCTGGAAATGTCGGGGTCGGATAAACGTATCAAGTCATCAGACATGGCAACGGGAATCATTCAACTTCAGCCACAATGACACCGTCGGCGCTGGCCAGTTGGTCGGTCAAACGAATGCACATTTCACTCCGGTCAAGCAAGTAGAGCTCAACCTTGTTGCTGGAACGATAAGGTTTTCCTTCCATGTCCGATGCATCGCAACGCACAAAGATTATCTCAGGGAACTTGCCGCGCAAACCCGGAATTAACGCCTCTCCAACTGCCTGCAATTCTTGTATCGAGGCTTCAATAGCGTTTATCTGGGATTCATTTAGAGGCATGACAGCTTTACTCGCGGTTAACGTGCCGAGCCTCCACCGTGATAGGCAAACGGGTGTCTGCCGCCATCTCGGGTAGTTCTAGCTGCCAGCCGTTGCCCAGCGTTACGATGCCGCCCCACATATCAGGATTGGTCATTGACACGATGGGTTCTTCCAAATCTTTCTTGGGTGCATAGACCGATGCGATTCCTTTTGCGTTCTTGCGGATCATGACTTTCATGGTGCGTTCCTTTCAGGCATAAAATAAAGTACTAGGGCCAGAACACACGATCTTCGTCCGGAAGCAAAATCTCCAGAGCGTTATTCAGCGTATCCACCACACTGTGCAGCACCCATGTGCTGTACTCGTGATCCTTGCGGTACAACAGCCAGTGCGGTTTGACATATTTAAGCAGCGCGATGTCTATGATTCCGCCGGCCGGTTCTACATTGCGCGAACAACAGGGGCTCTCGATGCGATAGCCGTGATCCTCCTCGTCCGGAACAACTTGAGGTGAAACGTAGCGGTAACGCTCACGTTGTGCCAGCGCGCGTTCGATGCGTTTATGGTCAAGTTGATTGGGATGTGGGCCCATGGCAGGAGCCTACGCTGCCGAGATTTCCGGTTCCAGGCAACCGATCACTTTGCCGTCCTGGAACTCGACCAGATACACCGGGGTATTTGATTCCTCGTGCATTCCGGTCTGCACGATTTCACCTTGTGTGCCTTCAGAAATCAGCAAAGCATTCAGTTCTGCCCCGGGATAGCTGCCATCGTTCACCAAGTCGATCAAGGCGACTACGGGCTGCCCCCATTGAAATTTCGGTTGTCTGATATCAAGCATGTTCGTCCTCACTTTCTGTTACGTCTTCAAATTCAAACAGTTCCCGTGAGCGCATGCCTACCAGCGTGCCGCGCTCATAAAAGTCGACACCGTAGATGTAATATTGCTGCAAAAAAGTTCCAATGCTGGAGACGTAACCCACGTCACCTTTGTGCACCAGCAGATCACCGATTTCCCGGCCACGGTAAGTGCCGTCGTTGCGGATATTGAAGCGTGCCACCACCTTGTCACCGTAGTCATACAACGGTGGGCCATCCAATTCCACGATATTGCTGTCGCGGCTAATTTTTGCCATGTTCCCTCCGCCCGGATTCACCTGTGTTCATAACGTTTTCCATGAGACGCATCAGCGCCATTTCCTGCACCATTGAGTCATCATCCAGTACCATTTCCCTGAGATGATCTTCAGTAATGCGATGTGCCACCTCGTAACGCACCCTCCAGTCGGCATCATGGCGGAGCAGCACCAACTGCTGTTTAGACAGCCGCTTGGCGACGGCAAGACGCACCGAACCCTCGGGGTCATTGATCATGGCCAGTAAAAGACTGTCGTCAATTCTGTCAACAACCACTTCGCGCACGCTGCTGTCCGGGTCACGAATCATCAGTGCCAGCATGCCTTGTGGCAGACGCTTGGCCACGATGGTGCGCACAAAATAGTCTTCGTCGTGCATCATCGGTTCCAGATCGTGCGGTAGCAATTTTGCCGCTACACGGATTCTTACTTCGCGGTCCGGATCGTTGCGCATTTCCAGAAGCTGTCTCTGGGGGAGCCGCAACACCACCATGCTGCGCACGGTTTCATCCGGATCGTTGCGCAATCTGGAAAGTTGAAATACATCCAGGTACTTCGATGCGACTGCCCTCACTTCAAAATAAGGATGAGTGACGTATTGTTGCGCCAGTTCCCGATGCTGCGCAAAGAATCGGTCTATCCGTTTGGCATAGCGGTCATGCACGCATGCCAACATGGGCTTGCATCCGCCGCTGGCGAGCATGGCAAAATTCTCGCAGTGGGTGCAATCAATTTGCCTGCCTTGCCAGTCCAGTGTTTCGAGCGGATCAGTCATAGTCATCACGTCCTTGGCGCGCTACCACCTCAAGCAAAATTTTTGCGCCTACCTTGTCTGACGGGTCAAGCTGCATCGCCTTGTGGATGGCGGCACTGCCTTCTTCAAGATTTCCCAGACGCATTTTGATATAGCCGTGAGCCTTGAGAGCAAACAGGTAGAAACGTGCCCATATCGAATCGTAGGAACCAAATTCGGCATCCCTCGGTGTTGCCTTGCGCCAGTCTGCGGGCAGTCCACTTTGCGCTGCAGCATTGGCGATGCACACATCCAGTTGTGCCAATGCGTCCTTCAGCCGTCCTTTGTAAAACAAGTAGCGGTAATAGCCCACTTGTACTGCCAGATGGTCTGGCGCAATTCTCAGTGCTTCACCCAAATGACTTTCCGCCACACTGTCCTGCGTATAAGCCAGTCCCGCCAATTCCAGCTGACGTTCTGCTTCTGCCGGCAAACCTGCCAGAGAACATGGAAGTTCGCCGGAGTCAGTTGGCGTCACATCAATGCCTGCGCTGAATACTGGCAATACTGATCGTGGCGCTTTGCGGCGGTGCTCCGGTACTGGCACTGCTGCACGCACAAGACTGGGCATTCGGGTTGATAAAACTCAACCCGGTGGACATGGCGGTATCGGCAAAATCGACCGTCACGCCATCCAGCAAAATACGGCTCTCGGCGGGCAGAAATACTTTTACGCCATTGTTATCCAGTACCGCATCGCCCTGAAGAGGGGTCGTTTCCACACTAAAACTTGAATTGAAACCTGAACAGCCTCCGGGCGTTACAACGAGTCTGAAACCCGAGTTTGCCGTTCCGCCATTGAAACGAATCATGCGGGTGATGAACTTTGCGGCCTTGTCCGTAATAGTGATATTCATGTTTTTCCTTATGCGGCGACGTAGCGCGGGTAGTTTTTGTCTATGATGCAAGTATCGTCAACCGGACATACTGATACGCACTGGGGTTCATCGAAGCTTCCGATGCACTCGGTACACTTTTCCGGTTTTATGTAGAACATGCCGCTCTTTTCGTAAATTGCCTGATTGGGACATTCCGGCTCGCAGGCGGAGCAGCCTGTGCAAAAAGTATCGTCAATTTTGTATGCCATGATATTTCTCCTGTAAATAAAATTTCGTAGATTCTGCCTTACGCGGCTTCTCTCGCTTATGCCGCCAAATAGGCACCTTGCCGTATTGCCGCGTCGCCCCGCGTTTGATGAATAATTTCACCTTTCTTCACACGTTCGCGATAATCTGCAAACCAGCTGAGTGCTGCCTTCTCAATGAATTCGTGCGCGTAATGCTCAACCGGTTCAATCCCTGCTTCTTTCAACTCATCGCGTGGACAGGCACCAATCTTGGCGACCAATACCGCGTGACAATCGTTGATGGCGGTAACGATAGAAGGCAATACGTCGTCTTCACCCCAACCGCCCTGGCAGTAGTGATCAACGCGACGATGGCCGATGAAAGCTGTACCAGTTGCCGATACTTCATAAATCTGGAATTCATGCGCATGCCCGAAATGTTCGTTCACCTTGCCGTTGCCCTTGGTTGCTACCGCCACTAGCACTTTTATGCCGTCATCCGCGCCTTGGGCGACTAGTGCTGCCTTTTTAGCGGCCACCTGGGCTTCACGCTGTGCTTCAACTTTGGCCTGATAAGCGCGGCGTTTGTCGAGATCGTAAACCACCTCCATTTCTTCCACTTTATCCATCGTGAATTCATCACTACGGTCTTCGCCCAGCAAGCCCACTGCATCGGCGCGACACTGGCGGCAATGACGCATCAGATTCGCGCCCCCCATACAGGCATCCTGGATTTCTTTGAGTTCCTGTGCGGAAGGACCGCGCTGACCGGTCAGGCCGTATACCGTGCCGTGCTCTGCCTCGGAGATCAGCGGCATGATGTTGTGCAGGAATGCCCCGCGCGCTTTCACCGCTTTGTTCACTTCAATCAAGTGTTCGTCATTGACGCCTGGAATCAGTACAGAATTGATCTTGGTCAGAACGCCACGGGCAGTGAGCATTTCCAGCCCCAGCATCTGACGGTCAGTGAGAAGCTGTGCGGCTTCACGTCCGGTGTAGCGCTTGTGGTTGTAATAAATCCACGGGTAGATTTTCTCGCCCACGGCAGCATCAATCATGTTGATGGTGATCGTGACATGGTCAATGTTGTACTTGCAGATTTCATCCACATAATCCGGTAGCATCAGTCCGTTGGTGGAAAGGCACAGCTTGATGTCCGGTGCCTTATCTTGCAACTGGCGGAATGTGTCGAAAGTTTTTTGCGGGCTTGCCAGTGCATCCCCTGGACCTGCGATACCCAGCACCGTCATCTGTGGGATCTCTGATGCAACCGCAAGCACTTTCTTGACCGCCTGATCGGGGGTGAGTTTTTGTGAAACCACACCGGGGCGTGACTCGTTGGAGCAATCGTATTTCCGGTTGCAGTAATTACATTGAATATTACAGGCGGGTGCGACAGCAACGTGCATCCGTGCAAAGTGATGGTGGGCTTCCTCGGAATAGCAAGGATGGTTTTTCACCTTCTCCCAGACTTCTGTGGGCATATCGGCAGGGCCGTCGGAAGAGCCACAGCTTGCCTTGCCTTCGCCGCCCGATGTGCCGCAGCCTGATTGTCCGGCCACTTCAACCTTGATTCCACCCAGCGGCTTTAGTCTGGGAGTAACACTGCTTTCAAACATGGATCCCATAGTGACCTCGATGATTTGGTTTGTCTTGCTAGGGTATTTAGCAAGCCTCGTGCCAAGTAAAAAGTCTTTTTAGATCAAATGGGTGGATTGTTTGGTTGTGTCGGAGAGAAAAGTTGCTGTAGGCATTGCGACAGCATTAGGTAGTTTTGCTACAAATCCGCGAGAAGACATTAACGTGATACTCGCGAAGCGAGACTCTGTCATTCTCTCCCAACGGGGGAGGGCGGAGAGGGGGAGAGCGCAGCGCGCGCGGGCATTCCTCGTTTCATTATTCAGGGGCGGCACATTGCCTTGCCCGTTAGGTTAATCGTTCCACATCAAATCGCCACACAAAACGATCATTTGTTGGTCGATGTTGAGGGCTACCGAGAGGGTTACACACATGTTGCCGCCGGTGATGGAAAGGTAGGGACGGCTCGTTTGAATGCTTTCAGGAAAACTCATTGCGCGACGGAAATAATGCCGTCGAACCCAGATTGCATCTCTGCTATCTGCCATCGGTTCGAAACGAGGATCGTAGTTTGAAGAGGAAATCAAGGAAATATTATTACCTAACTGTTTTCCTTCGCTGTTCAGGAGGTAACAGCGTTCGGTACCCTGCAGGCTAAGAAATTTCTGGCAGGCGCTATTGGCATCCTCTCCGGCCTTGAGTTGCTGCAAAGATATTTGAAAGGCATCCAGATAAGCGAGTATTTTATTTTTATAAGTGACCGACTCATTTTTGTTGTTCATGGTGGATATACTGCTTAAGTGATCAATCAGGCTACGGTGCTGATTGACAGCGGGAAGTGTTTTTTCCGGTTTGGCAAAATAATAACCCTGTACAAAGTCAATATCCGAGTCGATTGAAATCAGAGCTTCCTCTTCATTTTCGACTCCTTCCATCAGTGCGAGGCTTCCTGCTTCGTGGATCAGATTAACCAGATTCGGGATCACACGGCGCACCGAAGGATTGACTCCCGCTTGAGTAATGATGCTGCGATCCAGTTTGACTATGTGTGGTTGAATGCGCCAGATACGGTCAAAATTGGAATGGCCCGCGCCGAAATCGTCAAGGGCGACGAGACAACCCAATTCTTTGAAATACATGACAGCCTCTGCCAGCAGTCCTTCGTCCTGAATTTGTCCTTCGAGAATCTCGATGACCAACCTGTGCGGAGATATTTGATAGCGGTTTAGTACGTCAGCGAAGAATGAACCATACCGTTTCCCATAAACGGTCACAACGGGATTGATGTTAAGGAACAGCCAATTATTCTCGTCTCCTTGAGCCAGAAAATTTCGGATATGAACGATGCGGCAAAGACGATCCAGGAAAACCATTTCCGACTCGTCTTCCGGCATTTCAAAAACAGCAAGCGGCGACATCGGAGATCCGTCCGATGCCGACGGTCTGAGCAAAGCTTCGAACCCAACGGGACGCCGGTGTGCCAAACTGAAAATAGGCTGAAAAGCGCTGTTGAGTTGAATATTGCGAAACTTTCCGGAAGTCCGGTTGCTGTGCAGTTCGATAAACGGCTCAATCTGGTCGAGTGTAAGTCTTCCCTTGGGAAGGTTATATTGCATGCTGGTACTCGTTAGGGGTAGATACATTTAAATGATTATACCCTCATGAAAGGATTAATACCGTTTCACATCAATTCCATATTTGGTAATGGCATAGCCCATTTGCCGGGGCGTAATACCCAACAAGCGCGCGGCCTTGGCTTGCACCCAGCCACATTTTTCAAGTGCTTCGATGATTTGATGTTTCTGCGGATCAGCGTGCTCATCACCGTGTGGGGGAGAATAGTGGGTAGCCGTTTCAAGAGGGGGTGGCGGAGATGGAATAGTGGACGCGGACTCTCTGGGTGTTTGTAGATTGATGATGGGATAGACCGGGTGCTTGCTTTGTTGTTGCCACATGATGGATGAAAAGCAACGATCGCTGTCGCACAGCATGTCCTTTTTACGAATGATATTGCCGGGTGTCATGGTGGTGATGCGCTCGATGCAATTCGAGAGTTCGCGCACGTTACCGGGCCAATTGCAATTGGATATGACCTGCATGGCATCGGCGGAAAATTTAAGGTGCTTGCCGTTTTCTTCGTTAGCTTGTTGCAGGAAGTATTCCGCCAATAGTGGAATGTCTTCCCGCCGTTCACGTAAAGGGGGAAGGAAGATTGATACAACGTTAATGCGGTAATATAAATCCGCACGGAATTCATGCTTGGCAACCGCCTCTTCCAGATTGCGGTTAGTGGCGGCAACGAGACGCACATCAACGCGTATGGTTTTATTTCCGCCCACGCGTTCAAACTCTCGTTCTTGTAAAACGCGTAACAATTTGGTTTGGAATGACGCGGAAACATCACCAATTTCGTCAAGAAACAGGGTACCTCCGTGTGCCATTTCGAAACGACCTTTTCGCTCTTGGGAGGCACCAGTGAAGGAGCCTTTTTCATGGCCAAACAGCTCGGATTCAAGCAAAGTCTCGGATAAAGCGGCACAGTTCACCTTGATGAAAGGTTTATCCTTGCGAGGAGAAAGGAAATGGATGGCGCGTGCAATAGCCTCTTTGCCGGTGCCGGATTCTCCGCGCAGGAGCACAGTGGACTTGGAAGGGGCAACCTGATGGACTTCAGAAAATACACTTTGCATGATCTTGCTCTGACCAATGACATTATCGATACTGTACTTATCATGCAGTTGAGATTGCAGTCGCTGTTTTTCATGCATCAAATTAGCGCGGTCTTCCGCCACCTTTTGGTGCAGACGCACTGTTTGTCCAATCAGGTTGGCAACCATGGAAAGGAATCTGACATCGCCTCCGAAATTGCTCATATCCCCCTGGTTTTCCCGGTCGAAGCTGAGCACCCCGATTGTTTCGCGGCCCACTTTGATGGGGACTCCGATGAAAGAGATTACACTCTGATTCTTGTCTTTGCGTGAACCCGTGCGATTGAGAAACAGGGCTTCTTTTGAGATATCAGGTATCACAGCAGGGACGCCTGCTTTCAGTATGTTACCCATAACGCCCTCGCCCACCTTGAATCTGCCCAGGTCGATCTCGTCCTGATCCATGCCTGTCGCTGCGATCGTTTGCAGGTATCCGTCGTCCTGCAGTAGTGCCACCATACCGCGCTGCATTTGCAAATGACTGGACAAAACGTTCAGCACACTGCGCATGGTTTTGTGCAGGTCAAGTGACGAATTGAGTATCTTGCTCACCTCATAAACGGTGACCAATTCGATGTTGTCATTTTTGGAAATGCGCACCGGGTGATCCCTGATCAAATTATCAATAACTAATATATAAGCAATTAGTATGCCCCTTGTGACATCGATATCACACGATTAGTTCACACATGCGTTGTAAGAGTTTTTGTCGCAAATCCGACAGAGTTAATGTCGTATTTTTAAAGAACAGTCTTTAACGACTAAGTAATATAAAGGATTTTTTCATTTGGCATACTCTTTGCTAACTGTTGGCACATAGTAAGTAACTTGTAATAAACCTGTTGGCAGACCTTTGCTGGTTATAAGCCGCCAGCCAATTTGACTAAAGGAATGAGCCATGAATGCACCTGAAATTGCAGCAGCATTGGATTTTACCGAGAACGCAGCCAGCAAAGTGAGTTCGCTGATATTGGAAGAAGGTAACCCGGCACTCAAGTTGCGCATTTATGTGTCGGGGGGCGGCTGTTCAGGCTTCCAGTATAACTTCGCTTTTGATGAAGAAAAGAATGAAGATGATACGGTCATAGAAAAAAATGGCGTTTCGCTGCTGATTGATGCGATGAGCTACCAGTACATGGAAGGCGCGTCGGTGGATTATCAAGAGGGATTGGAGGGCGCACGATTCGTTATCACCAATCCCAATGCCTCATCCACATGCGGATGCGGTTCATCGTTTTCTGTTTAATTTTTTAACTTGATTAAAGGAGCTCAACATGGCAATTACAATGACTGAAACAGCAGCCACCCGGGTGCAAAACTTCATCAAGAACCGTGGCAAAGGGGTGGGACTGCGCTTGAGCGTCAAGACCTCCGGCTGTTCCGGCATGGCTTACAGCATCGAGTTTGCAGACCAACAAGACGACGATGACCTGACTTTTGTAAGCTATGGTGTTAATTTGCTGGTGGATCAAAAGAGCCTGGCTTATCTGGATGGAACCGAGCTGGACTTCGCCAGAGAAGGATTGAATGAAGGTTTCAAGTTTAATAATCCTAATGTCAAAGATAGTTGTGGTTGCGGGGAAAGTTTTAGCGTTTGATTTTTATGCTTTTAGCTCACCCGACAAAAGTTTATATTTAATTGTCGGGTAAGCAATCCTCGTTCAATATATCGTAATTAATGCGGGCTTGAATTTCGGGTATCTGCCAGAATTAGCATTTGAATTGCATCCTCAGATTAGCTCCCTGCCGCTCAAATTATGAGCTTTGACTTCCTACCCCTCTCGTATTATTATCAAAAAAATAAATTAATCGGGCCTGTCAGAAATATTCGAATTAAAAATCGCTCAAACTTTTTGAGCCGTCAACTAGGATGGTATCTTGTATCGGTAAAGGGGCGTACTTGAGCGGAAAGCCTATTGAGTCTGACCAGATGCGGGAAACCGCTGTAGCGGAACTCGCCCGTACTAATCCTCCGATTGATGCACAGATTCAGTCCGCCGAGAAACTTCTCGAAGAACTGCAGGTGCACCAGATCGAACTGGAAATCCAGAATGAAGAATTAAGGCGAACACAAATTTCTTTGGAAGAATCTCGTGACAGTTTCCTTGACTTCTACGAATTCTCTCCGGTCGGATATTTCACCCTCACTGACAAAGGATTGATCACCAACGCCAATTTGACTGGCGCCGCCCTACTCGGGGTGGACCGCGAAAAACTGCTGCAACAACCTTTTTCCCGCTACCTCATACCCGATGATGTAGACCACTGGTATTTACATTTTGTCAGCGTACTGAAAAAAGTGCGAGTCAAGCTGAATTGTGAACTGACACTTCAGCATGAAAATGGATTCCGCTTGTATGTTCGGCTGGATAGCCTGTGTTTGGTTCGGTCCAATCACCACTCCCTTGTGCGTGTTGTAATGACAGACATTTCTGAGCACAAGTCTATGGAGATGGCGCTTCAGCAAAGTGAGGAATTAAAAACCGCTACTCTGAACTCGCTGTCCGAGCAAATCGCTGTACTTGATCACGAGGGCATTATCCTGGAGGTTAACGAGGCATGGCGGCGCTTCGCCATAGAAAACGGCACCGAGCCAGGAAAACCGGCAATGAACACAGCAGTCGGCCTCAATTATCTGGATTTCTGTCATGAAAGCTCTGATCAATTAATGGACGGTGCTCTGCTAGCGCATGATGGAATTCGAGCTGTTCTCGAAAACCGTTTACCCAACTTCAGTATGGAATACCCTTGCCATTCACCGAACCACTTTCGCTGGTTCCAGATGTTTGTTACCCGCCTTAACATGAAAAAGGGTGGTGCGGTCATCTCCCACACCAACATTACCGCACGTAAAATGGCAGAAATTGATTTACATATTGCTGCTGCCACCTTTGAATCACGGTTGGGTGTATTGATCTCCGATGCCAACAATGTGATCATTCGCGTGAATCATGCTTTTACTCAGATTACCGGCTATTCAGAACAGGAAGCAATCGGAAAAACTCCGCGTCTAATGAATTCAGGTCGTCAGAATGCGGACTTTTATGCTGCGATGTGGAACAGCATCAAACGCACCGGGGGTTGGGATGGCGAAATTTGGAACAAACGTAAAAGCGGTGAAATCTACCCGGAGCACCTCAACATCACTGCAGTGAAAAATAACAGCGGTACTATCCAGTATTATGTTGCTACGCTAGCCGACATTACCATGAGCCGACAAGCAGCTGATGAGATTCGTCAACTCGCCTTTTACGACACCCTTACACGTTTACCCAATCGACAGCTTTTATTAGACAGGCTCAAGCTGGCGATTGCCGACAGTACCCGTAGTGGTCGAGAAGGGGCTCTGCTGTTTATCGATCTGGATAATTTCAAAATACTCAATGAAACTCTGGGTCATGACGTTGGGGATTTACTATTGCAACAAGTAGCGTATCGGCTTGAGTCCTGCGTTCGCGTCGGGGACACTGTCGCACGTCTGGGGGGAGATGAATTTGTAGTGATGCTCGAAAACCTGGGCGAAAAAAGCACCGAAGCTTTGGCACAGACCAAAGCGATTGGCGATAAAATTCTGGCAGTCCTTACCCAACCTTACCAACTTGATTCACACCACCACCTCAGCACCCCCAGCATCGGTATAACGCTGTTCAAGGAAAACAAATACTCATTGGATGACCTATTGAAACAAGCGGACATTGCCATGTATCAGGCCAAAAAAGCCGGTCGCAATACCCTGCGGTTTTTTGACCCACAGATGCAGGACATCATTTCTGCAAGAGTCAGTCTGGAAAAGGATTTGCGTCTGGCCTTGGAGAAACGACAATTCAAACTGTTTTTTCAATTACAAGTAACGCATAATCGGCAAGCTATCGGTGCTGAGGTTTTAATCCGTTGGGACCATCCTCATCGGGGTCTGGTTTCGCCCATAGCTTTTATTCCTTTGGCTGAGGAAACCGGGCTGATCATACCGATTGGTCTATGGGTATTGGAGACTGCCTGTGCCCAACTTAAATTATGGGAGAGTGATTCCCGCGCCAGGCATTTGCAGCTTGCTGTTAATGTCAGTGCCCGGCAGTTTAATCAAGTAGATTTTGTTGAACAGGTGCAGCAGGTGTTAAACAGGCATGCAATCAATCCATCCCGACTTAAGTTTGAACTGACAGAAAGCCTGGTGATCGACAATATCGAAGAAACTATTATCAAAATGAATGCGATCAGGGAAATAGGTGTGCATTTTTCCATGGACGATTTTGGCACAGGGCATTCATCGCTTTCCAACCTGAAAAAACTTCCTCTCGATCAGTTGAAAATTGATCAAAGTTTTGTCCGCGATATTGCCACTGACCCTGACGATGCGACCATAGTAAAGACTATAATCGCCATGGCCGGAAGCTTGGGTATGGATGTAATTGCCGAGGGAGTAGAGACAGAAGAGCAGCGTGCGTTCCTGGAGCAGCATGGTTGTCCTCTGTGCCAAGGTTACCTTTTTGGGAAACCGTTGCCGATTAAAGAGTTTGAGGCTTCGCTGAAGTAAGTCTGCAGAGATATATTCAAATATCTTTGTCGTAAACCCTACATAAGCCTGTAGTGCCTGACAGATCCCCAATCAGAATAATATTTATTAAATTCAATTAATAGACTGATATTAATTGAAAAAAATTATTTCTTGGCGATGGCACAGTTGTTGCTGAATTAACTCCCGAGAGGATAAATCATGCACAACGAACACGACAGTAATATGGTAACGATTAACGACACCACTCTGCGTGATGGCGAGCAAACTGCAGGCGTCGCTTTCACAGCCGATGAAAAGATTCGTATCGCCCATGCATTGGTTACTGCAGGAGTAACCGAGTTGGAGATCGGTGTGCCGGCGATGGGTGATGAGGAATGCGAGTCGATCAACGCTATCGCCTCGGCAGTTGCAAGCCGGCTTAATGGTTTGGGGGCGCATGCATGAATTCGATATGGAAGCGATCTCGCGCTGCAAGGTGGATTGGGTCAATCTGTCTATTCCGGTCTCCGACATTCATATCAGCCAGAAGCTGGAGAAGGATCGTGACTGGGTGCTGCGTAGCGTGCGCCATTTTGTCCGCGAAGCCAGCGAGATGGGATATCTGGTTTGTGTAGGGGGGGAAGATTCTTCTCGCGCGGACATTGATTTTGTCCGCCGTGTGGCGGAAACCGCACAAGACTGCGGTGCGCTACGTTTTCGCTTTGCCGATACGCTGGGCATGCTCGATCCGTTCACGACGTATGAACGCATCGATTTGCTGAAAAGAACAACCGATATGCAAATCGAAATTCACTCGCACGATGATTTCGGTTTGGCTACCGCCAATGCACTGGCTGCCGTGCGCGCAGGCGCGACGCATGTTAATACCACGGTAAATGGCTTGGGAGAGCGTGCCGGTAATGCACCGCTGGAAGAAGTAGTGATGGCCTTGAGGCATCTTCAACGTATCGAAACCGGTGTTGATATGATGTTTTACCATGATTTATCACGCATGGTAGCCATGGCTTCAGGGCGCG
>Ga0208872_1001046_pt1 | contig 18029 bp, 14 predicted proteins | sample CryBogCBH12Aug08_FD_185508 | JGI IMG/M metagenome (GOLD analysis project Ga0208872, IMG submission 185508) | Freshwater microbial communities from Crystal Bog, Wisconsin, USA - CBH12Aug08 (SPAdes) | ecosystem: Environmental > Aquatic > Freshwater > Lake | place: Crystal Bog, Wisconsin, USA...
GGGTGATTTGCGATTGGATTTTGTCGCGGTCTTCGCGGCCGTTGTCGGTGGACTTGCCGACCTGATTACGCGCGGCGTCAATCTGGAGCTGGGTGGCATCAATGTCCTGCTGGAGCGGGAGAATCTGCGCTTCGATGCTGGCGATTTCGGTGTGGGTGGATTCGTAGGCGCGCGCCAGAAAACCGTAGTTGCCCAGCGAAGTGATTGCGATGAGCACCAGCACGGTCAAGGTGAGATAGAGCCGCACCGGAATGGTGATCTGCGACCAGTAGCGATAGAGAAACGAAGCCGCAACGAGCTTGCCGATTTCGAGGCTGGCGGCCATGACCATGACGGCGGTGGCGGAACCGATGAACAGCAGCCCCAGCCCGCGCACCGAGAAAAAAGCCGAGCAGCCCGCGATGAAAAGCGCCGAGGCACCGAGCAACAATTTGAAAAACCACGAGGAGCGGCGATGGCTGGGCGAGGAGGTTACATCAGGATTCATAAAAGACATTCAAAATAACAGTTGCTGGTGGTGCGGAGATTTATTTTTTGAAAGTGGTGCCCACGACAGGACTTGAAGGACTGCGAAAAACCTACTGAATGCTATGTTTTAGGCCCTAGCAAATCGCAGTGTCCTTTTAGTGCCTTCGCGGAATTTATTCGCGAGTCTAAAAGCTACATCCACACGCGGCAAGGTATTAAATAAAGCGACGAAATTCCTAAAACGGGGAATTGGTTTTTTGTAGTTCCGCGAAAATAAAAAAATCCCGCAATCCGGTATTTGAATTTATCTGAATATATTTTCGCTAATGCGTCCGCATATCCGAAGCAAGGCTAGTCCGTCCATAATTAAAAAATCCGTCCGTTTATCCCTCGAAAACAGACGGAATTTGGCGGAATAAACTGCACAAATAAAATATCCGGCGGAAAATTGCCGGAATTATCCGAAAATTTCCGTCCGGTCAGATTTATTGTTCGTCCGTCCAATAAATAATTCCATCGGACGCACAAACCAGCCAACTGGAAAACCGTCCGTCCGGCGATAATGCCGCGTAAGCTGCCGATCTGCCAAAGCCAAGACGCCGTAAAGCAGCGACTGCGGCTGTCCGCGACAATGTGCGTTTACCGTTGTCAAAGATCGTCGCCATGTCGGCACGGGTGATGAGTTTTTTTACAACGGGCGGCGGGCCGGGCTTGACACCAGCGGAAATAACCGGCGCTGGCGGACGACTGGTTTCTTGTTTGGTTTCCGGCGATTGGGTTTTGCCACCGGCAAAGGCATTTTTAATCAGCCAGACAATTCCAAAGCCAATTGCGCCAACAATAATAATTGCCGGTGCGGCGGCAATGGCGGGAGCAACGGTAACGGCAAGCGGGACGGTTTGTTTTGCATTCATAGTTTGTTTATTGGATCGGGGATTTTTTTATTCCCTCACTTACCCTACCTTTCCCCACTAAATCAGGTGGGGTCAGTTAGGGTTAGGGAGGGTGATTTCAAGTCGGTTTTGTAGAGTCGGTTTCTTGTGCGGGGAAAATCCGGTAAAACGATTTGCCGCCTCTAGGGGTGATTGTTACTCGGTCAGGAAACATTCGCGAAAGCTCGGTCAACATTTTGCCCGCCGTCGTGCCGCTAACAAATATCCTGTCCAGCAAATGCTTTTCGTCATGCGCCCGCATGGTTTGCTCAAACTCCGTTGCGAAGCCTTCCCAGCAAGGCCGACTTCCAATCAGCTTGAAAAGTTCAATCAATTCCAGCAGGCGCATTTCTGGCTGCAAATCGTAGAGGGCCGAGACAATGCCGGGATGCTGGAAAATCGGCAAACGTGTCCGATCCGATATTTCGCAACGGCTGGCGGTCAGTTCAAATTGCAAAAGCCAGTGAGCAAAGGCTGGCAGCTCGGCGCGAATGCCTTTGGCCCATTGATCTTGCTCGGCATGGGTTGCGGGCAATCCATCGGCGCGGCGTGCGCGTAAAATTAAAAGTTTATCCAGCAAGCTAGGCGATAGTGCCGGGCAAATCTGCAATCCGGCCTCGTCATCATTGCTAGCAATTACAAGGCGGCGAAATGGCGTTAATATAAGCGCGTCTGCGCCCTTGCCTTCCATCCGCTGTTCTTCCGTCCAGATCAATGATTTGATGGCTTCGCCGCGTTGTCTGCGTTCGGCAAGATTTGAAGATGCGCCCTTGTCGTCAATAATAAGCAACGGCGCGGTAAACAAGTCTTTGTTAAATTTCCCGTCCTTCAAATAATTGGTTGGATCGGCCATTCTGCCGCCGAAAAGTGGCTGGATAACCAGTTTGATGAGCGCGGATTTTCCGCATTCACGCGGGCCAGCAAGATAAAGTGCGGGCGCAAATCGGAACAAAGCGCCAGTCGGGTTTTGAAAGCGTTCGCGCAAGGCAATGAAGCTACTTGCCAGCCATGCAAAGAAAAATTGCGCCTGTGGGTGGTCATCGAAAGCCAGCATGGTTTCAACCAAGCGGGCAATTGTTGGAAAATCGCCGGGTTGCGGGTTTATCAATCGCGGGGCGTGCGTTACCAAAATGCGCCGTCCATTGATCTCATGGCATCCTGCCGGGTAGCCCGCTAATTCGCCCGCATAGGCGACGGAACTATTTTGCATCTTCCAAAACAGGGCGCTTTCGGCGGGTGAGTTTCCTCGTGAATCTTTGAATGCTTTGCTGAAACCGCTGGCGGCAATAAATGACTGTGCAGCGGCGCTAGTTGTCTTGAAATAACCGCTTCGGCTATCGGGAGCAAACCACGATGATTTTTCCGCGTAATAATACAGAGGAACGGCGGCGATTTTTTTCGCGTCGCCAACGCAAATCATTCCTTCGCTTGTGACTCCCTCGGCAGACTCGGCGGCGTTATTTGGCGTGGCAATATCGGCCACCGATTCAAAGTCCTTTGCCGTCTCGGCAAGTTCGCGGAGCTTGTCGGCATTCCCGCCAGCGGCAAAAAAATCGTGCGCATCTTTCACAGTTTTGCCTGTCGTGTCTGGCAACTCGAAAACCTTTACCGATGGCACCTTGCCGATTAGAGACATGGCAACCGCAGCGGCGTGCTTGCGCCCTGGCCCGTCTTTGTCAGCGATAATACAAACAGCTTTTGCGCCAGAAAAATACTGTGCAAATTCAGCCCGCCATTTACCCGCGCCGCCTGCATTGCAAGTGGCAACGAATCCATTTTGCACCAGTGCGGCAACGTCTTTTTCGCCTTCGACAATGAATATGGTTTCGCCTGCCTTTGCCGCCGTAATGAGTTCCGGCAACCGATAGGGAACGGGATCAATCCCTTTCAGATTCCAAAGCCACTTGCCCGGCTTGTCAGGATCGGGCCTGCGCTGGCGAAAGTCTTTTGGCTCATATCGGCAAACTTCAAACAACCTGTTTCCATCTTTGTCGCGGTAAGAATAGCTGGTAACTAGGCTTGAAGTTTTTTGCGGTTTTCCGATTTGTTTTTTATCTGCAAACAAGTCTGCGACGGAAAGACCGAGCGCAGAAACCACCGATTCAACCGAGCAATTGGCATGGCACTTGATCAGAATTTTCCCGTCAGTGCCTTCACCGATTGAAAGGCTGGCGTTTTGATCGTCATGCGCGGGACAACGGCAGATATATCTGTCGCCTGATTTTTTTGGTGCCGTGTGCGTAACAGATTCAATGTGCGCAATGAATTGAGATAAATTCATGGTGAAACCTGTTATGCGCCAGTGACCGAGGATGATTCAAGCAACCGGGCAACGTCCAATTGCCGGAATTTCAGCGGCGAAGTTTTGCCGAGTTTGATCGCCACCAAGCGGCCTTGCTTGACCAAGCGGCGCAATGTTTTGTCGCTTATGCCAAGCCTTTCCATAACCGTGGCTTTAGATAAAAGTGAATCATTCATATTAAATTCAAGCGTGAGTCAGTGCCTTTTGCCCTGTCGCGGACGTTTCGGCTGTTTCCCGCCAAGTAAGCTTTCCGTCTGCTTCCACGAGATTGGCTTTGAATCGTCCATCAAGTGAAAGCGCGTTATATGCCGCCGCAACGGAAGTCTTGGCGCGGGCCACGATGGCGGCGGCGGCGTCCTTGCGGGAAAGCGTCAAGTTCCCTTCCTCAAAGATCGCGGCGAGCGTTGCCGCATTGATTTTCGACTCGCGCAGCGGCATGACGCGCGGCTTGCGTTTGCGGGCCGCTGCCGCGCGACTATCTGCATCGGCTGGCGGCATAATGGCGAAATACTTATCCGCCGTTTCGGGCCTAACCAATTCGCGATAATGCTGGAAAATCATTTGCGGCGAATTGCCCATCAATGCCGCCGTTTCGTTCTCCTTTTTGAATAGTGCAAAATGATAACTGGCGAACGAATGCCGGAGCGCATTTTGATCCCATTCCTGACGCAGCTTTGCCTTTTCCAAAATGAGTTTCAACTTATCCGCATAATTGATCGCCGGAAGCTTGCCGCCAACGGTGCGAGCAATATCCAGCCAAGCGCGCAATTGTGGCGTGATTTGGTTTAGGCGGCGGCGGCGCGTTTTGGCGACATGGGCTTTGACTTCGACAAATTCGTCGCCAATGTCATTCCAAGTCAATTCTTCGGCTTCGGAACGGCGCAAGCCGCCGAACAATTGCAGAACGATCACCGGCAAGGCGTCCGGCGCAAAATCAAGGCAGTTCTCTAAAATGGCGCGGGCTTGATCCGGCGAAACAATACCCGGTGGCGTTTCTTCCACTTTGGGCAAATCCACGGCGAGCGCCGTGTTTTCGGCAACATATTTGCGCTTCACCGCAAAAGCAAACAACGTCCGCACGTCAACCAAGTAGCTCCGTTTTGTCGCCGGTTGCCAGCCGTTGCTCACAATGTATTCCTGAATTTCCGCCGGGGTTACGTCGGAAATGAGCTTTTCCCGCCGTCCTAGCATGAAACGCTTGATCGAGGCGCGGAGCGTTTTCAAATAGCGGGGACGCAATCCGCTGGTTTGCTTGGCGGCAAGAAATTCGTCTGCCACGGTTCCCAGCGGCAAGGCGGGCGCGACCTTGCCGTGCTTTTCAATGAAGTCCACGGCTTTTGCCAGCGTCCAGCCGAGTGTTTTTAGCCGTTCAAGGTGGTAGGCGATGGCCGCGCGTTCGTTGGCTGGGATTGTGGTGTATTGAATCCCAAAGGCCCGTGTTTCTGCCGTTCGCTGTTTGACGTATTCCTCCGCCGCTTCGCGCGTCTCAAAAAATTTACGCAGACGCTTACCGTCTGGCCCTTGCGCTTCGTTCACTCGGTAGCGCACGTTCCCGATATGAATGACTTTGCTAATTTTCACTTTGCAATGTGCGTGCCTCTGCCACGGTTCCCTTGCGGCAACGGCATAGGGAATCTTTCAATGAAAGCAGGGAGTCCAAGCCGGATGCTGTGGCGCATCACGTCAGCTTGCGAAAGACCGGTTTGCTTGGCACCGCGCTTGATTTCTAGGTGTAAATCGGTTGGCATCGCCAGCGGTATGGACTTCAACTTGCACATATAATTGTAAATATATGTAACATTGCTACATTGTCAATATTTTTCTTGTAACTTTGTTACATTGTGCCAAAATCACGTTATGGCTACTATGAATCGTAACATTCCTCTTTCGATTGATGATGAATTGCTCGCGGAAATTGACCGCGTGGCCGAAGATTCAAAAGAAAGCCGCAGTGCCGTCATGCGCCGGGCCATCCGCGAAGGTTTGCCCGTAATTAAATGTGGCGGCGGTGCGGATGTGGTAACGCTCGACAGTGAAACTTCACACGACGTGGATTCTGCCAGCAAAGAAACAAGCGTAAGCCGTTCCAAGTTTTTGATCGAAGCCATCCGCACTGGCTTGCAAGCAACATATTCAAGATTGATGCGTGATAAATTAGTTCGTGTCCAAGATCAAAAAACGGTTGATAAAGAATCTGAAATGATTCTCCAAGCATGGGAGCATTCAGCAATTATGGATAATCCGATGGGGCAAGAAGTGCGTGCGGCTGTGCGACAGCGCGGCGCGGCAATATCTCGCCTTCGAGATATTCTGGAATTTGTGCCCGAAGCATGGCGACGTCACCAATTGGTTGAGCAACTTCTAAAAATTCGCCAGAGTCCGGGCGGTGGCGGTGGCGGTGTCTGGGGTTGCGGTTTAAGCACGCGCGAAATTGAGTGGCAAATTCAGATGAAGAAAAAATATGGCAATGGCGCAAAGCTGCCGGATGAAGAAATTGCCTTACGCGAAGCCGAACGCAAAACCGAAGATAGAAGTCACGCAGATATGGTAAGCACCCAGCTTGGACAAGCCTATCCACCTAATTGGAAACCGTAAAATACTTGAAGCTGGCTGCGAGCAATCGCCGCCAAGCTGTTATAACGGCGTTTGACGCTTTCTTGCCCTGTTGCTATTTTCGCCCCGGATGCCAGCTACTTTCGAGGATGCTTTCGAGCGGGTGAAGCAATTGGCCGCAGACTTCAAGGCCAATGAGAAATTCTATCTCTCGCCGCAGTATCAGGAAGCCGAAGCCCGGCGCGACTTCATAGACAAGTTTTTGATCGCGCTCGGCTGGGACGTAAACCACGACGCGCAGAAAAATCCTTACGAACAGGAAGTCAAAGTCGAGCGCAAGGAACATGGCGTCTCCCAGCGTCGCGCCGATTATGCGTTTTATCTTGCGCCGAATTTCCGCGACGTAAAATTCTACATCGAAGCCAAAAAGCCGTTTGGCGACATCGCCACGGCGGACAATTATTTTCAGACGATCCGTTACGGCTGGAATAGCCAGACGCCGATTGCCGCGCTGTTTGATTTCGAGCAATTCGAGATTGTGGATTGCCGGTTCAAGCCAGACTTGGAAACCGCGCTTCAGCGCAACCTCAAAAAATTCCATTTCAGCCAATACGCGGACGAAAAAGTTTTTGCGGAAATTTACTGGCTGTTTTCCCGCGAAGCTGTTTCGGGCGGCTCGCTGGAAAAATACGCCGAAGCCCTGCCGAAGAAACGCGGCGCAGTCCAGCGCGGCCTGCTTAAAGGCGGCTACCAATCCATTGATGATTCATTTTTGGAAGAACTCGACGCGCACCGTGACACGCTCGCGCACATTTTCAAAAACGAAAACCCCAAGCTCGATGGCGAAGCCCTGACCGAAGCCACGCAACGAACTTTAGACCGGCTCGTTTTCATCCGGTTCTTGGAAGACAAGCTGATTGAACCGCAATACCTCGTTTCCAAGTTTGGCGAACGCGGCAGCGCGTGGGGCGATTTCATTGCGGCTTCACGGCGGCTGGATGGCATTTACAACGGCATCGTTTTCAAGAAAAACGACATTCTTGACGCGCCAACTTTCAAAGTTGACGACGATCAATTCGGCGAAATTTGCGAAGCCCTTTGCCACATCAATTCGCCTTACGATTTCAACGCCATACCGATTCACATTCTCGGCAGCATTTACGAACGGTTTCTCGGCAAGGTGATCGTGGCGACGGACAAGCGCGCCAAAGTCGAGGAAAAGCCCGAAGTCCGCAAGGCGGGCGGCGTTTATTACACGCCGGAATACATCGTCCGCTACATCGTGGAAAACACCGTCGGCAAATTGATTGAAGGCAAGACACCCGCGCAGATTGCCGAAATGCGCTTTGCCGACATCGCGTGCGGCAGCGGATCGTTTTTGCTGGGCGTTTATGATTTGCTGCTCCGCTACCACACGAAATTTTACAACGAGAATCCGGCGAAGGCCAAAAAGGGCGAAACGGTGCAACGCGAAGACGGCTTGCACCTGTCATTGCAAAAGAAGCGGGATATTTTGGTGAACAATCTTTACGGCGTGGACATAGACAATCAGGCCGTGGAAGTGGCACAGCTTTCGCTTTACCTGAAATTGTTGCAGGACGAAACCCCCGGCTCTACGCGGCAATACTTTTTGGATTTTGAGCAGCAAGCCTTGTTGCCGACACTGAATAAAAACATCGTGTGCGGCAATTCGCTTATTGGTGGCGACATTTTACGCGGCGAACTTTTCGAGCCGATTGAGGAACGGAAATTAAATCCGATGAATTTCGAGGATCGTTTCCCAGACATAATGAAGCGCGGCGGATTTGATGCAGTTATCGGCAATCCGCCTTACATTCGTATTCAGACGATGCAAGAATCTTCGCCGCTCTCGGTTGAATACTTGAAAGAACATTTCGCGGCGGCAAGCAAAGGCAATTATGACATTTATGTTGTCTTCGTGGAAAAGGCGTTGTCTCTCCTAAATCCAAAAGGGACACTGGGCTATATTTTGCCGCATAAATTTTTCAATGCTCAATACGGAAGTCCAATTCGTGAATCGCTCGGCAAGGGCGGAAATTTATCTCACGTTGTCCATTTTGGATCGGAACAAGTTTTTGTCGGCGCGACGACTTACACTTGTCTTTTATTTTTGACCAAGAAACCGCAACCGGAATTTCGTTTTGTCAAAGTTGCAAATCTTGCCGAATGGCGCACAAAAGGCGAAGCCGTGGAAGGATTGTTGCCAGCGGTGGGCGCAACTGGCGACGAATGGAATTTCAATGTTGGTAGCGGCTCGGCTTTATTTCAACGTCTGCTTGGCTTGCCGCTCAAATTAGGCGACGTGGCGGACATCTTCGTTGGCCTGCAAACCAGCGCGGATGATGTTTTCATTTTGGATTTGGTAGAGGAAAAATCCAAAACTCTCCGTTTGAAATCGCAGGCTCTTGAAAAAGAATTTGTGCTGGAGCGCGACTTGTTTTTTCCGCTGGTGAGCGGGACGGACGTGAGCGGCTATCGTGATTTGCCCGAACGCCAATACATCCTTTTTCCTTACACCGTAAAAGACGAACGGGCGGAATTGATTCCATTTGCCGAAATCTCAAAACGTTTTCCAAAGACGGCGGCTTACTTGTCAGAAAACCGCAAACGGTTGGAAAATCGCGAAAGCGGGAAAATGAAAACTGAAAAATGGTTCGGTTACATTTACCTGAAAAATATGACGCGCCAATCTTTGCAAAAAGTTTGTGTCCCGCGTTTGGTTGACCAGCTTTGCGCGGCGTATGATGCGAGCGGAATTCATTTCTTGGATAACGTGGACGTTGGCGGCGTCACATTTAAGCCGGGTTACGAAAAACAGGATTTGCGCTACCTGCTTGCCCTTTTGAACTCGCGGTTGCTCCGCTGGTATTTCCCGTTTGTCAGCGCGCCATTTCGCGGCGGCTGGATGTCTGCCAACAAACAATTCCTTTCGCAGCTTCCATTTCAAGCGATTGATTTTACCAAACCCGCCGACAAAGCGCGGCACGACAAACTGGTTTCGCTGGTGGAGCAAATGCTGGCGGCCAAGCCGCAGCTTGCCCGCGCGCAGAGCGACAAGGACAAGGATTTTTACGCCAACAAATGCGCCGCGCTGGATCGCCAGATAGACGCGCTGGTCTATGAGCTTTACGCCCTGACGCCCGACGAAATCAAAATCGTGGAAGGCACGGCGGCAAAGTCAGATTTAGGCAGCGAAAGCGAGCCATGAAAGAATCAAAAGGCAAAATCAGCCGGAAATTCATTCAGGATATGAAGCCGGATTACAAATACGTCTGGCAGGAATATGGGGTAACGCCCAAACAAGTCGCCGCCGCCGCAAAGCGTGCGTTGCGGGAAATTGCGGCAGACCGCAAGGCGGGCAAGTTGGTGGAATTTACCGGCACGCTGCCGCGTGAAAATCCACGGCCAAAGACAGCAAAAAACTGGAAACGGATTGTTCTGACTAAAAGGCAATGGCCGGTTGGCTTAGTGGTTCCGCGCCCGGACACGATGCCAAAGGATGCGGAAATTATTCGGGAGCTTCCCGAATGGGGAAACCGGTTTTGCTTCTATCTATACCGCGACCGCCGCAAAGCGAAGTATTACTTCCGCGTCTGGTCAATTGCAGATGGGGAAAGCCACAGCAGCACAGACTTTGACTGCATCATCTTGAATCCCATTGAAGCAATGCGTCTGCTAGTTTTGCAGGAAGTGGATCAAAAAATGGCCGATGATGTCCGGCAATACCAAGCCAAAAAGAGAAAATGATATGAAGCCAGTCCAACCCGCCATCAAAAAATCCGCCCAAGATTGGAAATCCATCGTCCTCACCACTGGCCTATGGCCGCGCACTCTGGTTGTGCCCCAGCGCGTCAAAATCCCGCCCGGCAGTAAATCCCTTTTGTGCCTATGCTCCGAGAATGAAGAATGGGATTACCAACTACTTCGCGGGCCGGGTGGCCGCGCCTATTACTTGCGCGTCTGGCCTTGGGATTACAAAGGCGAAAAATGGGATGAAGATTTCACCGCGCCCGCCGCCCGGCTCACGCCAGCAGAAGCTTTCCGTTTTGCCGTGGCTAACCTTGTGCCGCGTGAAATCTTGGAAGATTGTCCCAATCAAATCGCAGCCATTTTGAAACAGTGACTTCAATTTTACATTTGAATTTGCACCGCATATTTTTTTCGCAAATTGCGGATAAAACCAAGCGCATGGAATACCGCCGCCGCACGCCGTATTGGAAAACGCGCTTGGAAAATCGACAATATGACGTGATCCAATTCCGCAACGGTTACGCCTCGGACGCGCCGGAAATGCTGGTGGAATTTCTTGGCGTGCGCCGGATCAAAAAAGACGGCAAAAATGTTTACGCCATCCGGTTGGGAAAAATTCTGAAAATCAAACGCTGGAAAAGATGAAACGAATTTATCTGGCCATTTTTTTAATTATTGGCGGGAATTTATTTGCCCAAGCAGATTTGCCAGACTTGGCGAAAATTAAAATTGCCGCCGAAGCCGGAGACGCTGCCGCGCAAGATAAACTCGCGGAGCAATACCAAGGGCGCGGAGACACGGCAAAGGCTATTTTTTGGTATCGAAAGTCCGCCGTTCAGAATTTTGTCCGCGCGCAAAGCAAGTTGGGAAATATGTTGTTTATGCGGTATGAGATGCACCTTGATCTCAAGTCTGAAACCCGCGCGGCGTTGGGTGCGGAAGCCGTCAAATGGATTTCGCTGGCGGCAAATCAGGACAACAAGCAAGCGGAGACAGATTTTGCCCAAATTTACTTTAACGGCTCACTGGTTAAACAAGATTTCATTGAAGCGTATAAATGGGGCGAACTGGCATCGCACGGATCACCGCTTGAACCACCTTCCAGCATGGGGAAATCAATTAGGGATGCGGCTATTTTGAAATTGGACACGGCGCAAATTAAAGAGGCACAAAAGCGCGTAAATAGCTTTGTGCCGCAACCTGCCACCGCACCGCCAGTCAAAAAGGCTACCTGATTTTGCCGAGTGCCTTTTAGTGCCTTTTAGTGCCCTGAAAACGGGAAAAAGTTGACCGAAGCTGGCCGCAATTGGCTGGCGGTTAAACGAGCGAAAAACACTGAAAACACAGGTGTTTCTTAATGAAATTGACCGTTTTGAGGGGATTCTAAAGTGGTGCCCACGACAGGACTTGAACCTGTATGATTTTACTCACTAGAACCTGAATCTAGCGCGTCTGCCAATTCCGCCACGTGGGCAACTGATAAAGCCAGCCAGTTGAGTATGGCAGAACCGATTCCCGCAGCAAGACCATTTAGAATACCACCCAGCTGTTTTCCCAATCCAACCAAATCAAAGCGGCGGTGGATTGGAAACGCCATCCGGCTTTTCCGCCGGGCCGGTCAGACTGCCCAGCAATGTGAAAGCCGTCCATGCCAGCGCCGGAATATAAAGCCCGAATTCGCCTATTTCCTGCACGCACCAGCCGAGCAGGCCGGCAAAAACCGCAAAGGATATTTCGTCACCGTGCCGCCACAGTTTTTTCCACGCGAGCACCAGTGCCAGCCAAACCCACGCGACATAAGTCAGGCCACCGACCACGCCGGAGTCGGAAAATTGTTCGAGATAATCATTGTGAGTGAGTCGCGCCATCTCGGATTCCGGCGCCTTGAGTCGCTCGTAAGGGCGTTGAAAGGTTCCCGGGCCGCTGCCGAGAAGCAGATTATCCACCGTGGTCTGCGCGGCGGCCCGCCAGTAGTCGTAACGCGCGCCGGCGCTGGGGGCGCCGGTGGCGAAGTAATGATGGAACCGCAGGGCAAAAACGCCGAGGCCAAGCACCAGAATGGTGGCTACGGCGGCGAGTTTGAGCTTGGCCGGCCAGCCGCGTCGCAGCAAGAACAGTCCGGCGAGGGCAAGGCTGATGAGCCAACCAAGCTTGGAGCCGGTCCAAAAAAAGGCGGCGCCGCCGAGAAAAAGCGTGAGCGTGATGGCGGCTAAGCGAATGGGGGCTTTAAGTTTTTTGGTCGCGCCGAATGCCAGTGCTAGCGCCACCGGCCAGAGCAGCAGGATGAGTTCTGACAGGGCGTTGGGATAAACGAGCGTGCCGCAGACGCGGCCTTTTTTATATTTTTCTAGGACGCCCGGATTCACGATGTCGGCGTCGCTGTTGGTCGAACGGATGATCACGTGATCCACCTTTAGTTCCGCGACGTTTTCCGGGGCCAGGTTAGTCCAGCCGCATTGTTCGCCTTCGATGAGCCACTGTTTTTCCCGGGGATATTCAAAGACGTGCTGGTCAATGCCGCGCACGAGGCAGAAAGTCAACGCCGCGAGCAAGCCGGGCAGCAGCCAACGCCATAGTTGGGCGCGGGTAAACAGTAATGCGCCGAGAAAATAGCAGATGACCACACCGGTAAACTGCTTAATGGTCGCCGAGGTCAGGTCAGCGTCATCGGTTTCGGTGGCGGACAGAAACTGCCAGCCCAGCCAAGCCAACGGCAGCAGCCAAAGCCAGCGACCGGCCAACCGGTGGCGGTTCACCAAAATAATCAATCCGGCACCCAGCAGCGTGAACGGCAGCAAAATCCAGTTGGCCCAGTGCGGTGGCCACGGTTGATTCAGCCATTCCTTGGAATTTTCCGGCGTGAAAATTTTGTGTTCGAAGATGACGGGGTTGCCGAATTTCCAGATGGCCAGCCCGAGGAAGAGGCCGAATGCAAACGTAAACACTTTGGTCGCGGTGAGCAGTTTCATGGCGTCAGAGCTGAAGTTTCAACAGGCTGACTTCGAGCGCCAGCGCCTCCTGCACGTTGGTGTGGAGCAGCCGTTGGGTCTGTTCGAGCACGGACAGATTTTCCTGCGCCTGCCGGGGGGAGAGACGTTTGGCCACTTCGTCCGCGCCGGCAATCTGTGGCAGGTGGAGCAACGCCTCGCCGGTGGCGAGTGTGTGCAGCCAGACATCGCGCAACCACCACTGGAGTAGCCGCAGCACTTCGGCGCGTTGACGGCGGTATTCGGCCTCGACGGCGGCGGCCAGTTCGTCCTCCCATTTTTCGCGAAGGTCTTTTTCCACTTCGGTGTATTTTTCCAGCGGCGAACGGGCCGACAAGGCTTCCTCCACACCGGCGCGGAGGGTGTTGAGATGTTGCAGCAAGGAATCGAGCAACCGGTAGCGGCCAAAGAGGCTTTTTTGCTCGCCGGCGGCCGCGGCGCTGAATTGTTGCAGCCAGATGGCCTGCGCGGCGGGAAGCGGCCGCGCGGTGCCGGCGGAAAAATTCAAACGCAGACAGCGGGACAAAATTGTTTCCAGCAGCCGCGCCGGCTCGGTGGAAAGCAGGATTAAAATGGATTTCGGCGGCGGCTCCTCGAGCGTTTTCAAAAAGGCGTTCGCGGCCTGAACATTCAGCCGGTCGGCCCCGGCGATGACGGCAATCTTATAGCCGGTCTCCGTGGGTTTGAGCTGAATCTGCTGCATCAAATCGCGCATCTGGTCAATGGTGATGACGCGCGATTTGGATTCGGGCCGTGCCCAGTGGACATCGGCGTGGAGATCGTCGGCAATTTTCCGGCAGTTGGCACATTCATCGCAGCAGTCGGTGGCGATACCGCCGGTTTTCACCGGTTGCAGACAGTTGAGCGTTTTGGCGAGCAAGTGGGCGAGGATTTCGAGATCCTCCAACTGGTCACCGGTGAAGAGATAGGCGTGGCCGAGGCGACCGCGAGCGAGGGAGCGTTGCAAAAGCTGGACGCCTTGGGATTGCCCGGAAATATCTCTGAAAGCCATACGATTTAAACATTGCCCCACCCGCCCTCACACCCTTGCCGGACGGGTTAATTGTCTTATTTCAATTTCTCCAACATCCACGTCGGCCACGCAACCGTATTCATTGTGGCTGACGTCTTCACAGCAAACAACGAAGCCTGCGGGCTGTAAAGAAAGAAAAACCAAGATAGTGACCCGATTGCGGCACATGGTTAGATTGAACCGTGTTTTAGGTGCTCAAACCCTTTCCTTCAAAACCCCCTTTGATTCATTGGCTGAAACAACAAAGGCCGTGCGGAGCACGACCGATGTTTCGGCACAATCTTCGAGATGGTGGAGGCGGCGGGAATTGAACCCGCAACGGCACTTTTCACCAAACCATTGAATACACAGGGCAATCAATGGAATCAATGGTATCAATGCGTTTTCGCGTTTTCGTTAAGGTGCGGCAAAATGCAAGAAAGTCCCTTTCGGGTGATAGAAAAAGATAGAATTTAGGCGGCGGGTTGTCTGCCCTGCCTACCCACCCGCAAACACCGGCTGGAAGTTTGCCTCGGTCAAGATGCGAGCGACCTCCGCCCGCTTGTCACCCTGAATCTCGATCTGGCCGGCCTTGACCGTGCCGCCGGTGCCGCAGGCGCGTTGCATCGCCTTGGCCAGTTGCTCCTTTTCCGGCAGGCCGATGCCCACAAAGTTCTTCACCACCGTCACCGTCTTGCCACCACGCCCGGCTTTGACTCGGAGGATGTCTACGCGCCCGCGAGGTTTCCGCGCTGGCTTCGATGGCGGGGTGATGCTCGCTGGTAAAGATTCAGGTGCAGGCGGCAGACCGGCGCTAGACAGCGCGGCAAAGGGAGCTTGGGTTAAACTCGTCCCGCCGTCTGTGGGAATGCGGTTGGAGGCGGTCATCTCGTGTTAGCGTATGCGGCGAGGCATCCGCCGACAATCTGATTTCCGGGGTGAAAAATTTACAGATAAGGTGATGAGTAAGGCTTGAGCTAGGCACCGCGCTCTTCATTGAGTGGCGGCGCATGAAACAACATCGCCGTAAAAGAAAATGCCATTGCTGCCAGCAATGGTTCACGCCGAATCCCAAAGCCGCCTTCCGCCAGCAATACTGCGCCCGCCCGCGCTGCCAGCATTAGCCCCGCGCTTCGACGTGCGTAGCACCATGGGCTGGCCGCAACTTGGGCAGCAGAGAGTCTCTGAACTAGTGTGACCAGATTCTCTGTTGCTGTGTGGTGAGGATATTTTGGATTCCGCCCGAAGTGGTTCTGGGGAGGGGAGAAATTGACCAGTTACTTCTCTAAACCTCTTCCGGAAAATCCAATCCAGATTTTTCAAATTATCCGGGTAAATAGAAATGAATTTCACGCCCAGATCGTGATAGCGCGCCATTTTGTATTTCATCGCGCGCGTGTATTTTGAGCGGTCGTAATTATTGTCCACGCCGAGCATTCCCCAATACTCCACATAAACGTCAAAATCTGGCAGATAGAAATCGGGACTGCTTACCTTCTTCGTGAATATCCACAAGCCGGATTCAAGTTCCCGCTCGTATTCGTAGCGAAGCCCAATCGAATCGAAATAATCGGCGATCTCTTGTTCTGCGCGACTCCGAACCTCAACCCCCAGCTTGGTGGTGCTGCGCGTTCCGTATTGTTTGCGCGGGAAAACAATTTCAAAAAGGTCGTCGAGCAGTCCCATAGACTGGAAATATCAATCGAATGGATGAATCCTCGTCGTTAAATTGGTGGGCGTGCCGGCCTCGTCCACGAAAAGCTGCTGCACCGCTGGTTTGGAGGATTCGGGTGCGGCGGGTTGGTTGAACAAATCGCTCATTTATTTTCTGGCCCGTCACCGGGCGGCGACACGCCTTCACGCGCTTTGATCGCGTCAAAAATTTCCTGTGCCAGAATCGGATAAGCGGCATCCTGAAATTTTTGGTCGTCCATGTAGCGGGTGACAATCTTATCGTTGTTCGCCATCCGCTGAATCATCAGTTCCTCAACCAGTTTGCGAATACCTAGTTGAAATTTATCCACGGGATTGGCCAGCGCAGTGTTGATGACCTGTTCGTTTTTAACGGCACTCTCTTTGATCTGCTCGAAAAATAGCCGATCCTCCTCGCTCAAATTCGTGCCAAAGCGTTCGTTGAGAACTTGGATGATTTTCGACAGCGGCACTTTTTCATCCTTCGCCTTGCCGGTGCCGACCTCGGTGGGACTCTTGACGCCTTCGGCCTCGCCCTCCTTCAATTCAATTCCGCCGGAATAAACCCGCTCTAAACGATAGTAGGCCAGCGCCACCTCGTCACCGAGTTGTAGCACGCCGTTGTCGCGCTCCAAAGGCAGGTGCGGCAACAGAAAGCGCCCGTAACTGTAAAGCATTTCCAAATCCGGGTCGGCATAAGGAACGATCTGACTCAAGAAGGCATAAAGCCCGACATAGCCCGCCAGCTTGTCCCTAAATTCCCCGCGCTTTTCAGGTTCGGGAATGGCCTTGAAACGATCCACCGCCGGTTGTAAGTGCCGTTGCATGTGCGCGTGGTCGGCGGCATTTTGCAGGCCGATGGGCCGGTAAAAAATCCGGGCGAACGCCTCGACCTCGCTCCAATGATACACCTGCACCTGATCTAATTCATGTTTCAGCGTTTCGAGTTTGGCCGGGTCGGATTCCTGCTGGAGACGGGTGGTGTCGTAATACGGTTTGAACGCGGCGTAGATGTCATCCGGCTCGTTGACGAAATCCAGCACGAACGGGTTATCCTTGCCGGAAATCTTGCGGTTCAAGCGCGACAACGTCTGCACGGCCTGCACGCCATCCAGCCGCTTGTCCACATACATGGTGTGCAAAAGCGGCTGGTCAAAGCCGGTCTGGTATTTGTTGGCGACCAACAACACCTGGTAATCCGACGAGTCAAACCGTTCCGCCAACTGGCTTTCGCTGATGGATTTTCCATTCACGCAATCGGGGTTCATGCCCGGCTCGGTGTATTCCAGCCCGGTGTCCGGGTCTTTGACCGTCCCGCTGAAAGCGACCAGCGGGCGGACATCCGTGTAGCCGTTTTCCTTGATGTAACGCTCGAACGCCAATTTGTAGCGCACGGCATGGAGGCGCGAGGACGTGACCACCATCGCCTTTGCCCGTCCGCCAATCTGACCGCGCACATGGAGGCGGAAATGTTCCACCATCACTTCGGTTTTCTGCTCGATGTTGTGCGGATGCAGGCTCATAAACTTCGCCAGTGCCCGCGCCGCTTTTTTCTTTGGCACATCCGGGTCGTCCTCGACCGCCTTCACCAGCCGGTAATAGGTGGCGTAGGTCGTGTAGTTTTTCACAACGTCGAGGATGAAATCTTCCTCGATGGCCTGCCGCATACTGTAAGTGTGAACCGCCTCTGGTTTGCCGCTGGCACCTTTGCGCCCGAACAATTCTAGCGTCTTGCCCTTGGGCGTGGCGGTGAAGGCGAAGAAGCTCAAGTTGGGCCGGCGTCCCCGCGACTGCATCACCTCGTTCAACCGATCTTCCCAATCCGGCTCGTCCTCGCCATTGGTGGCGGCGACGGGCGTGCCGAGAATCGCCTTCAACTCGCGCGCCGTCTCGCCGCTCTGGCTGGAGTGGGCTTCGTCCACAATGACGGCGTATTTCCGCGCCGCGATGGCGGCTTCCCATTCTTTGGCCTGCTGTTTTTCTTCGGCGGTCGCCTTTTCCTGGCTCTCGGCGCCGGCGGCGTGCAGCAACCCGCGCAGCACGAGCGGAAATTTTTGCAACGTGGTGATGACGATCTTGGTGCCGTCAATCAGCGCCGCCGCCAGTTGTTTGGAGTTCTGGTCAATCGCCTTGACCACGCCTTGCGCGTGCTCAATCTGGTAGATGGCGTCCTGCAACTGCTTGTCCAGCACGCGCCGGTCAGTGATGACGATAACGCAGTCAAAAACTTTCTGGTCGGCGTCGTTGTGCAAACTGGCGAGCCGGTGGGACAGCCACGAAATGCTGTTGGTCTTGCCGCTGCCGGCGGAATG